>Ga0315534_1002881_pt1 | contig 11297 bp, 8 predicted proteins | sample SalMarSW160240MG_FD_203094 | JGI IMG/M metagenome (GOLD analysis project Ga0315534, IMG submission 203094) | Salt marsh sediment microbial communities from the Plum Island Ecosystem LTER, Massachusetts, United States - Salt Marsh Sediment SW1602-40 ... | reverse complement strand
GCCAGGCCGCGTTCATCGACCGCCTGCTGATCGCGCTCTTGTCGGACGGCCACGTTCTCCTCGAGGGCGCGCCGGGCCTTGCCAAGACCAAAGCCGTGACGACGCTGGCAAACGCGATCAATTGCGATGAGCGGCGGATTCAGTTCACGCCGGACCTATTGCCCACCGACCTGACCGGCACCGACATCTTCCGTCCGCACGAGGGCACGTTTGAGTTCGTCGCAGGCCCGCTGTTCCACAATTTGGTGCTCGCCGACGAGATCAACCGCGCGCCGGCGAAGGTGCAGTCCGCCCTGCTTGAAGCGATGGCGGAACGCCAGATCAGCGTCGGCCAGAGCACCTACCGCCTGCCGAAGCTGTTCATGGTGCTCGCGACTCAGAACCCGATCGAACAGGAAGGCACCTATCCGTTGCCTGAAGCGCAGCTCGACCGATTCCTGATGCACGTTCGGGTGGACTATCCCGATCTTGAGGCCGAGCGCCGCATTCTGGAAATCGTGCGCGGCGAGGCGCTTTACGGCAAGACTGCGCCGGCGGTCGCCATCGACCAAGAGACCATCTTCGCTTGGCGCAACGCCGCACTGCAGACCTACGTTTCAAAGGCGCTTGAGGACTATATCCTTGAGTTCGTCTTCGCGACCCGCAAACCGCAAGACTACGGCGACGACCTCGCCGGGATGATTGCCTACGGGGCAAGCCCGCGCGGGTCGATCGCGCTCGATCGCTGCGCGCGCGTTCACGCGTGGATGCGCGGCTCTGAGTTTGCCACCCCCCTCGATGTGCAGGCCGTCGCCCACGACGTGCTGCGCCATCGCTTGATCCTGAACTTTGAGGCAGAGGCTGACGGCGTCACCAAGGACCAGGTGGTCTCGGAGCTTCTGAGCCGCGTGCCGGTGTCCTGAACGGCGCCTGAAATGGCAGGACGGATCGGGAGACGGCAATGACAGATAACGCGCAAAACGAAGGCCTCGTCGCGCCCTTCACCGCGCTTGTGCGCAGCCGGCCGGACCGAAGGACCACCGGCTTCGCGCCCGGCGGTAAGGTACGCACGCACCAGTCCGGCACGAACCGGTCAGTGTTTCGCGGACGCGGTATGGAGTTTGACGAAGCCCGCATCTATCAGCCGGGAGATGACGCGCGCTCGATCGACTGGCGGGTCACCGCCAGGACCGGGAAGATGCACACCAAGCTGTTCCACGAGGAACGAGAACGGCCAGTGCTGATTGTGGCAGACCTGCGTGCCTCGATGCACTTCGGAACCAGGATCCAGTTCAAGTCGGTGCTTGCGGCGACGATCGCCGCGGAGCTCGCCTGGGTCGGCATCGACGGCGGGGATCGCGTCGGCGGCTTCATCCTTCTGCCGAGCGGTGTCAGGAGCTTTCCGGCTACCCGGAACACGTCCGCCATGCTGCGGCTGCTCAAGGCGCTGAGCGAGGGAACGAAGCCGGAGGATGAGCAGGATGGCGATGAGCAGGATGGCGAGGCTGCAGAACTGCCGCTTCACACCGCCGTGGACCGGCTGCGCCAAGTCAGCCGTCCCGGTACGCTGGTTTTCATCGTCAGCGACTTCGCCGATTTCGACGAACGCACGGAGCGGGCGATCAAGCGACTTTCGCTGCACGCCCATGTCACCAACGTGCTCGTCTACGATCAGCTCGACACGATGTTGCCGCACGGCAATCAATGGATTTCCGACGGCGAACACGTCACCCTGCTCGCTGCGCTAGGGCGCGCCTCGATCGAGAACCACGCCCGGATGTTCCGCGATCGGCGGGATCGGCTCGAACGGCTCTGCCGCCAGCGCGGCATGTCGTTCCTTGCAATTCCGACGTCAGCGTCAGCGCGAGACGTGCTTGTTCCGCATCGCAAGAGCGCGGCGGCGCGAACCCGACGGGAAAGGATCCCAGCATGAGCGGCCCGGCCCCCGCACTTGCACCCGAGTTAGCCAAGCAGCTCGAGCAACTCAGAGACATTCATCTGCCTCCCGGCATTTCCTGGTGGCCGCCGGCGCCAGGTTGGTGGGTGCTTGCCGGCGTGGTGGTGGTCGCTGCGCTCGCTGCCATTGGCATCAACTACGTTCGCCGGCGCACCGTCCGTTACCGCGCTCTCAATGAGCTGAATGATTTGCGCCGTGACGGGAGCCTCGGCGCGGTGACCGCGGCCGAGCGCATCGCCGTCTTGCTCAAGCGGATCGTCTTACAGCGTTCTGCGACCAAGTCGATCGGCGTCGAGCACGGGACCCGCTGGGTCGAACGTCTGATGCAGGAACCAGGCGGAATGCCCGCCGAGATCGCCCGCTTCCTGGCGCTGGCGCCTTACGCCCACGCCGAACTGATCGACAATTCGCCCGACCGCTCGACCCTGTTCACCGCCGCCGACCGCTGGATACGGAGGAACGCGTGATGGAATTTCTGTGGCCGCTGGTCTTCCTCCTGTTGCCGCTGCCGCTGCTGGTCCGTTGGCTGGTCAAACCGGCAGAGGTTTCGACCACGGGTGCCCTGAAGGTCCCGTTCTACAAACGCCTCACCAGCGCCGCGCGTGCCGGATCGCGCGGGCGCACCACCCACTGGTTCCGGCTGCTGGTGGCGTCGGCAATCTGGCTCTTGCTGGTCACCGCGCTCGCCCGGCCGGTTTACGTCGGCCCAGAAACCCCCCTCCCCATCGAGGGCCGCAACGTGATGATGGCAATCGATCTGTCCGGCAGCATGGGCGGGGAAGATTTCGCGCTCGACGGACTCCCGACCACGCGGCTTGCGGTCGTCAAGGATGCAGCGCAGGACTTCATCGCTCGGCGCAAGGGCGATCGCATCGGCCTCGTCCTGTTCTCCGACCGCGCCTATCTTCAGGCGCCGCTGACCTTCGACCGCAAGGTCGTCGGCCAATTGCTGAACGAAGCGCAGGTCGGATTGACTGGCCAGAAGACGGCGATCGGCGATGCCATCGCGGTGGCGGTGAAGCGCCTGAAGGACCGACCGGCGGACAGTCGAGTGCTGGTGCTTCTGACCGACGGCGCCAGCAATGCGGGCACGATGGATCCGCTGCAGGCCGCCAAGCTTGCCAAGGACCTCGGCATCCGCATCTACACGATCGGTGTTGGCGCTGGCCCGCAGGCCATCGATACTGGCTTCGGCCGGCAGATCGTCGACCTGTCCCGCGACCTCGACGAAGTGACGCTTAAAAAAATCGCCGACGAGACCGGCGGCCGGTATTTCCGCGCTCGCGACGTGGCTGGCCTATCGCGGATTTATTCCGAGATCGATCGACTGGAACCGGTGAAGGACAAGCCGAAGACCATCCGGCCGACCATCGCCCTGTTCTACTGGCCGCTTGGTGCGGCGCTGGTCCTGACGTTCCTGCTGGCCGGAGTGATCGCGCTGCCGACGCTCCGCCGGCTTACCAGCAAACCCCAAACCGTCGGAGCCTGAAGCCATGCCTTCGACCGAGTTCTTCTTTCTCCGGCCTTACTGGTTGCTGCTCATGATCCCCGCACTGTGGCTGGTCTGGCTCGCCATGCGCGGCAACAAGCGGGGTATCGATACTGCCTGGAGCCGGCTCGTCGATCCGCATCTTCTGGCCGCCCTTTCGGTCAGCAAGACAAGCGGGGCGCGTTCGCGGTGGCTCCCGGCAGTCTTGGGCGCTGGCCTGTTGGCCTCAACCGTCGCGATGGCCGGGCCGACCTGGAGGAAGATTGAGCTGCCGTCGTACCAGTCCAAGCAGCCCGTCGTTGTCGTGATGAGCCTTGCCCAGTCGATGAATGCCGACGACATCAAGCCGTCGCGCCTCGTCCGCGCCGGCCACAAGCTCAGAGACATTCTTCAGCGCCAGGACGGCGGCGATGTCGGATTCGTGATCTATTCGGATCGCCCATTCACCGCGTCACCGCTGACGGAGGACGGCGAAGTCATTCGTCAGATGCTTCCCGAGCTTTCGACCGGCCTGATGCCGGTTCTCGGCAACCGGGCCGACCTCGCCATCACAAGGGCGACGGACCTGTTGAAGAATGCCGGCGCTACCGGCGGCAACATCATCGTCTTGGCCGACAGCCCCGGGTCTAATGCGGCGGCCAGCGTCGCCGCGGCGCAAGCGGCGCGCGCGGACGGCTATAAGGTCGATGTGATCGGGATTGGAACCGACAAGGGCGCAACGCTGCGCACGGCGTCGGGCGAGCCCATCACCGGAGAGAACGGCGCCGCCATGCGAGCGCCATTCGACGCGAACGGCCTGCGCCGTATCGCCGCCGCCGGCGGCGGCGTCTACGCGCCCCTGACCGCGAATAATTCAGACGTGAAGAGTGTCCTGCCGCAATCCGCCTTCGACCAAGCAAGCGTCACGACGAAGCAGGTTAATTTCAAGGCGGACGGCTGGGCTGACATGGGTTACTGGCTTTTGCTTGTGCCGGTGTTGCTCGCACCGTTAGCGTTCCGACGCAATGTCGTCCTGGTGTTGCCGCTGGCTCTCGTTCTGATGGCGGGCCTGCCATCCGGCCGCGCCGAGGCCGCGACGCTCGCGAACTTTTGGAAGACGCCTGACCAGCAGGGCGCCGCCGCATTCGCCGACCGCGCCTACGCGGCCGCAGCAAAGACATTCGAGGATAATCGCTGGCGCGCCGCCTCGCTCTATCGCGGCGGCGACTATGCGACCGCAGCCCAGACGCTTGCCGGCGGCGCGACGGTCGATGACGCCTATAATCGCGGCAATGCGCTGGCGAAGTCCGGCGATCTTGAAGGCGCGCTCGGTGCCTATGACAAGGCACTGAAGTTGCAGCCCGGCGACGCGGACGCGCGATTCAATCGCGACCTGGTGGCGAAGCTGCTTGAGCAGCAGAAGCAAAAGCAACGGCAACAGAAACAACAACAGCAGAAGCAACAGCAGGGCAGCCAAGGTCAGGACCAGCAGAAGGCTAACCAGCAACAGAAGGGCGGCCAAGGTCAGGACCAGCAGAAGGCTAACCAGCAACAGAAGGGCGGCCAAGGTCAGGACCAGCAGCAGTCCAAGCAGCAGCAGCAGAAGGGCGGCCAAGGTCAGGACCAGCAGCAGGCCAACCAGCAGCAGCAGAAGGGCGGCCAGGGTCAGAACCAGCAGAAGGCTAGCCAGCAACAGAAGGGCGGCCAGGGTCAGGACCAGCAGCAGGCCAACCAGCAGCAGCAGAAGAGCGCTCAGGGTCAGAACCAGGAGCAGGCCAACCAGCAGCAGCAGAAGGGCGCTCAGGGTCAGAACCAGCAGCAAGGCGGTTCGCGCGAGCAGACACCGGCCCAGGCTCGCGCTCAGGACGGTGCTGCGGGGCGAAAGGAGAAGAGTGCCTTCCGCAAGGCGATGGACGAGATCCTCAAGGGCAATGCGGGCGATCGGGCAAAGCCGAAGGACGCGGCCGAGCCACCGAAGGCGGCGGTATCCGGCCGAGGCATAACGGAAAAGGAGCAAGCCAACGAACAGATGCTCCGCAGCGTTCCCGACGACGCATCCGGACTGCTGAGGGCGCGCATCCGCCAGTACTACGCTCGATCCCGCTGACGACTTGCATCCGATGGGAGCACGGAAATGAAAAGCCTGACGATAAAATCGCTCACCGCTTCAACCGCGCTGGTCGTTGTCTTGGCCTCTTGCGGGCTGGCGCTTGCCGACGTCCGCGCCTCGCTTAGCCAAAGCCAAGTCGCGCTGGGCGACAGCTTTGCGCTTCGCCTCGAGGCGAGCGGTCAGCCTGACGGCAGCGCGCCCGATCTCATGCCCCTCGAAAAGGATTTCAAGATCGAGGGCTCCGGCCAAACGTCGATGACGAACGTGATCAACGGCGCCGTCTCGCGGTCGCACGGCTGGACGATCACTCTCTCGCCCAAGGCGACCGGCAACCTCACCATTCCGGCGATCAAGGTCGGCTCCGAGTCAAGCAAGCCGATGCGCATCGCGGTGGTTGACGCTGCGACGCTGCCTAGGGCCGACTTGGCGAGCACCGGCCTGCAGGTCGACATGACGGTTCCTGACGGAACCCATTATGTGCAGCAGCAGATCCCGGTCACCGTTCGTATCATGGCGACAGCGGGGCTGCATGATGTCGAGCTGAGCGAACCGTCGGCGCCCGATGTCATCGTGAAGCAGACCGGTGAAGACAAGAGCCACACCGAAACGATCGCGGGCAAGTCGGTTTCGGTGGTCGAGCGTACCTACCTAGTGACGCCGCAGAAAAGCGGCGAGCTCGTCCTGCCACCGGTGGTCCTGCGCGGCTATGTCGACGATCCCGACGCCAGCCGCTCGTTTTTCGGGGACGACGATCCGTTCGATGCCTTTAGGAAGCAGTTCGGATTTTCAGGCTTCGGAGGCTCGCTGCTTGATCGCATGATGAACCGGGGCCAAGAGGTCACGGCGCGGTCCAAGCCGCTCAAGCTGAAGATCGAAGCTCGACCTGGCCAGCAGGCGAGCTGGTTCCTGCCCGCCAAGAACGTCAAGCTCGTGTCCCAGTGGCAGCCGGCAAATCCCGTTTTCAAGGTCGGCGAGGCGAACTCGAAAATCGTCCAGCTCGTCGCGCTCGGCGCCTCGAAGGAACAATTGCCGGATCTCCATTTCAACGACGTCAACGGCGCGCGCATCTACGTCGATCGTGTCGACGACCGCTCGGTCGACACCGGCCAGGGAACAGCCGCGATCAAGCAATATACGCTGTCCATTGTCCCGACCCGCGCTGGCGCCGTCACGCTGCCGGGCGTCGAGGTCAACTGGCTCGACACCGCGGTCGGCAAACAGAAGACGGCGAAGCTTTCCGCTGAGACCATTCAGGTCGGCGGCGCGACGGCGGCAAATTCTTCGCAGCCCGCGCCTCAACCTGCGGCAGCGATGAAGGCCACCGCCAGCGGCGAACCCGCTCCTGGGGTCGCGGACGCAGGCGATCGGCAGATCGCGATCCTGGGTGGCTCGGCCCTCGCATTGATGTTTGCCGCGGCCCTGGCGCTGTGGTGGAAGAGGCGGCGCAGGCCCGATCCGTCGCGGCCGCTCGATGCCGCGGCGCCGCGCGAGGCCACGAAGGCTGCATTTTCGGCGGACGCACAGAAGTCGGCAGAGAAGCAAGAGGGCGCGGCCTCAGCCTTCCGCCAGGCGTGCAAGCGTAACGACGCAAAGCAGGCTATCTCCAACCTGCAAAGGTGGTTCGCCGCAAGCGGCGTCAACCCACACACGCTGACCTCGTCGGCTGCGCAGCAATTCAGAGCAGGGATGCAGGACCTCGAAGCTTGTCTCTACAAGGAGACGAAGGCCAGCCGCTGGGACGGTCGCGCTCTCCTGAAAGCATTTGATGCGATGCGCGAGGAAGCCGGCACCCAATTGTGTCGCACGCCTACAACAGGCAACCTTCCGCCGCTTTATCGGGGGCAGCGAACCATCGATCGGGCTGCCTGACGTGTTATCGCTGCTACGGACCCTATAGCAGATGAATTGATGTGGAATTGATCAATCTCTTACCGTCATCGCCCGTGCAAGCGGCCGATCCAGTAAACACGAACATTCACCGTGATTACTGGATGCTCCGCCTTCGCGGAGCATGACCACCGGGTGAGGGACGACGGCTGAAGGCTTTCACTCGTCACCGCCGGGCGGCGACCCGGCGGTCCATGCTGCCATTTTGTGCGCTCGGACAGGCCCAATGGATTGCCGGGTCAAGGCCCGGCAATGACGAAATGGGGCGTAGCCCTTGCTCGCGCTGCGTGCGGCCGCTAGCGTTACCGCGACGGGACAATTAATCCATGGTACGTGAGAGCTAATTTTTTACATCAATTTGGTATCTCGAATTAATCCTTAAGTTACCTGAACCCCTCACTCCGCGATCGCATCCTGTGACGCCACTACGGTGGCGAAGCGGTCGGCGAGCGCGGCGAGCGCGTTGCGGTGCACGTCCGCGGCGGGAATGGTCGCTCCGGTGATCGGATCGGCGAGATCGCGCGTCGCGGCCGCGTCTGCGATGACCGTCGCACGCAAGCCGAGGTCGATTGCCGCGCGCGTGGTCGCTTCCACGCACATGTGAGTCATGAACCCGACCACGATGATCACCGAGCGATGCAACGCGTGCAACCGGTCGGCGAGGTCGGTGCTCGCAAACGCATTGGGCAGGCTCTTGGTCAGGACCGGTTCGCCTGGCGCCGGCGCAGCGCGCGCAGCGATCTCGACGCCTCGTGAGCCCGGCGCGAACAACTTGCCGGACTTGGCGTGATGCACGATGTGGATCACCGGCGTACGTTGCGCGCGGGCGCGCGCAAGCAGGCGGCCGATCTCGTCCAGCGCCGCCGTCACCCCCGGCAGCGGAAGCGCGCCATCGACATATTCGCGCTGCGCGTCGATGACGACCACGACGGCGTCGCCAAGCCGCGCGGGCGCGGGCGTCACGCCGGCAAGTTCGAGCAAAGTCATCGGCCGCATCCGAGCATTCCCAGGTATCCGCAAGGCCAAGCGCGGAGATTAAGCGCGGCCGTCCATGCGCGATCTTTGAATGCCGCGGCAGTCAGACTGCGCGCCACGTATCATGCCAATCATCGATAGAGTGTAGAGGAGGATGCGCAGAAAATAATCAGAATGCGCCCAGGAGAATTGCAGCGATAAAAGCAAACGCAACGCAAGTCGCGATGTAGTTGACTTTGACCGAGAGCTCCACCGTCTTGCTCCGTCCTAATTTCTACCGAGCTCAATTTACCATGCGCTGAGGCGGTCCCAAAACAAGAAAAACATGCTGCGGCGCACCTTCTGCCTGCAAAGTTTTGCTGCACCGCAATCATATTCGATTTGTTCTTTGTCGACTATCGCACCTCGACTGCGACCGTATGCTCGCGCACCGGCCGATCTTCCCATGGCCGCAGATTGACGAAGGTCAGCTCAGCGCGCCCCGCGCTGACCCCCTCGAGCGACCAGCGGTGACGGCCCGGCGCGCCAATCGGCGGGCGGTCGGAGGCTGGCCGCGAATAGCCCTGGTCGACGAGCTTCACGATCGCGGGGTTCTTGCTGCGCTGAGCATCGAAGCGCCAAACATAGCCCGTGGAGGGATTTTCCGTGAGTTCGACTACCGCGCTCGCGCCAGGCGCGAGGACGACGCTTTGCTCGCTCGTCTGCACCTGCGCGAAAGCCGTCGTCAACGCCGTCGCGACTTCACCGCCGAGGAACGCCGCCGACGCCAGCACGCAAACGAGCGCACTTTTTCCGATCATGCGCCGGCCCTCTCCCGCGAACGCTGCTCCCGCACGGCGCGAACCGCCTGGCTTGCCTGCACCGTCACACCGCGGTCACCTCTCTCCATGTGATCGGGCAATCGCCTGCTCGATGAACAGCGCCGCTTCGAGCGCGGAGCGATCGCGTGCGAAACGGCCGACGATCTGGACACCGAGCGGCAGATGCGCCGAATCGACCTCGCCCGCGACATTAATGCAGGGAGCGCCCATCAGCGTCCACAGTCGGTTGAATGTGGTGCCGCCGGTCGAGTGCAAAGTTTTCGGCGCGGCGCCGGGGGCAGACGGCGTAATGAGCACATCGGTGTCAGTCATCAGATCGGCGAGCGCCTGGCGGGCGCGCCGCGCCGTCCGCCGCGCGCTGTCGTAGTCGTCGGCGCTGATCTTGCTCGCTTCGTCGAGCATGGCGCGCAGCTTCGGGCCGATCTCGTCCCGGTGGTAGTCGTATTCGAAGGCTAGCGCGCGATAAGCTTCGTAGTCCTGGATCGCCCCATGGGCGCGAAATGCGTCTTCGAAGATCGGCGGCAGCCGAACCTCCTCCATTCGGGCGCCGGCCCCGCTCGCTATGCGCGCGGCATGCTCGACCGCGGTCTGCATCGCATCGCTTGCCTCGGCCCAGACGTGGGTCCGCACCAGCGCGATGCGCGGCGCGGCGGGCTGCGCCCGATCAATGCGCAGATCCCGCCCGGTGATCGCGGCGGCGGCGAACGCGACATCGGCTGTGCTCGCCGCAAACAGCCCGCCGGTGTCGAGCGACCAGGCGAGCGGCTTGCACCCCACCATCGGCAGCAACTTGAACGACGGCTTGTAGCCCGCGACCCCGCAATAGGCGGCCGGGCGAATCACGGAGCCGCCGGTCTGGGTGCCGACCGCGATCGGGAGCATGCCGGCGGCGACTGCCGCCGCCGCGCCCGAGGAGGACCCGCCCGGCGTATGCTCCGGGTTATGCGGATTGCGCGTGCCGGCCGGATCAAGAAAGGCAAGCGGCGTCATGACCGTCTTGCCAAGAATAATCCCTCCGGCGCGGCGGATCATCGAGACGAGCGCGGCGTCGCTTGCCGGCTGGTGGCCCGCATAGATCGGCGAGCCGTAGGCGGTCGGCAGGTCCGCGGTGTCGAACAAATCCTTGACGCCGACCGGCAGCCCACGCAGCGGCGCTGCGATCAGCTCGGCGGCTCGGTCCTGCGCCCGTTGCCGCGCTCGATCGAGATCGAGTATGGCGAAAGCCCCGATCTCCTCCTCCCGCTGGGCGATCGCCTCAGCACAAAGGTCGAGCACGTCGGCTGGTGTGATCTCGCCGCCCTCGATCCGGCCCGCGAGTTCGAGCGCGCTCAGCATCTGTTCTCCAAGTCGCGGCAGGCGCAAGTCATCTGCGCTGGGACGGCCTCGCACGCCTTGCCCGGTCCGAAGTTGCAAGCGACTTTGCGCGCCCGGACCCCTCGGCCAGCCCCCACGCTCTACAGTTGCTAGTTAACCATGCGCAATAAGCCGACGCTACCGATGAGTAACGTTGAGGCATCCTTAACGGACTTCATTGCAAGCTCCGCGCATGACGCGCGACGTTCGCTTGTATCTTGTGGGCTCGCTCGTTCTCGTTCTGCTCGCCGGTTGTGGCCGCAATTTCTTCGCTCAGCGTGAGCCCTGGCGACGCGAGGCCGAGATCCAGTGCCTGAAGTCGGGGTCCGTGAAACCGGGCCCGGCGGTCGCGTTGCTGTCGCCGATCGACGGTCCGGGAATTTGCGGAGCCGATTTTCCATTCAAGGTTTCGGCGCTCGGCGAGAGCCCGATGCTCGGCTACACCGACGAGCCCATACGACCGCCCGGCGTGATTCGCGGCGCCCCGCGTCCCTATTCCGCTCCGCCAGCGACGTATTCGCGTGAGCCGGGTCCGCTCGATCTCACGGCGCCTGGGCGTGCGCCCGGTCCTTCGGAGCCTGGCGCCTATGGGCAGCGTTCCCTCTCCAGTGGTGCGCCGGCCGATGGGGGCCGCGGCGGCCAGTCTGCGGTAACCCAGAACCCGCTGCCGCCGCTCGATTCGGGCGCTGGGTCGCCGCCCTATCCGCCGCGCGATCCGACCTACGGAGAAAGCGTGCCGGTTTCGCC
>Ga0315534_1002880_pt1 | contig 11298 bp, 6 predicted proteins | sample SalMarSW160240MG_FD_203094 | JGI IMG/M metagenome (GOLD analysis project Ga0315534, IMG submission 203094) | Salt marsh sediment microbial communities from the Plum Island Ecosystem LTER, Massachusetts, United States - Salt Marsh Sediment SW1602-40 ... | reverse complement strand
CTTCCAAGAGCTGCGTGACGCGCTCGGGCAATTTGTCGGCCGGGACCTGGAGCAGGGCGGTGAGCTGATCGACGATATCACTGGCCTCTTCGAGCAGGGCGGTCAAGGCGGCCCCGGTCAGCGCCGTGATCCGGCGCACGCCTGCTGAAATGCTCTCCTCCTTGATGATCTTGAACCCGCCGATCGAGCCGAGTTGGTCGACGTGGGTCCCGCCGCAGAATTCCCGACTGAACGCCTCGTTGATCTCGCTCTCGTTGCCGGCGCCGACCGCCACGACGCGGACCTCGTCGCCGTACTTCTCGCCGAACAGGGCCATGGCACCGGATTGCATCGCGTCATCCATTGACATCACGCGTGTCTCTGCACGCGCATTGGCACGGATCTGTGCATTCACCAGGTTCTCGATCTCTAGCAGCTGCGCGGGCGTGACCGGTTCGTAGTGCGCGAAATCGAAGCGCAGGCGTTCAGGTTCGACCAGCGAGCCTTTCTGCTGCACGTGCGTTCCGAGCACGCTGCGCAGCGCCGCGTGCAGCAGGTGCGTGGCCGAATGGTTGAGCACCGTGGCCAGGCGCCGGTCTGCATCGACCAGGGTGATGACCCGGTCGCCCTTGTACAGCACGCCCTCGGTGACGGTACCGATATGGGCAAAGGCGGCGCCACTGTGCTTGCGCGTATCCTCCACCTCGAAGCGTGCGCTGTTGCTCTCCAGCAGCCCGCGGTCGCCGACCTGCCCGCCGGACTCGGCGTAGAACGGCGTTTGTTCGAGGAACACGACGCCACCCTGGCCATTTTCCAGCCGTTCGACCGGCTTGCCCTCGTGCAGCAGGGCCGTGACGGTGGACTCGCCGTTCAGCTTATCGTAACCGGTAAATTCGGTGCAGGTGTCGATGCGCGACTCGCCCGAGTAATCGGCGCTGAAATGACTGGCCGAGCGGGCGCGTGCGCGCTGCGCCTCCATCGCGGCAGCGAACCCCTCCATGTCGATCGTCAGCCCGCGCTCGCGCGCGATGTCAGCCGTCAGGTCGCTCGGGAAGCCGTAGGTATCGTAGAGCCTGAATACCGTTGCACCGGGGATGACCGTGCCCTGCAAACCGGCCAGGTCCTCTTCCAGGATGCGCATGCCCTGCTCCAGCGTCTCGGCAAAACGTTCTTCCTCCAGCTGCAGGATGCGTTCGACCTGCGCGCGGCCGGCCGGCAGTTCCGGGCAGGCCTCGCCCATGACCTCGCACAGCGGACCGACCAGCCGGTAGAAGAACGGCTCCTTGATGCCCAGCTGGTAGCCGTGCCGCACCGCACGACGAATGATGCGCCGCAATACGTAGCCACGCCCCTCGTTCGACGGCAGCACGCCGTCGACGATCAGGAACGCGCAGGAGCGTATATGATCCGCGATTACGCGCAGCGAGGTATGCGCCAGGTCCGGGGTGCCGGCGATGCGCGCCGCCGCCTCCACCAGGTGCCGGAACAGATCGATCTCGTAGTTGGAATGTACGCCCTGCATGACCGCCGCCAGTCGTTCCAGGCCCATGCCGGTATCCACCGACGGCCGCGGCAGCGGCTTGAGCTCGCCGGCCGCATCACGGTCGTACTGCATGAAGACCAGGTTCCAGATCTCCACGTAGCGGTCGCCGTCCGCCTCCGGCGTACCGGGTGGCCCGCCGTGGATCTCCGGACCGTGATCGTAGAAAATCTCCGAACATGGCCCGCACGGACCGGTGTCCCCCATCGACCAGAAATTGTCGCTGGCGCCGATGCGGCTGAAGCGACGGGGATCGACCCCGAGCTCCTTGAGCCAGATGTCGGCCGCCTCGTCGTCGTCCTCGAACACCGTCACCCAGAGCCGCTCCGGTGGCAGTTCCATCACCCCGGTCAGGAATTCCCAGGCATAACCGATCGCCTCGCGCTTGAAATAATCGCCGAAGCTGAAATTGCCGAGCATTTCGAAAAAGGTGTGGTGACGCGCGGTATAGCCGACGTTTTCGAGGTCGTTGTGCTTGCCCCCGGCGCGCACGCAGCGCTGACTGCTGGCGGCACGCGGGCAGGCGCGCTGTTCGTTACCGAGGAAGACCTCCTTGAACTGCACCATGCCGGCATTGACGAACAGCAGGGTCGGGTCACTCTGCGGGACGAGCGGGGCCGATGGCACGACCTCGTGGTTACGCGCCCTGAAGAAGTCCAGGAAGGCCCGGCGGAGTTGTGCGCTGCTGTTTTTCAAGCTGTTTTTGTCCGGTTGGGTGCGGACGTTATTATTCAGGGAATCGGGGACGATTGGAACACCTGTTTACAGACATTTGTGCAGGGACAACCGGGAAACCTGTTACCGGTATCAGGATTTTTTATTCGCCGTTCCGGAACACCCGCCCGATCTGTTCCGCGGTGAAGCCGCGTTGATGGAGAAAACGCATCTGCCGGCTGCGCTCCCGGAAGTCACCCGGCAACGCACGGCCGAATTTCTTTTCCCGCACCTCGCGCAGCAGCGCCTGCCAGTCATCCGCCAGCGCCTCGATACTGCTGTCGATGAGGACCTCGTCGACACCCCGCTCGCGCAGCTCGGCATGGATCTTCTGCGGGCCCGAGCCGCGTTGAAAGCGCGACCAGACAAAGGTCTCGGCAAAGCGCGCATCGCTGAGCAGACCTTCCGACTCCAGCGCCGTCAGCACAGCGTCCACGGCGCCCGGGTCATGGCCCCGTAACTGCAGCTTGCGCGCCAGCTCGCGCCGGCTGTGTTCCCGGCGCGCCAGCAGGTCGAGCGCCAGTCGGCGGACGTCATCGCCGTCCGTGGCCCGCTCAGGCTTCGGCTTCAAGCGCCGCCTCTTCCACGGCCGCCTTCACCGGCTTCACCAGCAGCAGTGCACGCAGCTTGCCCTCGATCTCGGCGGCGATATCCGGATTCTGTTTCAGGAACTCGCGCACATTGTCCTTGCCCTGGCCGATGCGGTCGTCCCCGTAGCTGTACCAGGCGCCGGCCTTGTCCACGATACCGTGCTGCACGCCCAGGTCGATCAGTTCGGCCTCGCGCGAAATGCCTTCACCGTAGAGGATCTGGAACTCGGCCTGCTTGAACGGCGGCGCCATCTTGTTCTTGACCACCTTGACGCGGGTCTCGTTGCCAACGATCTCGTCGCCCTTCTTGATGGCGCCGATACGGCGGATGTCCATGCGCACGGAGGAGTAGAACTTGAGCGCGTTGCCGCCGGTGGTGGTTTCCGGGTTGCCGAACATGACACCGATCTTCATGCGGATCTGGTTGATGAAAATCACCATGGTGTTGGAACGCTTGATGTTGGCGGTCAGCTTGCGCAGCGCCTGTGACATGAGCCGCGCCTGCAGGCCCATGTGCGAGTCGCCCATATCGCCCTCGATCTCGGCCTTCGGCGTCAGTGCCGCCACCGAGTCGATCACGACCACATCGATGGAACCGGAACGCACCAGCATGTCGGTGATCTCCAGCGCCTGCTCGCCGGTATCCGGCTGCGACACCAGCAGCTCGTCGACATTGACGCCCAGCTTCTCGGCGTAGCCGGGATCGAGCGCATGCTCGGCGTCGATAAAAGCGGCCGTGCCGCCGAGCTTCTGCGCCTCGGCAATGACCTGCAGCGTCAGCGTGGTCTTGCCGGACGACTCCGGGCCATAGATCTCGACCACGCGCCCGCGCGGCAGACCACCGATGCCGAGCGCAATATCCAGCCCGAGTGAACCTGTAGAAATGAACTCCACGTCACGCACCGCGCTGACATCACCCATGCGCATCACGGCACCCTTGCCGAACTGCTTTTCAATCTGCCCGAGAGCTGCACTCAGGGCCTTGCGTTTGTTGTCTTCCATCAATCTCCTCCGGAATGTGTGCGTGGCCTGCCGCTCCCTGGCGTGCCGGACGCGCGGATTATCACATAGAAATCATTCACCCTCTAGCGGCCAGCAGCGCAGTGGACGATAGCTGACGCCGCTTTCCTCGCTGACTGACTGCACCAGGCAGAAACGGCTGACCGGCCAGGTCACGGCGGGACACTCAGGGACCGGCGCACGCTGTGAAAACTTGCGTGCAAGGGTGACATGCGCCTGGAAGCCGCGCGCCTCCGGCTCGATGCCACACCCTGCCAGCGTGTTGCGCAGCGCCCCGGCCAGCGCCCACAGGCCGGGTGGGACGTGGGTCGGACCCAGCCAGAGAATGCGCGGGCGCGGCCAGTAGCCGGCGTGGTCGAGTGTCAATTCGAACGGTGCCAGCCGGATGGCCGCGGCGGCTTGTTCCAGGCAGGCGGCAACGTCCGCCTTGACCGGACCGGCAAAGGCCAGCGTGATGTGCAGGTTGCCTGCCGGCACCCGCTTGATGCGTTTGCCGGCAAGCGCCTTGCCGGCGGCATCCAGTCCCGCACGCACCGTGTCATCCGGCCACAACGCGAAAAACAGGCGCCGGGTGGTTTCAGGCATTGCCGCACAGATCGATCAGTCCGCTGATGCCGTGCACCACCGACGCGCGGCGTACCTGCTCGCGGTCGCCGGCAAAGTGGCGGGTCTCTATCCGGCTCGTGCCCTGCCGGTCCGCCCAGGCAAAACACACCGTGCCGACCGGCTTGCCCGGCATGGCGCCGCCCGGTCCGGCGATGCCGCTGATCGCCAGCGCCAGCACGGCGCGGCTGCGGGCGAGCACACCCGCGGCCATGGCCTCCGCGACGGGCTCGCTGACGGCGCCATGCTGCTGCAGGGTCGCCGTGGCGACACCGAGCATGTCCTGCTTGGCCTCATTGCTGTAGGTCACGAACCCGCGATCGAACCACTGCGAGCTGCCGGGCACATCGGTCAGGCACTTGGCCACCCAGCCACCGGTGCAGGACTCCGCCACGGCAAGCAGCTGGCCACGCGCCAGCAGCAGGGCACCGAGGCGTTCCGACAATTTGAACAGATCCGACATCAGCAGCTTAATCCAGATATCAACAAAGATTTCTATAATATTGATTAATAGCGTTTTTAATACTCCCACACGGACCGGAATGCGGATAGCAGGATGTATTCTACGCGTCACCCGCAGTGCACAGGGTGCGTTTTACGCATCATTCGCGGTGCACGAAGTGCACCCTATCCACCAGGCACCGGCTACGACAGATCGCAGGGTGCTTTTTACGCACACATTTGCGGTGCACGAAGTGCACCTTACCCGCTTGCGTGGTGATGTAAAACCGGCATGAAAAAAAGCCACGGAACCACACGGAAATACACGGAATGTATTCTGTTCTTCAGAGTCCTTGTGCCGGTTCCATGGCCATTCCCGTTCGCACGTGCCCGCGCTCCTGCACCCCGGGCAATGGTATCTGGCTTGTGCGGGCTGCCGTGCATTTGTTATTTCCGTGTTCTTCCGTGTGGTTCCGTGGCCATTATATATTCCCGCGGGCACGCGCTCCCGCACCCATCGATGGCCACCTGCGCAAACCCCGTGCAATCGGGTAGACTTGCCCGCCATGACCCGTGCCGCGTCCGCCCACACCCCCATGATGCAGCAGTACCTCGGCATCAAGTCGGAGCATCCGGATATCCTGCTGTTCTACCGCATGGGCGATTTCTACGAGCTGTTTTATGACGATGCCCAGCGTGCCGCCCGCTTGCTGGACATCACGCTCACCGCGCGCGGCAAGTCCGCGGGCCAGACGATCCCGATGGCCGGCGTGCCGGTGCATGCCATCGACCAGTACCTGGGCCGGCTGGTGCGCCAGGGCGAGTCGGTCGCGATCTGCGAACAGATCGGCGATCCCGCAGCCAGCAAGGGGCCGGTCGAGCGCAAGGTGGTGCGCATCATCACCCCCGGCACGCTGACCGAAGAGGCGCTGCTGAGCGAGCGCCGGGACAACCTGCTGGTCGCCATCCACCCGCAGGGCAAGGACTGGGGCATCGCCGCGCTCGACCTCGCCGGTGGCCGTTTCGTGGTGCAGCAATGCCAGGGCACCGAGGCCCTGCTGGGCGAAATCACACGCCTGGACCCGGCCGAGCTGATCACCGGCGAAGGCGTCGACCTGCCGCCCGAACTGGCACTGCATCCGCGCCTGCGCCGCCAGGCGCCCTGGCTGTTCGAGACCGACAGTGCACGCCGCCAGCTGAATGACCAGTTCGGCACCCGCGACCTGGGCGGTTTCGGCTGCGAGGATCTGCCGGCCGCCATCGGTGCCGCCGGCGGCCTGCTCGAGTACGTTAAAAACACCCAGCGCACCACCTTGCCGCACCTGCGCGGCCTGAGCGTCGAGTCACGTCAGGACAGCCTGGTGCTGGACGCCGCCACGCGCCGCAACCTGGAACTGGAAACCGCCGGCTCCGGGCGCACGGAACACACCGTCGCGGGCGTACTGGATTACACCGCCACGGCCATGGGCGGGCGCCAGCTGCGGCGCTGGCTGCATCGGCCGCTGCGTGACCACGCGCGACTGGAACAGCGCCACCAGTGCGTGGCCGCGCTGGCGGAGGCCGACCTGCACGAGGCCCTGCACGACCTGCTGCGCGGCTGCGCCGACATCGAGCGCATCCTCGCGCGCATCGCGCTGAAGTCGGCGCGCCCGCGCGACCTGTCCGGGCTGCGCGACAGCCTGGCGCTGCTGCCATCGCTGCAGGAGAACCTCGCGCGCACCGATGACCCGCTCACCCGCGAGCTGGCCACGCGCATCGGTGTGCACGCGGATACACATGCCCTGCTCGTGCGTGCCATCAAGGAACTGCCGCCGCAGCTGGTCCGCGATGGCGGCGTGCTGGCCGAAGGCTACCATGCAGAACTCGACGAGCTGCGCAAGCTGAGCGAACACGGTGATGCGTGCCTGCTGGAGATGGAAGCCGGCGAGCGCGAACGCACCGGAATCGCGAACCTCAAGATCCGCTACAACCGGGTGCATGGCTACTACATCGAGGTCAGCCGCCTGCAGGCCGACAGGGTGCCGGATCATTACCGGCGCCGCCAGACCCTGAAGGGCGTGGAACGCTACATCACGCCGGAACTCAAGGCCCACGAAGACAAGGTGCTGAGCGCGCACGAACGTGCGCTGGCACTGGAAAAGGCGCTCTACGACGCGCTGCTGGACCGGCTGATCGCGGTGCTGGAACCGCTCACGCGCTGTGCCGCGGGCATCGCCGAACTCGACGTGCTCGCCAACTTCGCCGAGCGCAGCCGTACGCTGAACCTGTGCCGCCCGCAGCTCGTTGCACGCAACGGTATCAGCATATCGGGCGGGCGCCACCTGGTGGTCGAGCAGCTGATGGACGATCCGTTCATTCCGAACGACACCCGGCTCAACGACACCCAGCGCATGCTGGTGATCACCGGCCCCAACATGGGCGGCAAGTCCACCTACATGCGCCAGACCGCGCTTATCGTGCTGCTGGCGCACATCGGCTGCTACGTGCCGGCGGACAGCGCCGTTATCGGCCCGGTGGATCGCATCTTCTCGCGCATCGGCGCGGCCGATGACCTGGCCGGCGGGCGTTCCACGTTCATGGTGGAAATGACCGAGACGGCGAACATTCTGCACAACGCCACCGGGCACAGCCTGGTGCTGATGGACGAGATCGGACGCGGCACCAGCACCTACGACGGCCTGGCGCTGGCGTGGGCCTGTGCCGTGGATCTGGCGGTACGCATCAAGGCCTACACCCTGTTCGCGACCCATTATTTTGAACTTACCCGGCTGCCCGGGCATTACGATGGCATCGTCAACGTGCACCTCGACGCCACCGAGTACGAGGACCGCATCGTGTTCCTGCACAGCGTCCGCGAGGGCGCGGCGGATCGCAGTTACGGACTGCACGTCGCCGCGCTGGCCGGCGTGCCGAAGGCGGTCATCCGCCAGGCACAGGCACGGCTGGCGGACCTGGAGCGCCAGCCGCAGGCGGTGGATGCGCCGGCCTCGCCGCAGATGCCGCTGTTCCAGGCCGCGGTGGCGGATCACCCGCTGGTGAGCGCGCTGGAGGAACTGGAGCCGGACAACCTGTCACCGCGCGAGGCGCTTGAGCAGCTCTATACCCTGAAGGCGCTGGCGCAACAGGAACTGCACTCATAATTACGGCCCTTTGCGGGTATACTGGCAATCCAGCGCCACCGATCCACCATTGTCATATACTTCGATAACAGCAGGTTGCACGCGTAATGTGATAATCTGCCGCAATAATGGAAACAACACGCGGGATGACTACCCCGCCTGACTGACTGGAGAGTTGCATGACATTCGTTGTGACTGAGAACTGTATCAAGTGCAAATACACGGACTGTGTCGAGGTGTGTCCGGTCGACTGCTTTCACGAAGGCCCCAACTTCCTCGTCATCGACCCCGACGAGTGCATCGACTGTACCCTGTGCGAGCCGGAGTGCCCGATCGGCGCCATCTTCGATGAAGGCGACCTGCCGGCCGGCCAGGAACAGTTCCTGGAACTGAATGCCGAACTGTCCAGGAGCTGGCCGGTCATCACGCAGATGAAAGACGCGCCGCCCGACGCCGACGAGTGGAAGGACAAGCCCGACAAGCTGCAATTCCTGGAGCGTTGAACCGCGCGCCGTACCACACGGTCCCGTCACCGGCGCACGCCGGCAGCGCGCACCCCGTCAGCACGAAGCCCGCTGCCACTCAACGGCCCGCATGAACGCGCGGGTCATCCGGGTCCCCTGTCGTGATGACCTGCTGGCCGTGGTGGCGCGGCATGTCATCGCGCATGCCGCGGCCCTGCCCGACCTGACCGATACGGTTGTCCTGCTGCCCGACCTGCAGTTCGCCACCGGGCTGCGCCAGCACCTGCTGCAGAACGCCGCGGCACAGGAACATACCGCCCTGCTCGGACCGCACATCGACACGCCGGAGCACTGGCTGGAGGCACACATCGGGCTCGATGCGGTGATCCCCGGACGCGCACGCCGCGAGCTGCTGCTGGTCGAGGCCATCCGCGAACACCCCGCGGTGTTTGGCGGGCAGGACCCCTGGCGACTGGCGGGCGTACTGATCACCCTGTTCGACGAGCTGACCCTGAACCGCATCCCGGTACCGGCGCACCTCGAGGCCTTCACCGCCCTGCTGCAAACCGCCTACGGGATCGCACACCGGCTGCCGGAGCCACTGGGACTGGAGGCGCGCGTGGTGCACCGGCTGTGGCAGGCCTGGCATACCCAGCTGCAGGCGGAGGGACTGCTCGATCCGGGCATGGCCCTGCTGCAGCGGCTGGCCCGGCATGGCGACGGCGACCACCCGCTGCACTATGTCTTCGCCGGTTTCGATGAACTCCACGGCGCGCAACTGGAATGGATCGAGCGACTGCTCGGCGCGGGCCGCGCGCACTGTTTTCTGCCCGCGCGCCTGCCCGCGGCAGACGCGCAACGACCGACGCCGGCAGAACGCCTGCTCGCCGGGTCCGCGCCCGCTGAGAATGGCCAGTCGCCCGGTGACTGCCTCGACAGCGTATTCGACAGCGGCGCGGCCACACTGCCGGAGCGTGCGGCGGCCATGGGCAAACGCTACGCCCGTTCGCCGCTGGCCGGCTGCATCCGCACGCTGGCCGCGGCCTCCGCCGAACAGGAGGCGCGCGCCATCGACCTGCAGGTACGGCGCTGGCTGATCGAGGGACACCAGCCGATCGCCATCGTGACCGAGGACCGCCGCCTCGGGCGGCGTGTGCGCGCGCTGCTGGAACGCGCCGGCGTCAGCCTGCAGGACCCGGGCGGCTGGGCACTGTCCACCACCAGCGCAGCGGCCGCACTGGAACGCTGGCTGGAGACAGTGGAAGAGGATTTTGCGCACCAGCCCTTGCTGGATGTACTGAAGTCGCCCTTCACCTTTCCGGACGCGGAGCACGCGGCGTTCAGCAGCACGGTCTATCGACTGGAAAAGGATATCGTCCGGCACGAGAATATCGCGCGCGGCCTGGCGCGCTACCGCGCGCATGTCGACAGCCGTCTCGAGCACTACCGGACAGCCTGGACGGCCGCCACCGCGGATCGTCTGCGCGAACTGCTCAACGCGCTCGACCAGGCCGCCGACCCGCTGCGTGACTGCCTCGCGGGCGCGCATGCGCCGGCACGTCTGCTCGCGGCACTGCGAGACAGCCTGCAACGGCTGGGCATGTGGGCCGCCTTCGAGCACGACCCGGCCGGGCAGCGCATCCTGCAGGAATGGCGGCTGCTGGCGGATGCCGCCCGGCACTGCGACATGCGCATGGCCTGGATCGAGTTTCGCGGCTGGCTCAGCAGCGCACTGGAACGCCACGATTTCCGCCCCCCGGCCGGTGACAGCGTGGTGTCGCTGCTGAACCTGCAGCAGGCGCAGCTCGGCCGTTTTGCCGGCCTGGTGATCGGCGCCTGCGACAGCCGGCATCTGCCGGCCGCCCAGGCCGGCTCGCCATTTTTCAATGACCGGGTGCGCGGCGAGCTCGGGCTGCCGATCTGGCCCGAACATTACCGGTTGCAGCGTGACCGTTTTCGCCGGCTGCTGGAAAGCGCGCCCCGCGTGCTGCTGACCTGGCACAGCGAAGACAACGGCGAGCTGCGCACGCCAAGCCCCTGGCTGGCGGCCGTGCAAAGCTTCCAGCAACTGGCCTGGCAGGACACGCTGCACGATGCCGGGCTGCAGGCGCTGCTCGATCATCCCGGCACCCGGGTCGCCGGTCAGCACCCGCTGCCGACCCCCGCGGCCACCGCCCGCCCCGCGCCGTCCCTGCCTGCCGCGCGGCTGCCGGCCCGGCTGAGTGTCAGCGCGCACGGCGACCTGATCGACTGCCCGTACCGGTTCTTTGCCGCCCGCGGTCTCGGCCTCAAGGCCAGGGAAGAAGTCAGGCTGGCCCTGGAGAAGGCCGGCTACGGCACACTGGTGCACGCGGCGCTGGAGATCTTTCACCAGGGCCGCGCGGGATTTCCCGCACCGTTCACGGCACCGCTCGACAGGCACAACCGGGCCGACGCCATCGCGCAGCTGGAGGCGGTGTCGCGGCGCGTGTTCGAACGGGAACTGGAAGACAACTATGAACACCGCGCCTGGCTGCGGCGCTGGTTGCTGCTGGTTCCGCTGTACATCGAATGGCAGATCAAACGCCAGCCGGACTGGCGCTTCGACGCCGGCGAGCAGAACGGTGAACTCGAACTCGCCACGGGCCATGTACTGGAAGGACGCCTGGACCGGCTCGACGTCGGCGCGGCGGGTGACGACATCATCGACTACAAGACCGGCGGCATGCCGAAGCAGGACGCGGTCGACAGCGGCGAGGCCGTGCAGCTGCCGTCCTATGCCCTGCTGGCGCGGCGCATGCCGGCGCGCGTCGAGTATGTGAAGCTCGACAACAAGGTAATGACCGGCC
>Ga0315534_1002878_pt1 | contig 11300 bp, 8 predicted proteins | sample SalMarSW160240MG_FD_203094 | JGI IMG/M metagenome (GOLD analysis project Ga0315534, IMG submission 203094) | Salt marsh sediment microbial communities from the Plum Island Ecosystem LTER, Massachusetts, United States - Salt Marsh Sediment SW1602-40 ... | reverse complement strand
CTGGCATTTGTAGAGTAGTCGGATGAAAAAAACAGGTTATAGGCTGTGCCTCCATGTTTTTTCCCTTTCTTGTCTGTCCAGTCTGTTGGCCGTGTGAGGTGAGCAGAGTAAGAATCCGATACATAGGGAATCTTATCCCTATTGATAGTCGGTGAAAGGGCCTCGGTATCACCTGTTCCCCATCCCATAATAGCGAGAACTTTCATCCTTTTAAGGAGCTTGTATTTAGTAAGGGCCTCAGGGATTCGATAACCATAGTCAAACCAGATATATTTTACTTTCTTTCCGTTAATGCCACCATGATCGTTTACATAGTGCGACCAGAACTCTTCCTGACCGAGGGCGGCGTCTTTTCCCACATCAGACGTAGCACCTGTTGTGTCCTTAATGCCACCTACCTTTATCACCTTGGCTAAAGCCATAGATGATAGGCCAAACAAAAATACAACGGCACATAAAATAATTAAAATTTTTTTCATCTTCATTGCTTCCCCCTTTTTAAAAAGGTAAATCTTAGTTGAACTCCCCTAACAAATTATTACTATTATCGCTTCAATTCACCTCCTTTCAAATGCTGGTTAAATTTTTAATTATTTGAATAGTTAATTCGTTAACTTATTTACTTTTCAATAATTAAACCATTTGAGCACTCAACTAGTCAACTTTAATCCTAATACGAGAACGGCCACAAGTTAAAATAATTTTTAGCCTGCCACCATCTATAAGAAAGTCCTCGAGGCTCATAGATCAAGAAGGCACATATTGCAAGGCCAAATGCCATATCCTTTAAAAAGGCAAAATCAATCAGGATCTTTGGAAATATTTCAGAAGCTGGCATAGCTAACATCTGCAAAATTTCTATGACCATAACCATAAATATGGATCCAAATATAGCCCCGTCAATACCTGCTCCCCCGATCAATATCACACCCACCAACCATAGTGACCAAAACCAGGGAAAATGCTCCGGGCTCAGAGCCGCTAAATTGGCTACCCAGAATGCCCCTGCAATACCAGCGATGAATCCTGCCACAAAGAAATTCAGCAATTTATACCAGATAATATTAATGCCAAGGGTCTCTGCTGCAATATCATTATCTCTGATAGCAACCCAGGCCCTTCCAACCCTGGTCCTGAGGAGATTTGCCATAATCATAACCGTAAGGGTCAAAACGATAATCATTAAAAAATATACCTTCAAATCCGTATCTATAACCCAGGGACCTATCTTAATTGTGCCTGGTGGAAGGGAAAATGCCTGTCCTCTGCCGCCAATTCGGCTTACATACTGGGTCAGGATAAAGTCGACCGTGATAAACTGGGCGGCCATGGTAGTTAAAATAAGGTAAAATCCCTTGACCCTGGCCGAAGGAAGCCCAAAGAGAACACTCCACAGGCCAGCAACAATTGCAGCAATTATAATGCTTATAGGATAGGCAAGGCCCCAGCTAATTAAAAATTCAGGCCAGGGAAATTTCAGGATTAAAATGGTACTTGTATAGGCACCCACGGCTATAAAGGCGGCATGCCCCAGGGTTATCAAGCCTGCATAACCTATTAAAAGCTGTACGCCAAGGGCACCAAGGGCAGTATAGCCAATCATATTAGCCACACCGATCCAGTATTCGTCTAAAAATAAGGGAAATCCAACAAAAACAATCAGGAGAAGTAAAATCATCTTCCCCTTTATCACCGGTGTCTGCCACCATCCTTGATCTTTGGCATAGTTTTCATGGTAATACCCGCAGGGAAGCCACACTTTTGTCATAGACTCATCTCCTTCAATTGAAAATTGAAAATTATAAGCTACATTCTCTCTATCTTTATCCAACCCCATAACCCGTAAGGCATAAAGAGCAAAAATACTGCCATAAATGCAAATGGAAAGATTTCCTTTACCCCTCCAGGGAAATAGACATCTAAGTAAGTGCCGGCAAGATTCTGCAAAACTCCTATTAACAGTCCTCCTACTATGGCCCCGGGAATAGAGTTAAGGCCACCTAAAACCACGGCCGGCAATACCAATAACCCTAAAAAGCCAATAGTAATGTTAACACCATTTATATTTCCTAAAAGTGCTCCTCCAACGCCCGCTGCCATAAAGGCAATTGCCCAGGATGCTGCATATACAAACCGTGCGCTTACTCCAAGGGATAATGCGGCTGTCTCATCGTCTGCTGTTGCCTGCATGGAAAGACCCCAGCGTGTATATTTAAAGAATGCAACAAAAACGAGAAAGAGCACTATGGCCAGCACAAAGGACCAGAAGTATACGGTAGAGATCTTCAAAAAACCGATGGTAAATGGCTTAAGAGAAAATATAGCCGGCGTAAACACCCTTGTATCTGTCCCCCATACGAATCCAACCAATCCCTTAAGGAAAAAAGAGAGTCCCACGGTCACCATTATTACTGCCAGGATCGGCTCTCCAATAAGTTTGTCCAGGAAGATCCTTTCCACCAAAATACCGAGCATAATACCAATGATTAGGGTAAATAAAATGCACAGGATAAAGGGAACGCCCATTAAATAAAAATAAATTGTGACATAGGCCCCAATAAGGGTCAACTCTCCCATGGCAAGATTCAATACCCCAGAGCACTTGTAGATCAAAACCCAGCCCAGTGCAACTAAGGCATATATCCCTCCAACCATAATCCCGGTAGTAAAGGTCATTAAAAATAGTTCCATTCTCTTCTACCCCCTTTTGTTTAGTAAGCAGTAGGAAGTATGCAGTAAGCAGAAACTTCCAATAAAAACGGTATTATCGGCAGAACTTGTCTGCTTTATCGATCATACCATATAACATTCTATTTACTTCATCATACCTTTCCATAAGCTGTTGATATTGATCAGTTTTGATATATCTAAAATCCTTTGAAAAATCTAACCACACTTCAGTTTCACCAGCTTCACCAGCACAGTCGATTAGTTTGCTGATAAAGGCCTTTTCGTAGCGTCTTTTTTTCCATGCCTCAGCCAAGTTTGCAGGTACGCTTCGTGAAGATCGTCTTATTTGATCCGTTAGAGAGTATTTTTCTTCTTTCGGAAAGTCTTTTGTAAGCTGATGAATATCCAGAGCAATCTGATAAGCCATTTGATAAACTTTTAAATCCCTATATCCTCGATATTTATTCTTTGTCACAGATATTTCCCTTTCTCTTTACTCCCTACTCCTTGCTGCATACTGCTTACTTCTTACTCCCTACTGTCTCCTCTTCAAGCCTTTATCTCTTGAATACGCAGATCTGTCTTTATAGGCTGTTCCCTTCCGTCCTCATAAGTGATTGTCATATCCAAGTGGACCGTGTCTGCATCCTTATAAAGGGTCTCTACAATATCCTTGTAACGCTGTTCCATAAAACCTCGTCTTAGCTTGCTGGTCCTGGTTAATTCATCATCATCTGCATCAAATGCTTTGTAGAGGTTAACAAATTTATTTATCCTGGCCGGCTCAGGAAGCGCTTTATTGGCCTCTTCTATCTGTTTCTGGACAAGGTCATAGACCCTTGGGTCCTGTGAAAGTTCTGGATAACTTGTATAATTAATCTTGTGCTCATCTGCCCATTTGCCAACAACAGAATAATCAATACACATAACAGCAGTTACATAAGGTAAGTTATCCCCGATAACCCATGCATCCTGTATGTATGGGCTGAATTTAAGCCTTGCTTCCAGATATTGTGGGGCAAAGGGCCTGCCATCATTCAGTTTCAAAACATCCTTTGTCCTGTCAAAGACAACTAAATGACCATCGTCATCAATAAAACCAGTGTCCCCTGAATGAAGCCACCCATCAGTTAATGTCTTCTTTGTCTCTTCGTCATTTTTATAGTAACCCTGAAACACTGATGGGCTTTTGCAGATGATCTCTCCATCTTCTGTGATCTTCACCTCAGTTTCAGGTATCGCGGTCCCCACTGTGTCAAATTTTATATCCCCATCCCTGTGTGTAACAGATATTCCAGCAACCTCTGTCTGCCCATATATCTGTTTGAGGTTTACGCCCAGGGCATGGAAAAAGCGAAAGTGCTCGGGACCCATTGCAGCGCCTCCCGTATAACAATACCGGAGTCGCGACATCCCAAGGTGATCCTTGAGTTTCTTCTGCATAATCACATACGCAAACCAATTCAGAGCCTTCCAGTACCATGAAATAGGCTTCTTTCCAAACTTTAGATCTGCTACATGATACCCTATCTTTGTGGCTACCTCATGTGCCTTTCTCTTTATCCAGGTGGAATCCAGATATTTTACCTGGACCTGACGGGTCAGGCCCTCATAAAGCCGTGGCGCAGCAAACATTACATGAGGCCCGATCTCTCGAATATTATGCTGGGATGTTTCCGGTTCCTCCGGGAAATTAAGTGTGTAGCCTATCAGGAGGCCGCAGGATATGGACATCATCTGCTCCCCGATCCAGGCAAAGGGAAGATATGATACAAAGTCATCAGTATCATAACATGGGTCAACTGTCATGAGATTTTTACCCATGCTCAGCATATTGTAATGAGTTAGAAGGGCCCCTTTGGGGAGGGCAGTTGTGCCGGATGTATAAAACAGGAGGCAGATTTCTTGACCGTTGCCCTCATTAATCATTTTTTCAAATAGATCCGGTTCTTTCTCATCAAGCTCCTTGCCAAGCTCCTGAACCTTTATTATGCTTTTTAAATTTGGCTGATGGTAGCGCCTCATCCCCTTAGGGTCATCCCATACTACGAATTCTAATTTTGGGCAATCAGGCGTAATTGCTAATGCCTTATCAACCTCCTCCTGGGTTTCTCCTACAAAGAATTTGCTATCTGAATGATCTATTATATACTTTACCTCTTCCATCATGCAATCCTGAAAGAGCCAGACCGGTATACCTCCAGCACACATAGCAGCCATCTCTGCCCAGACACCTTCCGGCCTGTTATCACCAATCATGGCCACTTTGTCACCTCTCTTCAGTCCAAGGCTGACCATTCCCAGGGATAGGTATTTCACCCTTTCATAGTAATCCTGCCATGTGTAAGGCAGCCATACCCCAAACTCCTTTTCTCTCATTGCAACCTTTTCAGCTCCATATTCTTTGCATCTTTGTAAAAATACTTGTGGAATAGTGAGATCTTTTGTTATTATTATCTTTTCTGCCATTTTATCTCCTTGATGTGTAAAGATCCTCTTCACCTAAATATGCCTTAACAACCCGAGGGTTTTTGCCAACCTCATCCGGGGTTCCATCAGTGACTATGTTGCCGAAATCAAGGACAAGAACCCTGTGGGAGATATCCATTACCACACCCATATCGTGCTCTACTAATATACAGGTTACCTTCCAGTGTTTCTCTTCGTTTATGTCGAGAATAAACCTGGCCATGTCTTCAACTTCTTCTAAGTTCAAGCCTGCCATGGGCTCATCCAAAAGGATAACCTCCGGCCTGAGTGCCAAAGCCCTTCCGAGCTCAACTCTCTTTTGTGAGCCATAAGGAAGCATGTGTGCAACCTGATCACGGATAGACTCGATCTCTAATAGATCGATGATCTCCTCCTCGATGAATTTCCGGTCTTCTATCTCTTCTCTTTTTGGGTTACCTACATAAATAGAACCACTCAGGATGTTAGTTTTGAGATGTATATGGGAGCCCATCCTGATATTTTCGGTAACAGTCATTCCACCATACAGCTCAAGTTTCTGGAAAGTTCTGCCTATCCCAAGGGCAGCAATCTTATGAGGAGCAAAATTATTAATTCTCTGTCCCTTGAAAAAAATATTTCCCTGCTGGGGGCGATAAAGGCCATTAATGCAATTCATCATTACAGTTTTACCTGCTCCATTTGGCCCAATAATAGAATGTATCTCTCCCTTTTTTACCTCTAAATCAACACCATTCAGGGCCTGAACCTTTCCAAAAGCCATATAAATATTTTCGAGTTTTAGAAGAACATCACCTTCTTTTACTTCACCTGCGGTGTTCATACGTTTTAAGCCTCCGTATTTAGCTTTTTAAGTTTTATGATGATAGAATAAATAAAAAATAAAAAAAGAGCCCATTATGTAAGATTTAATTGCGTAATGGGCTCTGTGGATTCTTTAATAGTCTTTAGGAATCCTTTATTCCTAAAGACTAATCCAAACGTATAAAAAAGGTATGATAATGCGAGCATATTTGTTGTGATGAAAGGACTGTTTTACCAATTGAGTAATTAGTAATTGGTTGTTTACTTTTTTATGATTTGTTTGTCAACAAGTTTTTAAAAAAAATAATTTGGGACAGTGACAGTCAAAGATTCAAGAAAAGTGAATCGGATAAATCAACTAAAACTAAGAGGTCTGCGCAATAGATCGTGGAAGCTCTGAAATGGTTCAATACCGTCCTGACAATATCTGAGGCATGAGGTTCTCCTGACATTGGCATAAAAAATAATCATCTGTCATTCCAGCAATAAAATCCCGAACAATCATAGCAAGAGGTGTAGAATCTCTATAATGAGAGGACATACCATCTAAAAATTCTTTAAAAATAACTGAATTATCATTGCCAGCTTTTAGATCTTTATAATACTTATCAAAAAGCATCTCAAACATCAGGCGTAACTTATCGGTTTGGTTTTTTGCCTTGGTGTTGGTGTATATAAACTGTTGGTTAAAATCTTTAAGCCTTTTTAAGGCTTGTGCAACCTCAGGGCTAAATGAGAGAGAGGATTTATCCAGACTTTCCGCGATCAAATCCTCAACCAAGGTATATACAATAGTTCCATTTGTTTCTCCTAGTATACTACGGCAATCTGCCGGCATTTCATTTCTTTTTATCAAACCCAGTCTGATTGCATCCTCTATATCTCTCCCAATATAACTAATAGTATCTGCCATCCTCACAGTGCATCCCTCTGTTGTCATAGGATAGATATGTGCATCTGGATCCTTCGTTACTTTTTTTATATCTTCTTCGAATCGCCTAAAATCTTTATCCTTGTCAGGATATAAGGCAGGATTATGCACCTCCCCATTATGGCAAAGGATGCCGTCTAAAACCTGAAGGGATAAATTCCAACCAACTCCCTTCCTTTCTATTTCCTCTAAAAAACGCACACCTTGTACATTGTGTAAAAAATTACCCAATCCATATTTCTGAGATAAATCTGAGAGAAACTTTTCACCATCGTGGCCAAAGGGTGTATGGCCGATATCGTGTCCAAGAGCAATAGCCTCAATAAGATCCTCATTGAGTCGTAAAAGGCGGCCTATTGTTCTGCCAATCTTGGAGACTAATTGTACATGAAGAACACGATGAGTGATGTGATCATTTTTTATAAGATAGAAAACCTGGGTCTTATCAATGTATCGGGAATAGGCTAAAGAATGGAGAATCCGATCGGTATCAATAGAAAAATTATCCCTGTGACTATCAATAATCTCTGGCTCTTCTGTTCGTCTGACAGCCTGAGTACTCAAGGTAGCATAAGGAGAAAATCTATCCTTTTCTAAAAGACGGAGCTGTTCTTTAATATCTTTTAAGATCTCTGCCTTATTCATTTTTTTCAAACTTGAAACTTGATCCTTGAAACTTGATTTTATTTTATATTCTATGACTCGAATTACTTATAATTGTAAGCATTAGTAATGCTATTTGCTGATCTCTGGCTCGTATAAAATTTTAATAAAACTTTCTATTAGAGGTCAATGTATATTTGATCTTTCACACTGAAAACTTGATTTATGGTGGTTTAATCTTATATTAACACTTTATGGGCAAAACCGGAATCTATATAGTATATTAGTAAATAAAATTAGTATGAGTTTCATATGTCCTTTTCAAGTTTCAATCTTCCAGTTTCAAGGATCAAAAAATTAATCCTCCATCCTATTGAAAAAAAGGTCTTATCAACTATTCTTGAATATCAAATGATTAACGAAGGGGATAGTATCATTGTAGCTGTATCAGGAGGAGCAGATTCTGTGTGCCTTTTAAAAATCCTTTACGCGCTTAGTAAACACTTGAATATCAGTCTAACAGTCGCTCATTTCAATCACGGGTTGAGGCCGAAAGAAGATGAAAAAGAAACAGAATTTGTTGCCAAGTTAGCAAAGAAACTAAATTTAGCGTTGATCTGTAATATATCTAAAAACATAACAAAGATACACGGGAGCTCTATTGAGGAAAAAGCAAGAGAGATGAGATATCAATTCTTTCAAAAAGCTATCAATGAGAATCATGCCCAAAGGCTCGCCCTTGGTCATACTATGAATGATCAGGCAGAAACAGTTCTTATGCATTTTCTAAGGGGTACTGGGATTACCGGTTTATCCGGAATACCTCCAATTCGACAAAACTGTTTTATAAGACCGCTTATAGATATAACAAGGAATGAAATCCATAGCTATTTAGAAGAAAATGACGAATCTTTTATAACGGACAGTTCAAACGTTGAAACACGGTATCTACGAAACAAGATACGTTTAGAGTTGCTGCCGCTACTCCTTGATTATCAACCAAAGCTTGTAGAACACTTGGGTGAACTTGCATGTCTATGCAGACAAGAAACCCAATTTCTAGATGATGAGGCGACAAAACTCTTGGATATGATAACTGTTAATTCTTCAAAACATTCCCTAGAATTTTTACTTACTAACCTTACTACCCTTTCATCTTCTCTTCAGTATCGTATTATCAGGCAGGCAATAAAAAAAATAAAGGGAAACCTTCGAAAGATAGAAAGAGGACATATTAAAACAATTATAGACTGTGCTAACAAGGATAAACCTCAAATCAAAGTAAATCTCCCTGAAAATATTATAGTAAAGAAAATATATGACAAGCTCAGATTTTCTTTAGGAGATACAATTGAAACTCAAAATTTCTCCTACTCTATAAGTAATATGGGAATGCTTACAATTAAGGAGATCAATAAAACAATCTCTCTCGCAGAGATATCAAAAAATGATTTTATGTTGTCCACTGATTTGCCTCAAGCGGCTTATCTTGATCTTGATAAGCTCAAATGGCCTCTGAGGACAAGAAACTTCAGAGCTGGAGATAAATTTATACCCTACGGCATGAATGGGTTTAAGAAGGTGAAAGATATCTTTATCGATAATAAAATACCATTGGAAAAGAGGAAAAAAATCCCTATTCTTGTAAGCCATCATGATATAGTGTGGGTATATGGCATAAGGATTGATGACAGATACAAGATCAAACAAAAAACAAAAAGGATTTTAAGATGTAAAATTGAATAAAGTGTGCTATATTTTAGAGTTTTAAATAATGTTTTTTATTTGTCTATTTTAAAAGTAATCATAAAGGAGAACACAGTTGAACACATTTTCGAAAAATCTCACTCTCTGGTTGGTGATCAGCCTCATGATGGTCCTGCTATTCCAAATCTTTAAAAAAGAAACGAAACAGACCGGCCAATTAAGCTATAGTGAATTCTTGAACATGGTAGAGCAAGGCGAGGTCAGCCAAGTAATCATTCAAGGTGATAAAATATCTGGGAATTCAAATCAGGGCAGATTTTTTAAAACATTTGCGCCTAAGGATCTTGAACTAATAAAAATCTTACGAAATAAGGATATCGAAATAACTGCAAAACCAGATGATACCTCTCCATGGTATATGACAATCCTTGTATCCTGGTTCCCTATGCTTCTTTTAATTGGTGTATGGATTTTCTTTATGCGCCAAATGCAAGCAGGAGGAGGCAAGGCACTCTCTTTTGGAAAAAGCCGAGCAAGACTCGCAACGAACGAAAAAAATAAGGTAACATTTGATGATGTCGCTGGCATTGAAGAAGCTAAGGAAGAGCTTCAAGAGATTATAGAATTTCTAAGGGACCCGAAGAAATTTACCCGCTTAGGAGGCAGAATCCCAAAAGGTGTGCTTCTTGTTGGTGCTCCCGGAACAGGTAAGACCCTTTTAGCCAGGGCTATAGCAGGAGAGGCAGGTGTCCCTTTCTTAAGCATAAGTGGTTCTGATTTTGTAGAAATGTTTGTAGGTGTCGGAGCATCACGAGTGAGGGATCTCTTTCTACAGGGAAAAAAGAATGCTCCCTGTATCATCTTCTTAGATGAGATTGATGCTGTTGGTCGACATCGAGGAGCTGGGTTAGGAGGGGGCCATGATGAAAGAGAACAAACATTAAATCAGCTCTTAGTGGAAATGGATGGATTCGAATCCAATGAAGGAGTTATCCTTATTTCAGCTACAAATAGGCCTGATGTACTTGACCCTGCATTATTACGACCAGGAAGATTTGACAGGCAGGTAGTTGTACCTGTGCCCGATGTCAGAGGACGGGAAAGTATATTAAAGGTTCACACAAAAAAAACAAGGATCGGAGATGACGTTGATCATTCTGTAATTGCCAGAGGAACACCGGGTTTTACCGGTGCAGATCTTGAAAATATGGTTAATGAGGCAGCATTGCTTGCGGCCAGAAGAAACAAAGACAATATAGATATGCAAGACCTGGAAGATGCAAAAGATAAGGTGCTTATGGGTGCAGAAAGGAAAAGCATGATCATAAGCGATGATGAGAAAAAAACTACCGCCTACCATGAAGCAGGACATACCTTAATAGCAAAACTTCTCCCTGATACTGATCCCATACATAAAGTGACTATAATTCCAAGAGGCAGGGCTCTTGGTCTAACACAGCAACTCCCTTTAGATGATAAACATACCTATACAAAGGAATATCTTTTAAATAACATCTGCATCTTGATGGGAGGAAGAATAGCCGAAGAGATTGCCTTAAACACCCAGACTACTGGAGCAAGCAATGATATAGAACGGGCAACGGAAATAGCACGAAAGATGATCTGTGAATATGGTATGAACGAAAAACTTGGCCCATTGAGTTTCGGGAAAAAAGAGGAAGAAATATTCTTAGGACGGGAGATTTCCCAGCACAGGGATTACAGTGAAGAAACAGCGCAAAAGATTGACCAGGAGGTTAATAATCTTATAGATGTGTCCTATAAAAAAACTCATAAGATTATAAGCAATAACCTCACTATCCTTAATAATTTAGCCAAGGCCCTTTTGGAAAAAGAAACCCTCAATGGCAATGAGATTGATAAAATAGTGGACACAAAGAAAAGAAAACCACGCACAACAAAATCAACAGAAAGAAAAAAAATTGATTCAAAAGGCAAGAAAAGCTAATATTTTAGAATGGTTAGGATATACTTTTGACCTTGATTCTAAAACATTTATTATGGGTATTTTGAATATTACCCCTGACTCTTTTTTTGACGGAGGCGTTCATTTCAGAGAAAATGATGCAGTGAAGCAGGGTTTGAAAATGGCCGC
>Ga0315534_1002876_pt1 | contig 11304 bp, 8 predicted proteins | sample SalMarSW160240MG_FD_203094 | JGI IMG/M metagenome (GOLD analysis project Ga0315534, IMG submission 203094) | Salt marsh sediment microbial communities from the Plum Island Ecosystem LTER, Massachusetts, United States - Salt Marsh Sediment SW1602-40 ... | reverse complement strand
TGCCGAGTTCATTAGGGTTCCTGGAATCAATGTTGACCGGGGGGTATTCCCTTTACCTGATGAGATCTCCTATGAAGAGGGAACATTTATTGAGCCATTGGCCTGTGTTTTAAGGGGACAAAAAACTGCTCACCTGCAGCCATGTCAAACAGTCTTTATAATTGGGGGAGGAATTTCAGGCCTGCTTCATATTAAACTGGCAAAGGCCTTAGGTGCAGGCTCTGTGGTGGTAACTGACATAAATAAAAAACGTCTGGTATTCGCCGAAAAATTCGGGGCGAAAGCAGGCATTCCGGCTGATAATAACATTGCCGAGCAACTTAAAGAAGTCAATGATGGGCGACTTGCTGAGGTAGTAATAGTAGCTACCGCTGCTGTAGAGGCAATTTCTATGGCCTGGAAAACCGTTGATAGAGGGGGGACTATCCTTATGTTTGCCCCGCCAGAGCCAGACACCGATATCGCTCTACCCTTATTTGACATCTGGCATGATGGGATAACAATTACCACATCTTATGCTGGATCTCCCTTAGATATAAGCGAGGCCATTGAGTTGATCAGGTCAAAAACTATTACGGTAAAAAATATGATAACCCATCGTTTTCCACTTGCAAAGGCACGTGAAGGATTTTCCCTTGTTGCAAAAGCGCAGGATTCGATAAAGGTTATTGTCCATCCTTAACCTACCCATCTCTTCCAGGAATAATTATCCTTTCATCATCAGTAAGCTGATCAATAAATGGTATTGGGATTTTTTCGAGGCGGGCTATTAAATTTTGTGCAAAAAATAAGTAGCAAAAGGAAAATAAAGTATGTTATTTTAATTACGATGGTCTTAAAATAATAGTATAGTATCAAATTATTACCTCCTGTTTAAAGGGAAAGTTTTATTTTCCATGAGCTACACTGCATATTTTCGCCTTTATGAAGAGTTGAATGATTATCTTCCTGTGAGCAAGAGAAAAACAATTTTTAGCCTATCTCTAAAAAGTCCAACCACCATTGATGAGGCAATTTGCTCTCTGGGAGTGCCACTTGAAGAGGTTGATCTTGTTCTTGTCAACAGCGAATCAGTTCCCTTTAACCATAGTATTGCTGAGGGAGATAAAATCAGCATATACCCTATTTTTGAGTCCTTAGACATTAGCAGCGTAACAAGACTGAGAGATAAACCTTTAATTAAATTCGCTAAAAATTCAAAACAGTATACACCTTGAAAGGAGTTTAAAATGGCACGAAAAAAGATTAATGAAACTACAAGGCAAAAGGTTATAAAGGCCCATGCAAATGGACAATCCATGAGAAAAATAGCCAAAGAATTTGGAGTAGGTCTTGCGAGCGTACATAGAATAGTGAAAGAGAAAGAACTACAAAAAGGTAAAAAAGGGGGATCAAAAAAGGAGGTCAATATTGAAAGACAAAAAAGGATACAAGCCCTTGAAAAAAGAATAGCTGAACTTGAGAAAAAGATTACCAACCTCGGAGTTAAAAAAAGGTAATGGAGAAAATAGCAAAAAATCCCACTATTTTTATTCACGGACAAGAAAGCAGCAGCCAGGGTAACAAGGCAGTATTTTTTCAAGACCTTTTTCCGGAGATGATTATCCCAGATTTTGTGGGTGATGTATCAACCAGGATGTCAAAACTGAACGAAATCCTAATAGATAAAAAAAAGATAATTATGATAGGTTCTTCTTTAGGCGGACTAATGGCTTCCCTGTATGCCTTTCAAAATCAGAATAGAATGAAAAAGCTCATCCTCCTTGCCCCAGCAATCAATCTTTCTGATTTCAGCCCTTATCTATCGAAAAAACTTACGCTCCCTGTTTATATCTTTCATGGTGATAATGACGAGATTATTCCTCTAAAGGCTATACAGGCAATTGCTGAAAAGGTTTTTCCTGATCTTACATTCACCGTGATGGGGGATGATCACCGACTATCCAAAACATTTACCTCGATTGACTGGCCCCAACTCATAGGAAGTGACTAAAGTTATAAGTACTTAAAGTGCCTAAAGTTGATGATTGATAGTGCAGAATTCGCTAATGAATTTGAAAATCGGACAAAGAAGGTTGTTGTATAGATTATTCATTTTCTAACTTTAGCTCACTTTAAACCCTGGCCCAGACCTGGCACGCAAAGACTGAGTTTAATAGCTCCCGCTTGGAATTATTAAAGCGGCATTAGCTTGTTACAATCACGTCGCGCCAGGGCAGGCTGGCCTATAATTTTAATAGGTTGATAAGAGCACATAGCACCTTATAGACTTAATAATTTGATTTAAACACGTCGCGCCAGGGCGGGCTTTAGGCAGTTTAGGCACTTGTTTATTTATTCTTCTAACTCCACATTCCAATAAATATAGTCCCTCCATGACTGTGGCGTATGCTTAAAATGTAATGTGACCTTTAAAATAGGTAACCATTCAGGCATGCTTGGTTTCTTGATCAAGACCATTGAGGCTTCTGAGGGAACCCTCCCCCCTTTCTTTCTGTTACACTTAATGCAGCAGGTAACAACATTTGTCCATTCTGTCTTACCTCCATGTGCCCTGGGCAACACATGATCCCACGTAAGCTCATCCGGAGTGAGTCTCTTACCACAATACTGACACTTGTAATCATCCCGAATATAGATATTCTGTCTACTAAATCTTACTGGTATCTTTGGCCTTTTTACAAACCTTAAAAGTCGGACAACTGCGGGCAACTTAATGGCAAAACTGACTGAATGGACCTCCCTGGTATATTCTTCAATTACTTCAACCTTACCCAGGGTGAGCATGATAATTGCCTTCTTCCAGTTGATGACCTTAAGAGGCTCAAACGTGATGTTTAAAAGCAGTACCTGTTCCATCTTAACAAAAGTGAGCTAAAGTGCCTAAAGTGAGCTAAAATGCCTAAAGTTACAATTACCTAAATTCCTAAAACCCTCAATTTTAACTGATCAACACAACACACACGATAAACTCAACAAACAAACATTTCTGGTCGGGGCGAAAGGATTTGAACCTTCGACTCCCTGCTCCCAAAGCAGGTGCGCTACCAGACTGCGCCACGCCCCGAATACTGTAACTTTAATACATTATTTCCCCTCAAAAAATCAAGTAAATTATGAAATGGTTTAGTTCGTTTGGCAAATTGAACCGATAAAAGCCGTTTGTTTTTTAAACATCTTTTTGTTGACTTTGTAAGGATTAGATAATATTTATTGTAACAAAAATAGGAGAAAGTAAAAAGCAATGTTAGATATCCAAAATCAAAAAGATGATCGCAATATTAACATAGACAAGGTTGGGATAAAAGACATCAGATACCCAATAACGGTTCGGGACAAAGAAATAAAAACCCAACAAACTGTAGCTTCGATTAACATGTATGTTAACCTTCCCAAGGACTATAAAGGCACACACATGAGCCGACTTATTGAGATTCTGAATGAACACAATAGGAGTATCTCTATCCAGAATGTCTCAGATATTCTTTCAACCATGAAAAAAAGGCTCGATGCCGAAAGCGCGCATATAGAAATCTCCTTTCCATACTTTGTAATGAAAAGCTCTCCTGTCACACATAGTCAGGGACTGATGGAATATCAGTGCACATTTAAAGGTAATTTAAACAAAGAAAAGGATCTCATAGTTATTATAAATGTGCCAATTACCACCCTCTGCCCATGCTCAAAAGAGATAAGTGATTTCGGTGCCCATAACCAGAGAGGAGAGGTTAGATTGCAGGTTAGATTTAAAAAGTTTGTATGGATAGAAGACCTCATTAAATTAGTAGAGGAGACTGCCTCCAGTGATATCTATTCTGTGTTAAAAAGAGCGGACGAGAAATATGTAACTGAAAAGGCGTATGAAAATCCTAAATTCGTAGAGGATATTGTCAGGGATATAGCCAAGAAACTTGAGCATGATACAAATATAACATGGTTTGCAGTTGAGTCAGAAAACTTTGAATCCATTCACAATCACAATGCATACGCATACATAGAAAGGCATCAATCTGTCAGTTGACTGTTGTCGGTTGTCCGTTGTTAAATTAACATGGAGATAGATAATGTAAAAATTCTCGGGAATCAATTTGATGGCTAAAACGGGCTTTGAAAAACGTCGTGTTTATCAATTAGCAGAAGAAATAGCAGATCTTGGGAAAAAACAAACGGACAATGGACAATAAACAACTGACAACATACAACAAAAAAAGGCAAAGACATGTCTAATGAATTAAAAAAGATGTATAAAACGGTGATGGATGACCATTTTCCTCCCCAGATTACCATAGATTTTGGAGATCAAAAACTCATCTACCGCAAAAGAGCTTGGAAAATAGCTGATGAAACTTCAGGGGAGTTGATTGAGAAAGGCCTCAGGTATGGAGAAAACCCGGGCCAAGAGGCAGCCCTTTACGAGCTGGTAAATGGAAACCTCATGCTTGGTGAATGTCAATTTATTGAATCAGGGAAAGGGCTGGTTTCAGCCATATCTGAAGAACAATTAATCCAGAGTGGAAAACATCCAGGGAAAATTAACCTAACGGATATTGACAATGCTCTTAATATACTGAAATACCTTTCCCTACAACCGGCCGTTGTAATTGTTAAGCATAATAATCCTTGTGGTGTGGCCTATGGATCAAGTGTTGCAAATGCCTATCAAAAAGCAAACATGGCAGATAGAATAGCAGCCTTTGGTGGTTGTGCGGTCTTTAATAGGCCTATTGATACAGAGACAGCCCAATTAATTAGTGATAATTATCTCGAGGTTCTAGTCGCACCTGAATTTGAAGATGGAACTATATCTATGCTAACTAAGAGCTCTAATCTCAGGATTATCAAAATCAGCAAAATCGATAGATTAGCTGAATACACGGAGAAACGTTTCGTTGACGTTAAAAGCCTTATTGATGGGGGAATAATACTACAGCAATCACCTATAAATAGAATAAAATCACCAGATGATTTTGAACTGGCATCGATTGAATATAAAGGAAAACTGTACACAATTGCCAGGAATCCCACAGAAGAAGAATATGCTGATATGCTCTTTGGCTGGCAGGTGGAACAGGGTATTACATCCAACTCGGTCATCTATGTTAAGAACGGAGTAACAGTTGGCATTGGCACAGGAGAGCAAGACAGGGTAGGCGTGGCAGAAATAGCTATTTATAAAGCCTATACGAAGTATGCAGATTCCCTCTGTTTTACCAAATTCGGTATCCCGTACAAAGAATTGGAAGCCGAGATACATAAAGGAAAAAAGGATGTTGCAGTAAAGGAGGAGATTGATACGGCAACTACTGTAGAACATGGCGGTCTCATAGGCTCAACCATGGTGTCTGATGCGTTTTTTCCTTTTAGAGACGGAGTAGATGTAGCCATAAAGGAGGGAATAAGGGCCATTGTTCATCCAGGGGGGTCGTTAAGGGATTTTGAATCAATTGAGGCCTGTAACGAGGCCAATCCTCAGGTAACCATGGTATTTACCGGCCAGAGGGCATTTAAGCACTGAGAATAGCTTGGTTTTTCTCTCCTTTACAGGCAAAATTTTCTTCCTCAAATTGTTAAACTGTTTTATTATTATAAAAAAATTTCATACTTTATAAAGGAAAATTCGGGATGCCACCATATCTCTATCTTCCTTTAATTCAAAATATAAGTAATATTTACAAATAGTTACAACACTTAATGAATATTTACCTTTCTGTGGTATATTTATTGCTGTATAAACTCTTATAACGTATATCTTGAAGAAAAATAAAACTTCTTTTTGTTATACTTATAGTTAATGTTATGTAGAGCTCATTTTCTCCAATAAAATATTATGAAGCCCTTTAAACATAATCCCTTATCCCTCAATAAAAAGATACATGAATCCGGCTTCACCCTCATTGAACTAGCTGTCGTTCTCGTTATTGTGGGCATTATCATTTCAATCATGGCAACCGTTTTGCCATCTCTTATTCAATCTGCAAAAATAAAGAAGGCCCAAGCGATTCTGGAAAAATTGGATTACTCTCTCGAGGGCTATATTGTTGCTAATGGCCGGTGCCCTTGTCCAGACACCGATGGGGATGGCATAGAGAATCGTATCCCTGGTGCAAGCCCCCCAACTGACGATACCTGTAGTAGTTACGTTGGGGACATCCCCTTCGTTACCCTGGGTATATCTTCTGGTAATGATGTTTGGGGGAATAGATTAAAATATGGCGTCTACGATGATTTCATTAGAACAACTAAGTCTGGCCTTTGCAGCAGCCTGAGTAGTTTTATTACAGCAACATTTGACAATAGCAAATTATATACCACCGATCAGAGCGGGAACGATACTCACCAAGCCTATGTAATTCTCAGCGGTGGACCCAAGGATCTTGACAATGACGGGTCTGACGTTTTTTTTGATGGCTTAAATGAAGGAACTGACGTCCAATTTGACGATCCCAACAGAATTGAGGATCATGTTACGTATTTATATGACGATTTAATGAAAGCAACATCGTTCACTTACCTTTATGGCAAGGATTGCACCGGTGGCGGTGGTGGTGGCGGTGGCGGTGGCGGTGGTGTAGAAATCTGTGACGACCCTGGGCAAGAAGATGAAGATGGTGATGGCTATGCAAACTGTTATGATCAGGACTGCTACACTCATTCGTCTTGTTTTGGAGGCCCTCCCACTGATGATATTCAGATAAACGAAAGTCCACTACCCAATGGAAAAGTAAGCGGATCATACAATCAAACGATTCAGGCAACAGGTGGCTCCCTCCCCTATACCTGGAATCTTGTTTCATCGGATATTCCAGGCCTCAACATCGGCACTTTAAGCGGAAATCTCAATGGAACTATTGATGTGTGCGCAGGCACCTATAATGTCACTATCAGAGTGGTGGATACTGAAAGCAATGAAGACACGCATACATTCTCGATTTCCGTTGAAAATGACACTCACATTATCACACCCGAACCTACTGGAGGCACAGATTTCACCTGTAACTCTACAACCTGCGAATATAATTTTCAGGTCTCTGGACTTTTCCTCGGAGATCATTTTGAATGGGCTCTGACCTGGCAGGGTAGCGATCCGGGTGGCTTCCAGGTGATTCGCACCGGTGAAAAAACTGCGCAGGTGCAAAAGGTTAGCAATGTGACCGCAGGTGCAGGAACTTACTCGTTCCAGCTTAGGGCCTGGGATAGTGACTGTGCCACAAATGAAGTAGTCTCGCCCTGTTGCTACCGCCTTGAGATTACAGCAGCAGGAATAGGAGGGCCTCTTACAGAACACCTGGAAGCACAATGGCATCTGGATGAATGCGACTGGAACGGCACTTTGGGTGAAGTAAAGGATTCTGGTGAAAACTTCCTTGATGGCACTGCAAAAAATGGAGCCGATACTATCGGATCTGGAAAAATGTGCAAGACAGGCTTCTTCGATGGAACTGATGACTTCCTCGATATGGGCGATATTTTTAATGGAATCCTAGGATCCACAAGCAATTCATTTACAATTGCCGCATGGATTTATCCTTATTTTCTCGATAACCAACCGACAAATCATGGAACTCAAAATTGTTTTATCGCCAAGGCCTCAAATTCATATAATGATAACCTGGAAGTGGGTGTAAACGAGGACGGAAGGATTCATGTCTACCTTGATACCCAGGGGCAAAACCGGGATGATGATTTTGGCCCAAATGGCGCAATCACCCTGAATGCCTGGAGCTTTGTGGCCGTAACCTATAATAGTGGATCTGTCACTGTTACCATTAATGATAACCGTTACGAAAACACCACTACCTGGGCCGGTGGCGGTTTTATTAATGATGCCACAGGGAGTCCATTCACTATAGGTAGTTCTCAGCATTCATACATTTACTTTAATGGTAAAATCGATGAAGTAATGGTTTTTTCTGAGCCTTTGACTGAAGATGAGACTCAAAGCCTCTATGCCCTCACCCACACGTGCTCAGGTGGTTGCTACGATGGGACAGTGGCCGAGTACAGGATGGAAAACTTTTCATGGAGCGGAGCCGATGAGGAGGTAGTTGATTCCGGATCAGGTGGTAGTAACGGAAAAGCTGCTTTGCAGGGTTCAGGCTCTCTGCCTAATCAGACAACACCCTCTAGCGGCAAGGTGTGCAGGGCTGGAGTCTTTAGCCGAGTCGATGCAAATAATGGTGGTTATTTAGATATAGGTGACCCAACAGACGGCGACCTTGATCCGGGTACTGATCCCTGGACCGTTTCTTCCTGGATAAAGTGGGATGGGTCATCAGGAGAAAATATTATATTCAATAAGGAAAACCTTTATGAGACGAGGGTAAGCGGCGGATATGTGCAATATGCCTGGCAGCCACACTGGGCCTGGGATGGGGGTACGTCCTTTCCTGTTACCGCAGATACATGGGCCTATGTGACCACGGTCTACGATGGCACGAAGCAAATTCTTTACAAAGATGGAGTACAGGTTTATTCCAGAAACCAGACCGGGGCTATGGGAAGCAACTCAAGCAAATTTCTGCTCGCCGCTCGGGGAAGTGGTAGTCCTTACAATTTTTTTGGTGGCATGATTGATGAAGTCAAGATATATAACCGGGCCCTTTCAGAAAACGAGATCATGGCTGATATGGGGGAGATTCGGGACTGCGCAACAGGTGGTGTATTTATCACCAGCACTTCTCTGCCAGGAGGCACCATCAGCAGCACCTACAGTGCTACCCTCGCTGCAACCGGCGGCAGTACCCCTTACGGATGGGAAATTATTGCACCAAATCCCATAAGCGGCTTGTCTATCGTCCCATCAACAGGGGAACTCAATGGTACCATCAATGTGTGTGCGGGAGATTATGACATCACGGTTAGGGTGACCGACGCTGCCAGTAGTATGGACGAGCGGACATTTACGCTTACAGTTGTCAATGGTACTCTCACAGTAAGTCCAGCTGCCACTCAAACATTTAACTGCACATCCTCTACTTTCTACCAGGATTTTTCTGTATCAGGCCCCAGGATTGCTGCCCTTCAAAACTGGACTATCACATGGCTTGGGACTAATCCCGGCGGATTTGAGGTAATCAGCACAGGGGATAATATTGCCCGTTTTCGAAAGCTTGGAACCTCTGCTGTGGGGATCGGATATCAATTCAAATTGACAGCTGAAGACAGCAGCTGCAGTGACAACCAAGTGGACTCCGGGTATTATCTTCTAAATATTAGTGGAGATGGTGCAGATGCGCCCTATTATGCAAGCATGGTAGCAGAATGGAGAATGGACGAGTGCACATGGGCGGCAAGCGGAGATGTGACTGATTACAGTGGAAATGGGCATCACGGCACTGCCAACAGTGCAGTGACAATCGATGCCGGGAAAATATGCCGGGCTGCTTCAACAGATCCATCTTCCAGCTATATTTTGTTGAATCCTGTTGTGGATATCGGTCAAACATGGTCGATATCAGCCTGGTTCTGGTGGCCACTGTCAAGTTCAGGAAGCGGCTGGTGGACACTAACGCGCGGTACCAATGATCATCAAATATTAGTAAATCGCAGCTCAAACCTTCTCGGCACGTATGACAATGATGGTGGACGCGGTTTTCGCAACTGCGGTTTTGATATGTCGACACTTAGCAACGGGTGGCATCATCTTGTGGCTGTAGGGCATGATTCACAAACAGACTTCTATATCGACACTGATTTTAAGGGGAGTGCCGATGAAAAATCTACAACAGATATCATAACCCTGGGAAATTACATCGAAGGCAGCCAGAACTGGGGCAAGTTTGATGAGGTGATGCTTTATGCCAGGGCCTTAAGTCAGAATGATATTGATGCATTATACACCCTTACGCCCGTATGTCCGGTTACTGCCTGCTACACGGCCCCTGTGATAAGATTTAAGATGGAAGAAGGATCCTGGGGCGATGGTTCTGCACCATATGTCCAGGATTCCATGGGATCTTACGATGGAACTGCATATAATGGCGCCAATACTGTCTCTGATGGAGCATGTAGAGCAGGGAACTTTGACAGCACACAAAGCCAATATATTAACTGTGGTAATATACCAATTATAGGGAATACTACTGTATCGTGTTGGCTAAATGCTTCAGCCCAAGATGAAGTACCTTTTCACAAAGATAATTGCTTCACGTTCATACTGCGCTCTTCAGGTGACATATCTTATGCCGATAGTTCCAATTGGAATTATACAAATTTTGGAAATCACGATATAGGTTTTACTTTTGGAACCTGGAATCATATTGTAGTTTCTAAAACAGGATCAACTGTCAGGATTTTTAGAAATGGTGATTTGAAACTCACGAGAACGTTTGGCAGTGCAATTACATCTAATTCAAATAATGTATATATTGGTTCCTATAATGCTACATCTTACTATTATGATGGTTTAATAGATGAGGTTATTTTGTGGAATCGGGGGTTGTCTGAAAGTACAATAAAGAACATGTACGAAGCCGGACGATGTGCACCTTGATTCTTTCTTGATCCGGACAAACCAGCTAATTTCAAGATTTTACCGCCCGCTCACCCTACTTACCAGATCGTAGATGGGGAGGAAAAGCCCGCCTATAATTATTGCAAACATGGCCCCTGCTACTACCAGAACAATCGGTTCAATCATCTTTCCAATGGTGGCCACAAGAACCGAGAGCTTATTTCTATAATCCTCAGCAATATACGACAGTTGCTCAGGAAGTGTGCCGCTTAACTCACCTACATTTATCATCCGAATAACAAATAGAGGAAAGATCAACACACCCCGAAAAGAATCCGCGATTCCTTCACCTCGTGCCAAACTCTCCCTAACCTCACCCAGTTTCTCTTTATATATTTCATTTTTAATAGACTCTTTCAGGATAGTCATGCACTGTAGGATATCTATGCCTGCCTTCATTAAAAGAGAGAAGTATTCTGTAATAAAGGCCATGGTAGAGGCAGATATAATGGTGCTCGAGAGCGGGAGTTTGAGTAACAGGGCATCGGCTGTTCTCTTCATCTTCCTGTTCTCTTTATAGGCAGTCACTCCTATTAAAATGACCAGTAAAAGTCCAAGAGCCATGCTTAAAAAATGATTCTGGATAAATTCAGAAATTTTCAAAAGAGAAACTGTAAGAGAGGGAAGCGTAACATCCATCTCTTTAAAGAGGGACAGAATTTTAGGAACCACATAGTAAAACCAGAATATAAGGCCAGCACCCATAGCGATAAATACAAAGCTCGGGTATAAAAGAGCTTGTTTGGTATCGCTTATAATATTCTGTATCCTCTTTAGATGGTCAGAGGCAT
>Ga0315534_1002873_pt1 | contig 11316 bp, 7 predicted proteins | sample SalMarSW160240MG_FD_203094 | JGI IMG/M metagenome (GOLD analysis project Ga0315534, IMG submission 203094) | Salt marsh sediment microbial communities from the Plum Island Ecosystem LTER, Massachusetts, United States - Salt Marsh Sediment SW1602-40 ... | reverse complement strand
GGGGAGACGGTGCAAGCGCCGGTGATGCTTTCATCTCTGAGCTTCTTCAAAACGCTTGCCCACTGCGGCCCAGTCGATGACGTTGAAGAAGGCCGAAATATAGTCTGGGCGGCGATTTTGATATTTCAGATAGTAGGCGTGCTCCCACACGTCGATCCCCAGGATCGGCGTGTTGCCGGTCATGCAGGGATTGTCCTGATTGGGCGTGCTTTCCACGACGAGCTTTCCCTTGGGTTCGACGCTGAGCCACGCCCAGCCGCTGCCGAAACGTGTCGCCGCGGCGGTCGAAAATGCTTCTTTAAATGCGTCGAATCCACCCAGATTGCTGTTGATGGCGTCGGCCAGTTTGCCGTCCGGCTGGGATCCGCCATTGGGACTCATGATGGTCCAGAAGAGCGAATGGTTAGCGTGGCCACCGCCGTTGTTGCGGACGGCCGTGCGGATTTTTTCGGGAACGGTGTCGATGTGACGACACAAGTCGTCGATGCTCTGGTTGCCCAGGTCGGTCCCCTCCAGCGCGCCGTTGAGTTTCGTCACGTAGGAATTGTGGTGCTTGCCATGGTGGATTTCCATGGTCCTCGCATCGATGTGGGGTTCCAGGGCGTCAAAAGCGTACGGCAGTTCGGGAAGCGTGTATGCCATGTCTGCTGGCCTCCAGCTACAGGTATTGGTCGATGCGTGATTCCGATGTGATGCCGCAGGCGATGCCGGCGGCACTTGGGCCCGTCGAGGGCGGGGCGACAGACAGGCCCACGGGATAACGCCGACTGCCCGCGGCGGGGCCGCAGGAACGTCGCCAAAGTGCGTCAGCATAGCCCATCGACGGCGGACTGACAATTGTCGGGCCACGGCACCGGCAAACGCTCCAGAAGATCCCTCGAGGCTTCGCGTTCCGACAGCGACATCCGGGGTTGGCCGGGCGGGGAGAGACCCGCGTTCAATCACGGGAAGGAAGCCATGGCAAGCGCGTCCGTTTTGACCTTCTGCTGGATCCTTTCCGGTCGTCGACCGCTTTGTCCACCATCAGGTAGGCGCGCAGGCTTGCCATGACTTGCCGTGCCCGTTCGGTCGACTGCTCACGGCGGCGCTCCCGGGAGCGCTTGGGGCGAACGACAACATGGATGTGCGTGTGCGGATTCGAGCCCACTGCCGACTGTTGGGAAAACTTCAGTTCCATCAAGAACGGCACCGAGCGGTCCGCGTGCCGGGACAGGCGCGGAAGATAATTCGCTTCGAACATGACGTTCACCTGGTCTTGCGTGACGGCCGTGATGCGGGCGTCGTGATCGGCGATGAACCCTCGAAGTTTTTCGATCGTCACGTCGATCGGAGCAGCCGTTACGAGATGCGAATCCAACAGCACGCTGGGGGTCGTCCGTTTGAAGGGCCACCAGCCCTTTTTCCGCCGCTCCTTTGATATCATTCCCGCGCCGAGCTGCACGACCAGGTTGCGGCCCATCTCCTTGGCCTGCAGCAACGCCCGGTCGGCGCGCCGGAACATCGTGACCGGTGAGTCGCCTGCCTGCAACTCCGTGACGCCAAAGCTGGCGGTAAGTTGTCCCCCTGCCAATTCCGGCAACGGTAGTTCGCTGAATTCCCGCCGTATATGTTCGGCCCGCTGCGCCGCGGCGACATTGTCGCAGTCGGCGAACAGCAGTACAAACTCCTCACCGCCATACCGCGCCACGAAATCGCCCTTTTCGCAATGGTTTTTCAACAGAGCGGCCAACGTCTGGATGGCCTGGTCGCCGGCCTGGTGACCGTGCCGATCGTTCACCTGTTTGAAATAATCGATGTCGCACACGATCAGGCTGCACGGCAGGCCTGTTTCCATGTGCGCCTGAATGAACCGCTCGTGCATGTGGTCGAATTCGGCCCGGTTGGCGACCCCGGTCAGCGGATCAAGCGTGGCACGCTGCTGCAGATTCTCGCATTGCCGTGCCAGCGAGGTCTCGGGCGAAATGTCCCGTAACAGCAGCAGGGCGCCGAGTGTCGTGCCTTGACGGTCGACGACTGGCGTGACCAGCAGTTCGACCGGGGTGACCTGTCCGCTGCGGGTGACGATGGCCAACCGCTGGCGGCAGGGGATGCCGCCGTCGATGGCCCGAATGATCGGATCCTGGTGCTTGCACAATCTGCGGCCATCCACGTCTTCCAGCTTCAACAAGGCGGACGACCAGCTACGCTGTTCGACGGCGGACTGCGTCAGCCCCGTCAGCCGCTCGGCTCCACGATTCCAGCGGAGTATTTTTGAGCGATTGTCAATAAAGACCACACCGTCAGGCAGGCTGTTAAGAAGCTGCTGCTCAAACAGGTTTTCTTGCGATGGCTGCGCTTCAGTCCACGGCGTCAGGGACGCTCGCCGCCAGTGGCAATCGACCGCCTGGAGTGACGAGAGCCATCGGCTGGCCGCTCGGCCCTGCATGGGCGACGGATAGCGAGCCCTCCACACACTGAATTCGCTCACCAGATCGGGATCGAACTGCGTGCCGGCGAAGTGGAACAGTTCAGCAACCGCGCGTTCCGACGATCGGGCCGCCCGATAAATCTGATCGGTCGTCATCGCGTCGAAGGCATCTACGATGGCGATCATGCGGGCGGCGATCGGTAGTTGCTTGCCGTGGCGATCGAATCCCGCCTTCGTTCCGTCGTACCACGCCGGCACATACCGAACGGCGTCCAGCACGGCCGCCGTCGCGCAGCAGTGCGCCAGGATATCCACTCCCTTCCGGACGTGGCCGTCCATCACGGCAGCTTCATCTTCCGAGAGCCTGCCGGCCTTCATCAAGATCGCATCGCAAACGCCGATCTTGCCGACGTCGTGCAGCAGCGCGGCCAGTTCCAGGACGTCCAGCGACTCGTCGGGCATTTCCATCGACATGCCCCACGCCGAACACCCCAGCGCCACGCGCAGGGCGTGCAGGGCGGTGGGAGGATGCTTGGCTTCCAGTGCGGCGAACAGCCCGCCGGCCACGCCCAATCGGGCCTGCGCCAGCCGATTCTCCGGACGCGACCGGCGTACCGCCTCCGACAGGCTGCACCGCCCCGCGGCCTCGTTTAGCGTCTTCAACAGGCTCGCAATGTCCGCCACCTTGTCTTCAACCGGCGTGTCAGATTCGGGCGGTGCCGGCAGCAGGGACGGACCGGACGCGGGGTCCTGGGTCTCGGAATGTGCTTCCATCGATCGTGGTACCTTAAGGACCGGACGGCATGGGGGAATCTGCGCGGTCTGCCATGGCACCAGCCGCAGTTCGCGACGGCGCGCCGATTGCAGGGACTGGTGCGCGGGGTTTGCCAGGAGCCAATCCCGCTACCGTGTCCGGAGTTCGCGGGTTTTGTAAAACCATAGGTCACCCTCATCCGGGGGGCAAACGAGGCGAGGTCGGCGCGCCGGGTATAACTTTTCCACGAGACCTAACCGGCACAAACCGCAAGTCTGGACCGGCACTGGGCCGAACGGGCTGCATTTGCCGAATCCGAAAATGCGGGACGTGCCGAGACGCACGATTCGACAGAACTTTCCTTTTGCCCGACGACCATTCATGGATTTTGGACGTGCCCCGGCTCGCGGCGATCGACGCCGCCGCGTGCTGACAGAAGAACTGTTGGCGGCGTCGGCCGACGATCAACGGGACGATCCGGGCCGGCGGAAAAGCCGGCCGGCGGGCCAGTGTCTGCGGTACAGCGAAGCGGCCGTGCGGCCCGCTCGCGCGCGATTGACCGACGTGGTGCCCCAACGTCCGATGGCGGTGTTCGCGCTGCTGCTGCTGCTGGCGTCCAGCGTAGCTGTCATTGTCGCGCTCGACGCAAGCCTGTTCCCACGCGGGGCCCCGGACTCGCCAGCGGCGGCGATGGGCGTGCGGCCCGCGGAGAACCTCGCCGCATGGTTTGCGTCCTCCGTGCTGCTATTGTCCGGATGCGCGGCCCTCATCGTGTTTACCGTCCGACGCCACCGGATGGATGACTACCACGCGCGCTACCGGATCTGGCTGTGGGCTGCCGCCGGATGTCTGCTAATGAGCGTGGAAGCGGCGGGCGGTGTGCTGGCTCCCGCCTGCGATCTGCTGACCCGCACGACGGGCTGGCACGGAACTGGCCAGTGGGCGTGGATCGCACCGATCGTTGTGCTGGCCGTATTTGTCGGTCTGCGTTTGCTGCTGGAGGTCAAGGAATGTCGCGTGGCCCTGGCATGCTTGCTGTTGGCCGGTGTCGGTCCCATCATGGAAGTAACGGCTCCCAGCGACATGGTCACGTGGGGAGGTGCCGTGGACGTTGGCGTAGCAGGCGGCGGCATCGCAATGGCCGCTTGCGCGTGCCTGCTGCTGGGCTTTCTGCTGTACGCCCGCCATGTCGTCTTGGAGGCCGACGGCCGCATGGTTGCGACGTCGTCGAAGGGGTCCGCCGCGCTGGAACAGAAAGCGGTGCGTACGAGCGCCTCGCGACGCGCGTCGTCACCGCCGACGACCGATCGGCCACAGGCTGGGCGACGGGCGGCGTCGGGCCTCAACCCGGATGATTCCGCCGAGGACGGGCCGCCGCGCGGCGGTACGTCCCGGCGTTCGGCCGCGGTACAGGGCCGCGTCACACGCTGGACGGACGGTAGCGACGGTGGGGACGAAACGTACGACGATGACGACCAACCGCAGCGCCGCAAACAGAAGATTTCCAAATCGGAACGCAAGCGGTTACGCAAGCTCAAGCAGCAAGTCCGGCGGGCGGCGTGACCCACCGCAACCGCGTATCGTCCGGCGTTTGGGGCGGCGCAGACAGCGGATCCGCCCGTGCGACCCTTTAACGGCAAGCACCAATGGCCTATGCTGGCCATGCAGCTCGGTGCATCGGCTGCCGCTCATATCTTTGGGAGCTTCCCTGGTTAGATGGCCGTACGCACGCGCTTTGCGCCAAGTCCCACAGGCTACCTGCATATCGGCGGGGTGCGCACGGCCCTGTTCAATTGGCTGTTTGCCCGGCAGCAAGGCGGCCAGTTCGTGCTGAGGATCGACGACACCGACATCCAGCGGAACGTTTCCGAATCGCTGCGCCCCATTCTAGATGGCTTTCGCTGGCTGGGGATCGATTGGGACGAGGGCCCCGAAGTGGATGGTCCGCACGGCCCGTATTTTCAGTCGCAGCGGCAGGCCCGGTACCAGTCGGTCGTGGACCAGCTGCTGGCGGTCGGCGCGGCGTACCGGGATTTCGCCACGCCCGAAGAGATCCAACAAGAGCGCCAAGCCGCCGAACAATCGGGAATGTCGTTTGTCTACAGCCGCCGCTGGATGGCGACGTGCGACGCGGACCGGCGGCGATTTGAATCCGACGGACGCCGCAGCGTGGTGCGGTTGAAGATGCCCCGCGAAGGCGCCCTGGTCCTTGAGGATCTGGTGCGGGGCCGGGTGCGCTTCGCGTGGGAGGCGGAGCAGGATCACGTGATCCAACGCAGCGACGGCACATGCCTGTACCATCTGGCCACCGTCGTGGATGACTGCGATTTTGAAATCACGCACGTGATTCGGGCCGAGGAACATCTATCCAACACACCCCGGCAGGTGTTTATCGCTCAGGCTCTGAATACCGCCTTGCCGCGCTACGCGCATGTGCCCTACGTGGCGGAGCCCGGCAGCAAGACCAAGCTCAGCAAGCGAAAGCTGAACAAGTACCTAAAGCATCGCGACTTCGCCAGCGTGGCAGCGCACGGCATGAGTATCGCCCGCCGCATGGGACTGGATGTGTCGGATGAAACGTTCAATCCGGTGCTAGTAGATTTTTATCGCCGGGTGGGATTTTTGCCCGACGCCGTGTTGAATTACCTGTTGCTTCTGGGATGGTCGCTGGACGATAAGACAGAGCGTTTCACGCGGCGGGAGATGATCCGGCATTTTTCGCTGGACCGGGTCAATCGCGCGCCGGCTGGCTTCGACCCCGCCAAGCTCATGGCCATGCAGCAGCAGGCCATGCTCGCGTTGCCGCTCGATAAAAAAACAGCCGCCACGATGCCGTTTCTGACCACGGCCGGGCACGTGGCGGATCCTCCCCGGCCGGAGGAGATCGACAGGCTGCGCGCCGTTGTCGAAGCCGCCTCCGATCGGATCCGCGTGGCGGGCGATATTCTCGACTACGATGACTTCTTCCGCCCCGACGATGCGCTGATCTACGATGAAAAGGCCGTTGAGAAGCGGCTCAAACGGCCCACCGAAGCAGTGCCTCTGCTGAAGAAGCTTCGCGGCCGCCTGGCCGAAGTGCAGCCGTTCTCCGCCGACATCCTGGACGAGGAATTTCGCGCATTCGTCGCGGAGGAGGCTATCAAGATCGGCCAGATCATTCACGCCGCGCGCGTGGCGGTGACCGGAAAGACGGTCGGCTTCGGCCTGTTCGACACGCTGGCCATCCTGGGGCGGGACAGCACGCTGGCGCGGATCGACAGGGCCCTGCAAGAAGCGGCACCGACGCAATAGTGCCCGCCCGTCGTCTCGCCGTCCGCGCGGGTGCGTTGAACTATTGCCTTTTCGAGGATTGAACTAGAATCGTTGTCATGTCGTCGAGCGAAACCACACCGCGGCTGAACTTTGTTCAGCAGATCATCGAAGCGGACCGCGGATCCGGCAAGTTCAAAGGGCGCGTGCATACGCGGTTCCCGCCCGAACCGAACGGGTACCTGCATATCGGTCACGCGAAGAGCATTTGCCTCAACTTCGGACTGGCCGCGCGCTACGGCGGACTGTGCAATCTGAGGTTCGACGACACCAATCCGATCAAGGAAGAAGAGGAATTCGTCAAGTCGATTAAGGATGACGTGCGATGGCTGGGTTTCGAATGGTCCGATCGGCTCTGTTTCGCGTCGGACTATTTTGAGCAGTTGTTTGAGTGGGCCGAGCAGTTGATTCGAGGCGGCCGCGCTTACGTCTGCGATCTCAACGCGGAGGAGATTCGCCAGTATCGCGGTACGCTGACCGAACCGGGGCGGGCGAGCCCTTACCGGGATCGGCCTGTGGACGAAAATCTCGACCTGTTCCGGCGAATGCGCGCGGGCGAGTTTCCCGACGGGAGCCGGACGCTCCGCGCCAAAATCGACATGGCCTCGCCCAACCTCAATCTCCGCGATCCGGTCATGTATCGCATCCTGCACGCGTCGCATCACCGTACGGGCAAGAAATGGTGCATCTATCCCACGTATGACTTCGCCCACGGGCAGTCCGATTCGGTCGAAGGCATCACGCATTCGATCTGTACGCTCGAATTCGAAAACCATCGCCCGCTCTACGACTGGTACCTGGAACAACTCGGCGTCCACCATCCCCGCCAGATTGAATTCGCGCGTCTCGACCTGACCTACGTGGTAATGAGCAAACGGCGGCTGCTGGAACTGGTCCGCGGAAGGCACGTCCGCGGCTGGGACGACCCGCGCATGCCCACCCTGTGCGGACTGCGCCGCCGGGGATATACGCCCGAATCGATCCGCACGTTCTGCGACCGTATCGGCGTGGCGAAATTCAACAGCGTGATCGACGTCCGGGTTCTGGAAAACTGCGTGCGCGAGGATCTCAATCGGCGGGCGCCTCGAGTGATGGCCGTACTACGACCCTTGAAGCTTGTCATCGAGAATTATCCCGAGGATCAAGAAGAATTGCTGGAAGCGGTCAACAATCCCGAAGATGAGAGCATGGGCGTCCGCGGCGTGCCGTTTTCCCGCGAACTGTACATCGAGGGCGACGACTTCATGGAAGAACCGCCCCGCAAGTTCTTCCGACTTGCACCGGGAAGAGAAGTGCGGCTGCGGTACGCCTACTTCGTGAAATGCGTCGACGTGGTCAAGGATCCACAGTCCGGAGAAATCGTCGAACTGCGCTGCACGTATGATCCGGCGACCCGCGGAGGAGATGCGCCCGACGGTCGAAAAGTAAAGGCCACGCTCCACTGGGTATCCGCCGCGCACGCCCAGGTGGCCGAAGTGCGATTGTACGACTACCTGTTTCAGCGTCCGGATCCTGACGACGTACCGAACGGCGGCACGTGGGTCGACAACCTCAATCCCGACTCTCTCAAGTGCCTGACCGATTGCCGTGTTGAACCGGGGTTGCGCGAGGCGGCCGCTGGCGATCGATTCCAGTTTGAACGGCTGGGATATTTCTGCGTGGACCCGGAGTCGACGGCCGAACGTCTGGTGTTCAATCGGACCGTGTCGCTGCGGGACACGTGGGCCAAGATCCAGCAACAGGAGGCGGCCCGCGCCTGAGGCGCTGGGCAGTCGCAGTTGTCACGCGGAGTAATCATGTTCCAGCCAGCATTCTTCATTCTTCCGAACGTGGGTCCCGTAAGGGAGCACCGTCGATCCTGCCCAACGCACCGCGCAGAATCGGCCGACACGCGCTCGCGTCCGGTTTGTGCGACATTTCCGGGAACCGTGGGCTAGCGCCCTTCGGCTGATCAAGTCATCGGCGAAAACGCGTCGGTGCGGAATGGAACGCTTCAGACCTCGTGTGATTTCCCAGACCGTTCGTCCCTGGGACGCGGTCTATCGGCCGCCAAAAGGCGTCACAAACCGGGGCGGTTCTGATGCTCTTCGAACGAACGAATTCACCGTCCAGGCGTCATCTCCCCGCCCGCGGCGGCACGCCACCCCGATGCAACGTGTCGGTCAGTCGCTCCAGGTGCTCCTGCATGCGCGCCATTTGCGCTTGCATGTGCCGCATTTGTTCGTGCAGTTCGTGCACGGCCCGTTCCAGATCGTGCCGCGGGACAGTGTCCGGGGGACGTTCCTCGAATGATTCTGCGTCACCCAGATGTCGGTTCGACGGCCGGCGGCGGGGGGGCAGAAACAAGGGATTGTCGTCAGCACGGCGGCGATCATCGGGCCGCCGGTAGAGTCGATCACCCACGGTGTCCGCCAATCGATCGGCAATCTCGTGCAGCCCGGCTGCGCGCAGGTTCTCGATGGCCATGCGAAAATGATGTTGCCGATCCGGATCGCGACGTCGATCGAATAATCCGTGCTCGTCGGACATCCATCGAGCCAACTCGTCCAGTTGTTCTTCGATTTCTTCTCGTCGCTCGTCTGCCTCGTCGCCTTTCGCGTGTTTTAGATTCTGCATTTCGCGTTCCAGCCGCCGCAGGTGATGCTCCGTCTCGCGGCGCTCGTCGCGCAATCGCTCCAATTGCCCGTGAAACTGCTCGCGCAACACGTGGTCGCCGTCATGCTCGCGGTCGTACTCGCTTGCGGAATCATCCTCGTCATCATCCTCGTCGTGGCGAGCCTCTTCGGCGTAGGGCTCATGTTCGTCATGCCGCGGGTCTTCGTCTCGCAACGCCAGCGTCAGCGTACCGTGCAGCGGAGTTTCGGGCGGCTCGGCGGCTTGAGCGCTGTCGGGCGATGCGGGCAGGCCGGCCGCCAAAAGCGTCAGCATCGAGGCGACCAACGATCGGTTCCATGCTTTCTTTACGATGTCCATAGTCTTGTCTCCGTGAAAAGAACTTTGGCGTGGGGCTGCCCACGCGTTAGCGGCAAGGGTGACCTCCAGCAGAAAGCCCGTGACCATCAGGCAGACCAGGCATTGTTTCCACGCGGGCGGCACCGGCGATGCGGTGGTCGGATCGTCCGACGGTATCGCCTGATTTGGCCGCGCTGTATCGAGGGACACGTCGCGCGCAGCGGCGACGGAAGCCCCACGGGGAGGAAAAGCCGTGTTTTGCAATACCGTGGACCATCCGGTCAATTCCAGCACGGCCAGCAAGAATGGGGCCAGCACGGCCGCTTGCCGGACGTTCTTTGCAACACCGCCCGCCGAAACAATCGGCACAGCACAACGGCCATCGCGGCCGACACGCAGACAGCGCCGGCAACACCCACGCGGCACGCCCCGCCCGGGCAACGTCCATCATGAAATCGTCCTGGAGCGGCATCATTGCAACCGCCGTTTCTGCTTGCGTACCAGGCGTTCCAATTCGCCAAGTTCCTCCGGATTGACATCGCGGGTCTCCAACAGGTGATTCACCGCGCGGGCCAGACTGCCCTGAAATACTCGCTCCACGAACCGGTTCGACATGCTGCGCGTCACATCAGCTTGCGAGACGCAGGCATCATAGATAAACCGCCTCCCGGCTTCGCGGTGCCGCACGAGGCCGCGTCGTTCCATCTTGCGGAGCATCGTGGCCACGGTTGTGTAGGCCAAATGTCCGCCGATCGCCCGCTGCACGTCGGCCACCCCCGATGCGCCCCGCTTCCACAACGCCTGGAGGATGGTCAGTTGCAGGTCGCCCAGACGGTGATGGAGCGGGTTGTCGTGCATTGTTGCCTGGCGGAAACGCATCGTTGACTACCGCGGTAATACTACAACAGTAGTTTCTACCGGTCAAGCGGCGTCGACGGTTGGGTCCGTGCGACGGTCGGGCCGTGTGCGCGTCGGGGCAGCCGGGACGCCCGCCGGGCGGACGGCGCCAGGCACGAATGTTCGTTCCTGTATGCGGTCTGCCTGTTCGTGAGCCGCCGCGGCAGCGGCGCCCGGCGACCTGTCTGCGTCTCTGGCACGCTGGTTGAGGAGCGCGGCCTTGCATCGGCCCGGACGGCACCGATAATCGCACTCGGCAGCGGGATGCGGATGCCCGCCTGGCGTTACCAACCTGTGCAAAGCCCTCTGTGACGGGAAATTGGCCCATGCCGCTGGTCGTTGTCGGTTCCGTTGCGCTGGACAGCATCGAAACACCCCACGCGCGGCGCGACGACGTGCTGGGCGGGTCCGCCGTCCATTTTTCCTACGCTGCCAGTTATTTCACGTCTGTGCGGCTGGTGGGGGTTGTTGGCGAAGATTGGCCTGCCGAGCACACGGAATTGCTCAGGTCGCGCGGCATCGACACAACGGGGCTGCAGGTTGTCGGCGGCGGAAAGACGTTTCGCTGGCGGGGCAGATACCATCCCAACATGAACGACCGCGAAACGCTGGAGGTCCATCTGAATGTTTTCGAACATTTCCAACCGGTCCTGCCGGAGGCCTATCGCCACGCGAAGTTCCTGTTTCTGGCCAACGGCTCGCCGCGGCTGCAGTTGAACGTGCTGGACCAGGTTCCCGGCGCGGCGTTATCGGTGGCCGACACGATGGACCTGTGGATTCAGACGGAGCATGATGCACTGGCCGAGTTGCTGAAACGCATCGACGGACTGGTGCTCAACGATGCCGAAGCGAAGCTGTTGACCGAAGACGAGAATCTGGTCCGGGCGGGGCACCGGGTGAGAGAGATGGGTCCGAAGTTCGTCGTGATCAAGAAGGGTGAGAATGGAGCGATGTTCTTCAGCGAGCACGAGACGTATGTGTTGCCCGCCTTTCCCAC
>Ga0315534_1002868_pt1 | contig 11326 bp, 10 predicted proteins | sample SalMarSW160240MG_FD_203094 | JGI IMG/M metagenome (GOLD analysis project Ga0315534, IMG submission 203094) | Salt marsh sediment microbial communities from the Plum Island Ecosystem LTER, Massachusetts, United States - Salt Marsh Sediment SW1602-40 ... | reverse complement strand
TCATGGCGTCGGCACCGGTCTCAAATAGCAAGGGTATATCGAGGACCACGATTGGCGCGCCGGCGGCCGCCTGTTCTTGCAAAAACGCCCGCTCGGACACGCGCACGAGCGGGTGCACGATGGCCTCTAACTCCGCAAACCGCTCTGGCTGAGACGTCAGAACTTCTGACAACCGGTTTCGATCCACGCCCGATGCTGAGGTCGTCCCAGGAAATGCCTTCTCGATGAGCGGCACGGCCTCGGCGGCGTAAAGCCTGTGCACCTCGGCGTCGGCATCGAACACCGGAATCCCGCGTGAGCGCAAGTACGCGGCGGCGGTCGATTTGCCCATGCCGAGTGACCCCGTTAGTCCGATGATCACCATCACCGGCCCTCGATGTCTGCGATGATGAGGTCTCTCAATTCGTTGGTCACGACCGGAGTATGGCCAAACCACTTTTCGAAGCCCGGCACCGCTTGATGAAGCAGCATGCCCAAACCATCGACGGTGCGTAGACCACGCTGGCGCGCCTGCGCGAGGAAGTCCGTTTCAAGAGGCACGTAGACGATGTCGGCGACAACGCAGTCCTTGTCGAACGCGGTGAAATCAATTCCGAGCGTGCCCTCGCGGTTCATGCCAATGGCCGTCGTATTGACAAGCACGGCTGCATCACGCGATTGGGCGTTTCGATCCTCCCAATCGAAAACCGTGACACGCGGACCAAACGTTTGCGCGAGCGCTTCGGCGCGAGTCCGTGTGCGATTGAAGACCCGGACCTCTTTCGCGCCCGCCTCGATGAAACCGTAGACAATGGCGTAGGCGGCACCGCCCGCACCCAGGATCGACACAGGCGCGTTACGCGCATCCCACCCTGGCGCCTGCGCGTTCAAATTCGTCATAAACCCATACGTATCGGTGTTTGCGGCAACGAGCCGTCCGTCCTGCAACCAGAGTGTGTTTGCTGCCGATACGGCCGTGGCCGAGGGCTGCCTCTCGTCGGCGGCCGCAAACGCGGCAGCCTTATGCGGCAGGGTCACGTTGCAGCCCACATAACCGTCGGCTGCGAGCGAGCGCAGAAAATGCGCCACTTCCTCGGGCCTGACGGCTTCCTTGGTGTACGTGCCCTCAATGCCGTAGGTCTTCAGCCAATAGCCGTGCACGAGTGGAGAGCGGGAATGCTCCACGGGCCAGCCTATGACACAGGCGCGCTTCATTTGAGAACCAGTCCCCGGGCACGCAGAGAGTCCAGCACCGGCATGAGCGGCAATCCTAAGACAGTGAAGTAGTCTCCCTCGATCTGATCGAATAACTGAACGCCGAAGCCTTCCAGCTCATAGGCGCCGACGCACTGGCAAATGCGATCACCGGCGCGCACCAAATAGTCGGCGAGAAAGGCTTCCGAAAAGTCGCGCATCTTCAAGCGCGCTGTCGCGACGTGCGACCAAACAGTTTTGCCGTCCTCCGCAAAGGCGACAGCCGAGTGTAGCTCATGCGTTCGCCCCCGTAGCTTGAGAAGCGATTCGCGCGCGGCAGCTTCATCCTTTGGCTTGGACAATAGCTCCGTTCCAACGGCAAGGACTTGATCGGCGCCGATGACGAGTGCTTCTGCATGCTGCCGGCTGACCTCTTCGGCCTTGGCGTTTGCGAGGGCTTCGGCAACACGCGCCGGAGGCACATCTGTATCTTCTGCAAGTAATGCTTTGCGAACCGCAGGCTCATCGAGGTCGGCTGGATCGACTGTGAATGAAACGCCTGCCGCCGCAAGCATTTCGCGGCGCGCCCGGCTGGCCGACGCCAGAACTATTTGGCGCGGATTACCGGTCGGTGACATTTTGGACCTCGGACTTCTGTGCTTGCCGGTCGTGCAAGAGTTTGAGGATCGTCGCGGCCGATTCTTCCACTGAGCGACGCGTGACATCGATCACGGGCCAGTTATGCCGGGCACAAATTCGCCGTGAATAGGCGATTTCCGCGGAAATACGATCGCGGTCAACGTAGTCGTCGAGATCGCGGTCGGCGAGTAGCATCGCGCGATTGCGACGAATTTCGGCAATGCGATCAGGGCTTGCCACCAAACAGACTACGAAAGCGGTGTGTGGTTTCGACAGCGACTCGGGCAACGCAATCGAAGGTACCAACGGCATGTTCGCCGTCTTGTAGCCGCGCTGAGCAAGATAGATGCTTGTCGGCGTCTTTGAGGTTCGCGAGATCCCAAGAACAATGATATCGGCCTCGTTGAGATCTTCGGGCAGATGTCCGTCATCATGCGCCATTGAGAAGTTGAGGGCATCGATACGACGGAAGTAGTCAGCGTCTAGCACATGCTGACCGGCAACCGTCGGCGTCTGCGGCGCGCCAAGATAACCTTCAAAGAGTTGCATGATGGGCTTTAGTACGGCCAAGCACGGCACGTTGAGTTCACGACATCGACGCTCTATCTCTTCAGTCAGGTCTTTATTGACGATCGTATAAAGGACGATGCCGGGCGTTTGCTCGATTTCCTGCAGGACGCGCTTTAACTGTCGTGTCGAGCGTACCAGCGGATGCACGTGCTCGATGGGCCGCACATTCGAGTATTGCACAGACGCCGCTTTCGAGATCGTCGTCAGCGTCTCGCCTGTTGAATCCGACACGAGATGTAAGTGAAAGAAGCCCGGCAATCCGTTTGTCATTCCGAGGGTATCCATGCCGGACAGCCTGTTGAAAAGCAGCCCGGTTATCCAGAGGCCGGATACAACCTTGCGGATGTCTCCCCGAGCGGTGTTCGCTCATCCCCTGGTCTGTTCACATTCGACGCGGCTGGGAAGGCCGTTCGCCAGGATTGGCTCTCCCTAGGGATTAGAGCTTTGTCGGGCTCATCTCCCATGCCTGTCAACAGTCCATCCCGATTGGTTGCAGGGTCACGCAGTTCTCTAACCCGTTGACGGTGACTGCCTTTGTCCCGCCTAGTAGCTTTTCACGCCCCGCATGCCACATCTGGCATGCTCGCATATGGACTGTTTGCACGACGGGGAAACAGATAGGACAACATCGGTATCCCCGAAATCCAACGTCCTAAGAACAACAACAACAAGAGTCAGAAAGATTTCTATCTTGATTCAAGATACCAATACCGGTGACGGCTTGCAGTCATCTCAAGCTTTCGGTAACCACCGTCGCTTCCTCGCACCATTTCAGGGGCGTTCTGTCCAACCTCCGCCAATTTGGCTGATGCGCCAAGCTGGGCGCTACCTTCCCGAGTATCGCGAGGTTCGGAAGTCTGCGGGGAGCTTTCTTGATCTGTGTTACACGCCCGCACTGGCTGCCGAGGTTACGCTTCAGCCGATCCGCCGCTTCGGTTTCGATGCGGCAATCTTGTTTTCAGATATCCTCGTCGTGCCCGATGCGCTTGGCCAATCTGTGCGATTCGAGGAGGGCGAAGGACCGATCCTCGAACCTATTCGGTGTGCGAGCGACCTTGCGAAACTGGACCTTGCGGGGACCGAGAAAATATTTTCGCGGGTCTACGACACCGTTTCGCGGGTTCGCCAGGACCTGCCGAAGCAGGCCGTTCTCATCGGTTTTTGCGGGGCGCCTTGGACCGTTGCCACCTACGTGGTTGGCGGGCGTGGTTCGGCCGATCAGGCGGACGCCCGGACGTGGGCCTATCTGGATGCTGCGGGATTTGGTGAGCTCATAGAGCTGCTCACCGAGGCCTCGATCAGCTATCTGGATGGTCAGGTGCGCGCCGGCGCTGAAGTGCTGCAGATCTTCGATAGTTGGGCCGGGAGCTTGCCTGATAGCGAGTTCGAAAAATGGGTAATTTCGCCGACAACCCGAATCGTGACAGAGCTGAAGGCACGGCATCCGCACGTACCGATCATCGGCTTTCCGCGGGGGGCGGCCTCGAATGCTGGGCGGTACATCGAGGCGACTGGTGTGGACGGGTTGGGGTGCGACACGGCGATGTCACTGGTGCAGATGGGGGAGATGGCTGAGCATGGCGTGGTCGTACAAGGCAACCTCGATCCGCTTGTACTCGTGGCAGGCGGAGAGCCTTTAGAGCGGCGTACGCGGCAGATTCTCACGGCGATGCGCGGCAAGCCGTTTATTTTCAATTTAGGACACGGCATCGTTCCGCAAACGCCAGTCGAGAACGTCGAGCGGCTTGTCGCTCTTGTGCGTACTGAAGGCACCTAGCGTCATGCTTTGGCTCAAGGCCTTTCACATAATGGCTGTGATCGCCTGGATGGCCGGTCTGTTCTATCTGCCTCGACTTTTCGTCTATCACGCAGATGCCAAGCCTGATTCCGAGCTTTCCGAGACCTTCAAGACGATGGAGCGGAGGCTGCTGCGGGCGATCATGACCCCGGCCATGGTCGCGGTCTGGATTTCGGGCGCGTGGCTTGCCTGGTGGATGGGCGTGTATACGGAGCTTTGGCTCCAAGCCAAGGTTGTGCTGGTCGTGCTGCTGACGGGGTACCACCATTTCTTGGCGGGCTGGCGCAAAGCCTTCGCCGAGGATCAAAACCGGCACGCAGCCAAATTCTTCCGGGTGATCAACGAGGTCCCGACCTTGTTATTGGTGGCCATCGTGCTCTTAGTGGTCCTCAAGCCATTCTGATCCGGATTTTTGTCAGTGTGGCTTTTCCAATGCGCGTTCGTCTGGTATACAGCGGTTATTCCAAATCGACTCGGAGCCGCTCAGGCCTGAGTGTTGGTCGCTAAGCCCAACTATCCCAGGGTGACGCCGACCGCGCCCCGTGGCGCTCAGCCGCGACCTAACCCTTCCCACCCTTTGGCCCGGCAAACTGACTTCCCGCCCAATCCGCCGAGGCCTCCCGGAGCGTTCCATGAAGGAAATGAAGCTCGAAGACCTGAAGCTCAAGTCACCGACTGAGCTTTTGAGCTTTGCCGAAGAAAACGGCGTCGAGAATGCAAGCACCATGCGCAAGCAGGAGCTCATGTTTGCGACGCTCAAACAGCTTGCGGCAAAAGAAATAGACATTACAGGCACTGGCGTCGTCGAGGTGCTGCAGGATGGCTTCGGCTTTCTGCGCTCACCCGAAGCCAATTACCTGCCGGGCCCCGACGACATCTACGTTTCACCGTCGCAAATCCGGCGTTTCGCGCTGCGATCAGGTGATACAGTCGAAGGTGAGATTCGCAGCCCCAAAGACGGCGAGCGTTACTTTGCGCTTCTGAAGGTCAACAAGATCAATTTCGAAGACCCGGAAGCGACGAAGCACAAGATTCACTTCGACAACCTCACACCACTCTATCCAACGGAGTGGGTGAAGCTGGAAATCGAAGACCCCACGATCAAGGATTTTTCGGCGCGCGTCATCGACATTGTCGCGCCGATGGGCAAAGGGCAGCGCGCGCTGATCGTATCGCCGCCGCGCACTGGTAAGACGGTGCTGCTGCAGAATATCGCGCACTCGATCACCGCCAATCATCCCGAGTGCTACCTCATCGTGTTGCTGATCGATGAGCGGCCCGAAGAGGTGACAGACATGCAGCGCTCGGTGAAGGGCGAGGTCATATCCTCGACATTCGACGAGCCGCCTTCCCGGCACGTACAAGTGTCTGAAATGGTTATTGAAAAGGCGAAACGCCTCGTCGAGCACAAGCGCGACGTGGTGATCCTGCTCGACTCGATTACGAGACTCGGCCGCGCCTACAACACCGTTGTGCCGTCATCGGGAAAGGTGCTGACGGGTGGTGTCGACTCGAATGCCCTGCAGCGGCCGAAGCGCTTCTTCGGTGCTGCGCGCAACATCGAGGAGGGCGGTTCGCTGACCATTATCGCGACGGCCCTAATCGATACGGGCAGCCGTATGGACGAGGTGATCTTCGAAGAGTTCAAGGGCACCGGCAATGCCGAGATCATTCTCGATCGCAAAGTATCGGACAAGCGCGTGTTTCCGGCGATCGACGTTGCCCGCTCCGGAACGCGCAAGGAAGACCTGCTGGTTCCGAAGGATCAGCTCAAGAAGGTCTATGTCCTACGCCGTATCCTCAACCCGATGGGCACGATGGATGCCATCGAGTTTTTGATCGACAAGCTAAAGTCGACCAAGAGCAATGGCGATTTCTTCGAGTCCATGAACAACTAAAACGAAAGGGCTGCTCACCGAGCAGCCCTTTTCGCATATGGCATCCTTGCCGGAGATTTACTCCGCCGCGTCGACGATGCGGCGTGCTTCCTGTGCTGGCGTCAACGGCTTTTCCTTCCGGGCCTGATAGCGCTCAGGTTCACCCTCACCCGGCTTGTAGATGAAGGGGAAGAGAAGCTGCTCCAGGTAGGACTTGGGGAAGTGCGGCACCTCGTCGATCCCCATGTCGTGAGCGTGAATTTCGCGCGATGGCTCGGCTTGGAACGTGCCAAATACGCGGTCCCAGAGCGTAAAAAACAGGCCGAAGTTGCAGTCACCTTCCTTGCCCCAGTTGACGTGGTGCAGGTGGTGAATGCGGCCGATCGAGAGCTGATTGCGAAACGGGCCGAGCACGTACGCGACGTTCGAGTGCTGCACGATGAGCTGCAGTGAGACGGAGAAGCCGAGCAAGACAGCAACGTCGACCGGCATACCGAGGATCACGAGCGGGGCCGTGGCAACGAGCATGTCCAAGACTTGATGCAGCGGGTGGCGCACAAGGCCGTTGAAACCGTAAAGGCGGCCCACGCCGTGATGGACCGCATGAAGCCGCCACAAAAATGCAAAGCGGTGGCTCAACATGTGCACGACCATGAAGGCGAAGTCTGCGATTACGACTGCCATGATCCACTGCACAACCAGGGGCCATTCGGTCGGCCAGATCCCTTGGAACGGAAAGAGCCAGACGATCAACGGAATGAGAAGCACCCCGTTCACGTTTGAAATCTCGTAGGCGACGATGTGGAGGAGGTTTGCGTTGTCGTCTTCGTGCGGGTCGTTCCATTCTTCGTACCAAGGCGCAATGCGCTCGGCGGCGAATGCGCTCGCGAAGGCAATCACAAGAATAGGAAGGAGCCACGCGTAGCTATAACCTTGAGACACGACCCAAAAGGCGGCGCCGTTCAGCCCCAACATCATGAAGGGCGCGTAGCCGTAGCGGACGAGCCCATTTAGTGATTGCATTGCGGGTCTCCGATGGAGGTGTTGGCTGATCCGAGCATGGGCCCTTCGCGAGGCTGTCGACGAAGACGTCGATTCTAGCTGCGGTTAGAGGGGCCCCGTGTTGCAAATACGGCAAATAGTGCGCCAAAGCAAAGACTCATGCTGTTTGCAGTTATCACCGTTTTCTTTGTTGTTTCAAGGTGTTGTGTAATTCTGCTGCCTCCGATTGTGGTGGCGAGCACTGCGGTCCAAGACAAGCATATGTGACCGAGTGCTGGTTTACTGGAGTCTTGTCGGCAAGAGCTGGAAGTTGCGGTTTGTCTTCAGTATCCAAGCCATAAAGGAGGGCGCCCGGCAAAGAAAGAGTTCTGATCACTTCTATAAGTTCTTGCCCACCTTGAAGATTTTTTCCTGCGACGATGACCTGTTGTGGCGCGATCATGTCGATTGAAGATGCTAACATGCCGGTATGAGCGACAATGTTTCTGGTCAAACTGCTGCCAAATGCCGCAAGAATGGCCTGCGCACGCTCCGTGTAGCGACTTTCTCCGGTGAGGCTGCCGAGCGCGATCAGGTTCGAAATCATGATCGCGTTTGCATTGGGCGTGGCGTCATCCGAGCCGGGACGTAGACGGACAATAACGTCATCGGTGTCTTCGGCGCTCGTCGCGTAGCCGCCAAGATCGTCCATCCAGTAATGGCGATCGAGAACATCGGTCCATGCGATCGCCTGGTCGATGTGGCGCTGGTCGATCGTTGACTCGTGAAGTCGGAGCGCCCCCCAAATCATGTTGGCATAATCGCTCGCAGTCGCCGGTGCATGAGCGCGGCCCTGCCGATAGGAATGCAGCAGGCGTCCGTTCTCAACCATCTGGGTCGCAACGAATTCGAAGGCCCGCTCGGCAAGTTTGAGCCAGCCTGGTTGATCGAAAATGAAACTGGCACGCGCGATCGCCGCGATCATCAGCCCGTTCCAGTCGGCAAGCACCTTGTCGTCCCAGCCCGGTCGTACGCGTTTGGCGCGCGTCTCAAGAAGCTTGGATCGCAATCCGGCAAGGCGTGCTTCGTGCTCTTCAGACCCCAACTCAAGCAACGACAAGCGATTGAGAATGTTGTGGGCTTCCCAGTTGCCGCTGACGGTCACATCGTAGGCTTTTGCAAAAAACCGGCCGTCTTCCTCGCCCAGAGTTGCGATGATCTCGTCCAAGGTCCAGACGTAAAACTTGCCTTCCACACCCTCGGAATCGGCATCGAGAGAGGCGGCAAAGCCGCCGCCGTCTGCAATCATCTCGCGCTCGAGCCAGCCGACAGTTTCCGCAACGCGAGCCTTGTAGAGAGGCGAAGCCGTCCCCCGGTGGACCTCGGTCAGCAGGTCGACGAGGAGCGCATTGTCGTAGAGCATCTTTTCGAAGTGAGGGACGAGCCACACTTCATCGACTGAGTAACGCGCAAAGCCGCCGCCAAGGTGATCGTAGATCCCGCCTTGGCAGATGTTGTTAAGCGTGGTCACGACGGCGGACTTGGCGGGTTCGACGTCATAGCGGATCGCGCCGCGCCACAACATCCAGAAGAAGCTCCACTGCGGGAACTTCGGAGCGCCCTTGATACCACCGCTGACGAGATCAACGGCGGCAACCATCTTGCGCGTGAGGTCCTCCAGCAATGCGTCGTCGATTGCAATGTCAGCAGTCGCCGCTTCCTTCGGCTTCAAAGCTTCCGTCAGAGCGAGCCCGCTGCGCGCAATCTTTTCCGGTTCATCTTGGTAGACCTGGGCGACCTGGCGCAGAACATCGCGAAAGGCCGGCCGACCGTAGAGTGGATCTTTGGGAAAGTACGTCCCGCCCCAAAACGGACGCGCCTCGCTATCGAGGAACATCGTCATCGGCCAGCCGCCCTGTGCGCCGAGGGCATGGAGTGTGCCCATATAGATTGCGTCGATGTCTGGCCGCTCTTCGCGATCGACCTTGATGTTCACGAAGAGCTCGTTCATCAGAGCGGCGGTGTCTTCGTCCTCGAAGCTTTCGTGCGCCATGACGTGACACCAGTGGCAGGCCGCGTACCCCACTGAAAGTAAGATCGGCTTGTTGGCCCGCTTGGCCTTCGCCAGCGCTTCGGGTCCCCACGGCCACCAGTCGACGGGATTGTTCTTGTGCTGCAGCAAATAGGGGCTCGTCTCGTGCGCGAGGCGATTTTCAGTCATTGAGGGCTCCAAAGCGTCGAGGGCGGCTTGTGCGGCGCTTTCAGCTATGAGTACTGCATTCCATGCCCCAGAGGTCCACGATCTTTGCACTTTCGAGCGCGCCCGGCCGGGCCGGCGTCGCCGTCGTCCGTGTGTCGGGACCACAAGCCGGCGCGGTGATTGATGCGCTGGCGCCGCCGCGGCCCCAGGAACGCGTTGCGGCGCTGAAGTGTGTTCGCGCTCCGGAAACGGGAGAACTTCTCGATCAGGCGCTCGTACTTTGGTTCGCCGGGCCGCGAACGGAAACTGGTGAAGACATCGCGGAATTCCACCTTCATGGCGGGCCGGCGATCGTGCGAGGCCTCCTGGCTGCGATAGAATCAATGCCGGGATGCCGGCTGGCCGAACCGGGCGAGTTCGCGCGCCGCGCCTTCGAGAACGGCAAGATGGATCTGGCCGAGGTCGAAGGACTGGCCGACCTGATCGAAGCGGAGACGGAGGCGCAACGTCGCCAGGCCGTTCGGCAGATGGGCGGCGCTCTGTCTGACCTTTATGAAAGTTGGCGAGCTGAGCTCATTGAGGCGTGCGCCCTTGTCGAGGCCGGGATCGATTTCAGTGATGAAGCCGATGTTGTGCAAGACGTGCTTGATCGGGCGTCCGCGAAAGTCACGCGTTTGCGTGACGCCATCGTTGCGCACGCCGACGATGGGCATCGCGGCGAGATCTTACGCGAAGGGTTCCGTGTGGTGCTGGCCGGCGCGCCGAATGTGGGCAAGTCGAGCTTGCTAAATGCGCTTGCCCGGCGCGAGGCGGCGATCGTCTCCGAGGAGGCTGGAACAACGCGCGACGTAATTGAGGTGCGGCTCGACCTGGAGGGGCTTCCGATCATCGTTTCGGATACGGCCGGAATCCGCGAGGCGGAAGGTGCGGTCGAGAGCGAAGGCATCCGGCGGACGTTTGAGCAGGCCCGGGAGGCCGACCTTGTCATTTGGCTGACGGATGCAACGGTGCCCGAAACATCGCCGCCGCCAGACCTCGTCGCGCTCGGGGACGGGCTGTTGCGGGTCCAGAACAAGATCGATCTCTTGCCCGAGAGGGGCGTTCCGTCGGCGGCTGCGATCGCCATTTCAGCCAAGGACGGAACCGGGATCGATGAGCTGACGCGAAATTTAGCCGAGGCGGCAAAGGCGCGGATCGGCACCTCCGAGATGCCGGCCATCACGCGGGCGCGGTACCGGGCGCACTTGAAGGCTTGCGTTCAGGCCCTGGATGCGTTCTTGGGATTGCCTTCAGAGCAGGCCGAGCTGCGGGCTGAGGATCTGCGCCAGGCGGCACAGGCGTTGGGGCGGATCACAGGCCGGGTGGACGTGGAGGACGTTTTGGACCAGATCTTCGGCCGGTTCTGCATCGGGAAATGACCCGGCCGACGTTTCACGTGAAACCATTCGTTAATCCGATTAAGGGGCTTTGACCTCGGGAAGCCATGCCGAGTAGGTTGGCGCCGCCGCAGGCCGGCGGATTAGAGATTCGAAAAAGATGACCGAGAAGACCTTCGATGTGATCGTTGTGGGCGGTGGCCATGCCGGGTGCGAAGCCGCGGCGGCTGCCGCACGCATGGGCGCGCGCACCGCGCTGGTGACGCATCGGTTCGATACGATCGGCGAGATGTCCTGCAATCCGGCCATCGGCGGACTGGGCAAGGGCCATCTCGTGCGGGAGATCGATGCCCTGGACGGCCTCATGGGCCGGGTCGCCGATGCGGCCGGGATCCAGTTCCGGCTGCTCAACCGTTCGAAGGGCCCGGCTGTGCAGGGCCCGCGGGCGCAGGCCGATCGGGCGCTCTACAAGGCCGCTATGCAGCGGGCTATAAGTTCGACCGACAACCTGGAGGTTGTCGAGGGGGGCGTTGAGGACCTGATCGTGGAGGGCGGCAGGGTCGCCGGCGTTGTGACCGGAGATGGGCGCCGCTTCGCTGCGGTTGCCGTCGTTCTCACGACCGGTACGTTCCTCAACGGGCTGATCCACCTGGGAGGGCAGAAGATCCCAGCGGGCCGGTCGGGCGAGGGCCCAGCTTTGAAGCTCTCCGAG
>Ga0315534_1002867_pt1 | contig 11326 bp, 11 predicted proteins | sample SalMarSW160240MG_FD_203094 | JGI IMG/M metagenome (GOLD analysis project Ga0315534, IMG submission 203094) | Salt marsh sediment microbial communities from the Plum Island Ecosystem LTER, Massachusetts, United States - Salt Marsh Sediment SW1602-40 ... | reverse complement strand
CGCTCGTGCACTCGGGTGCCGAACGCAGCACGTCGGCGGCCAGCTTGCCGCGGCCGGCGCCGGCCTCGACGACGAGGAACGGGTCCGGCGTACCGAGATCGCGCCACGCGGCATCGAGCAAGCGCGCGATCAGCGCACCGAAGAGGCTGCCCGTCTCGGGACTCGTGACGAAGTCGCGTCCCGCCCGTCCGGCCCCGCCGCCGGTGGTGAAGAAGCCGCCCTCGGGGTCGTAGAGGGCGAGCTCCTGGAACTCGGCGAACGTGATCGGCCCACGTCGCCGGATGAGCTCGGCGATGTGCTCCCCCAACGACATGTGGGTGTCGCTCAGCCAGGTGTGAACGCGAGCTCACCGAGGCGGGCGAAGAACTGCGGGTAGATCCCGATGACGAGGACGGTCGCCGTCGTCAGCAGCAGCGCCACGTTCAGCGCGACGGGCGTCGGCTTCGTCTTGGCGTCGACGGCGCCCTCGGCCGGCTCGTGGAACCAGGTCTTTCGCGGGATGACGGCGTAGTAGAAGAACGCGACCACTGAATTGACCGCCGCGATCACTCCGAGCACCACCGCAGCCGTTGTGCCCGCGTCGAACACGGCGCGGAACATCACGAACTTGGCGAACCACCCGGCGAGCGGCGGGACGCCCGCGAGCGACAGTAGGAAGATCGAGAGCATCACCGCGAGCAGCGGATCGGTGCGACCCAGGCCTGCGAAGCTCGACATCTCCGCGGATCCCGTCCGACGCGCGGCAGCGATCACCGCGGCGAACGCGCCCAGAGTCATCGCCCCGTAGATCAGGAGGTAGATGACGACGGCCTCCCACGCCGAGTTGCCGGGGACGTCGCCCGCGACCGCGAGTGGCACCAACATGAAGCCGGTCTGCGCGATCGCTGAGTACGCCAGCATGCGGATCGCGTTCGTCTGGCGCAGCGCAGCCAGGTTGCCGAGCGTCATCGACGCTGCGGCAAGCACCCAGATGATCGGCTCCCAAGAATCTCCGGACGGGAAGAAGCCGAGCCGGATGATCGTCAGCAGCGCGACGAAGCCGCCGGCCTTCGACGCCACCGATAGGAAGGCCGTGACCGGTGTCGGCGAGCCCTCGTAGGTGTCCGGTGCCCAGAAGTGGAACGGAACCGCGCTGATCTTGAAGGCGAAGCCGGCGAGCGTGAGGAAGACCGCACCGGCGAACAGCGCCGGTGTGTCCGTGGCCGCGTACTTCGAGATGTCGGACAGCACGGTCGAGTTCGCCATACCGAAAACCAACGACATGCCGTAGAGCATGATCGCGGTCGAGAGCACACCGATCAGGAAGTACTTGAGCGCGGCCTCGTTCGACTTCGTGTCGTGCTTGCGCCATCCTGCGAGCACGAACGTCGGGATCGAGATCGTCTCGAGTGCCACGAAGATCGAGATCAAGTCTCGAGCGCCGGCCATGACGAGCAGCCCGAGTACCGAGACGAGCATCATCACGTAGTACTCGCCGCGGTAGTAGTCGCCCTCGCCGATGTAGTCGACCGAGATCAACAGTGTGAAGTACGCGACGACGAGGAAGAACCCCTGGAACACGAGCGTGTAGTTGTCGACGACGAACGCCCCACCGAACATCGAGCGGTCGGAACCGTCAGCCGCCAGCGTGAGCACCGGGATCAACGCGGCCAGCACTCCGATGCTCGCCAGGCGCGGCACGAGCTCGGGCCGCTGGGGCACGAAGAGGTCCACCAGCAGGCAGACGACGGCCGCGACCGTGATGACGATCTCCGGCGCGAACGCGTGGACGTCGATGCTGGGGTTCACCACTCCCGCCCCTGGCGCGTCGCGCCGGTCCGCTCCCTCTGGGCTGCGCGCGTCACGAGAAGACCTTGCCGATCGGGCTGACCGCGGGATCGGTGATCGAGAAGAGGATGTCGGGGTAGATCCCGAGCACGAGGATCAGGACGAGCAGCGGCGTCCATGCGATCCACTCGGGCACGTGCACGTCGTGGATGTGAGCCTTCTCGAACTCCGCGTTGACCTTGCCGAACGCCACGCGCTGGAGCATCCACAAGAGGTAGCCGGCTGCGAGCACCGTGCCGATCGCAGCGATCACCATGAACGTTCGGTACGTGTACAGGTTGTTGCCGCCGAACAGCCCATCGGCCAGTGGCGCCGGGTCGTACGACGCGAGGATCGACGGGAACTCGCCCCAGAACCCGGCGAGGCCGGGGAGGCCAAGCGAGGCCATGGCGCAGAACCCGAGGATCCAGCCGAGCTTCGGTGCCTGTGTGAGCAGGCCACCGAGGCGGCTCATCTCGCGCGTCTCGTAGCGCTCCTGCACGGAGCCGGCGACGAAGAAGAGCATTCCGGTGATGAGGCCGTGCGCGACCATGCCGAAGATCGCCGCGTTCAGCCCGAAGTCGGTCAGCGTCGCGATGCCCAGCATCACGAAGCCCATGTGGGCCACTGACGAGAACGCGATGAGCCGCTTCATGTCGCGTTGCGCGAGACAGCACAGCGCTCCGTAGATGATGCCGATGACCGCGAGCAGCCCGATCCACGGCGCCCACACCTCGGCCGCCTTCGGGAGCACAGGCAGCGCGATGCGAACGAATCCGTAGGTGCCGAGCTTCAGCATGACCGCCGCCAGGATCACCGACCCCACCGTGGGGGCCTCGGTGTGGGCATCGGGCAGCCACGTGTGGAACGGGAACATCGGCACCTTGATCGCGAAGCCGAGGAAGAGCCCGGCGAACACGAGGTTCTGCGTGCCTTGCGAGATCCCGGCCCCACCGAGGTCGCTCAACGTGACCATGTCGAAGGTCTCGACGTCCGACAAGAAGAACAGCGCCAAGAACGCGACCAGCATCAACGCCGAGCCGAACAACGTGAACAGGAAGAACTTGATCGACGCGTACTCGCGATTGGGCCCGCCCCAGACTCCGATCATGAAGAACATCGGGAGCAGGACGAGCTCGAAGAAGATGAAGAAGAGGATCAGGTCCTCGGCGACGAACGTGCCGTTCAGGCCCACCTCGAGCAAGAGGATGAGTGCCAGGAACGCTTTGGGATTGTGCGGCTCGGGGAAGTGGTCCCAGGAGTAGATGATGCAGACGATCACCGTCAGCATCGACAGGATCAGGAGCGGGAGAGAGATGCCGTCGAGACCGAGGTGGTACCGGCTGTGGATGACCTTGATCCACGGCTCGTTCACGTCGAGCTGCATGGCGCCGGCAGCGTCGTAGTCGAACCGGAAGAGGATGCCGATGCCGACGGCACCGGTCGCCAGCGCCGTCAGCAGCGCGGTGGCCTTCATCGCGGTCTCCTGCGCGCGCGGAATCGCCAGCACCAGCGCCATCCCGACGGCCGGCAGGAACACCGCCAGCGTCAGGGCCCAGTCATCGAACCAGTCCATCGCTTCCTATGCCCTTCCGATCAGAGAACGTTCGTGATGAACACGGCGAGCGCCAGCACGCCGGTCGCGGCGAACAGCCACAGCGCGTAGCGCTGCACCTTGCCGCTCTGCACCTTCCGGAGCTCTTCACCTGCTTCGCCGGTCTCGTACGCCATCCCGTTCACCGCGCCGTCGACCACGCGTTGATCGATCGTGTCGTAGGCGAACGAGCCGACCCGAGTCGCCGTTCGACCTGCCCCGTTCACGACGCCGTCGATGACGTGCTGGTTGACCCAGTACGCCGCGGCGGAGACCGGGCCGCGGATGCCGTCGACGATGACGTTCTCGTAGAGGTGGTCGAGGTAGTACTTGTTCTCGAGGAACGTGTACCCGGCATGCGCGAGCTTGTTGCGCTGCGTGAGGCCCTTGAGCGGACCCGTCTCCTCGTGGCGGAACCAGTAGAACGCGGCGATGCCGATCGCCACCGCGGCGATCGACACCGAGAGGATCGCCTTCGGGTAGTCGAACTCGGCGTGGACGAGGTCGGGGAAGGCGAACGTCGGCTCGACGTACTCCGTGAACTTCTCGAGCCCGAGGGGCGCGGCGTTGATGATCCCGGCGATGATCGAGAGCCCGGCGAGGACGATGAGCGGGATGGTGATCGCGGGCTCCGACTCGTGCGGCTGGGCGTGACCGCGGTACTCGCCGAAGAACGTGAGGTAGACGCAGCGCGTCATGTAGGCCGCGGTGAGGAACGCTCCGATCAGACCGACGATCAGGAACGTGTCGAAGCCGTTGCTTCCCGCGTTGACCAGGATCTCGTCCTTCGACCAGAAGCCGGCGAGCGGGAAGATGCCCGCGAGCGCGAGCGAGCCGATGAGGAACGTCCAGAACGTGATCGGCATGTACTTGCGCAGCCCGCCCATCTCGCGCATGTCGAACGAGTGGTGCGTCCCACCGTGGCTCACCGAACCCGCGCCGAGGAACAGCAGGGCCTTGAAGAACGCGTGCGTGAACAGGTGGAACACCGCGGCGACCCAGGCACCCACTCCGAGCCCCATCACCATGTAGCCGATCTGGCTGATGGTCGAATACGCCAGCACCTTCTTGATGTCCCGCTGCACGAAGGCCAGCACGGCGCCGATCAAGATCGTGATGCCGCCGATGAGCGCCATCATGTTGACGCCACCGGCTTCGATCGAGAAGCCGTCGTAGAAGACGGGGTAGAGACGCGCGCCGAGGTACACGCCCGCGACCACCATGGTCGCGGCGTGGATCAGCGCCGAGACTGGCGTCGGGCCGGCCATGGCATCGGGCAGCCAGGTGTGGAGTGGGAACTGACCGCTCTTGCCGATGATGCCGATCATCAGGCAGATCGAAGCTGCGAGCAGCAGGTCGTGCTGGGCGCCGGGGCTCAGGGCATAGGAGTTCGTCGCACCGACGCCGAACGACCCGACCGTGAAGAACAGGATGATGATGCCGATCATCAGGCCGATGTCACCCGTGCGCGTGGTGAGGAACGCCTTGATCGCGGCGCGGCTGTTCTCTCGGTCCTCCCACCAGAAGCCGATCAACATGAAGGAGCAGAGTCCGACCAGCTCCCAACCGACGAGCATCTCGATCGTGTTGCTCGCGACGACGAGCGTCAGCATCGACGCGCTGAACAGCGAGAGGGATGCGAAGAACCACGTGTAGCGGCGATCGTCGTGCATGTAGGCGGTCGAGTAGATGTAGACGAGCAGCGACACCAACGTGACGACGATCAGCATCATCACGGTCAGCCCGTCGACGTACGTTCCCACGCCGAAGTCGACGCCACCGCTCGTCCACCACGTGACCGACTTGACGACGGGCGCGACGACGGCGTGCTCGCCCTCGGCGGCCGCCATGAACCCCTTGCCGAAGAACGCACCAAGCCCGTGCTCGCCGGTGTCTGCCGCGTTCACGCGATCGATCCAGTCGACCGCGGCGACGATCGACAAGACGAACGAGATCGTCATGGCGATGATGCCGACCTCGGCGCCCTTCTTCGGCAGACGCTTGCCGAAGAAGAGGATCACGAAGAACGCCACCGCAGGCAGCGCGGGGATGAGCCAGGCGTGCTCGAGCATGGTTCCGGATCAGCCCTTCAGCTGGTCGACTTCATCGAGGTCAGGACTGCTGAGGTTGCGGTAGATCAAGAGCACGATGGCGAGGCCGACACCGACCTCTGCCGCGGCGATCGTGATGACGAACAGCGCGAACACCTGACCGGCGACCTCTCGACCGAACGCCGAGAACGCGATCAGATTGATGCTCACCGCGTTGAGCATCAGCTCGATGCTCATGAGCACGAGCACACCGTTGCGGCGCGCGAGGACCCCGTAGATGCCGACGCAGAAGAGGAACGCGCTCAGGATGAGGAACTGGTTGATGTCCATCTCTACTGCCTCAATCCCTCCGAGCCAGGACGACTGCGCCGATCAGGGCGGCCAGCAGCAGCATCGAGACGACCTCGAACGGCACGAGGAACTCGCGGAACAGGTCGCTGCCCACGTTGCCCGTGCGCCCCTGTGCGACCAGCTCCGAGCCGAAACGGATCTCCTCACCGCCGAACGCGTCGACGAGCATCGCGACGAGCACGCCGAACACGAACAGCGCGACGACGACCGCGCCCCATCGCTGGTCGTTGTCCAGACGGCGTCCTTCACCACCCATCGGCGCGCGCGTGAGCATGATGCCGAAGAGGAAGAGGATCACGACCGCGCCGATGTAGATCAGCACCTGCACCCACGCGACGAACTCGGCGGCCAGCAGGATGTACTGCGCCGCGGCGCCAGCGAGCACGACGACCAGGTACAGCGCGGCGTGGACGATGTTGGTCGTCCGCACGACGCCGAGCGCTGCCGCACCCATCGCCACGGCGAGGATCCAGAAGGCGAGCTGCTGCTCCCACATCTCAGCCAGACCTCGGGAACGAGGTCGCCAGCAGAAGGTGGCGCCGAACCCCCGGCGAACTTGTGAAGCGGGCGCAGGGGGCCTGATCCGCGCGAGTTGGGTGAGCCGCAGGCGAACCCGTGTCTGAAGCCCCGAGCAGGCCCCCTGCGACCGTGTACGCGCTCACTTCTTGCCCTTCGACTCGGCGCCGGCCTCGAGCGGCTCGGGCTCGGGGACGGTGGCCATCCACTCTCCCAGGCGCTGCTTGTCGTGCAGGAGATCGCTGATGCGCGACTCGGAGTACTCGTAGTCGGGGCTCCAAAACAGCGCGTCGAACGGGCACACCTCGACGCAGATCCCGCAGTACATGCAGAGGGCGTAGTCGATGTCGAAGCGGTCGAGCACGCTGACGCTGCGCGGCCGTCCGCCCTCGCGGCGAGGCGGGCGCTGCTCCTTGTGCCCCTCGATGTAGATGCACCAGTCGGGGCACTGGCGCGCGCAGAGCATGCAGACGGTGCAGTTCTCCTCTTTGAGCGCGATGACGCCGCGGGCACGCGGTGCCGGGTCTTCCTTCTCGTGCGGGTACTGCACCGTGACGGCGGGACGCAGCATCGTCTTGAGCGTCACCCCGAGACCACCGATGAGACCAGGGAGCTTGGGCATTAGAACGCCACCTTGAAGACGCCGGTCAGGACGAGGTTGAGCAGGCCCAGTGGGATCAGCACCTTCCACGCGAGGGACTGGAGCTGGTCCTCACGCAGCCGTGGATACGTGAACCTGACCCAGAACATGAGGAACGCGACGGCCATGAGCTTCGCGAACAGGACGAACGGTCCGAGGATGTTGGCCCAATCGCCCTCGACGCCCGGGATCGCCCAACCACCGAGGAACAGCGTCGCCGCGAGCGCGGCGAACGCGAACGCGGTGCCGAACTCACCGATGAAGAAGAACAGGAACCTGAAGCCCGTGTACTCGACCATGAAGCCCGACACGAGCTCGCTCTCGGCGACGGGCATGTCGAACGGCGTCTGCGTGAGCTCGGCCTGGGCTGCCACCAGGAACAGCGCGAACCCGATGAACTGCGTGAGGATGAACGGCTCGCCGAGGCCGCTGAAGCCGAAGATCGAGCCGTCCTGCTGGGCGGTGACGATCCCCTGGAGGTTCAGGGTGCCGGCCTGCACGACGACCCCCACCACCGCGAGCAGCAACGGCAGCTCGTACGCGATGAGCTGCGCCGCGGCTCGCAGCGCGCCCAAGAGCGCGAACTTGTTCGCGCTGGCCCAACCCGCCATCAGCACGCCGATCACCGAGAGACTCGACACTGCGAGCGCGTAGAAGACACCGACGTCGAGGTCCTTGACCACGAGGTCGGGGCCCATCGGGATCACCGCGAAGATCAGGAACGTCGACAGCACCACGACGGCGGGTGCCATGGCGAAGACGCGACGGTCGGCCTGGGCCGGCATCACGTCTTCCTTCTGGATGAACTTCAGGCCGTCACCGACGAGCTGATACCAGCCGTGGAAGCCGCCCGGATCCATCGGACCGAGGCGGCTCTGCATGTGGCTCATCATCTTCAGCAGGAAGACGTACCCGAGGATGAGCGCGCCCGTCGGGATGATGATGAGCACCACGATCGTCTTGATCGCCAGCGTCGTCCCCCAACCGATGTCGAGCGCGAGCAGTTCCATCGCCTACCGATCGATGTCGCCGAGGATGAAGTAGAGCGAGCCGAGGATCGTGATCACATCGGGGACGAACACGCCCCGCAGGAGCCACGGCAGGATCGACACGTTGCTGAAGGACGCGGACCGGATCTTGACGCGGAACGGCCCGGTCGCGCCCTTCGAGATGACGTAGTAGCCCATCTGACCGAGCGGATTCTCGGTCTCGACCCACACCTCGCCCTCGGGCACCTTGATGATGCGTGGCACCTTGGCCATCACCGGGCCCGAGGGGAGCGCGTCGAGGCACTGGAGCACCATGCGCGCGGACTCGCGCGTCTCCTCGAGCCGCACGATGTAGCGGGCGAAGGAGTCGGCGTCGGGGTGGGTGTGCACCTCGAAGTCGAGCTCTGGGTACACAAGGTACGGCGGCCCGTCGCGACGCAGGTCCCAGTCGACGCCCGACGCCCGCAGGTTCGCGCCGGACATGCCGTACGACGACCCGACATCGGCAGGGATGATCCCGATGCCCCGAGTGCGTGCCTCGAAGATCTCGTTGCCCGCGACGAGCTTCTCGAACGTGTCGCAGGCCTCGAACACGATGTCCATGACGGAGCGGCACTCGGCGACCCAGCCCCACGGCAGGTCGTCCTTCAGTCCACCGATGCGGTTGAAGTTCGGGTGGAAGCGGCCACCGGTCACGGCCTCGATCAGGTTGAGGACGTGCTCACGGTCGCGAAAGCCGTAGAACGCGGGCGTGAGCGCACCGACCTGGAGACCCATCTCACCGAGGAAGAGGAGGAACGTCGCGATGCGCGACAGCTCGGTGAGGATCGTCCGGATGTACTTGGCGCGCGGCGGCGCCTCGATGTCCATGAGCTTCTCCGCCGCGTCCATGAACGGGACCTCGTTGGCGAAGCTCGAGAGCCAGTCGATCCGATTGATGAGCGTCGTGACCTGCGGGTACGTCCGGAACTCGGTGAGCTTCTCGTAGCCGCGATGCATGTACCCGATCACCGGGTCGGCCGACACCACACGCTCACCGTCGAGTCGCACGACGAGCCGGAGCGTCCCGTGCGTTGCGGGGTGCTGCGGCCCCAGGTTGAGGATCATGTCGCCCGTGTCGAGCTCGACGTTGATCTGCGCGTCGGCGAGGTGGTGCAGGGCCTCGGGCGCGAGCTGGTCGGTCGCCACCATCCGCTCGGTGCTCATGCTTGCGCAGTCTCTGTGTCGGCAGCCGCTTCGGGCTCACCCGGCATCGCCTCCACGTCGACGAGGCCCGGCCAGGGCTTCACGACACGCGCCAGCAACGGGAAGTCCTTGCGCAGCGGGTGACCCTCGAAGTCGGCCGGAAGGTACAGGTGGCGAAGGCTCGGGTGACCTTCGAACACGAAGCCGAACATCTCCCAGCACTCGCGCTCGTGCCAGTCGGCACCGGGGTACAGCGGCACCCACGACTCGACGGTCGGGGCCGACTCGTCGAGGTCGGTCTTGAGGGTGAGGCCCCAGTGTCGACGCGTCGACTGCACGTGTGCGAACACCTGGAACCGGCCGGCGGAGCCCGCCGCACCGAACGTCATCTCGGTGGGCTGCGCGGGCTGCGAGGTGTCGCCGCTCGCCTCCTCGCCCCCCTCCTTCGGCGCGGGCGCCCAGTCGATGCCGGCGATGAAGGAGAGGTAGTCGCACTCGAGCGCGTCGCGTGCGATCTCGCCCGCATGCCGCCAGGCGCGGTTCGCGACGCGTACGACGTAGTCGTCGAACACCGACTCGGACCGCGCGACCGAGTCCCCACCGAGGCCACCGGCCTGGAGCAGCGCCGCCATCTCCTCGTGGACCGGGTTCGGCGCCGACGCGGAGTCGACCGCGTCCTCGGTCGCCTCCGCGGGCGCGCCGTCGTCCACGGCGGTCGACTCGTCGGTCACGGTCGCATCGTCTTGCGGATCAGGCGCCAACGACGATCGGCTCCCCACGCCAGCGCTGCGCCAGCTCGTCGTTCCCGATGCCCTCGTTCTGGATCCGCTCCTGCAGGAGGACGATGCCCTGGAGCAGCGCCTCCGGCCGCGGCGGACAGCCGGGCACGTACACGTCCACCGGGATGATCTGGTCGACGCCCTTGGTCACCGAGTACGAGTCCCAGTACGGACCGCCGCAGTTGGCGCACGAGCCCATCGAGATCACGTACTTCGGGTCGGGCATCTGCTCGTAGAGCCGCTTGATCGCCGGCGCCATCTTGTCGGTGACCGTGCCGGAGATCACGACGAGATCGGCCTGGCGCGGGCTCGCCGGGAACGGGATGACGCCGAGGCGCATCATGTCGTAGCGAGGGCTCGCCAGGGCCGCGCCCATCTCGATCGCGCAGCACGCGAGTCCCCACTGGAACATCCAGAGCGAGTACTTGCGGCTGTAGTTGAGGAGCCAGGTCAGCGGCTTCGGGATCTTGCCCTTCTCGACTAGGCCCACCGCAGCACTCCTCCAAGATGGGTCGTGCTGCTGCTCCCGCTGAGTGACGCACGCGCGCGACTCATGCCCACCGCAGCACTCCTCCAAGATGGGTCGTGCTGCTGCTCCCGCTGAGTGACGCACGCGCGCGACTCATGCCCACCGCAGCACTCCCTTCCGCCACGCGTACACGAGACCGAGTGCGAGCAGCACGATGAAGATCGTCATCTCGACGAGGCCGAACGCGTCGAGTGACTCGAGGTCGACGGCCCACGGGAAGATGAACACCGCCTCGACGTCGAAGATGACGAACAGCAGCGCGTAGATGTAGTACCGGACGTTCGACTGACCCCAGCCGCCGACGGGATCGGAGCCGGCCTCGTAGGTGACGTACTTCTCGGGCTGGGGACGCGTGGGGCGCAGCAGACGCCCGGCGCCGAGCATGGCCCCCACCATGAGCAGCGCCGCGAGGATCAGCACGGCCACGGCGAGGTACTGCCGGTAGAACTCGGTCACGGCGGTCGCGCCCTTCCCTCCTGCGGGGCCCGGTCGGGGGGAGCATATCCACAGCGACTCCGCAGGCCCCGAAGCGAGCGGGGGCCTCGGGAGCGAGCCGAGCAGAGCGGTCGGCGTGCGCGAGCATCGTCGCCGCACGACCACGACAGGAGCGAGATGGCCGGAATCCTCCGGAGCACCCGGATGCGCCAGCGACCCGTGACGGCCTTCGTGCTGTCCGGAGGCGGCAACCAAGGGGTCGCCCAGGTCGGGATGCTGCGCGCGCTCTTCGAGCGGGGGCACCGGCCCGACGTGGTGATCGGCACCTCCGTCGGGGCGCTCAACGGATCCGTGATCGCGACGACCCCGACCATGGAAGGGGTCGAGCGCCTCGAGCGGGTCTGGACGGCGCTGCGCGGCGAGCAGATCTTCCCCGGGAACGCGCTCCGCC
>Ga0315534_1002866_pt1 | contig 11326 bp, 5 predicted proteins | sample SalMarSW160240MG_FD_203094 | JGI IMG/M metagenome (GOLD analysis project Ga0315534, IMG submission 203094) | Salt marsh sediment microbial communities from the Plum Island Ecosystem LTER, Massachusetts, United States - Salt Marsh Sediment SW1602-40 ... | reverse complement strand
CAAGAAACAATAAAGATTGCTTATTAACCCAGACGGTCTAAAAGATACCGCCTTATCACGAGACCGCTTGTTTAAGGATTCCCCTATTATCAGGACAGAAACGATCTAGTGGTCGAATGAATGGCGTGTTAGCCGAAGTTCACCAACAATCATGTCAAATGGGCCGGTTTCGGGCCGGAGGCGGTAGTGTTCACGCGCAAATGAGGCGAAAATAGACGATATTTGAGATGTAGTGACACACATTTAAATTACTACTTGACACTTTTCCGACCTCGTGATACTATTCGTGGTATGTTCATCAGAAAGGTCGGAAAGCGCAACGGCAGAACGCGCAAGCGTTACGAATATCTCCAGCTGGTGGAAAGCGTGAGAACCGAGAAGGGGCCCAGGCAGCGGCTGGTGCTCAATCTCGGCAACATAGATCTTGATCCGTCTCAGTACCAGAGCTTCGCAAGGCGGATTGAGGAGATCCTAACAGGCCAGCGCAGCATGATGGAGCTGGATAGGCGCCTGGAGAGAAGTGCCCGCGAGGCGGCGGGGAAGATCTTCAAGAAGCAGTCCGAGGAGCTGGATGAGAAGCGAGAGAGTGATTTTCAGCTGGTGGATGTCAATTCGCTGGAGTCCGACACATCTCGAAGTATAGGCCCTGAATATCTGTGCCACTCGGTGTGGAAAGAGCTCAAGCTGGATGTGTTTTTCAGCGAGCAGGGAGTGTCGCCGAACGTCACGCCGTTGATCGAGGCGCTGGTGGTCGGCAGGCTGGTGGCCCCTGGGAGCGAACGCTATACCCGGGAGTGGGCGGAGAAGCGAAGCGCACTGTATGAGCTTACGGGGACTCCGCTGCGTCCGTCGCTGAACTCCTATTATCGGGCGGACGATACGCTCTTCGGCTTGAAGAGAGAGCTGGAGGAGCATCTGTGTAGGACGGAGCGGGATTTGTACTCGCTTTCTGAGAAGATGTTCTTCCTCGATTTGACCAACAGCTACTTTGAGGGCGAGGCGGAGGGCAATCCGAAGGCGAGATGGGGGCGAAGCAAGGAGAAGCGGAATGACTGCAAGCTGGTGACGCTGGGGCTGATCGTGGATGAGGGAGGCTTTGCGAAGTACAGCGAGCTTTTCGCGGGCAACCAGTATGAGGCCGACACTCTGGCCGGGATGGTACGCTCCCTGGAGGAGCATTTGGAGCCCGCCTCGGATCGCACGATCGTGATCGATGCGGGAATTGCTACCGAAGAGAACCTCGCGTGGTTGAAGCAGAGCTCCTATCACTACATTGCGGTGAACCGGGGCCAGGCGCCGTTTGAGAAAGATTTCTCCGACATGACGGTGTTGAAGGAGGATGCCTCGAAGGGGATCAAGATCGAGGTCAAGCGCTTCGTCGAGGAGAACGGGGAGGAGAAAGAAACGTATCTGTTGTGTCGCAGCAAGAAGAAGATCCAAAAAGAAAGGAGTATGCGCACCCGGGTTGAGCAGCTTTTTGTGGACCGGCTTGAGTACTACAGGTCTGGGCTGACCATTCCGAACAGATCCAAGAACTACAGCAAAGTGGTGGAGATGGTGGGGAGGCTGAAAGAGAAATACCCTCGCGCGGCGAAGCTCTACGAGGTGGAGGTGAAGCCCGAAGCGGCGAAGCCGGCCACGGAGAAGGGCCTCAAGGCGGTTGATATCGTGTGGAAGAAAAAGCAAGTGAAGTACGACCGTGAGACCGCGGGGGAGGGAAGCTACGTATTGAGAACGGACCGCGTGGATCTGGAGGATGAGGAGATCTGGAACATCTACACGATGCTGGGACACATAGAGTATGCCTTCCTGTGCATGAAGAGCTCTTTGGGGCTGAGGCCGAACTATCATCAGAAGGAAGAGAGAGTGGACACTCATATGTTCATCTCGGTGGTGGCCTATCATCTGCTTCACGTGATTGAAAGCAAGCTACGAGCTGCTGGAGACAGAAGAAAATGGTGGACGGTGTGCGACGTGCTGAAGACTCATGAGCGTATGACCATAGGATACCGGGCGAAGGAGGACGACGGCAGCATCCGGCAGAGATATGTGCGGGTCAATTCGAGGCTCGAACCGGAGTATTTGGAGATCTACCGGATCTTCAGCCTTTCGGGTATCCCACTGCCTCGCCAGCGGCTGGCTTACAATCGGTAGTGACAAACACTTGAAAATAATTTTCTATTCAGTAGGGAAATAATACCAGGGATGGTGAACTTCGGCGATCGAAATCCCTCAGGATCTGACACCGTGGGATGCAGTGTCCCTGGCCCGCGAGAGAACAATTGATGGCCCTCTTCCCAACAGGCGAAGTAACTGTAATTCCATACGGCTATGGAGCCTTGGAGACCAATAGGAGCTACGTTTCCCTGGTGGAGGGGTGTTTGTACTTCCTTTCAGCGACAACCAAAAAGTACGAGCTGTTCGTTATCCGGGCTTTATACCTGGGAGTCGTCCTCAGAGTGACCGGTTTGCTTGCCGAGATTCAATACGTTCACGCCGAGCATATCTTCGGGTACGCGGGCGTGGGGATCAACTTTCTCGGCGGAGTCGGCGGGAACTGGCTGTCCCCGCTGAACTACTATCGGGTTCCTGTCCACCCGGGGGCGGGGCTGCGTTATCCCGACCTGTTGGAGCCCTTTATCGGGGAAAACCACTGGGGCATCGGAGTGGAGCTGCTGCTCGAAATGGGAAACGCGGACCAAGATCCACAAACCCAGTCGTTCGTCTGGCTGCCCGGCTTTTTTCGAAATAGAAAAACGGGATCTGTTCTGTTGGAGCGAAGGCTGGGTCGGTTTCAAGCCGCGGGCTGACTACAGAGAGGATCCCCGACCCGGCAACTACCACGTCCGCTCCCTTCATCTGCGCCTGGCCTTGTACCTCAATTTCCAAGACGGTGCGGACACCGGCTATGTACCGCCGGCAGCGCATCGAGCATGGCGGGTCGAGCCAGTAAAACTATATTGGTCTCAGAGTTCTACGGAGCGAATTCCCTCTGTTTGACTTTCGACAAGGCCGCATAGTAAATTGGGAACACCAAGTTTCGGGATAGCAAAAGAATACTTAATAATAAGGAGCAAAAAATGGGATTCTGGGAAAGATCAAAGGATTTATTGGATCAAGGAATTATGTCTTCCAAAGACATTTTCGACAAGGCAAAAGCCAAGACCAAAGAGCTTGGGGGAAAAGGAGTTGTCAGGTTCGAGATTGGTCAGTTTGAAAGACAGGTCGAGAAACGGTTTGCAAAAATCGGGCGGCACGTGTATGAGGTTCTTGTTAAAGAGGGTCAGCAAACCATTTCCAAAGGCACGGAGGAAATAAAGAAATTGCTCAGTGAAGTAGAAGAGCTCGAGAAGACGATCGACGACAAAGAGAAGGAGCTGTAAGGCGGAAGATACACGTCCTCGCTACGGGGACACTTTGCGGCGACCGCAGTTCCAAGAATGATTACGGGGGCTGTAGATCGCAGACCCTTGGAAGGTGGGGCGGCCGTTGACCGCACCATCGAGCAAATCGATGCGATGGGCCGCTTCGTAGATGACCTCATTGAATCCATCAGCCCAGCCGGAAGCTTCCACGTCCTTCCAGGACAACACAACCGGACCCTTGTTCCAGGAGTGACCGATGTCCACCTCGCTCCATTCGCGAACCACACCCACGCGATCAACCTGGCGTCTCGTTTCGGCAAAACGCTTGGGCATCACAACGATGGTTTTCCAAGTAGTTCCGGTGGAAGTACGCTTTACTAATTATTTCTTTTTTCTTTTTCAGAGGCTCGGTGACGCCTTCTGATACCGCCTACAGCCCAACCTAAAATAAAGCCGACTATGAGAATGATCAGAAGCATTAGAGCGCGGGATGTGGTGATGGTCCAGGCTAGAAAGGTGACATCTACCATCTGCATGTTTTGAAAGATGAAGATGAGTGATAGAATACCAAAAACGTCTGGATGCGGCTCGCCCCTGCCGGATGGAAAGCCGAGCGCCTACAAGCTTCTGAATCGATCCGATCGTGCTATGAGGAAGCAGCTGTGTCTGATCAAGAAAGTCGCTCTACCTGGGCCAGGCTCATCGCTCAGGTGTACGAGGTGGACCCCTTGACCTGCAGTAGATGCGGCTCGCAGATGCGGATCCTCGCCGCGATCACCGAGCCGGACGAGGTCAAAAAAATCCTACGGCATCTGGTGAAGGTTGGCCGGCCACCACCCGGGCTGGATCCGAGCTTGGTGTAATGATCAATCTGTCCCCCTGCCTGCTCCGGGGGCACTTTGTCCCCGCAGCCCCTCCTGTCTCCTTCCAGGGGTGCATTTCTCGAGTACGCACAAGGGCCCGGCGCGTAGTCAGAACGGCGCCCGGCAGAATCTCGTCCCGACAGCAGAGGACACGCGGTGTAATGTTCCTGACCGCCGCGAAAACTATGGGTTCTGAGCGATTCCCTGGTCAGCGCCAGTTTTAATCTTTCCACTATGACAAACGTCAAGCGCTTTTTCTTTCCCGATCCTCCCGGATCTGATTTAGCATCCTCTCATATTGTTTTTGTTTTCTTGTGTATAAAGTCACTTCTGTATATTTGAACGGTTTCCCTTCGAGCAGCATCCTCCTCATGATTCCGCAGAGCTTCCGGATGAGAGCAATCCTGGATCTGCCCGCACCTCTACGCGATTTCATCTCATCGTAGTAGTTCCTGAAGTACAGCGAGGCGTCGGTAACCTGGATCAAAGACTGAGTGAGGATTGTCCGAGTCAGCTTCCTGGACGCTCTGTTGATATGTCCTGACCAACTCTTGTCGCCACTTGCCCTCAACCTTGGTACCAGCCCAAGGTATGAGTTCATTTGCCGAAGAGTTTTAAAGCGGTGGATATCCCCGACATCGGCAAGAAATGCCAGGGCTGTCAACGGGGTGATCCCTCGGATCGTTATCAGCAGCTCCACCTGATCTTTCAGAGGCTCTCCAATCCGCAGGATCTCCATCACCAGCTCCTCTTTCTTTTCCAGAACATTCCACAGGAGCTCCAGATTCATCGTGATCGAGATCCTGCTGGCTTCTGAGACATCAAGCTCTTCGAGCATCTGCTTCCCATACTTCTCGGAAAGAAGATGATTCTTTTCTACCCTGGAAAGCACGATTCCGTTGTCTGCCAATACAGCCTGAACTGTATTCTTGTATACCCGAATCTGTTTGTTCAGCACCTGATATTGGGCATACAGCTTCCGAAGCTCTCGAGTCAGGGCCGATGGCTTGTACACCAATGGAAGTCCGAACTCCCCGGTGACCGCAGACACCCAAAGCGCTTTCGCCATATTCCTCGAATCCCGCTTGTCCGTCTTGTTCCACGAATCCTTGATGATCTTGAACCTGTAGGGATCGATGATGAAACACTGGGCGCCTCGGGCTTCAATCTTATCCGCCCAGAAAAACGTTCCCGTCCCGGTCTCCATGACCACCGCGTCTTCTGGACCAAGTGTTTCTATATAGGCGTTGAAATCTCGGATCGGATGAATGAGCTTTTCTTCAACGCCTTCCCGATTCAACTGCGAGACTGTCGCTGACCGAATGTGGCGGTCAACACCGTGAAACCGTGTAACCATTCCTTCCTCCTAATATTCGCCTGGGAGAAAAAGGAAGGGTACCTTGATGGTTATGCGTATTTTCCATTCCACTATTCAGGCATCACATGTGTGTGCTAATTTATTGGTACGAATGCAGTAGGTGGCCTGGCCAAACCTATCAACGTGGTCGCCTACAGGCGCCACAAAAGTTATAAAGGCCATCTACTGCCCTATCCTTTTCGCTCCCGGGTTTTGGGATAGGAGCAGTATATAACCACCAACTACTTCCTTAATAGCATAACCATGTCAAGGAACCGACGCTCCCTGACGTTTATCATAATAACCTATCACTTGAAAAAGGGAGGCTTGCTACCTCGTTAGCTCCGGCTTACCCAGGCGTACGAGGATTCGATGCTTGACGAAGCCCCGCTCCAGCAGGATCACCCCATCCGGTAGACGCTGACCATCCATCTCCAACCACGACACGCCTCTTTCGAAACCTTCCGGATTCTCGACCTGTATCTCGTAGATCGATTCGCCGTGACGATACCGCAAGCTGTAGCCTTCCCACCAACCAGGGATGACCGGATCTATCTGCATGTGATCCTCTCTTATCTTCAAACCCAGGACTTCTTCAACCCAGGCCCGGTACATCCAGGCCGCTGAACCGGTGTACCATGACCAGCCACCCTGGCCGACCCTACCCGGCAATCGATACACGTCAGCCGCAATCACGTACGGCTCTACCCCGTAGCGCCAGACCGTTTCCGGATCACGCGCGTGCTCTATCGGATTGATCAGGCGCAGGATCTTCGCAGCACGCTCGCCATCCCCTTTGCGCGCCATGGCCATGGCCAACCACAGGGCGGCGTGGGTGTATTGCCCCCCGTTTTCGCGCACCCCCGGAGGGTATCCTTTGATATATCCGGGTGACGGCTCCATTTTGTCGAAAGGAGGCGTGAAGAGCAGCACCACACCGTCATCCTCATGCACGAGATGTCTCCACGCCGATTCCAAAGCCCTGTCCGCGCGATCCGGGTCAGCGGCGCCGCTCAACCACGCCCAGGACTGGGGTATGGAAGCAATCCTCGCCTCCTCAGCCGCAGCGCAGCCGAGTGGAGTGCCGTCATCGAAGGTGGCGCGAAGATACCACTCGCCATCCCACGCCGTCCGTTCTATGCACTGAATAAGCCCCTCCCTTTCTTGGCGGTAGGCCCGGCTCAGATCCGGCTGATCCATCAGGTCAGACAACCCGGCCATCCCTTGAAGCACCTCCACCAGGAACCACGCCAGCCATACGCTCTCCCCCTTGCCCCCGGCGCCTACGAGGTTCATGCCGTCATTCCAATCCCCTGTCCCCATCAAGGGCAAGCCCTGGGGCCCGACGGTCAGTCCCTTCGTGATCGCGCGCCGGCAGTGCTCAAACAACGTAGCCCGTTCGAGCGTGACCTCAGGTACAGAGAAGAGCTCGTGCTGAACGTCTTCCAGCGCAGGAGCGTTCAGGAAGGGTATCTCCGTGTGCAGGATTTCTGAATCGCCGGTGGTCCGGATATATTGAGCAACGGCGTAGGGAAGCCACAGCAGGTCGTCGGAAATACGCGAGCGCACACCGGCGCCGCCGGGCGGGTGCCACCAATGCTGGACATCACCTTCCTTGAACTGGCGGCTGGCCGCCAGCAGGATGTGCCGTCGCGCCAGCTCGGGGTAGGTGTACAGGAAAGCCATAATGTCCTGCAATTGATCGCGGAAGCCGAATGCGCCGCCGGACTGATAGAAGGCGGAACGTCCCCATATCCGACAGCTGAGGCTTTGGTACTGAAGCCAGCGGTTGATCAGGAAATCCGATGCGAGCTCTGGGGTGTGTACCTCGATCGTGCCCAACAGGTCATCCCACCATGATTTCGTATTGCTCAGCGCGGTCTCAAGCTTTAGGTCTTCCCGATAGGATAGAACACGCCCGCGGGCTTCTTCCGTGGAACCCTCTTGGCCCAGCATGCAGGTGATCTCCGTCTCATCACCGGGGGCCAGATCAACCGTGGTCTGGAGCGCGGCGCACGGGTCGAACCCGGCCCCCGTCTGCCGTGAAAGCTCAGCGCGCTCCATCGCGGCCGGGTTGCCCATCGAGCGGTTGCGGCCAAGGAAGGACGTGCGGTCTGCGCTGTATGACCCCGTTGGCCGGCTGATGGCTGCGAAGGACACCCGATCCCCGTAATCAGGGTGGTAGTTGTTTCGAGCGAGCAGGGCTTGGGCTTCCTCATCCCAGCTGGTCACGACATGCATCTGGGAAGATTCACGGTTCTCACCCAGTGTCCATTCCACATAATATGTGACCGACAGCCTGCGATTCCTGGAGGAGCCGTTCCTCAACCGCAGCTTTTGCAACTTGATCGGGTCTCCCCCGTTTTCATCAACGGGAACGAAGACAGTCAGCTCCTGCTCTATTTCATGACTGTTGTTCTCGAATACCGTGTACCCCGCCCCGTGTCTGGCTCGATAAGGTGTCTGTTCCCGGATCGGCGATGGGGTCGGAGTCCAGAACACACCGGTATCCTCATCCCGGATGTACAGCGCCTCTGACGGTGGATCCAACACCGGATCGTTCGACCATTGGGTCAAGCGGTTGCGTTGGCTGTTGCCATACCAGGTAAAGCCGGACCCTGTTTCGCTGATCAGCGTTCCGAAGTTCGGGTTGGCAATGACGTTCACCCAGGGGGCAGGCGTGTTCGTTCCGGGACCGAGATAGATCACGTATTCATGTCCATCCGGGGTAAAACCGCCCAGGCTGTTGAAGTAGGGCAGCTCCATGAAAGGCAGCGAAGCCGAAGGCTCCTGGCGGGGAGCCTGTTTCTTTGTAAAGGATCCAGGAAACTCGGGTAACACCACAGAGACGCCCTGGAGCAGGGTACCGCGTGCCGCCACCAGTACCATGCTTGAGGCGGCCTTGAGCAGCCTGAGATCTTCCTCCGGAATAAGATCCGCGCTGCGCAAGTGAACTCCGCCCGGCTGATCGACCCCTGTATGCATCGAGTGGCTCTGGATCAGGCGTTCGAGTCTTTCGCGAAGCGGGTGCTCATAGCCGCTCGCTTCCTCATTGAGGATTATTAGATCGGCCGTCAACCCGTGCCTTCGCCAATAAGCATGCGCCTGGAGCGTTTGACGTACCAGGGAGATGTCCCTCTCCTCGCCGATGGTGATCAGGGCTATGGGAACGTCGCCTGAAATCCCGTAGGGCCATAACCCGCTTTGGCCCTTCCCGGTCTCTTCGATGCGCTCCCCGGGTGGGCGCAAGTGGGGGTTGGGATACAGCAGGTGGCTGGCGAGGTACTGAAAGCGTCGAGCTTCGTCGGGCTGGATGTGAAGCAATCGCAGCTCAAGCTGGGCGGAAGCCCATGAAAAATCCATGGCCCGATCGATCGCATGGGGATCGCCGTATTTGCTCATCACCTCCAGGACCCGTAGGCGTGTTTCGCCGGCCGCGAGGACCATCGAAACCTGGATACGCTGGCCCGGACCAAGAGTCACACTCCGGCGCAGGCTGAGGATCGGGTCTAGGACAAAACCCTCGCTGTTGCTGAGCTCTTGGCTGACCCCCATCGGATTTTCGAGGGTATGGCCGCGTCCGATGAAACGGCGCCTGTCGGTTTCGAACCGGAGGTTATCATCCTCACTCCGTTCAGCGGTAAAACGGTGCGCGACATAGATTGGCTGGTCGTTTGGGTTACGGGGTCGGCGGTACGCGAGGAGCGATTGATGTTCAGATAAGCTTTCAGTTTGGATAAACAGTTTGTTGAAGGCCGGGTGCTGCCGGTCGGCATTGTGCGGCGCCATCGAGAGCTCAACGTAGCTGGTGAGATCGAGGCGGCGGGTTCGAATTGATCGATTGGTCAGAACAATCCGCCGGATCTCAACGTCGTCTTCAGGCGAAACGACAACCTCGGTTTCGGTTTGGATGCCGTTGTCGGCACGGCGGAACACAGCCCGGCCAAGAGCAAAATGGGCGGTATATGCCTTGACCTTTCCGCCGGTCGGGTGATAGGTATTGGACCACAATCGATCCGAATCATGCTCATGGATGTAGCAAAAGGTTCCCCACGGATCCCTGGTCCTGTCCGAACTCCAGCGCGTAATTTCACGGTCACCCCAATGGCTGTATCCACCGCCCGCGTTCGTGATCATCACACTGTAACGACCGTTGCTGAGTATCTGGGTCTTGGGTGTGGCGGTATGGGGCGTGTCGAACTTACTCACCGACGGTGCAATTTCACTTATGCCCATCTGCGAAGGAGTTCTTTCCTGCGTGGAGATTAGGTGCAGCGGCGGTAGAACCGGGACACGTTCCTGGAGCACCGGTTCTACAGCGATCACCCGAGCATCGGCGTGGAATAGCCGCTGGAACATGTTGCCACGGAGGAAGTTGGCGAGTGAGAGCAAACCCATGCCCTGATGATGGGCCATATATGACTGTACCAACAGCCCGCGCTCGCCTGTAATACTTTGTTTACGGCTGAAGTCCATCGATTCGTAATAACCGTAGTCGCCCAGCAGTCCAAGGCCGACCATCCGGCGCAGATTCCTTATAGCCTCCCGCGGGGCCACGCTCACCGCCAGAAGAGCGGCATAGGGCGCTACAACGAGCTCTTCCTCCAAACCGCGTTTCAACCCCAGAGCCGGCACTCCGAAAGCTTTGTACTGATACGTCTGGTTGAGATCCAGATCCCCAAAAGCGGACTCCGAGAAACCCCACGGCACGTGTCGCGTGCGGCCATAGGCAATCTGGATCGCCACCGCTTCCCTTTCCGCTTTATCCAGGAGCGAGTTTGCATATGAGTGGTGAAAGATCAGCGGCATCAGGTATTCGAACATGGTCCCGGTCCAGCTGAGGAGCACCCGGTTCCGGCCGATCGCCCTGTAGGGCCGGCTCATGGAAAACCAATGTTCTATGGGCACGTCCCCCCGGGCCATGGCAACCAGACTCCCGAGCCTGGCCTCACTCGCCAATAGATCATAGTAGGCCCTGTCCAAGCGGCCTTCGGAGACATTGAAACCAATCGAGAACAACCTCCGTTGCGGGTCATACAAGAAGCGCAAGTCCGCCGACGCGGACAGCTCCCTTACGTTCCCGACGAGCCCCTTTCCCAAGCCCAGCTCTTCGCCGGCCAGCCATTTCGACTTTTCGAACATCCGTATCAGGCGATCACGCCATTCTTGCAGGGAAGCTGATGCCAAATCAGCCTCCTCCCCCATCGCCCGGAGCGCCTCAATGAAATCAACGTGCCCGTTGGCCAGGTCGAAAAGCGAAGGCGCATGGCGGAGAGCATTGCGGAAAGAAATCAGAGCATCCTGGCCAAGCCCGGCGACCTCCTCTTCCGTTTTCTCATTGAGGATGTCGACCCAGGCAAGGTATCGTTCGGCTATATCCAACCAGGCCGATGCCTGCCCCTCCACCTGCAGGGCCCAATACACCGCCTCCGCAGCGGCGCCGGCGGACTCACGCCCCTCATTCGCGAGCGTTGATGCGATGCCCTTCGTCCGCCGCAGCAGGTGAAGCGAATCGGCAACATGCTCCGGCGGGGATTCCCACTCGTGCAGCAGTTCATCAAGGGCCCGAGCATCAAAACCTGCAAAGCCTTCTCGTTCGACAATCAGTTTCAGGGTCTTCCCCGTATCGCGCAGGCCGTCAAAGGCCTTTGCATCCAGGACGGGCCTCTCGATCAGCCTCTCAAGTCCTTGCTCCAGGGTCCATAAGGCCCCAAGCAGGTTTCCGCTGTCGACGGTTGACA
>Ga0315534_1002860_pt1 | contig 11343 bp, 7 predicted proteins | sample SalMarSW160240MG_FD_203094 | JGI IMG/M metagenome (GOLD analysis project Ga0315534, IMG submission 203094) | Salt marsh sediment microbial communities from the Plum Island Ecosystem LTER, Massachusetts, United States - Salt Marsh Sediment SW1602-40 ... | reverse complement strand
ACCGACCTCACGGACCGCATCGTCGCGGCGCTCTCCCGGGAGCTGAACGCGCGCAACGTGACGTCGATCGCCGCCGGCGGCACCGACAGCGCCCGGGCCTACGACTACTATCTGCAGGGGCGCCACTTCTGGAACCAGCGAACCCTGACGGACATGGGGATCGCCATCCGGCTGTTCGAGAAGGCGATCGCGGTGGACTCGAGCTATGCGCCGGCGTATGCCGCCATCGCCGACTGCTGGGCCGTGCCGGCGGGCTGGGGTGACGACCCCGGTCACGCCCTCACCCAGGCCATCCAGTACGCTCATCGCGCGCTGGAGCTGAATCCGGCCCTCGCCGAGGCGCACACGGCCCTGGCGTACGCCACGATGATGCGGGACCTGGACTTCCGGAGTGCGGAGGAGAGCTTCGCCCGCGCGATCGAGCTCGATCCGACTTACGCCACGGCCCACCAGTGGTTCTCGGAGCTCCTCGTGGCGACGGGGCGAGACGACGAGGCCATCCGGGAGGTGCGCCGGGCCGAAGAGCTCGACGACACGTTCATCATCAAGTGGAACGTGGCGCGTACTCTCTATTTCACCGGGCGCTACGAAGAGGCGATCGAGCAGCTGCAGCTTCTGCCGGAAGACGAGCGCTTCGGCGGCATGGGACTGATGTACTGGGTGCCGTCGCTCATCGTGCTCGAGCGTTTCGACGAGATCCCCGACGTGATCGGCCACCGGGAGGGCGAGCAGGTCGCCGCGGCGCTGCGCGATTCGATCGCGGCGGCCCGCCGGCGACCGGGAGACTCGCCGACACGGTTCTTGATCCGCAGCGCCGAGACGTCGATCGAGGTATCACCAGGCGGTGATCTCGACTGGCGAAACGAGTTCTTTCTGATCGGGCTCAAGGCTCGCGTCGACCCCGAAGCCGCCCTCGAGCGCCTCGCAGGACTCCAGCTCGATGCCGACGACGTGAACGCCCGGGTCGCCTGGTTCGAGGTGCTCGTCGACCCCGCGTTCGACCCGCTCCGTGACGATCCCCGCTACCGGGAGCTGAACGCCCGGTTCGGCCTCTGACCTAGCGGCGGCCCCGCTTCGGGGCGCGACGACGGAGTCGGCTGCGAGGCCGGGCGGCGGGTCGGGTCGGCTGTCCCTCGTTTCCTCGGGTCGCCTTCTGACCGCTGCCGTTGCCGTTGCCGCCGCTGCTGCCGTTGCTGCTGCCGTTGCTCCGGCCGTTCGGACGCCCCCGGCCGCGACGGTCCTTCCCGTTCCCGTGGCTCGAGACCGTGAGCCCATCGGCCTGCCTGCGCGGGATCGTCTCACCGATCATGCGCTCCGTTGCGGCGACCCAGGCGCCGTCGCCGCTCGTGACGAAGGTGCACGCGATGCCCTCGCGCTCCGCTCGGCCCGTGCGGCCGATGCGGTGGGTATAGGCTTCCGGGGTGTTCGGCACGTCGAAGTTGATGACGTGCGACACCTCGTTCACGTCGATGCCCCGCGACGCGATGTCGGTGGCCACGAGAATGTCGAATCGGCGTGACCGGAAGCCCTGCATCGCCCGGTCCCGGGCGTTCTGTGACATGTTGCCCTGCAGCCCCACGGCACGGTGTCCGGCCGCCTCGAGCTGTCGCGCCAGGCGCTTCGCCCGATGCTTCGTGCGCGTGAACACGATGGCCGAGTCACAGTCGTCGCCGCGGAGCAGGTGTTCGAGCAGCGCCCGCTTCCCGCCCTCGGCCACGTGGTAAATGCCATGGTCGACCGTCTCCGCCGGCGTGTCGTCGGAAAGCTGGGCGACGTGTGGCGTCTGCAGGAGGCCGTCCGCCAGGCGGCGAATGTCGCGCGGCATCGTGGCAGAGAACAGCAGGTTCTGCCGCTGACGCGGAAGGGCGCCGATGATCCGGCGGATGTCCGGCAGGAATCCCATGTCGAACATGTGGTCGGCCTCGTCGAGCACGAAGGTCTCGACGGCGCCGAGCTTCAGGATGCCCTGCCCGAGCAGATCGAGAACGCGGCCCGGACAGCCCACGACCACGTCGGGTCGCTTCCGCAGTGCCTGGGTCTGGCCGTGCTGCGAAACGCCGCCATAGATCGTGACGACCTTCACGGGAGTGAATTTCGCGAGCATGCGAAACTCCACCGCGATCTGCCCGGCGAGCTCACGGGTGGGCGCCAGGACGAGGGCCCGCGGGCCGTTGCCGGAGCCGCCGGCCATGAGACGGTGCAGGAGCGGAAGCGCGAAGGCTGCCGTCTTTCCGGTGCCCGTCTGTGCGAGGCCGAGGACGTCGCGACCCTCGAGGCCGGCCGGAATCGCGGCGGCCTGGATCGGACGGGGGGCTGTGAAACCGGCGGCGTCGACGCCCCGGACGAGAGATGCGTGAAGTCCGAACTGGGCGAACGTCGTCGCACCGGTATTGGACGTAGTGGTACTGGACATAATGGTTCTTTTCTCCGCAGCACACGTGCAGGCTGGGCCCGTACGGCACGGCCGTTTTGCTTGAGACCCGCACAACAGCGAAGGGCAAAAGGGGATAAATCGGGGGGCGAGATCTGGGAGGGAAACTCGAAGATCCTGTTGTTCGCCACGGTCGAGATCTTCTCGACGCGAAGGTGAGAGTATATCGGCGGCGGCACGTTCCGGCCAGTAGCGGGCCCATCCGGCACCCGAAGCGCCCTTCGGGATACTAACAATTAGAAGACCGGAGTTTTGCGAACACAGCGACGAACTCCCCTCCACTCCTGACCGGGAGGACGCCCAGATGCTCGATGCCCACGCCGTTCGCCAGCTGATCGAAGACCGCGGCACGCCGCGCGTATCCATCTTCCTGCCCACCCACGAACGGGGTCCCGAGACGCAGCAGGACCCGATCCGGCTCTCGAATCTCCTCGACGAGGCGGAGCGCTCGCTGAAGGAGGCCGGGAACGGACGGGACGCCGAGGACCTCCTGAAGCCGGCGCGCGACCTGCTCAAGAACGACGACTTCTGGCTCCACCTGGGCCTGGGTCTCGCCCTGTTCCTGTCGCCGGACGGCCTTCAGATCTTCCGGCTGCCGATCGAGCTCCGCGAGAAGGCCGTCGTCTCGGATCGCTTCCACGTGAAGCCGCTTCTGCCGCTGCTCACGGGCGACGGACGATTCCACATCCTCGCGCTCAGCCAGGGACGGGTCCGGCTGTTCGAGGCGAGCCGCGCCGCGATCCGGGAGCTCGACCTGCACGACGTCCCCGCCTCGTTGCGCGACGTGGTGGGCTACGACTGGGAGGAGCGGTCGCTGCAGTTTCACGCCGTGGCCGCCGGAGCCCGGTCGGGAGCGACCGGCGGGAGCGGCGTGGTGTTTCACGGCCACGGCTCGGCCAAGGACGACTCGAAGCCGGAGCTTCGCAAGTACGTCCATGCCGTGGACCGGGGCGTGATGCGGCTCCTGCAGGACCGGAGCCGGCCGCTCGTGCTGGCCGCCGTCGACTACGTCGCGGCGATGTATCGCCAGGAGACGAAGTACCCGAACGTCGTCGAGGGCGTCGTCGAGGGAAATCCCGATCGACGGTCGGCCGACGAGCTGCGCGACGAGGCCTGGAAGCTCGTCGAGCCCCAGCTCCAGGCGGCCCGGGACGCGGCCACGTCGCGATACCGCGAACTGGGAGGCGGGCGGACCGGACACACGAGCAACGAGCTCGAGACAGTGGTCCCGGCGGCCTTCTCCGGGCGCGTGCAGACGCTGTTCGTGGCGCGCGACGTCGAGCAGTGGGGCCGTTACGACCCGGAGACCACGCAGCTCACGCTGCACGGAAAGCGCGCACCGAAGGACGACGACCTCCTCGACGTGGCGGCGGCCGAGACGCTCGTGCGCGACGGTGAGATCTACGCGCTGGACGCCGAGGACATGCCCGGAAGCGCGATCGCCGCGATCTTCCGGTACTGAGGCCCGGGCCGGTGCGAGGCGGCCCCGTCGAACGGTCGGCGGGGCCGTGCCGTTGCTGGCTCGCCGACCGCCGATCCCCGAAGTTCATCAGCCCCGGGCGCGATGCCCGCGGCCCGACGCAAGCGAATCCGCTCGAAGGTATAGAGGCGACAAATGGCGCAGAACGTCACGCAGAAGCTCATCGAATCACATCTCACCGAGGGGTCCCTCGAACCGGGCACCGACATCGGACTCCGGATCGACCAGACCCTCACCCAGGACGCGACCGGCACGACCGTGATGCTCGAGCTCGAGGCGATGGGCCTCGACCGGGTGAAGACCGAGCTGTCTGCCCAGTACGTCGATCACAACCTGCTCCAGACCGACAACCGCAACGCGGACGACCACCTGTTCCTCCTGAGCGCCTGCCGGCGGTTCGGCGTCTGGTACAGCCGGCCCGGGAACGGGGTCAGCCATCCCGTGCACATGCAGCGCTTCGGGATCCCGGGAAAAAGCCTGCTCGGCTCCGACAGCCACACCCCGGCCGCCGGCTCGCTCGGCATGCTGGCGATGGGAGCCGGCGGCCTCGAGGTGGCGCTCGCCATGGCGGGTGAGCCCTACCACATCGTGATGCCGGAGGTCTGGGGGGTGAAGCTCACCGGCGAGCTGCCCGATTGGGTGAGCGCGAAGGACGTGATCCTCGAGATGCTGCGCCGGCACGACGTGGACGGCGGCGTGGGCCGAATCATCGAGTACTACGGCCCGGGCGTCGACACGCTGTCGGCCATGGACCGGCACGTCATCGCGAACATGGGGACGGAGCTGGGCGCGACGACCACGGTATTCCCGTCCGACGATGCGGTGCGGCGCTTCCTCGCGGCGCAGGGTCGCGAGGACGACTTCGTCGAGATCGTCGCCGACGAGGGCGCCGAATACGACGTGCACGAGGAAATCGATCTCTCGACGCTCGTCCCGCTGATCGCCCTGCCCTCGAGTCCCGGCAACGTCGTGCCGGTGAGCGAGGTGGCCGGGGACGAGATCTATCAGTCCTACATCGGCTCGTCCGCGAACCCCGGGCTGCGGGACTTCGCGGTCGCCGCCGCGCTGGTGCGCGAGCATGGCGCCGAGCCGAGCGTCTCGTTCGACATCAACCCGTCCTCGCGTCAGACGCTGCACAACATGATCGAGCTCGGCTACCTCGAGCCGCTGATCGACTCGGGGGCCCGCATCCACCAGGCCGGGTGCAACGGCTGCATCGGGATGGGCCAGGCGCCGGCCACCGATTCGATCAGCCTGCGAACGGTGCCGCGAAACTTCCCGGACCGGTCGGGCACGAAGGACGACAGGGTCTACCTGTGCAGCCCGGAAACCGCGACGGCATCGGCGATCACGGGCCGGATCACCGACCCGCGCGACCTGGAGACCGAGCTCGGGATCGCCTATCCGCGCGATCTCCCGGACGAGGACGTGCTCGTGAGCACGGAATGGCTCGTCGAGCCCCCGTCCCCCGAGGAATCGGCGAAGGTGAAGCTCCGGAAGGGCCCCAACATCGTGTCGCTGGAGGAGATGCCGCCGCTGCCCGAGGAGCTGTCCCTCGAAGTGCTCATCAAGCTCGGCGACGACGTCAGCACCGACGAGATCATGCCGGCCGGAAACGCGGTGCTCCCGTATCGCAGCAACATTCCCGAGATCTCGAAGTTCGTGTTCGGACCGGTCGACGAGGACTTCTACGACCGGGCGGTGGCGGCCCGTGACGAAGGCGGCGGCGCCGTCGTGGCCGGCGAGAACTACGGCCAGGGATCGAGTCGCGAGCACGCGGCGCTCGCGCCCCGCCATCTCGGGATCCGTGCGAAACTCGTGAAGAGCTACGCGCGCATCCACCGCGAGAACCTCGTGAACTTCGGGATTCTGCCGCTCCGGTTCGCCGATCCCGCGGACTACGATCGCATCGAGCAGGGAGACCGGCTCGAGATGTCGAACCTCCGCTCCACCCTCGAGAACGGTCGGCCGATCGAGGTGCAGGTGCGCCGCGACGGCGAGCCCGTTGCGACGGTCGAGGCGGTGCTCGGCCTGTCCGAGCGCGACGTCCGCCTCCTGCTCGCCGGCGGCTCGCTGGCGGCGCTGCAGCACTCCTGAGCGTGGGAGTCCGACGCGGCCCGCTGCTGGCGGCCGCCCTCCTGGCGGCGAGCGTCCCCGAGCCGGGCGCCGCCTTCGCGCAGGAGGTCGCGCCCGCCGAACCGGACGTCACGGCGGCGGACCTCCCCGCGCCCGGCAGCGCGTTCATCTTCTCTCTCGTTACGACGGCAGCCCCCGTGGCGGGCGGCGCGCTGATCGGTGAAGAAGCAGGACTCGGCCTGATCGGCGCCGGCCTCCTGTTCGGACCGCTGAGCGGCTACGCGTACGGCGACGTGATGGAGCGGGGCGGGCGCGGGCTGGGCTTTCGGGCCGCCGTGGCAGGCGGCACCGTCGCCGGCATCTTCCTGATGTGTCAGCTGGGGGAGTGCAATCCATTCAGCGATACGAACGAAGACCAGGACCTGGCGACGGGGGCGCTCCTCGTGGGGCTCGTGGGCTCGGCGGTCGTCGGCGGTTCGGCCTTGATCGACGTCCTGTCGGTTCCCGACCACGTGTCACGCCGGAACGCGGAGCGGCGCGGGGGGACCGGGAGCGAGTCGAGAGAGGCGGGCCTGTCGGTCGCGCCGTACGCCACGCCATCCGGCGGCGTGGGGCTGGCCGCGAACGTCCGCTTCTGAAATCAGCCGCGCGCGACTCGAAGGGCGTGAAGGCGGCGATACAGGGGAGCGACCTCCCGCTGCGAGCTGATCCGGACCGGCGCGCAGGTCGAGCCCGGGCCGATCTTCACCGCCAGGTCGCCGGGCCCCAGCCGGGCGAAGGCATGCTCGTCGGTGCGGTCGTCGCCGACGAACACCGTGGCGGTCGCCCCGGTGGTCCGGCGCAGCGCGTCGATCGCGTCGCCCTTGTTCACGTCCCCCGCGACGAGCTCGACGACGAGGTGACCGGCCTGCACGCGGAGCGGCCCGCCGTCGGCCAGCGCCGCGGCCCGCTGCGCCGCCTCGTCCCGGCGCGACTCCTCCACCTGGCGGAAGTGGAAGGCGACGGCCGTCGGCTTCCGCTCCACGATCGCCCCGGGATACTCGTCGGCCAGGGCGTCCAGCCGCTCTCCGGCGTCCTCGAGGGCGCGGTCGTCCGCCGGCTCACGAACCGGCGACGCTCCGTCGGACAACGCCGGATCGAGCTCCGCGCCGTGGCTGCCGACGAGGATCATCCCGGGTCCGCCGCGGGCCGCCCGTCCCTGTCCGAGGTGCTGCTCGAGGACCGCACGGGACCGGCCCGACACGACCGCGACGAGCGTGTCGTCCAGCTCGGCCAGTCGCCGGAGCGCGGCGAGGGCCTCGCGATCGGGCTCCACCGCGTCGGGACGATCGACGATCGGTGCGAGCGTCCCGTCGAAGTCCGATGCCACGAGGAGGCGGTCGGCCAGCGCCACCCGCCGCAGCCCCGCCTCGAGGCCGTCGTGCAGGAGCTGTTCCCGGGGGGGCGTCATCGAGCCGCCTCGGGGGCCGCCTGCTCGATCGCGGCGAGGCAATTCTTCGCCCAGTCGAAAACGTCGTAGGCCTTCACCCGGCTGCGCAGGGCCGCCATTCGCCGGCGCCGCTCGTTCTCGGGCAGGTTCACGGCCTCGTCGATCGTGTAGGCCAGCCAGTCACTGTCATAGGGGTTCACCTGCAGGGCCTCCTCCAGGGACTCGGCGGCGCCGGCGAACTCGCTCAGCACCAGCACACCGGTGTCGTCGTAGCGCGCGGCGACGTATTCCTTGGCCACCAGGTTCATCCCGTCGCACAGCGGGGTCACCAGCATGACGTCGGCCGCCCGATAGCAGGCAACCAGCTCTTCCTGCGGGAGGGACCGGTACATGTAGGTGAAGGGCGTGTAGCCGGGCTTTCCGAAGCGACCGTTCAGCTGACCGACCAGCCGCTCGACCTCGTCGCGCATGTCGGCGTAGTCCGGGATCTCCTCGCGCGTCGGAACGGCGATCTGGAGGACGGCACACCGCTCGGCGGTCTCGGGGCGACGCTCGAAGAACGTGGTCAGCGCCTTGAGCCGATGCCCGAGCCCCTTCGTGTAGTCGAGCCGGTCGACCGCGAGGAGGATCGTACGGTCCGGCCCGAGGTCCTGGCGCACCGACCGGGCCTGGGCCTCGACCTCCTCCGACCTGGCCAGCTGCTCGAAGCGTTCCGTGTCGATCGAGATGGGCGCTACCTGCAGGCGCACGAAGCGGCCGTCGAACTCGACGCCGCCCTGCACGGACGTGGCGTCGACGAAACGCTCGGCGCACGCGGCGAAGTTCTCCGCGTCCGACTGCGTCTGGAACCCGAGGACGTCGGCGGCGAGGAGGCGGCGCAGCAGGTTCCGGCGCCACGGCAGGTGCGCGAACAGTCCGCAGGCCGGGAACGGAATGTGGAGGAAGAAGCCGATCGCGGCATCGGACCGCCGATCGCGCAGGTAGCCCGGCACGAGCTGGAGGTGGTAATCGTGCACCCAGACCGTCCCGCCCCAGCGCAGCGTGTCGGCGATCGCGTCGGCGAAACGCCGGTTCACGGCCTCGTAGGGCCGCCACCAGTGACGGTGATACTCCGGCGTGCGGATCGCGTTGTGGTAGAGCGGCCAGATCGTGGCGTTGCAGAAGCCGAGGTAGTGGTTCTCGATCTCGGCGGCGCTGATCGGAACCGGGCACTGGCGGATGCCGTCGTGCTCGAACGGGTCGGGGGCGTGATCGGGACGGCCGGTCCAGCCGACCCAGGCCCCGCCCGCCTCCTGCAGGATGGGGGTCAGGGCGCTGACCAGCCCTCCCGGGCTGGCCTCCCAGTCGTCATTCTCTTCGCTCCATCTGACGGGCAGCCGGTTGGCCGCCACTACGAGCGAGGACTTCTCTTCACCAGCCATATCGTCGGCCCTAATCCTCCGGGAGCATCGAGACGTCGTCCGCCGTCACGTCCTGGCGCGCCCGGGACAACACGTGAGCCGCGTTGATCAGGCCAATGTGGCTGAACGCCTGCGGGAAATTGCCCACGAGTTCTCCCGTCGCCGGGTCGACCTCTTCGCTCAGCAATCCCAGAGGGCTCGCGTAGGCGATCGCACGCTCGAACTCCTCGTGCGCCTTCTTCACTCGGCCCGTGAGGGCGTATGCCTGCGACAGCTGGAACTGATTCACCAGAAAACACCCCTCCGAACCGGGCACGCCATCCTCCGTAAGGTAACGAAACAGAAGACCCGTGCGGGGTTCGCGCAGTTCTTCGGCGATCCGGTCGATCGTCGCGCTGAGCCTCGGATCGTCATGCGGGAGGAAGCGCAGCATCCCGATCAACAGGTTCGCCGCATCCATGCGGTCCGTGTCATAGTGTTGGGTGAATGCCTGGCGCTCCTCGTTCCAGCCACGTTCGACGACGTCGGCGTGAATCGCGTCCCGCGTCTCCCGCCACGTCTCGAGATCGCCGGGCAGATCGAGGTCTTCGGCCGCCCGGATCGCACGATCCAGCGTCACCCACGCCATCACCTTGCTGAATACGAAATGCTTCGGTTCGGTGCGCACTTCCCACGGGCCGAGATCGGGCCGCTCCCACAGGCGGAGGACGTCGTCGACGAGCGAACGCGAGAGCGCCCACATCCCCTCGGTCATCTCGTGCTTGCGCCGCCAGATGTGCACCGAGTCCATGACCTCTCCGTACACGTCGAGCTGGAACTGGTGGACGGCCGCGTTGCCGACGCGCACCGGCCGCGAGCCGCGATATCCCTCGAGATGATCCAGCGTCCGCTCCGGCAAGTCTCTCTCCCCGCCCACACCGAACATGATCTGCCGGTGCTCGTTTGTCCGGCGCCGGCAAATCTTCTTCAGATAGACCATGTAGCGGTCGAGCTCCTGGAACTTTCCGAGCGCATGGAGACCGAACAGCGTGAACGTCGAATCGCGCAGCCACGAAAACCGGTAGTCCCAGTTCCGCTGCCCGCCGATCTCTTCGGGCAGCGACGTGGTGGCCGCCGCGACGATCGCCCCGGTCGGGGCGTAGAACAGGAGCTTCAGCGTGAGGGCCGACCGCACGACGAGGCCTCCGTACGCCCCCTCGTAACGCAGGTCCTCGGCCCACGAGAGCCAGAACTGGCGGGTGTTGCGGAGCTTCTCTTGCGTTTCGTAATTCTCGGGCGGCCAGATTTCATCATCGTCGTAGCGCAGCACGAACCAGGCGTCCTGGCCGGGCCTGACTTCGCAGACGGAGCGCGCCTCGCCCGTGTCTTCGTCGACCTGCCAGACGTGCGACCGATCGCCGGCCAGCGTGACGACCTCGTCGAGGCCGTCGCTGGCCAGGAGGCCGTGCCGGCGGAGGTCGAAGTGCGGCGCGTGAAGCCCGTAGTCGAAACGGGGCCGCAGGACCGATTCCATCCGCACCCGCCCCTCGATCGCACGCACGTGCCGATGGATCTCGTGATGCGAGGCCAGCTGCCGGTCCCATTCGAGGCAGGGCATGAAGTCGGTCACCTCGACGATCCCGACTTCGGTCTCGTAGCGCGTCACCAGCACGTTGGTGCGGGGCTCGTAGTACTGCCTGCCGTCCGGCGAGCCCTCCGGACTCAGTCGCCAGTGCCCCCCCTCATCGGCGTCCAGCAGGCGACCGAAGACACTGGGACTGTCGAAACGCGGAAGGCACAACCAGTCGATGGACCCGTCACGCGCGACCAGCGCGCAGGTCCGCATGTCGCCGATGATCCCGTAGTCGCCGATCGGCCGATAGCGTTCGCGTGGCATTCGCGTACGGTTCGGCCTTCGGCGCCCCCGGGCAAGGGGAGCCGGGAGTCCGCTCCCCGAGCGATGGGTCCCGCGGCGACCCTCTGAAAATCGATTTTCAGATACTCCGCGCGTACCCTCCCCCGTCTCCCCCTCCCGGCGCGATCCCCCCGACACTTCCCTATGTTGCGTATGTGCCCGCGCTGACGGCCGATACGGGCCCGGGCGGGCCACGATCCCGACTCTGAACTCAACTCTTGGTCAACGGAGCATCATCATGAAGCGACAGGCAACCGCGCACTGGTCCGGCGGTATCAAGGACGGCAAGGGCCGACTCTCCACGCCGAGCGGAGCGCTCGACGACACGCCCTACAGCTTTCGCGATCGGTTCGAGGACGGCCCCCAGACGAATCCCGAGGAGCTCCTCGGCGCCGCTCATGCCGGCTGCTTCGCGATGGCCCTGTCCGGGGCCCTGGGGAAGGCCGGCATGACCGCCGAGAGCCTCGACGTCACGGCGCACGTGTCGCTCGAGAAGGAGAATGGAGGATTCGGAATCCCCGCCGTTCACCTCGAGCTGAAGGCGAAGATCCCGGGGGCCGATCGCGACGCGTTCCTGGAGGCCGCCAACGGCGCGAAGGCCGGCTGCCCCGTCTCGAAGCTGTTCAAGGCGGA
>Ga0315534_1002857_pt1 | contig 11349 bp, 8 predicted proteins | sample SalMarSW160240MG_FD_203094 | JGI IMG/M metagenome (GOLD analysis project Ga0315534, IMG submission 203094) | Salt marsh sediment microbial communities from the Plum Island Ecosystem LTER, Massachusetts, United States - Salt Marsh Sediment SW1602-40 ... | reverse complement strand
GCTGTCGTGGCAGGACGCACACTTGAGATTGGTGCCCAGAAACACCTGCGCAACGTTCTGCGCCGCCTGCATTTCCCATCGCTGGCTGTCATTGACGGTTCCGCGCCACTTGATGCCTCGTACAAATCCTTCGCTGCCAGAAACCGGGTGAATCAATTCGTGCGCCATTCTGTCGTACGGCTTGTTGTCGTACAGCGACTTGTACAGCCAGGCGGTTACCTGCGCACGGCCGTTGTCAATAAATCCTGGCCCACGATAGGCATTCCGCAGCAAGTCATTCCAGAATGTCAGCCAGTGGTCCGTGTAGCTGCGGCGATCGGCGAGCAGTTCCCGCACAAGCCGCGCGCGCTTGTCGCTTGCGGAGCTTGCCTCAAACCGCGCGAGCTGATCTGTCGTGGGCAGTAAACCGATCAAGTCGAGGTGAACGCGCCTGGCAAACACGCGATCGTCCACCGTCGGCGGTGGCGAAAGATCGTGCTCCGCAAAGTAGGCGTTCATCAGTCGGTCGATCGGGTGGGCCACGCCATCCACTGCAGGAAGCTCGACGGGCCGCAACGCAATTGGCGACCGAGCGTGGAGATGCCCGAAAACAAAACCGTCCCGCCACGGGACGCCGGCATTAATCCAATCACTCAGCAACTGAACTTGATCCGCGGTCAGAGCGGGTCCTTCCTGCGGCATTCTCAGATCGGGATCCGGTTCGCTTACGAGATCGATCAGGTAACTGTCCGACGCGCTGCCAGCTTGGACAACGGGACCGCTTTCGCCACCGGCCAGTAAGAGTGTCAGGGAATTGAGTGAAAATCCGCCCTTTCGCCGGGTGCCCGCGTGACATTTCACGCAGTGTTTCCGCAGCAGGGGCTCAACTTGTTGAAACAGATCGCCCGCCGGCGCCGCAATGCAAGGACCACGACTGGCAAGAACGAGACCGGCAACAAGCACGATAAGGCTGGAGCGCATCACGACTTGGTTCCACAGAGTTTCAGGCGAGCCACGGGGGCGACTTGTCGCCCCACTGAATGCAAGCTTACCCAAACCGTTGCGGCGGAGTCAACGAAGGGCCTCGGTGCCTACCGCTCCGGCAGGTCGCCGTGATTCGGCGTTTGTGACGGCCGTGCCGGGAGGCGCACCACGCCATCATTGCCTGGCAGCGGGCACGTCGACGATCGATATCCGATTCCCACACTTTTCGCACGCGGGCAGAAGGGCATGCCGGACTTTTCCACACGCCGTGCAGGGTTCGTACAGCACCGTGCAGCACGCCGGACACGTGTAGGGCTCCTCCGCCGGCTCACCCGTGGTGCCGCGAACCGCGGAGAGCTTACGAATACTTCTCCGGGTCCACGACAGGTATTTTAGCGGACCGCGGCGTATGGGATGTCCGCACACGGGACACAGGAATGCTTCGTAGGCCTCCCGGTATGGCTTGACCAGCCAGTCCGTGTTGGGGAACGCTACCATGTGGAGCAGATATACAAGCACGCGCAAAGCACCGGCCAACATGGCCAGAATCAGCACGTATTTGAAATAGCGAGCGGGAAAGTATTCATGCATGACCAGCGCGACCTTCGCCAGAACAGCGACACCTAGCGCGTAGATTATGGAAGCATATGCCCCTGACCGGTATCTTATGTAGAGTACAACTACAAGGAGCAACAGCGGAGTGAGTAGTCCGAGCTTCAGAGCGGCGACAACGAACCCGGGACCCTCCCTGGCAACCGCTCCGGGAGAAGAAATCGTTGCATTACAAAGGTGGGCCAAGAGGGCCGCCGAGCTGCATAAACGGATAGCCGCCTTGCATCATGCTGGCGCGGTAGGCGGCGAAGCGGAAGACGAAACACTGGCGCGCTATCACATGTTGATTGCAAATGCCCGCTTGGCTTTTGCTCAAGGCCAGATCCAGCAGTGCGCTAAATCGTACGCGGGCGCTGTGGAAGCTGCCGAAAATTGCGTCGACGCTACAACGGCTGCCTATGAGGCTGACACGGTCAGTGTGGACCGGCTAGTGCTTGCACACCAACAACTCGCCGAAGCGAGGATTGCCCTGAGCCGCCTCCGTGACCGTTGAAAAGTGGTCCAGCGGGATGTCGGCATCTTCCGGGAACGCGTACAGCGATTTCCACTGGTAGAGCGGATACCACTGGTAGAGCGGATAATTGAGGGCCAATCTGATAAGTATCGGCGATCGCGCGGTTGATTCTTGAGTGGTGAGTGGCGAAAGGTTGCGCCCGCACCCCGCCACTCCGGCGGTCCGCATGTGCCCCCCGCCTTTCCCCTGGGTCTTTCGCCCAGGGCTGACAAAATATAGCGGTTGTACCGGTTTTAGCTGTATTCTTGCTTATAACGATCGTTGCGCTTCTACCGCTCATGACGAGAATTATCCTGAATCCGCATTTAACTTGTCGATGGGCAATAACGACCAGTCAATTTCACCGGGTTTTGCGGATGTATCCTCTTTGGCGGAATGCCGGGCTTGACCGGGCTGAATGGAACAGTGGAAGGCTGTTACTCATGCTCAGCGATCAGGTCAGGTAAAGGGGTTAAGGCCGCAAGGAGATTTTTCCAATGAAAACGCGGATTCTAACAATGGTGACCTGCTTGATGCTCGGAGCCTGGGTCGGCGTCGACCCAACCGACGCGCAAGAGGAGATCTTCCCGCTCGAGAACGGCTCCGATGCGCTGCTGGGCCGGCGTCCAAGTTATGCGCAGGGATGGATGAGCTACGGTGAGCGACTGGACGTCCTCGAGGCGGAACTAACAAGATATCGCCGACAGACGGGACGTTCGGCTTGCGATGCATGTCAGTGCGGCTGCGGCGACGGTGGCTGCGGGCGGGATGCCTGTCCCGGCTTATTTCTGTCTGCGGAGTACCTGAGCTGGAAGCCCCGACGTCGAGGACTCGATTTTGCTATCTCAGACCCCGACGATCAGTTTCTGACGAACACCTTGGAAGGCAAGGTCGAGTCGCTTGAGCTGGAAAGCAACGGAGGACTTCGGACGACCATCGGCTATTTAACAGCCAGCGGCTGGGACGTCGCATTCACTTACACCAATTTCCACTCCAGTGATTCGCGATTCGTCAGGGAGCCTGCGGGTGGCTCACTCTGGGCGACTCGCGTCCTGCCGGACGGATTTGAAAACAACCAGGCCGATTCCGCGGCGGCGGCGGCCAGCCTGAATATGGATGTTTTCGATCTGGAGATGGGCCGATGGCTGGACCCGAGTGACTCTACATCGGTACGGTTCTTCATGGGCATTCGATCTGCAATTATCGATCAGGATTTTTCAGTCGATTATGCTGGCGGCAACATCGGCAATTATCCGGTTCGTCAAAGTGTCGGAATGCAAAGCGTCGGGCTGCGGGTTGGCGGCTCGGCACACTGGTATCTATCAGATTATTTAAGCATTTTTGGTGGTGGCTCGGGCTCCGTCCTCGTTGGCGACTTCGGAACAGTCTATGAAGAAGACAACGGCCAGCAGGTCAGCGTGACCGATGATTACTTCCAGTCGGTACCTGCGATCGACGTGGCAACCGGCCTGAACTTGGATTTCCATTCGCTGACGGTTCAGGTTGGCTATGAATTCTCCACCTGGTTCAACGTGTCAGAACGGGTCAACTTCAATGACGAACGAGGAATCATCGGCGAATTCAACCCATCGGTCTTCAGCAATGGCAGCAACGACCTGGGTATCGACGGATTCTTCGTGAAGCTCGTGTATGTCCGATAACGCGAAGCCGGGTCCGTCGAAGTTCGCGGCGGTACGTCTGCAGCGTTCAGGTTGGTCTTGTTTGCCTTGACCTTGTTCGTCGTGGGGAGTCCACGGGAAAAACGCAGTGCGATTCCTCCGCGCGCTTGTCCTGCCATTGCGTATCTGATTAGCGATTCGAGTCGGTGGCAACCCACGGCTTGCGGTGCGAACCGCGTCTTGACAAACGTGCCCAACTCCGCAGGCATCTGCCTGTTGGCGCGTCGATCGCCCGGTGTTTTTATGAAAATTTGACTGCAATGCTTGACAGTTCGCGGGAAACGCCGTAGGCTAGAGATTGGCCGTCTGCTACGACGAGCCGCAGTTCAAATTCGACCCCGGTTACCGCACTCGGCACGGCTAATGCATCTTTTGAGAGTACAGCGTTGCGGTAACGCATAGCTCTCTCTTCGACCCCCTTGGCGCTTCTCGCCTTGGTTTCTGTCTGAGCTGCTCTCTCACTGCACGATCCTCATTGCTTGCTGTGTCCACTTCGCCTGGAGGGGTTGTTGTGCGCGCAAAGAGGGCCTGCCGTGCGGAGCAAGGAGAATACGTAATGAATTTGTTGCGGATTTGGGCGCTCGATGTCTTAACGGCTCGGGCGATAACGACGGCGGCTGTCTATTTCGCACTTGGAGTGGTGTCGACGTTGGGCCTGCACGCGCCGACACATGCCGGGTTGATTGAGATTGCCAAGTTAACTGCCTCCGACGCTGCCGCCTTCGATCGATTCGGCTCCTCGGTCGACGTCTCCGGAGGGATCGCCCTCGTTGGAGCAATTGGTGATAACCCCAGTGGTCTGAATTCTGGGTCCGCTTACGTCTTCAACCGCAACGAGGGCGGTCCTGGAAACTGGGGCCAGATTGCCAAATTGACCGCCTCAGACGGTTCGACGTTGGACAAATTCGGCGTCTCGGTGGGCCTGGAACGGAACACCGCCATCATCGGTGCCAAGGGCCGCAACATCGGCGGAAATTTGGATGCGGGTGCGGCCTACATCTATCAGCGAAACTTCGGCGGTCCGAACAATTGGGGTGAGGTGGTAAGGCTGACTGCCTCCGATGGCGATGCATCCGATAACTTTGGTCATGCGGTCGACGTCTACGGGACGTTGGCCGTTGTGGGTGCGGTGGGCGACAACCTGGGTGCCAACAGCCCAGATACAGGTTCAGCGTATCTCTTCGAGCAGAACTTTGGTGGTTCCAACAACTGGGGGCAGGTTGCGAAGTTGACGGGCTCGGATGGCGCTGCGACCGACGGCTTCGGTTTCTCCGTCGCTCTCGACGACGACGTTGCAATTGTTGGTGCGAAGGGGGCTGACAATGGCGGTCAGGACATCGGATCGGCGTATATTTTCGAACGAAACCAAGGGGGCGCGAGTAATTGGGGCCAGTCCGCCAAGTTGACCGCCGACGATGGGACCTCTTTCGATGAATTCGGCTTCCATGTCGCGATATCGGACAATATCGCCATCGTCGGTGCGAGGGGCGACAACCTGGGAAGTGCCGACGTAGGTTCTGCCTATATTTTCGAGCGCGATCACGGTGGACCGAACAACTGGGGTCAGGTCACCAAACTTTTTGCTTCGGATGGCGCCGAAAATGACCAATTCGGATTCTCGGTCGCTATCTCACACGATCTCGCTGTCGTTGGTGCCTACAGCGACAATGGCGGCTCGATCAATGAGGGGTCGGCGTACGTCTTTCGGCGCGATGCTGGGGGGCCCGATAATTGGGGTGAAATTGCCAAGTTGACGGCATCCGATGCCGGCTTGCTCGACGAATTCGGTTTCGACGTGAACATTGACGGAAGCCATATCATCGTCGGCGCTTTGGACGACAACGCTGGGACAATCGACACCGGCTCAGCCTATGTTTATGCCGTGCCGGAACCGCCATCAATTCTACTGGCAATCCTGGGAGTCTTTGGATTGCGCTTGGTTGGGAAGCGAAAAAAGGTTCTAAATAAATCCTTGAAAAAGGGATAGTACCGTGCCGGCCGGTGCTACGCGACCGGCCTTGTCAATCGCTTCGGGACACTATCCCTTCCGTGTGGACCTGTTTAGGAGCGGTTTCAAAACGTCCTGTAATCGCTCCCTGACCGGGAACTGGCACAGCAGAATCGGGTTTTGAAGCCGGCTCTATTCAACCCACTCCGACGTTGATGCCGGCATTCTCGGCGGCTTATCGGCCGGACCGCATCTGCTGGGAGCTTCCGGCTTGAGCAGCCGGCCGCGCCACATGACCGCCCCCCGCAAATGCAGCACGATCGAGCGAATGGTGATCGCGGCGAGAATCGTCACGGCCAAGGGCCTCAGCAGCGCATAGGCGGCGCTGACATGCTGCTTCCGCCGTATCCAGGCATCGCTGCCCAGGAGCAGCAAGAGGCTGCCGCCCGCGAGCGCAGCGTGCACACCATTGGGTCGGAAGAGGACGTATATCAGGACGAACAGGGGCAGAAGATTGAGAACGAACAGCGCCACGACGGCTGTTATCGTCTTGTATAGAGGCCGATGTGTCTTGGAACCGAGGTTCTTGGAGAGCCCCTCCCAGACACCGCGAAATCCGGCGTACATTCGGAGCGAAACCAGATCGGACGCGTCGTAGATCCGCTGCCGAAAACCTGCCTGGACAATACGTTGCGACAACGTAATGTCGTCGACCACTTCATCCAACAGCGCGGCGTGGCCGCCCACAGCGTGGTAAGCCCGCCGGCCCACGAGCATCAGCACTCCGTTTCCGTGTCCGTTGGAGGGACGCTGGTCGCGGTTGATTTGGTAGATCGGAGTCGAGAAGAGCAGAACATAAGAAAAGCAGGGCATCAGAAGTCTCTCCGCGAAGGTTTCCATTCGCATTCGGGGCAGGTACACGATCAGATCGGCGTTGGACTCTTCGCGCGCCCGTACGGCCGAGGAAAGCGTGTCGGCTTCGTAGTCGATGTCCGCGTCGGAGAAACAGAGGTATTCGCCTCGCGCCGCATTCTGTGCCTGGTCCAGGGCCCAGCATTTGCCCACCTTGCCGCTCGGAGGTTCGGTCCCTTCCAACACGCGCAGCCGAGGATGATTGGAGAATTGTGACAAAAGCCGGGAAGTGCCGTCGTCGGAACGGTCGTTTACTACGAGCACTTCGTAGTTGGGATAGTCCTGGCCGAGAAACCTGGGTAGTGAATGGGCGAGCGATTCCTCTTCGTTCCGCGCCGGGACGCAGATCGAAATCAACGGCGCCTGTTCCGCCAGTTGCGCTGGCAGCGGACCCCGTTTGGGAACTTTTAGGGACCGGTAGTTCTGCCACCCCTTGTGCAGGCGTGCGATCCAGATCAACAAGATGGCGGTAAGTACGTATGTCATCGGTTCAACGCGAATTTTGGAAGTGTTCGGTCAGGGATATGGTTTGCCAACCCATGGACGCCGCCCGATCCAGGAATCGGTCCAATAGCTCAGCCGTCGACTCGCCGCCTCTCCCTCCGTCGTGCATCAAAATGACGTGGCCTTGTGCCGCGGATCGGCTGAGAATGCGAAGAAGTCGCTTCAGCTTCCTGCGCTGCGGCAGGGCGGAATAATCCAGACTGTCCAGCGTCCAACCGACATTTGAGATCACGCAACGATCGTGTTGCGTGGGAAACCAGAATTGATTGAACCCGTGGGGATAACGGATCAGCGGCAGCAAGACCGGTTGCTCCGCCTTACTTTCCAGCAACCGCGCTGTCCGGTCAAATCCCTCGAATCCCTGGCCGGATCGCTCCGGACGATGCTTCCAACCGTGATATCCCAAGGCGTGGCCCGCCATATGGATTTGAACGGCCAGTTCCACATGCGCCGTGATGGCGGCGCCCAGCGCGAAAAAAACGGCGCGCGCGTGATGCCGGGCAAGAACGTCGAGCACCGCAGGCGTACCGACGGGATGAGGCCCGTCGTCAAACGTCAAACCGAGCGTTCCGGGGGGCAATTGCTGCCGCCAGAACGTCGGAGTTCCCTCACGGCAGGCCGCCAGGCTGCCCGCCCTGGTCCGGCCCGCCGGGCCGCCGGGCTTTGTCCGCTTCTGCTGAAAACGGTTGCGAGTTGCCACCCGCAGGTAGGCCGGAAGATAACTCCAAATATTGTCCCTGTGCAGACAGCCCGGCTGCATGGGCTTCAGCCACCGCTGAAAATGACGCTGCCTGGGCGGTTCATCGTCCATGTTGCACAACGGCTAGGCCGGATTGGAGGTTTCCATCGTTTCCACGGCCGCCTCCTGCGCGAGCGTTTGGGCCAAGATCACATCGCCATCGACGTGCGTCAGTGCGACGAAACGGCGTCCGCTGGGGTGATGCTGAATCAGGAAGCGGCCATCCCGTTCGACGTCGATTGCCTCGAAGTCTCGCGGTCGTCCCGCCAGCCCCGTGCCCAGGCACTTGCCGACAGCCTCCTTGGCACACCACAACCTCGTCAACCAACTGGTTCGCGAGCCCGAGGTCGCATGGTTGCCGATCAAATTGTCGATCAAGCTGGTCTCCGCCTCATGGCAAAAAAGAGGAACGATCTCTTCCACATTGTTTTCGTTGAATTCGACGTCGACGCCGACCGGGCTTCGAGACGCGGCAGCGATGGTCGTCCCATCGCTGTGGGCGATGCTGATGAACGGCGGCGCCGGCAGCCCTTCGTCAAGTTCGGCGTATGGACTGCCGCGATCGTCGTACAGGATCGCAATGGCAAGCGGATGCACCATTTCGATTTGGTATTCTCGGGCCAGCCAGGCCCGCACGGCATCCTTGGCGGCGAGCCGCCCACGCAGCCATTGCCACTGCCGGCGGGGTGTCGCCAGCCCGTCAGTGAGTTGCGCTTCGCGATACGTAAGGCAGAGTCGCGTCGCCCACTCGAAATTGCCAACCGCAATATCCTGTTCTTTCAGTACGGTCAAAACTGTGTCGGCTTCCTCGGCCGAGTATTGTTTTTCCGTGGAGACGGAAAACCGCTGCGGCATGCGCTGGGCGTCAATTGCTCGCCGCGTCCAATTGAAAACCCAATGCGTGAAACCTTCAATTCGCATCCAAACGTTACCGCTGCCGTCCTGCACCTCCACATTCGAGACCAGAATTCGGCTGTCCAGGTCCCGGTGCGTGAACTCCAAGCGGACCGGAAGCTTGGTTCCGCACGGTGGCGGCGGACGGAGAAGTTCCAGCTTGCGAATCCCGTTGGGAAGCGAATACCTGTCGTAGCAGAGACTCCATAAGCCCAGCAACTGGGCGACGCCATCCATCGTGATCGGATCCAACAGCAGTTCGGGCCGCGGGCAACTGCGAAATAGATCGTTGCTCGGCAGCAGTGTAAGACTCGCCTGGCCACCCTGGTCTCCCATCCGGTACAGGTCCGTCACGCACTGGAGTCTGGGACCGTGAAAAGCATGACGGTCGCGATAGATCTCGTCGACTCCAATCACCCAGTCACGCGGATTCTGGAGTTCGGAGAACGTCAGCGGCGCACCATGCCGGTAGGCCGAGCCAAATAGAAACGTCGCCGATCCAGTGGAATTGCCATCGGAAAACATTTCGGCCCGGACGGCCACGACACCGGATGGTTCGTCCCGCGATTCGACACGAGCCTTGATGCAAATGGGCAACAACGTCGTGTCCTGGAAGGCCACCCAGCGCAGGGCACGCATATTCTCCAAGCCGATCAACCCGAGGCCCGGCGCGAGGCAGGCAGCCGTCTCCGCCAGAGCTTCGATCGTCATCGCCATGGGCAACATGGGCGAGCATTCTTCCAGAGGCTTGTACTGCGTCGCGTTGATGAAGACGTGGTCGTGAAGAAACAGATCATCGTTCAAGTCAAGGACACGGACATTGGTAATCTGCTGTCCTTCCACGAACTCTTCAATTTGGCCGAGAAATGGAAGGCGAATGTCGTTGGCGGTGGAAGGGGAGACATGATGATCGCTGCCGGACGGTTGCGTGACCGGATCGCCGCCCTTCTCCGGCGGCGGTTGGTCGATGGCCACCGCGGCCCGCTCGTCGACCGCTTGATCCTTCTCAGCGGCCGGCACATCTTCGGACGACGCGTCCAGATTGTCCAGCGCTTTTTGCAGTATCTCCTCTCCAAAGGGATACAGATCGAGCCGCAGCGGCAGCAAGATCTCCGCGCGGGGACCGGCGGGTTCCTGGGCGTCCCACGCCAGCGGGCCGAGGCCGCGATGCACATGGAGCAGCTCCAGATCGAGAGGAACACCCGATGTGAGCAGTGTAGCGCACAGGTGATTCAACTGAGTGATCGGGTCGCAGTGATCCTGGTCGATCTGCGCGACCACCGCATCCTCCGCCAGGCCGATGGATTTGATGGTCGAGGTCAGTCCACTGTTGCCAGCCTGAACGAAGACTCTCGCTCCATCTTCGTAGAGCCGCCTGACGGTCTGCCAGATGCGTACCGCATGATCGATGTTCAACATGCTGGTTTCGCGCATTCCCTCCGCGTCGGTGGGGAAGGGTTGTTCGGTGATCGACGAATACATCGGTAGCTGAGGTTGGCGAAACTCAAGCGGCGCGTAGTGAAACTCATGCAATTCGTCCCGGATGAAACTGTTGTGTCTGGTGTGAACCGGAGGAAACGGCAGGAAGGAAGCGGTAAGCCCCTGTTGGCGGATTTCTGTCATGAGCGTGCTCAATTGGTCGTCGGGACCGGCGAGCACGAGCATGTTGGGGGCGATATGCATGGCGATCCCAATCGTCGGGAAGCGCGCTAACGACGGCGTCAGCTGTTCCTCGGTAGTCATGGCAAACGCCATTCTCCCTTTGTCCCCCTTGTACTCGGGGACGAGCCCCAAAGCCTTCCACAGGACCGGCATGACCTCCTCGATGTTGAGTGCGCCCGCGGCACATAGTGCGGAAATATCGCTTACGCTCTGGCCGCACAGCATGTCGACTGGCAGGCGAAGCTTTTTGAGCAAAACCCAGCTGACCCACGTGCTCATTACAACCGCCCCCAGGGCGACGCTGCGCCGGCTGGGCAATGATGCATTTGCCCCGTTGTTCAGCTGCTCGTCCGTGACCACTCTGGGCGCCTCGAGCCGTTGGCGGAGTGCCGTACGGCTCTCCAGAGGAAGGCTGGCGGGCGGTGAAAAGAGCATGCTGGTAGGAACCGGGTCTTCGGGATGCTCGTCTCGAAGCTCCACCATGTCGAATTGGGTGCGGACCTCCGGGAAATGCATGCTCAAGGTCATCAGGTGGTCCGGGTAGTTTCCGATCAAGCCTGGAAATCCGGTGCCGGGAAGGATCGCCGCAACCTTGCCCGGAGGTGACTGGGCATGGGATGAAAATGCGATGGACTGGCTGCCGTCAAATACAGGCTCAGCATCGGACAGCCGCTTCCGACAAATGGCGGTTTGCTGCTCAAACTGCTCCCAATCACGGGACGTTAGCGCCAATTTGCAGGGAGCCGAGTCGTCAAAATCGCGACACGTCGTGGCCGCGACCTGGGCCAACGAGGGTCTGCTTTCACGGCTCATTAGTCGGGCGTCCAACAGGTCCAGTCGGCCCGTGAGCTCCGCTGTCGAATTACCTGAGAAAACGAGCAATTCCGTCTCGCGTTGCAACAGATCCTGGAAGGGTCGCCGCCGCGCGCCGAGCGGGCCCGTT
>Ga0315534_1002856_pt1 | contig 11353 bp, 10 predicted proteins | sample SalMarSW160240MG_FD_203094 | JGI IMG/M metagenome (GOLD analysis project Ga0315534, IMG submission 203094) | Salt marsh sediment microbial communities from the Plum Island Ecosystem LTER, Massachusetts, United States - Salt Marsh Sediment SW1602-40 ... | reverse complement strand
GATGAGGAGGGGTATTACCTGGAGATAAAAGGAGAACGAGCACGCCTGGATGTTGAAGATACGGTGTTTTTAGTGAAGGAGGCTGAGCTGGTCAAGGATAGTGATGAGGCCTTTGTGATTTGGCTCAACGACGGTAGCCAGGAGCGATTAGACCTGAATACCTTTCGGATTGCAGAAGAGAATGTTCCTTATTGTCTCGTAAAAGAGGGGAGGTTTCCCGCCCGGTTTTTGCGCCTCCCCTATTACCAGGTAGCCCAACACGCCCAGCATGATGAGGATACAGACGAGTATTTCATCCTGCTCAATGAGAAGAAGTATCCCTTAAAGGGGTCCTCATAGTTTCCCGATACGTCTTTACCTCTAATTCGTTCCCATCGCTTGTTACGGTAATAGCTCCGTCCAAATCGGTCCGCAGGATGCGGGAGCCGCGATTCTCATACCGGCTTAACACCCTCTTGCTCGGAAAGCGGAATATGTTCTTGTACCCCAGGGGGAAGATGGCATACTGGGGGGAGACCTCTTCGACAAAGTAGTACGTGCTGGAGGTCTTGCTCCCGTGATGAGGGACCTTGAGCACGTGGGCCCTTAATTTCTTGTCGTCCCTCAGGAGCCTGGTCTCCGCTTCTCTTTCGATATCCCCGGTAAAAAGCAGGTTGTGATCACCAAAGGCAATTCTGAACACCAAGGAGTTATTATTGGCCCATCCTTTCTTCCGCTCTCCCCCGTTCATCCATCCCTCGGCGGGATGGAGGGTCTCCACCTGTGCCCCCCCAATGGATCGGGTGAACCCATCCTCCACCTTCACCATTGTGATTCCCTTGTCGTTGATGACCTTAAGGAGTTCTTTATAGGTGGATGCTTTACTCGTCATTCCATTATGCCAGAATTCGCTGGGGTGAAAGTTTCGGGCAATAAAGGTAAGACCCTTATAATGATCGGGCTCAGGATGGGACAGGACCAGATAATCGACCTTCAGGATACGCCGTTTCCAGAGGAAGGGGGCAACGACATTTTCTCCCACGTCGAAATCACCGTACAGGCCGCCTCCATCGATCAACATCCGCTTGCCGTGGGGGAATTCCACGAGTGTGCAGTCCCCCTGTCCGACATCGAGGAAGGTCGCCCGGAGATCCTTCATTGCGTAACCCCTGAGCCCCCAATAGGAGAGGTCGAGCAATGCAAGCATCAGTATTAGGGCCGGGGCAAGCTTTTTGATGTATGGCCGCTTGATCCAGAGGAGGGATGTAATAAAAGCATAGATGAGAATCATCTCCAGCGTTGTTGGTCCGGGAAGGTAGCAAGCGGCAAAGGGGAGGGAGGCAATCATCTCCATGGCCCGGATCCCCCCGTGGGCAAGGGCGGCGGCGGCCTGAACGAGGAGGGCCCCGCCTGATGGGAGGATGGGGATCAACGGGAGGCTTAAGAGCCCGAGGGGGAGGACCCCCAACCCTACGATGGGGATGATGATGGCATTGGAGACAAGACCTATGGTTGAGACGCGATGGAAGTGAAAGGCCACGATGGGGGAGGTGACCACAATAGCGGCAAAGGAGGCGATGAAAGATAAGGCGATTCCCCTCTTGAATTTTTCTCCACGCCGGGGAGTCAGGAGGGCCAGAGGGTCTTGGGGGAAGAGAAAGCGATAGAGGGGAGGAGTGAGGACGATGATGCCCAACACCGAGGCAAATGAGAGCTGAAACGACGGGTCCCAGAGGGACGTCGGGGAGGCAAGGAGTATGATAAAAGCGGCGAAGGCCAGGGTATTGAGGGTATTGCGCTGTCTGTTTATCAGGATGGAGGCCAGAAAGCAGGACGCCATGATGCCCGCCCGGATGGTGGAGATGGGAAAGCCGGTGATGAGAATGTAGGCGAGCAACGGGGGGAAAGTGGCTAGAGCGGCGATTTTGCGGATATCATAGCTCAGGAGGACGCGTTCAGACAATCTGAGGATTCCCTTGATAGCAAAGAAAATGAGGGTGACGATAATCCCCAGGTGCAGGCCGGAGATGGCGAGGATGTGCACTGCGCCGGCGGCGATAAAGGCCTCCCTGACCTCATGGGTGATCTCCCCCCGCTCGCCGATGAGCAGGGCCTTGAGCAATCCCCTTCCCGGGGGGGAGGTGTTCGCATCGAGGAAATGTTCTATCCCCTCCCGCCATCGGTCAAACCGTCGCACGAGGAAATTCCCCCGCTCTGTGCTCATGATCTCAATCTGGTCCCCATCCCGCACATAGCCCGTGACCAAGACCCCCTTGCGCCGCAGATATCCTTCATAGTCGAAAGACCCGGGATTGTGAAAATTGCGGGGGTGATAGATCTTGGTATTGAGGCGTACCTGATAGCCATATCGTAAGGGAACAACCGGATCTCTCATGGTGATCCGCACCCGTCCCGTGGCGGAGGTGATGGTATCTCCTTGTGAAATCTCCTCGGCCTTGAGATAGACCACGGTCTTCCCCTCTTCCCGCTGCGGGGGGCGATAGATGGTACCCCTCAGCATCACCATGTGCCTATCGGGGATCTTCGAGATGTGGTGGGGAGGGATGGTGGGGTGCAGCCTGAGGTGGATCAAGAAGGCCCCGAGGGCGAGCAGGGCGGCCAGGGCGAGGAGCTGGGCTGCTGTTACCCTCCGGCGGCAGAGGAGGAGGCAGAGGAGGAGCAGCGCACCCAAGGCTGTCAAAGAGATGATGAAGGGGATATGCTCGCCGATCAGGATCCCTGCAATGAGGGCGAGGGTGAGGGGGAGAAAGGGTGCAGTGAGACCTTTCTGCCCCGAGGGGATCATCACCGGACGCTGAAAAAGAGGGGGCTCTTGAGGTAGTGGTAGTACCCGGTGATTACCTGGGGGACATCCTTTTCTTCTACCCGCTGGACCAGGAAGTGATCGAATTCCTCAAATTGGGAGAGCTGTATATCACTCGTGGTGGCGAGGTCCAAAAAGCTTTGGTCGATAATAAACTCTTCTCCCGAGGTCTTTTGAAAAAAATCCTCCTCCTTCAGCTCAAGGAGGATAAAGTTAAAGGTAATGAGGGCATCAACAGGAAGGGTCCCCTTTTCCCTGTCCACGGGACCGAGGGGGGTGAAGAAAATCACATCCCCCAGGGCCGAGGCGACAAATTCCCGCAGTCGGCGGCACGTGATTTCGCCCTCTACCTTGACCTCTCCTGGTATCTTATGGAGCTTTCGTAAAGAGACTTCGCGAAAGGGGATAATCAGATCGCCCCCATAAGGAGAGACCACCGATTGGAAGTTTACCTCATAGAGATTCATCCCTTTGCCGCCCTCCTTGCTGCTGGAATTCAGCGGGGTTTTACAACACTACGAAGGCAGTGGCCAGGACCTCTCATCGCTGTTCATGATCATCAACACAGTTCAGAATGGACCCGTAGCTTGTTAGGTAAAATCCTTTTCCAAAATTTTTTTCAGCAGGTTTCGGGCAATGACCACCCGTTGAATCTGATTGCTCCCCTCAAAGATCTGGGTGACCTTAGCATCCCTCATCATCCTCTCCACGGGATAGTCCTTGAGGTATCCGTAGCCGCCCAGGAGCTGTACAGCATCGATCGTTACCTGCATGGCCATATCAGAGGCAAAGCACTTGGCCATAGCCGAAAGTTTATCTACTCCGATGGCGGACATTCGGTCCCTCTCGTAGACCTTTTGGTCCAGGAGCGTTGCCGCCTTGTATACCAAGGCCCGCGCGGCCTCAATCTTCGTGGCCATGTCGGCCAGCATAAATTGTACCCCTTGAAAATCGGCCAATTTTTGTCCGAATTGCACCCGATTGGAGGTATAATCCAGGGCGAAGTCAAAAGCCCCCTGGGCAATCCCTACTGCCTGGGCCCCGATGGCGGGTCGGGAGAGGTTGAGGGTCGTCATGGCGTTTTCCCATCCACTCCCCTCCGCTCCCAGGAGGTTTTCTTTGGGGACGACGGCGTTCTCAAAGATAAGGTCGGTGGTGTCAGAACCCCTCATGCCCAACTTCTCTTCTCTCTTACCGATGGTAAGCCCTGTGGTTTCCTTCTCCACCATGAAGACAGAGATCCCTTTGGTTCGCTCCCCCGGCTTGGTGGTAACAAAGACGGCGTAGAGCTCGGCTGCTCCGCCATTGGTCACAAAACACTTTCTCCCGTTCAAAAGGTAGTGGTCACCTTGTAACACCGCAGTAGTATTGAGGGTAGCGGCATCGGAGCCCGCTTCAGGTTCGGTCAGGGCAAAGGCTGCCACGACATGGTCTTTAGCCACCCGTTCGTAGAATCTTTTTTTCTGCTCTTCATTGCCGGCTATCATCAGGGGCATGAGACCGACGCAGTGGGCAAGGACCATCAAGGAACTGGAACCACAGGCATAGGCGATCTCCTCTGCGATGATACAGAAGGCGGTGATGTCCCCATCCCCCCGTAGCTCTCCGGCAACATGACCGAGAGGAAGCCCTGCTGGGCAAAGAGTTCCGCCATGTCCCAGGGAAAGGCCCCCGCTGCATCTATCTCCGCCGCCCTCTTGGCCACCTTGGTGGAGGCGATTTGCTTTACCGCTTCCCTGAGGAGGCGATTCCGTTCCACCTTCATCTCAAGAGTCATTTCTTCCATATTACTGATCCTCTCTTATTTCCTCTTTCATTATAAAAAATAGTTCATACCACACAATATCCACCTGGGGCAAGGAGTTTTTCCGGGCAAAAACCCCTTGCTTTTTTGGGTGATGGGCATAATAATAATTTGGTGGTGTTCATTTTTATTAAAGCGTACATAGCTGTGTTGAGATTGCTGGATGTTCTCGGGAACATATCATGAGTCAGGTCCCGCCGGGTCGTTGAGAGTGATGGTAAAATTCAGGTTATGCGCATCCTGGTAGTAGAGGATGAGAAGAAGGTGGCCAGCTTTCTCAAAAAGGGGCTGGAAGAAGAGTACTATGCCGTAGACTGCGCCTACGACGGTGAAGAAGCACTCTATATGGTGGAGGCCAACGATTATGACCTCATGATCCTCGACATCATGCTTCCCAAGATAGATGGCCTCGAAGTCTTGAAGGGCGTGCGGGATAAAGAGTTGCCCCTTCCCGTCCTCATGTTGACCGCCAAAGATTCCATTGAGGATGTCATCAAGGGCCTCGACGCAGGGGGTGACGACTACCTGACCAAACCCTTCGCCTTCGCTGAGTTGCTCGCCAGGGTGAGGGCCTTGCTCAGGAGGAAAGAGCGGGAGCCCTCAGGGGAATTGCAGGTGGCCGATTTGGTGTTGGACCCGGTGACCCATGCCGTGAGCAGAGGGGGTCAAGAGATCGAGCTCACGGCCAAGGAATATGCCCTTCTCGAATACCTGATGCGCCAGGTTAACCGGGTGGTGACCAGGACCATGATATCAGAACATGTGTGGGACTATCATTTCGACCCCATGACGAACGTCATCGATGTCTATGTCAATCACCTGCGCAACAAAATCGATCTGGACTCCTCACAGAAGTTGATCCACACCATCAGAGGGGTGGGATATATGTTAAAGGGTTAGCGGATGGCAGGGTTTAAGACCATAAAATTTAGACTGACACTCTGGTATGTGGTGATCTTGGGGATCATCCTCTCCTCCTTTAGTTTTTTTCTGTACTTCACCCTTTCCGATAGCCTTTATAAGGGGGTGGACAATAAGATAAAGACCATGGCGGAGATCGTTGCCTCCTCCGCGCGCAACCCCCTTGGGGCGGGTCCCAGCATCAGTGATCTTGATCGGATTATGACCGAGCGCTTCGGGATCAGGCCCTTGGGTAGATATATTCAGATACTTGATGAATCGGGAAGGGTTGGCGGCAGGTCGACCAACTTGAGAAATGTGCAGATTCCCCTGAGTGTTCAGACCCTGCAAGCAGCGTCAAAAGGCAAGACGACCTTCGAGACCGTTCAGGTCACGGCGAAATACCCCGTACGGCTGGTGACCATGCCCATCACAGAAGACGGGAGAATGGCGGGAGTCGTCCAGGTGGGCAGTTCCCTCGAGGGGGTGGAAGATGCCCTGCAGCAGCTCCTCCTTATCCTGCTGATTGCCGTCCCGGCCGCCCTGTTGTTCGCCAGCGCTGGGGGGCTCTTTTTGGCCAATAAGGTCCTGAGGCCGGTAGACGAGATCACACAGATCGCCCGCCAGATCGGCTCCGGCGACCTCAGCCAGCGAATCCGGATAAAACGGGTGAATGATGAGCTCGGAAGGCTGGCTGCGACCTTCAATGAGATGATCGCCAAGCTGGAAGAGTCTTTTCACCGGGTCAAACGCTTCACCGCCGATGTCTCCCATGAGCTCAAGACCCCCCTGACCATCCTCAGGGGTGAGGTGGAGGTTGGGCTGAAGAAAAAGAGGGCCCTGGGGGAGTATCAGAGGATACTGAACAGCAACCTGGAGGAAACAAACCGTATGTCCCGCATTGTCGATGACTTGCTCACCCTCTCCCGGGCAGATATGGGGGAGCTTACCATGGAGCGGGAAGAGGTGGAGCTGTCCTCTCTGGCCCGGGAGGTATGGGGTGATCTCCAGATTCTGGCCAGAGAAAAGGGGGTTCAGCTGCAATTTATGGGGGACGGCGTTACAAAGGTAGAGGGGGATCCCCTATTCCTGCGGCAGCTCATCTTAAATTTGACGGAGAACGGGTTGAAATATACCCCATCTGGAGGTGCCGTGGAGTTGAAGGTGAAAGGGGATCGGGATGAGGGGGTGGCCAGAATCTGTGTCTCCGATACGGGAGTCGGAATCGCCCAGAAGGACCTGAAGCGGGTTTTCGATCGGTTCTACCGAGTGGATAAGGCACGGTCTCGCGAGACAGGAGGGACGGGGCTGGGTTTGAGCATCAGCCAGTGGATCGTCCAGGCCCATGAGGGCCAGATTAGCGTGAAGAGCACGGTGGGAAAGGGGAGCACCTTTACGGTGATCCTCCCCCTCAAAGATTAAAAAATTTTAATCTTCATTTAATCGATTTTTAATCTTCCTCGATTACAATGATGTAAAAAGCGAGATCGAGGAAGACGATGTATTTCAAGTTAGTGATGGAAGGTGGTCATGTCGGGGCGGGGAAGAGCTACGAGATGGTACGGTATTTTGAGGGTGATGACATCTTCTGCGTCCTTGGCAAATCCCTCCATGTCCCACGTGTGAAGAAGAAGGAATTCGGGGGGGGTGTCAAGTTCATCAAAGAGATCTCCTGGCGAGAATATATCGCAGGCAGGAAGCGAGAGCGGAGAGATCCATACCTCAACCGAAATTGAGCGCTTGTCACTCTCATCCCTTCCACTATAAAAATTTTCGCACAAGAAGTGCTATAAAAATGGAGTAAAGAAAATGAGGAATATTTCTAAGCTCGTGCTTGCAGTGTCCCTGGCCGCCTCTTTGGCCATCCTACCCTCTCTTTCCCTGAGCCAAGAGGCGGCTCAAGGGGTCTCTGGGTTTCCCTCCTTAACCGAGCTGGTCAAGGAACTGAAACCCACCGTGGTCAACATCAGCGCCACGAAGGTAGTGCGGAGCCCCTTGGACGATTTCTTTCGGGGGTTTGGCGACGCCCCCGATTCCTTCGGCAATGAGCTCTTCAGGCGTTTTTTCGGAGATCAACCGAGGGAATTCAGGCAGAAGAGCCTGGGATCTGGTTTCATCATCGATAAGGAGGGCTATATCCTTACTAATAATCACGTGATCGAGAAGGCGGAGGAGATCAAGGTCAAGCTCTCTGACCAGCAAAAGGAATACGACGCCCAGGTCATTGGGACAGACCCAAGGACGGATCTGGCCCTGATCAAGATCAAAGCCGCTGCTTATCTCTCCGTGGTCCACATGGGTGATTCGGAGATGCTGGAGGTAGGGGAGTGGGTTGTCGCCATCGGGAACCCCTTTGGTCTCGAGCAGACCGTCACGACGGGGATCATCAGCGCCAAGGGGCGGGTGATCGGTGCCGGTCCCTATGACGACTTCCTCCAGACCGATGCCTCCATCAACCCGGGCAACAGCGGCGGGCCTCTCTTTAATCTCAAGGGGGAGGTGGTGGGCATCAACACCGCCATCGTAGCCGGCGGACAGGGGATCGGGTTTGCCATCCCCGTCAATATGGCCAAGAGGCTGCTGCCTCAACTCAAAAAAGGGCGAGTGACTTACGGTTATATTGGGGTGCTTCCTCAGGATCTGACTCCGGAGCTGGCGGACTCCTTCGGCCTCAAGGAACCCACAGGAGTGCTGATCGGCGATGTGCTTTCGGGTGAACCAGCCGAGAAGGGGGGAATGCAGAAGGGGGATATCGTCCTCGAGTTTAATGGGGAAAAGGTAGAAAATGCTCACCAGTTCCGCAAGATGGTTGGTGATACACCGGTGGGAACAAAAGCAAAGATCACCGTCTGGCGGGACAAGCAACGTAAGACCTTGTCGGTCACCATCGCCGAGGTCCCGGAGCAGCAGGTTGCGGGCGCCCCATCCAAGCATGAGGAGACAGGGAGCTGGGGCTTTACGGTCCAGGATATCACACCGGCGATAGTCGATCAACTGGGGCTTCCCGACGATACAGGGGTGGTGATTACCCAGGTGGAGCCCAGTTCCCCCGCCCAAGAAGAAGGGTTACAGAGGGGGGATGTGATCATAGAGGTGGAACACAATCAGATCAAAGACATGGCCGACTTTAGAAAATATATCGAGCAGCACCAAAAGAAAAAGACCCTCCTGCTCACGGTGCGGGTGAAGGCCAATAACTATCGCACCCTCTTTGTGGTCTTGAAGAAACAGGGTTAGATGACCTTGTTGAGGGGGTATTCGATAATCCCCACCGCCCCCCTCTTGACCAACTGAGGAATGAGATCCCGCGCCTCCCTCTCAAACATCACCGTCTCCACCGAGACCCAATCCTTGCTATAGAGGTCAGAAACGGTGGGGGCGGTGATGCTGGGTAGGACCTCCATTACCGCATCAAATCGTTCTTTGGGGACATTCATTTTCAAACCGATCATCCCCTCGGCATCCAGGGCGCCTTTGAGGAGCATCCTGATTTGCTCGATCTTTTCTTTCTTCCAGGGGTCCTTCCACGCCTTCTTGTTGGCGATGAGCTGGGGATAGGTGGTCATTAATTCCTCGACGATCCTGAGGCCGTTGGCCCTAATAGTGCTTCCGGTCTCCGTCACCTCCACGATGGCGTCGGCCAGCCCCTCCACCACCTTAGCCTCGGTCGCCCCCCAAGAGAACTCCACATCGACCGTGACCCCCTTTTCGGTGAAGTACCGCCGGGTAAAGTTCACCAGTTCGGTAAAGACCTTTTTCCCCTTGAGATCTTCGATGCGCTTCACCGGCGACGTCTCAGCCACCACCAACACCCACCGGGCGGGCCGCTGGGTGGCCTTGGAATAGACCAGGTCCTGCACCTCCACCACATCCGATGCGTTCTCTAAAATCCAATCCTTCCCGGTGAGGCCCATGTCGAGGGCGCCCATCTCTACAAAGCGGGACATCTCCTGGGCCCGCACGAGGGTGCAGCTGATCTCAGCGTCGTCAATGGCGGGGAAATAGCTCCGCGAGTCCATGGTGATCTTCCACCCTGAACGGCGGAAAAGCTCGATGGTTGCCTTCTCCAGGCTCCCCTTGGGCAGCCCCAGTTTTAGGAGCTTCACCGGTACACCTCCTCCGGATTAAAGACGCGTTCTCCCACGATTTTTACTTCATCCCCTTCCAGCCTTCGATAAAAACAGCTGCGGTGCCCCGTATGGCAGGCTGCCCCTCCCCTTTGGAGCACCTTGAGGAGGATGGTATCCTCATCGCAGTCCACAAGCACCTCCTTGACCTCCTGGTAGTTCCCCGAGGTCTCACCCTTGACCCACAGTTGATTCCGCGATCTGCTCCAGTAGGTGGCCCTGCGGGTTTTTAATGTCTCCTCCCAGGCCTGACGGTTCATAAAGGCCAGCATCAAGACCTCCCCCGAGGAGTAGTCCTGTACCACCACCGGGACCAGTCCTCCCAGCTTATCGAAATTGAGATCAACCCCTGACATCCTCTCTCTCCTCCACCCTTATTTACCATAAATCGTCCGTTATATCAACTATTTCCCTCGGGGTGTCTGATTTCACATAAGGCTTGCATCGGGTTTCGAAAATCGTGTACAAGGGGGAGAAAGATCCTTTGGAGATCGCCTGTGGATAGTCATAAAAAGACCATTTTCGGCTGGTGTATGTATGACTGGGCCAACTCCGCCTTTGCCACGACCATCCTGGCGGCGGTGCTCCCCATCTACTTCGTCTCCATCGTTCCTGAGGGGGGAGTGGATATCAGCATACTGGGATTCACCTTTCACGCCTTTGCTACCCCCCTGTGGAGTTTCAGCATTACGATCGCCATGGTCATCGTGGCCCTGAGCGCCCCGGTCCTGGGGGCCATTGCCGACTACTCCCGGGCCAAGCGGCAGTTCCTCATCTTCTATACCTATCTGGGGGTTCTCTTCACCGCCCTCCTGGTCACGGTGGGATACGGGGATTACCTCAGGGGGTCACTCTTTTTCATTATCGCTCTCATCGGTTTTGCCGGCGGCAATGTCTTTTACAATGCCTTTTTGCCGGAGATCGCCCCTGAGGGAGAGCGGGAGTACGTCTCGGGGAAGGGGTTCGCCTTCGGGTATTTGGGAGGAGGGATCCTGCTGGTCCTGAACCTCCTGATGATCCAGAAGCACACCTGGTTCGGCATCCCCGATGCAGCTTGGGGTGCGCGGTTCAGTTTCCTTACGGTCGGGGTCTGGTGGGGGCTTTTTGCCATCCCCACCTTCCGTTATGTGCGGGATCGTAAGGAGAAGGTAGTTGCAAAAGTCCGATATATCAGCCATGGATTTAAGACCCTGGCTCATACCTTTCGGAAGATGAGGAATTTCAAAGAGCTTGTAAAGTTCCTCATCAGTTTCCTCATCTACAATGATGGCGTGCAGACGGTGATCGTTATGGCGGTCATCTTCGGCAGGGAGGAGTTGGGGTTTGGGACCTCGACGCTGATCGGCTGTCTGCTGATGGTCCAGATCATCGGATTTCCCGCAGCCCTCTTTATGGGCAAATTGGCTCAGCGGATCGGGGAGAAGCGGACTATTTATATTTGTCTGGTCGTCTACTGCATCATCGTTATCTACGGTTATTTCATGAGCGAGCCGTGGGAGTTCTGGGTGCTGGGATTTCTCGTGGGGCTGGTGCAGGGGGGAAGCCAGGCCATTAGCCGTTCACTTTACAGCAGCCTGCTGCCCGTAGGACATTCGGCCGAGTTCTTCGGCTTCTTTGCCATTGCCAACCGGTTCGCCTCCATCTTAGGCCCCTTGATCTTCGGCCTGGTGGCCGTTCTCACGGGATCGATCCGCCATTCTATCTTGTCCGTGATCATAT
>Ga0315534_1002855_pt1 | contig 11358 bp, 7 predicted proteins | sample SalMarSW160240MG_FD_203094 | JGI IMG/M metagenome (GOLD analysis project Ga0315534, IMG submission 203094) | Salt marsh sediment microbial communities from the Plum Island Ecosystem LTER, Massachusetts, United States - Salt Marsh Sediment SW1602-40 ... | reverse complement strand
ATGTTGCCTGATATGGACGGCTACGAGGTGTGTCGACGGCTACGAGAGCACTCCTCACTCTCGCAGACAAATATCATCATGGTGACAGCCAAAGGTGCATTAGAGGACAAAGTTACCGGTTATGAAGTTGGTGCCAACGATTATATCACTAAACCTTTTGAGGAAGAGAACATCCTGGAGAGTGTAAAATTCTTCTTGTAAACTGTTGGTAATCAGCAACGTTGGTCAGAATTCCGTCGAGGTTAATCCCTCCCTGATAGCAAATTTAGTGAGTTCTGCGATGCTGTGAATGTCCAGTTTGTCCATAATCTGGCGGCGATTTGAATCCACAGTCTTTGGGCTTACGTGCAGACATAGGGCGACCTGCTTGGTTGACATCCCCTCAGTCAGCATCTGGATAACTTGGCGTTCCCGAGCTGAGAGACGAACTTCAGCCGATTTATTGGCGGTGGCCATGTAGTATTTGTAGTCACTCAGCACCACATCAGTTATCTTTGGACTTAAATAATGCCCGCCGGCGCCGACCGTTTGTATTGCCCTGAGCACCTCTTCGAAAAGACAGGATTTGAGTACATACCCTGAAGCACCTGCTTTGAGCATCTCCGTTACGAAATGCTTATCGAGATGCACCGACAAAGCTATGATGCGGATATCCGGATTTTCCTCAAGGATAAGGCGAGTCGCCTCAACTCCGTTCAAATTGGGCATAGAGATATCCATGATTATAACATCCGGCGAAAGCTCCTTTGCATGCTGCGTTATCATCAGCCCATCTTCAGCTTCACCAACCACCTCCATATCCGGCTGGTTCTCAATTAAGACTTTCATCCCTTCCCGCACAATACCATGGTCATCTGCAATTAGTATCCTCATTCATATCTCCTTGGCATATAGACAATAGCTTTCTTTGTTAAAGGTACAGTTACTGTAGCCTTAGTGCCCCGCCCGGGTTCAGATTCAATCTCAAGGTGCCCTCCCAAGTATTCCAATTGTTCCCGAATACTAAAGAGGCCAAATCGAGCTGTCTGGGAGACTTTTGAGCCGGCCTGGCTTTCTTCGAATCCCACTCCATCATCTTGAACTCTAACGTATATCTGACCCTGACTTTCGCGGGCGGATACCTTTACTTTACGCGCTTGTGCATGCTTAACAACATTGGTGAGCAGCTCCCGCGTAACACGGAATAAACAGTTCTTAATCTCGTCAGGAAAGGTACTTAGCTGCTCATCACCTTCAAGCTCATACTCAATTCCATACTTTTGCCGGATTTCTTCGGTGAGGTATTTCTCTAAGGCTATGACAAAACCCAACTGATGCAGGACCGGATTACTGAGCTCAAACGTCAACGAATCAGCCTGTTCAATCGTCTCACCAATTCCCTCACACACGATTCTCAGTGATGCTAATACCTTGGAGTCCGATACCAAATTCAGTGATGATTCGAGGGCAAGCTTAGTCAAGACTAATTTTTGGCACACTTCATCATGTAACCCCACAGCAAGACGCTGTCTTTCGCGTTCTTCGGTCAGAAGCATTTCAGAAGCCATAGCCTTAAGCTTCGACTGGTGCTCAAGTAGTCTTTCTTCTGCTTTCTTGCGCTCGGTGATGTCTGTGTGCATTGTAACCCAGACTTTTTGATGCTCAGTATGTTCAAATGTAGAAACGCCGGCATAGCACCAGAAAGGTGTTCCGTCCTTCTTGATATTAAGAATTTCCCCGTGCCACACACCTTTTTTATTCAAGACATCTATGATTTCCTTTGATGTCTCTTGAGGGCTTTTCTCAGTAGGCGCATTGATCACGGATACGTGCTTTCCGATTAGCTCACCAGGACCATATCTAAACATCTGCTCAAATTTAGGATTAGTGTAGACAATTATACTATCGCTGGCCCGGATAGCATAAACGCCCTCAGACATATTTACCGTAATTTCACTGTAAAGGCGCAACTCGTCTTCTGCCTTTTTTCGTTCGGTGATGTCGAGGCCGTAAACGTTAACATAATTGGCATCCACGACCGGCGCGAATGTGAGGGAGAATATCCGGCCTTCACATTCGGCCTCGGTCTGCTGGCTCTGGCCGGAACTCAGAACGTCCATTACCAACTCATGCCAGGGGTCCGGCAGAGACTGGCCCACGCGACATCGCCAAACCTTCAACAAGGGAAGGCTGGCCTTGTTGGCGTAAATGACCATACCGTGGCCGGAAATGCGAAGAACCGGGTAGGGGTCTTCGTCTGGAAATTTAGCCAGCTTGGCAATCACATCTTCGGCCTTCTTGCGCTCGCTCACATCCCTAACAATGCTCGTAACACGGACAATCTCACCCTTTTCCCTAAAGAATGTGTTAGTGATTTCAGCCGGGAAGGTCTCGCCGTTTTTCCTTTTTAATATTTGCTCTGCGTGTAGTACATCCTTTCCCGCTGCCATTGCACACTTTAGCTTATTACCAAAGTCAAGGAATTCGCTATCGTCTGGGTAAAGAAACTCCGTAGTCTTCCCGATGCACTCCTCAGGTTCATAGCCAATGAGCCTAAAAGAATCGTTAGCCCACTCAATTACCCTCTCCGGCATTTTAACAGAAAAAACCGCATCCCACATAGAGTTGGTCAGTTTCTCAAGATAGTCACGACTATATCGCAGTGCTTCCACCGTTTTCTTGCGCTCGGTGATATCCACGTAGGCCACCTGGATAGCGGGCTTTCCCTGGTACTCAATTCGGCTGGCATGGAGCTCCAGCCAACAGGTGGAACCATCCTTGCGAATTCCCCGGAACTCATAACGCTCCGGCAGCTCTTCACCATTCAGCCGACCCCTATGCCGGCTCCAGACCAGCGGTCGATCATCCGGATGCACAAATGCCTGCACTTTTTCAGGTGACATGGCCAGCATCTCTTCCACCGTATAGCCGGCGATATCGGCCAGGGCCTGGTTGGTAAAGACAACGCGCTCGTCCTGTAGGATTGCGAGGCCCTGCAGCGAATGGTCCACGAGTGAGCGGTACGCCTCCTCGGCCTTTTTGCGCTCTGTGATATCGCGGATGACACTCAGATAACCTACTAATTTCCCGTCCTCTTTGATTGTTGTAGTATTTGCCTCTAATAAGACAGTATGTCCGTCCTTATGATTGACCCACACTTCAGTTACATTACGACCATCCCGGCTGACTAAAAAACCTCCTATTTTGACCGACTCTTTGAAAAAATGAAACATCCTTGCGGCATTTTTGGCCGCCAAGAGGCCTAATGTCATGAAATTCTTGCCAATCAGTTCATCAGGCTTGTATCCCAGTATGTCCTCAATCTTCTTGTTTACTTCGAGTATCTTTCCAGTTTTGGTCACTGACGCGATTATGTCGTTGGCATTGTCAAAGATTGATCTGAACTTTTCTTCGCTCTGCCGCAGCGCCTCCTCTGCCCGCTTGCGCTCGGTGATGTCAATGAAGGCCACCTGAATTGCGGACTTGCCCAGATACTCTATCCGGCTGACAAACACGTCCAGCCAGAACTCTTCCCCATTTTTTCGCACAAGACGCAATTCGTAGTTGTGCTCAACCGGCTTGTCCACCAAGCGCTCCTCATAACCCTGTAAAATGGCGGCCCGTTCCTCGGCTGGTATAAATGCTTTTATATCTTCGGGTGTAAGGGCCAGCACCTCATCTACTGTGAGGCCGGCAATCTTGGCTGCCGTAGGGTTCGCGAAGACAATCTGGAAGCCCTGAAGGATTATGATGCCCTGCAACGATTGTTCGACTAATGCCCGGTACTTCTGTTCTGACTCCCGCATCGCCTCCTCGGCCTTCTTGCGCTCGGTGATCTCTGTTTTGAGCGATTCATTTGCCTGGAGCAGGTCATGGGTTCGCTCCGCCACCGCAGTCTCCAGTTCGTCAGCATAAGAGCGGAGGCTTGCCTGGAATGCCCTGTGCACGTAACGGAGGAGTTCATCCGGATCGCCTGCCTTCTCAACGTAAGCGAACGCGCCAAGGTTAAGGGCATCCTTCGCCGACTCGTACGAGCTGTATGCGGTGTTGATTATGACACGAATCTTGTCAGTAGCATCGGCAAGCCTCTCCAGCAGTTGTGTACCGCTAAGATCAGGCAGGCGCAGATCCAGCACGACCACGCCGGTATCCAGATGTTTGAGGTGCTCGATAGCTTCGGCCGTCGTGGAGCAGCCGATGACGTCAAAACCTTCTCCCTGCATAATAGCGGTGAGTGTCCGCAGTTGCGATTCGTCGTCCTCAACGATGAGCAGCCTTGAGTTCCGCTCACATCTCACTTTCTCTTCCATGAGTACGTTCTCCTGAATCGCGCACGTCTTTAATCTTATGGTGGCGGTTTGCGATTGTCCCCCGAGATCCGTTTGCTGGAAATCCGCTCCAGTAAGCCCAGAATATGGTCGATGTCCAGAGGCTTTCTCACTATTGTATATGCATTGCGCCGAACAGCTTCCCTGGCAATTTCTTCGAATTCCTTCTCCATGTCGGAGATCATAATCGCAACCGCAGTCGGCGTGATTTTCTTTATCGCCAAATAGAGTTCCAGCCCATTCATTGACGGCAGATTCGCGTCAAGAAATATAAGGTCAAACTGGATTTGTTCGACAAGCTCCAGCGCATTATGCGAAGACTTGACTATTGTTACCCTGTATCCCTGCTCCTTCAGATTCGCGCGGAGTAACTCGGCCGTCCGCTCGTCGTCTTCGACCACCAGAATGGCTGTATCTTTGACCTCGCCAATGAGGCTGAGCACTTTCTCCAGTTCCAGCGGCTTTGAGAGAAAGGCTATTGCGCCTTCGTCAAGGGCAGCTTCCTTCAAGGCATCGACGCTATATGCGCTCATCAGGATAACACGGACTCCTTCCTTGTGGCGTCGGATTTGCCTGAAGGCCTCCACGCCGTCAATGCCGGGCATTCGCACATCCATAAGTATGGTCTCATGTGAATCCTTCTTGCACAATTCGACCGCTTCCTCCCCCGTAGCCGCCGTAGAAACACTGTAGCCCTCGTCTATAAGTATGTCGGCGAGCGTCTTTCGTATGTTTTTCTCATCATCAACGATGAGGATTTTTCCCGACTTTTGGCCGATATTGTTCTTCGACATAATCCTGTTCTCCAAATCTCCAGATATCTTATATCACTACCGCGGCAGCCGAACCCTGATAGCCGCGCCACGTCCTTCGCAGTTCTCTGCGCCGATAGTTCCGCCGTGCTTTTCCACGATCTGATGACATATCATCAGCCCCAGGCCGGTGCCGCTGGCTTTGGTGGTAACAAGCGGCTCAAAAAGCCTTTCTCTGACCTCCTGGGCAAAGCCCGGCCCGGTATCGCGAAAAACAAGAGTATCGTAATCAGAATCGTGGGTCGCTTCAACAAAAATCTCACCCTGCCCCTTCATTGCATCTACAGCGTTGTCCACGATGTTGCCTATCATCTGCCGCAACTGGCTCGGATCGGCTCGTACCACAAACGGATCGGGGACCAGCGAGGTTTGACAGCGTACTCCTTCAGCACGCTTGGCACGGCTGAACACGTCTTTGACGATCTCGCCCAAGTCTATCTCCTGCTTGTGCGGCGTCTTCGGCCGGGCCATCTCTAAGAGATTGGTGATGATCTGGTCCGCCTTTACAACCTCCTGTTCAATAATATCGAGATGCTCAGGGGCCTTCAGTTCGTCCTTTGAAAGGTGGCGTCTAAGGAAGTAAGAGGCATTGCGCATCGCCCCGAGCGGATTGCGCAAATCGTGAGCAATGCTCGCGGATACCTGCCCAATCGTCGCCAGTCGCGTCGTTCTGATGAGTTCATCGCGTACCTTTGCCAGCTCCGCTTCCGCGCGCTCCCTCTCATGGCGATGCTGTTCAATCAGTTTCCGTTGGGCATCGTGCGCTTCTTTCTGCGCCTTCTTACGCTCGGTGATGTCGCGGAATATCTTCAATTTTGATATGCTGCCATCGGGGTTTTTCAAAGGTGTTTCAATAAGGTCATACGTCTTTTGATTCTTAAAGGAATACCATTCCCAGCGTACGCTTTTCCCTGCAAAAACTTCCTCGTTATGGCACCATGGACAGGTTTTTTCTCTGTCATTAAAGTATTGATAACATTTTTGGTCATGCCAGGCGCCAAAGTATTCTTCAATTACAGGATTGACGTACTGAATATCGTATTGCTGATTAACTATGTACACACCATCTTTGATTGCCTTAAAAACACTAATCAACTTATTCCTTTCGCTCAAGAGCATCTCTTCCGACTTCTTGCGCTCAGTGATGTCCTGGCCCTGAGCTATGGTGGCAACAACTGTCGTATTATCCTCAGCATAAATGTTTGCTGAATTCCAGAGCGCTAAACATATCTGGCCATTTTTGCAAAGAATAGGAATTTCCACTGACTCCCAGTATTCACCTCTCAAGGTGCGTTTGATCTTAGTCAATGATTCGTCTCGGCTTGATTCAGGGAAAAGTGTGCTCAGTTTTTGGCCAATGACCTCATTGGCTGTATATCCCGTCAGACGTTCAAAAGCATGATTGAACCGGTTTATCTTGAACGCTGGGTTCCAGACGATGATAGGGGCGTTAGTGTGGTTAATTAGCTTGTCCAGATAATCGTGCGTCTCCTGCAGTGCCTTCTCCGCCTTCTTGCGCTCGGCGCTTTCCAAAATCTTCCAAATCCCTTCCCGCTTCACAATAGCAAATTGATGGTTGTTGACCACATCAATCACTTCGCCTGCTCCACACTTATCAAGTGAGTAGGTGCAAATAGCGAGCATTTTATACTTACCGATGATGTTGTTCACACTTTCTTCATAGTCGGTAAATTCACTCCAACCTTTTTTCTCAAGCCAAAACGTATTGCCGGTTAAGCGAAGCCCATCAAATCCTCTTGTTATAGCGTCATCATACTTTTGAATCCAGCCTTGCAGCACTCTATCGGCCTCGAACTTCCCGGATTTGGTGTACCACTCGCCATAGTCCAAGATCTCTATCTGGCCCTTCTTGATATAACTATCAATGTTATTCACCGCCCGCTTCAATGACTTCTTCGCCTCTTTAGCGTTCAAGGGCTCTGAAGTAATCCACATACAAAATTCATTGTTTTCCAAGCCCTCTTTGAAGTAAGGCACGAGAATATCAATCAAATCTTGTTTGCTCTGATAGAAAACGCAGAAGTGCGTCCCCCAGGCAACGCCGCCTAATATGTCGATTCCCGTTTTTCTTCTTGCTTGTTCGACGACGACTCCGACCCCTGTAAGTACAGCTCCTGCTTTCTTGTCTTTGGTGATATAGTGGCTAACGCGCTCCGATTTAGTCTTCTGTGGGTGCAGCTTTTCTACTCCTTTGATAGGTTTTTTTCCGCTTGCTTCCGAACCCAACATCGCTTTGCCTCCTGCAAATTAACTAATCACTCCGAACAAACTTCCAACTACCCCACCCAGATTTTACAACCTTCCTCAACGACAGCGGGTATTGTATATCGTCTTTAAGGAGTTATTCTTGAAAAGTCAAGCCAATTTTTAAAAATACTACAGCCCGGTCAGCAACTTCGACATTTTGATAAATCATTTAATAGTAATGGATTAAATCAAGAAAGCAGAGGGAGGGTGAGGAAACCGAATCTGGAATGCCCGCCGTGTCGCGGACATTCGCCGCGTTGCGTCGCAACGGGCATCGCGACAGGTAGGATAGAGAGAGGGTGTGCCCTGCTAAGAGTGATGGTATTACGGACTCTGAACGCTCAATTGCGAACTCTTGTTCCTCATTGGAGGGGGCCAGGACAATCTGATTGAGTGCTTGCACTTCCGTGCGGTAATTTGCTTAAAGTCCAGTAGGCGTGGATTATCCTGAGCATTTCTACGAGCTTGTTATAATCAGGGGGCTTGACTATGTAACCGGCAGCACCGAGTCTAAAACTCTCAGCTATATCTTCTTCATCATCGGAGCCGCTCAGAATGATAACAATGATTTGCTTTAATGCGTCGTCAGCCTTTACAGCCGTCAGAAATTCAAGGCCATCCATCTGGGGCGTATTCAAATCCGCAAGGACAACCCACGGCTTCTCGTTGTCCTCATTTTTTAAATACTCCAGAGCCTCTTTGCAATCTGCTAAATGAACCAAGGGGTTTGTAATCTTCAAATCCTCGAGCGCACGTTTAAACATCATAACATCGATGCGGTCATCATCTACAAGTAATATTGGCATTGAGTCTCCCATTTGAACTTCTCCCATTTAGTTATTTCAATCAAGTCTATTCGAGGGAAAAACGACGTCAGTTAGCTTGTTGATCAATTCACTTTAATCACGGATTGACCTTTTGTGTTTTTGAAACAAATAAAAAAGAATAAGACGGTGATAAAGCCGATGATATCGGCCAGCAAGTCAGTAAAGCTCGCCGTTCGGTTGACAAGGGGCTGGGTTAGCTCGTCAATAGTGCCCAGAGTCAAAACGGCAATGAACAAAAGCGAAGCAGACAGCAGCGAACAGGAGGTCCTAAGCGAGAGAATGAAAAGGAACGTAATCACCCCGTAGGCCACGACGTGCTGGAGCTTGTCGAGACCGCTTGCTTGTGGCTGGTTCGGTAATACCTCTGGCGGTAGGTGAGTAATGAAGACAACGATTGCGGTGAAAACAACTGCAACGATCAGCCACTTAGTATAGAAGACGTTTTTGATGTCCACCATTATCCATTGAGACCTGTTATGGTTTAAGGAACCAAGGAAGCAAACCGGTATATCCCGTATACTCTCAGGCTTATTGAATAGGCGCTCGTCAAGCCACCCTGGCTGAGAACGAGTGACGAGCTGTGTTTCAACGTGTGACTATTAAGGTGCAATTGATGGTTCGTGTGAAGTGGCTGCGATTGCATGCCGATTACCAGAGAAGGATTCCTCAATATCACTTAAGTAAGCCTTCAGAACTTTTCTGTCATCAAACTCTTCTTCTGCCTTTTTCCTGCTTTCTATTCCCATTTGATGCAATTTCTCATCACGCGTTTCTAAGAATTGTAGGATATAACGACTTAAATCTGCCCTATCACCAACTTTAACGAGATATCCGTTTTTACCATGTTCAACTGTATCTTTGCATCCCTTCCAATCGGTTGTTATAATGGGCTTACCACAAGCCATTGCTTCAAGAATAGAGCGTGGAACACCCTCGTTATATTCCGAAGGCAAAACAACCACGTCAACCTGCTGCAGCACTATCGCCACGTCATCAGACGGCGGCAGGTACCTAATAATTCCTTTCCTTTGCAGAGCCATGATACGCTCTAAAAGCTCTTTGGATTCTTTCCTGCTGTCATCGACTATACCCATAATCCAAAACTCGGCATTGTAGTTTCCCCCGAGGCAAATATTTTCGGCTGCTTTCATAAAAAGATCGTATCCCTTTTTGGGAACCAGCCGACCAAACATAAAAAATATTCGTGGTTTATTGTTAGATAAAGATGATAATGGGTGAAAAGCTTCAAGATCGACACCTGAGCCAGGAATACGCCTGCAAAGATTCTCAGGCAGCAGATGACGCCGGACTATCATTTGCATGTCTTCGTTATTCTGGAAAAACACCCTCTTCGAACCGGCTAAGGCAAATTTATACAAATGAGAAACCAAGTGGTTGATTAATCCATTCTTTTCGAATACTTCACCAAGACCTGATACGTTCGCTATCTGTTCAAATTTAAGTAAGCGTCTACATATGCCCGTATACAGATTGCACTTTATAGTAAAGGTTAGGACTATGTCAGGCCCTATAGCTCGAAGCAGGCGGAACAGCCGAACACAAGAAACTACTTCTCGAAAAGGATTCATACTCCGCCGACTCAGAGACAATCCATAATGTTTGACTCCCATTTCAGTCAGCCGGTCCACGTAATCATCAAACGGAGCTATAACAGAGACCTCATGTCCATTTTCTTGAAGAGTCTGGATAAGATTCTTTCGGAAATTGTAAACATACCAAGATGTGTTGGCAAGTATGCTTATTTTCACGGCTTACGACCATTCATGAATGAGTTATTGTTTGACTCACACACTTGTTCTAATGTTTTACTTTTCCAATGATGCCAACAGTAAAACTTAGTGACAAAGGCTATCGTCTAAAAGGAGTCGAGGCGACATGAACGATATCGAAGAAATGTGACAACGTTTTGATAAGAACTCGATAATCAAATCCTAAATGTGTTTTTGAAAGAGAAAGAGTATGATTATGGAGTACAAAACAGTGAAGTTACAGCATGTCCTGACAGATATGCATCGAATAACATCCCACTCGATTATTGGTGGCTTAGATATCTGTCATGTAAATATTCGAATGACAAAGTTTCCGGTTGGCCGTTCTCTTCTATAAATTGAAATTAACTCACAAATAGTCGATATTTCTATGAAAGGATTGTAACTTTTCTGCTTTAACTTAATCGGGATTGAACGAAAACCTTCCTGTTCGATTAAATGACCGTGTCGATTAACTTTTGTTGCCACGAGCACATCAAACCCAGCCGCTTTAGCAGCGCGCTATGTGCAAACGATGTGAAAAAAAATACCAATCCCCGTTAATCAGGAATAGAATTTTAGACTTATTTGTTCTCACAGGACAGCCATGCCTGGAACATCAAAATATTCCATAAGTAATTAAACCAGTTGCGTCTTCCCGAGAGGTGCTCGCCCCATTTCTCCCGGATCGTCTCCGGATGGAAAAATCCTTCCTGCCTTAAGCGTGTCTCATCTAACAACGACTCAGCCCATTCCTGTAGCGGACTGCGCAGCCAATCATGTATAGGTACACCAAAACCAGCCTTGGGGCGATCGATCAACTCCTTGGGCACATACTTATACAGGACCTGTCGCAGCAGCCATTTCCCCGAATTGCGACGTATCTTCATCGACAGTGGTATCTGCCATGAGAATTCCACCACACGATGGTCCAGCAATGGAGCACGAGCCTCAAGGCCAACTCCCATACTGGCCCGATCCACTTTGACTAGAATGTCGTCGGGTAAGTAAGTGACTGTATCCAGGCTCATCATGCGTTCTACAAATCCCGGTAGATTTGCCCACTGACTTTTTTTTGTGAGAATGGTATCAGCCTCACGACCTGCCAACAACACCTGTTCCGTGTGTTCCCATTGGCTTACCAAACGATGATAAAGCGCATCAGGATCTTCCATTGTCAGGACATCTGCAATCTTGTAAAATTTATCTCCGAAGGTACCCTGTGTCCCAAACCGCTTTAGTAAGGGGGAAAGCATGAATGCCATCCGGTCCCATTGGTCTGAGCTTGGTAAGCGAAGCATCCGGGCGGCAGCTCGTCGAAAAGGCACCGGGAGCCACGCGACTTTCCGCCAAATATCGGGTCCGATGAAGTACC
>Ga0315534_1002850_pt1 | contig 11370 bp, 10 predicted proteins | sample SalMarSW160240MG_FD_203094 | JGI IMG/M metagenome (GOLD analysis project Ga0315534, IMG submission 203094) | Salt marsh sediment microbial communities from the Plum Island Ecosystem LTER, Massachusetts, United States - Salt Marsh Sediment SW1602-40 ... | reverse complement strand
TGTGCTGTGTGGTTATGCCGATGGTGCTGAGGCAAAAAGGATACCGGTTCTTCTTCTATTCAAACGAAGGGGATCCGCGCGAGCTCATTAGCCCTGCTATTTCCGGCCGGAGGCGCGCCGCTGGACCTGTTTCCGCTCGTTTTCGGTCAACAGCCGCTTGCGAATCCGGATGGAATTCGGGGTCAGTTCGACCTGTTCGTCCTGCTCGATGTACTCCAACGCCATCTCGAGTCCCACCTGCCGCGCCGCCTTGAGCGTCACGGTTGCGTCCTTGGTCGACGACCGCATGTTGGTCAGCTTCTTTTGCCTTGCCACGTTCACCGGGATGTCGCCCTCCTTGCAGTGCTCGCCGACGACCTGCCCCTCGTATACCTGCTCGCCCGGCACGACGAACATCGGCCCCCGGTTGGCGAGTTGATCGACCGCGTAGGCCGTCACCCGCCCGGTCTCCATCGCGATCATCACGCCCAGGTTGCGGTGCGGGATGCCGCCGCGGTACGCGCCGTACTCCTGGAACCGGTGATGCATCACCGCCTCGCCCTGCGTCGCGGTCAGCATCTGGTTACGCAGGCCGACGAGCCCGCGAGCGGGAATGGCGAACTCCAGGTGAGCGCGGTTGCGGCGCGTGTCCATCTTGAGCATGTCCGCACGCCGGTCGCCGACCAGTTGCATCGCCGCCCCGACACACTGCACCGGCACGTCCAGCGACAGCCGTTCAATCGGCTCCTGCCGCTTGCCGTTCTCGTAGTGATAAATCACCTCGGGCTTTCCGACGCATAACTCATAGCCTTCGCGCCGCATGTTCTCGAGCAAGATGCCCAAGTGCAACAGGCCGCGACCGGAGACGACGAACTCGTCCTCGCGGAACTCGACGCGCAGTGCGACGTTCGATTGCAGTTCGCGTTCCAGGCGCTCGCGCAGTTGCCGGCTCGTGACGTACTTCCCTTCCCGCCCGGCGAATGGGCCGTCGTTGATGCGGAAGTTCATGTGCAGCGTCGGCTCGTCCACGTCAATCGGCGGAAGCGCCACGGGATTGGCCGGGTCGGCCAGCGTGTCGCCGATGTCCACGCGGCCCAGCCCCACCACCGCACACAGGTCGCCGGCTCTCACCTCCTCGACCTCAACGCGGGAGAGCTTGTCGAAGCGGAAAAGCTGGGCGATGCGTTCGGCCCGCTGCTCGCCGTGCCGGTCGATGACCGCGACGGCCGCTCCCGCGCGCAGCGTTCCGGCGAACACCCGCCCGATGCCGATCCGCCCCACGTAGTCGCTGTAGTCGAGCGTGGTGATCAGGGCCTGTAACGGGACGTTCGGGTCAGACACGGGGGCAGGCACGTGCCGGATGATCGCGTCGAACACGTCGTGTATGTTGCCCTCGGCGGGTTCCGGGCGAGGTGGAATGCTGTGGTCGGGCCGCTCGGCGACCGCCCAGCCATCGCGGGCCGAGGCATACACGGTCGGGAAATCGAGAGCGCGGTCGTCCGCGCCCAGCTCCGCCAGCAAGTCGAGCACCTCGTTGTGTACCTCGTGAGGGCGGGCGTCGTCCCGGTCCATCTTGTTGACGACGACGACCGGCCTGAGACCGAGATCGAGCGCCTTGGACAGCACGTACCGCGTCTGCGGCATCACGCCCTCGGACGCATCGACCAGCAGCAGCACGCCATCGGCCATCATGAGCACGCGCTCGACCTCGCCGCTGAAGTCCGCGTGCCCCGGCGTGTCGACGACGTTGATGTGGTATCGCTTGCCACGGCGATCGGTGTAGTCGATGGCGCAATTCTTGGCCAGGATGGTGATCCCGCGCTCGCGCTCGAGTGGATTGGAGTCCAGAATGCACTCGCCCACCAACTCGCCTTTGCGAAACAGTCCGCTCTGGCGGAGGAGTTGGTCGACCAATGTCGTCTTACCGTGGTCCACGTGCGCGATAATCGCCACGTTTCGGAGCTGCTCGTGTGTGTTTGCCAGGTTCCGTTACCATCCACAAAAGTGTCGCACGCCCACGGGCGGGCAACTCGGCCAAGAACCAATCCGGTAAACTGACGGGGAATCGCAGGGAGCCGGTCAGGCAGGCAACGGGATAGCCCCACGTGCCTGGGGCAAGAAGAACCGCAGCATCAGTACGTCGCAGGCCATCATCATCACCGTCATACGAGGGCAACTGGCCGCATAGCCTATCATATCGCCGCCACAAGTCAACACAATCATCACGGACGGGGTGGTGCACCAAGGCCGACGGCCGGTCTACTGCCTGTATAGCAGAACAGACCCGGCCGCGCGCACCTCAACAAGTTGATAGTCTGGAGTTCCGGGGACAGAGCTCCCGGGACATGATGCTTGATTATCGTTGCCGGCGCCGCAGATAATGTGTGGCGGGGACGCAGGGGGTTCTTTTCTCAACTCAGCCCCGCGGCCTGGATGGCCTCGACGGCGGGCTTGGACCAGCCGAGCGGCATGAGGTGGAAGCCCTTGCTCATCCCCTTCATTTCGCGCATGAGTCGGGCGGCGATGTCGGCGCTGACCTTCTTCTCGTCGCCTTTCGGCGCCGCGGCCATCTCCTCCATCACCTCGTCAGGGACGAAGACGCCCGCGACGTTGGCGTTCATGAACCTCGCCATACCGACGTTCTTGAGCATCACCAGGCCGGCGAGGATGGGGACGTCGATGTGCGACGCCGCCTTCATGAACTTCTCGAGCTGCTTCGCGTCGTAGACGGCCTGGGTCTGAATGAACTTGGCGCCGGCCGCGACCTTCTTTTCGAGCTTGATGATCTGCGGCTCGAGCGGGTCGGCACACGGGGTGACGACGGCGCCGGGGAAGAACTTCGGGCACTTTTCGGCGATGGGGCCTTCGTACTTGAACTTTGCCTTCTTCTTTTTCTTCTTCTTGCCGTCGTCGGGCGGCGGAGGCAGCTTAACCCGTTTCCAGGCGCCGTCGAGCCGGTTGCCCGCCTGGTCCTTGCCCTGCATGAGGCTGCGGATCGCAGCGAGCAGCGAGACGGAGTCGAGGTCATAGACCGGCTTGCACTCGGGGTGGTCGCCCAGGGTGGTGTGGTCGCCGGTCAGGGACAGGATGTTCTCGATGCCCCAGATCGCCGCGCCCAGCAGGTCGGCCTGGAGGGCGAGGCGGTTGCGGTCGCGGCAGACCATCTGGAGCACGGGTTCGATGCCCATCTCCTTGAGCTTGATGCAGACGGCGAGCGAGCTGATCCGCATGACGGCGCTCTGGATGTCGGTGACGTTGACGGCGCTGACGACGTCGCGGAAGTCCTCGGCCTCCTCCCAGAGCTCTTCGCAGTCGATGCCCTTCGGCGGGCCGATCTCGCCGGTCAGCACGACGTCCTGGGTTTCCAACGCTTCGCGAAGACTCATCTTTCCGCTCCTTTCCTTAGGCTTTCAGTCGGCGTCGTCGAAGTCTGCCGCCGGCGGCTCGGACCCCGACCACGCCGATATGGTGTTGGCCCCGTATGAGAAGGTGGCCCGTTGCCCCGACATGGCCAGGCTCCGCGGGCTGGCCGACCTCGACCAGTCCTTCGGTTCACGTAATTGACGCATCAGGTCCAGCTTTCCCAGCGCCTTCAGCCGGTCGTAGATGAGTTGCCAGCCGCAGTCGCGCTCGCTGAACACCTCGCACTTCCCGTCCCTCGCGCCGCCGCAGGGCCCGTTCAGCAGACCTTTGGCGCACAAGGTGAGGGGGCACAGCCCGCCGGTGTGCTCGACCAGGCATTCACCGCAGAGCGAGCAGTACTCGGTGATGAAGTCATCGGTCACGGTTTCCCCGCCGAAGATGGTGTCACACCCCGGGTGAGCCCGTCCGCCGCCGGTGGCGTCAATGACCGTGTGGATTCCCTGTCCGCAGGCGAGAACGATGAAGGAGTCCGCGGCCTCGGTCTGTTCTTTGTAGTCGACGTTGAGAAGCTGCTCGGTGAGCGAGAGCTTGCACAGTGAGCCGCCGTCGGGCGACACGGCCCAGCCGGTGACCTCGACCCCTTTGGCTTCCAGGCGCTCCTTCATGGCGCGGGTTTCCGGCTCGCCACCTGACTTGGCCTTGGCGGCGCAGTTGCCGCACCCGACGACGAATACCTTTTCTCCGTCCTCGAGATAGCTGAGAATCTCCTCCAGAGGCTTCTGGATTGTTGCGTGCATCAGGGTTACTCCTTATTCTTTGCTCGGCTCCGCTTCTTCCGCGGTCTCTTCGTATTCCAGAGCCCAGCGGATCGTGGTGCGAAGCTCCTTGGGAATGTCCTGCTTGCTGTGGTCGCGCGGCTCGATAAAGCGCTTGAGCTGGTCGAGCGTGCCCAGCTCTTCGCACCGCTTGTAGATCAGTTCCCAGCCGCAGGGCCGGCCGTCGCCGACCTCGCAGAGGCCATCGTTCGCGCCGCCGCACTGCCCGTTGACCAGGCCCTTGGCGCAGAGGGTGACGGGGCACAGCCCGCCGGTGATGCCGAGCAGGCAGTCGCCGCACTCGCGGCACCGTTCGTTCGACGGGAACAGCCCCTGGCTCCCGCCGACCGAAATGGTGTTCAGCGCCGGGAACACGGACCGGTCGATCATATTCCCCACCGCCTGCACGCCGATCCCGCACGAGACCACCAGCAGGGTGTCCGCATCGGCAAATCCCTTCGCATGTCGGCCCAGCCGAATGCCAACCAGGGCCTTGTTGCACAGGAAGTCGATCTCGATTCTGCCGAGGACTGTCTTCCCGGCGCTTTCAAGCTCGCCGGCAAGCTCGTTGAGACGCGCCGGGCCGCCGGTGTCGCAGCCTTCGGGGCACCCGCAGCAGCCGACCATGAACACCTTGTCGCCGACTCCGGCAACGATCTCCTCCGCCGGTTTCCGTTCGGTTAGAATCATAGCCGCTTACTCCTTGGGACTGCCGATCTCGTGACGTATCGCGTCGAGCAGCCGGGGCATCGCCCGTTCGACCGACTCGCTCAGCTCCATCCCGGGCTCGACCGCCGCGGGCTCCATCCCGAAGACGAGGCCCTCGTCGAGCTTCACGTTCTCGAGCCGCGCGAGAACCAACGCCTCTCGCAGTTCGACCTCGTGCAGCGAGCACTTCGACTCCGGTTGCTTCATCCTGTTTTCAAGCTCCGCGAGCGGCATCCGGTAAATGGCGCCGGGCTCGCCGCCTGTGCGGATCGCATCGACCAGGATGATCCTCTCGGCCTCGCCGAGGTCCGGCAGCACGTCCATCAGCGCCGTGCCCGCGTCGATCAGGTCCACGCGCTCGGGTACGCCGCGCTCGCACAGTCTTTCGATCGCGCGGACGCCGAGTCCGTCATCCTGCATCAGGATGTTGCCGCAGCCGACGACGGCAATCCGCCGTTCAGGCAACGCGGAACCTCCGAATGTCGCTGCCGTGGGCGTTCACCACGTGCACGGCGCACGCGAGGCACGGATCGAACGACCGCACGATGCGGAGCACCTCGAACGGGTTATCGGCGTCCTTGACTTTCGTCCCTTCGAGCGCCTGCTCGATCGGCCCCGGCTGGCCCTCTTCGTCACGAGGACCGGCGTTCCAGGTGGTCGGCACCACCAGTTGATATCGGTCGATGACGCCGTCCTTGATCTGTATCCAGTGGCCGAGCGCCCCGCGCGGCGCGCCGGTCAGGCCCATGCCCTCGGCCTCGTCCGGCACGGCCCAGTCTGCGCAGACGGGCTCGCCCGGCTTGAGCGCCAACAGCCAGTCGGCCATTGCATCGGCGACGATCTTGGCCTCGATCGCGCGGGCCGCGTGGCGGCCGAGCACGCTGTGCAGCGCGTCCGGCCCGGCGCCCAGCTCGCCCAGCGCCGAGTCCACGATCCCCTTGAGCGGCTCCGCGCCGAGGCTATACGCCACCATCGCCCGGGCGAGCGGGCCGACCTCGGTGGACTTGCCGTCGTAGCGCGGCGACTTGATCCAACTGTATCCGCCTTCCTTGTGGGGGTCCGGCTCCGTCTCGCCCTCGGACGGATGGAGCTTGCTCGGCGAGCTGAACCAGGAGCTGGCGACGGACTCGGTGATCTGCGCGGCGTCGATCTTCTGGAACTCGCCGTCGGCGGTGACCAGCCCCTGTGGAAGAAGCCGCTCGCGCGTCGCCGGGTCGACGTTCTCTCCCTTGAGGTCGAAGCTGCCGTAGGCGAGGTATCGGTTGCACCCGCCGCCGACCCCGGCGTGGTCGGAGTAGACCTTGGCCACGGCGAGGACGTCGGGGACGTAGCGGGTGTCGATGAAGTTCTGCACCTCGCTGAGCTTTCCGAGGAACGTCGATATCTTGTCCATCGTCGGCACTTCGGAGTTGCCGCCGGGCATGATCGTGGCGCTGTGGGGCATCTTGCCGCCGAAGATGCAGAGCATCTCGTGCGCCAGGCGGCGTGCGCGGAGCGCCTGGACGTAGTGCGCCGTCAGCGTCCGGTTGACCTCCGGCGAGAACCGGTAGTCCCCCTCGTGCCTCGGCACGAACGGGCCGAGCGCGCCGCGCCCGATGAACGCCTTGACCGCTTGGAGATCGTCATCCTCGCCGTCGTAGTCGGCGACGGCCGTCACGTCGACGAAATCCAGCGCCGCCAGGTGATAGAAGTGCAGGACGTGTGACTGGATGTAGTTGCACCCCAGGATCAGGTTCCGGAGCAGTCGGCCGTTGTCCGGGATTCTGTCGGCAACGCCGAACGCGTCGTCGAGCGCGAACGAGGAAGCGGTCGCGTGCGCGGTGGGGCACACGCCGCAGACCCGCTGGGTGATGCGCTGGGCGTCAAGCGGGTGCCGGCCCTTCAGGATGATCTCCCAGCCGCGGAAGAGGGTGCCGCTGCATCGGGCCTCCTTGACCTCGCCGCCGTCTACGACCACTTCGACCTTCAGGTGCCCCTCGATCCGGGTGAGCGGGTCGATGACGATCTTCTTCATTCACCTACTCCTTGGAGCTGACTGCAAAGCGTTTGAGTCGCTCCTCGCTGATTTTCTTGTACATCGGGTCGAAGCCGTCGGGGAAGAACGGCTCGACGCATCCGAGGCAGGGATTGCCGGCGCCGACGCACCAGTTCTGGCCATCGTTCCATTGCCGCGTCGGGCAGTCGGCATAAGTCATCGGCCCCTTGCAGCCAAGCTCGTACAGGCAGCCGGGCTGGCCGGGGTGCTGGGCAAACTTGCCCGCGTCGAAGTCCGCCCGCCTCGGACAGTTCTCGTGGACCAGCTTGCCGTAGTACACAAGCGGGCGGCCCAGCTCGTCGAGGTCGTCCGGCCCGGGCAGGCCTCGGAGAAGAAGCCCGACCACCGTGCCGACAAACCAGTCGGGATGCGGAGGGCACCCGGGGATATTCACGACCGGCACATCGATGCCCGCTTCCTCGAGCACGCTCTGGACGCTCTTCGCCCCGCTCGGATTCGGCCTGCCGGATGGGATGCCGCCGAACGACGCGCACGTGCCGACCGCCAGGACCGCCAGCGCGTCCCTCGCCAGGTCCAGGGTCTTTTCGTGCATGCTCAGGTGTTTGCCGTCCAGCTCGCCCACGCCGCCGTACGCGCCGCCGTCCTTGGTTGGCACGGCCCCTTCGCAAATGAGCAGATACCCCTTCTGCGGCAAGCCGCCCAACAACACGTCGACCGCCGGCTCGCCAGAGCCCGCCATGATGGTGGGATGAAACCGCAAGTTCACGTGCTTGCCGGGAACCAGCTCGTCCACCAGGACGTTTCGGATGCTGGGGGCGACCGTGTTCAGCACGGACACCGAGCAGCCGGAACAGCCCGACATTTGGAGCCAAACCGCTGGGTATTCCTGTACGTCAATCACCTCAGGACCTCCTGGATAAGACGGCTCCTCCTCGGAGATTTGCCATTCTTGGCGCCACACGGTATTGTGGGAGCTCAAGTGCGGAACCGGTCTTGAGAGCTGGGCTGAGTGTGCCAGCCGCTTGAGACAGCGCCGTTTCCTCTCGTTGTCAAGACGCGTGAGAGCGCCAGCTTGGATTATATGGCTTGCTGTTCAGAACTCAACCACCAATCACCGGTTTTTTTGTCCCTGCCTCCCCGGGCGGCGATCATTGCTACTTCCATTCTACGGGCGGGCCGCGCTTGCACCAAAGCAATTCCCGAAGCATCGCCGCGGGATGTAGGTTGAACGACACGGCAAGTGCCGCGGTTTCACTCACTTCGGCGATGCGCCCCAGGTGCCAGAAAGTGGTACTTTTTGGGAACAGGTGTCGCTGAAAAGTACCACTTCGTGGCTGACGAACACGGTGATTGCTTGGCTTCAGAATATCAGCTTGAAGGCAAGGCGGGAGCGCCCGCGCCGCCCAGCGCGAGGTTCCCGCCGATTTCGGTCACGGTCCGGCAGGACCGGCAGGCGGTTCGATCCGCACCCCGTCGCCTGAGCGCACGACGCCGCCGCTTGTCACTCGGGCGAAGATCGTCTGGTGAGGCATGGCGCACCCGCCAAGCCTGCGATAGACCTCACAGTAGCGGCAACATTCCCTGCCAGTGATGGTCACCTCGAGGGCGACGTCGCGGCCGACCCGGAGGCGCGTCCCCGTGGGGAGCGCCGACAGGTCGAGCCCTTCGGTGTTGAGATTCTCGGACAGCGCGCCGGGGACGAGCGATCCGCGGGCTTTGGGGCACGACGCGGCTTGGCCGTCGGCGGCGCCCTTCAAGAACGCCCGGCTCTGCTCGTTGATTGACTCGATGGCGAGCAGGCTGACCTGCCGCTCGCCGGGCGCCGCGTGCGCGTCGCCGACGAGCCCGTGGCCGGGCCGCAACTCGGCCTCGGCAACCGGCACCTTGGCCACGTGCCTCCGGCCGCTCACGTTGACGGACACGATTCTCCCGGTCATCCCGCGCGTGCTCCTCCGCTCGCTCAGCATGGTCAGAACGCAATCGACGGAGCCCCGCCGGGCGGCGGCCAAGGCCCGCGGGCGATAGTGCGCGTAAAGCCGCCTCACCCTGTCCGCCAGCCGCTCGCGAACGACGAGCAGGACGACGCCCTCGGCCGAGGAAAGGAGTGCGTCCACGGCCGCTCTCCAGCCCCGGCCTCGCAGTTCGAGCGGCCCGAACTCGTCAACGACCACCAACTCCGCCGAGCGTGTCGTACCGGATGCCAGGGTCGTGCATCCCAGTTCGAGCCCCTCGGCGCTGAAGGCGAACGATCCGGCCCGGACGGTCCCTCCCTCACGTCGCCTGGCCAGCGGTGCGCGGGCGCCCGTGTCGAGGTCCAGCACGTCGAACCCCGCCAGCGTGTTCTCGCGGCAGACCGAAGGCGACAGGATCCCCGCCACGCGGATGCCCTTGGCGCGGACCCGCTCGACCAGCTCGGCGGCGGCCGTGGTCTTCCCCGAATGCTTGGGGCCGGTCCACAGGAGCAGTCTTGTGTGCGGTCGCGGCATCCGACCAGTGGAGTCTAGAACGATACTGTCACGCAAAGGACCCACAGCGCCACCGTGACGAGCGATACGACGCCGGCCGCAAGTCTGGCGCGCTGTGCCGAGGCGGCGCGCGGTCTGGTCTTGGCGGACTCAACTGCACGGGCGGCAAGGGGGACGAGGAGCGCGTTGCCCGCCGCGGCGATCGTGCCGCTGATGCCGACGTAGCGCAACACCTTGGGAAGCCCGACGTCGATCCAGTAGGAATAGCGGAACACGTACGTGATGAGCACGGCAAACAGGGCGTAACCGAGATAGGTCGCCGTCACCGCGGAGAGGGCGTGGCTCTTCATCTTGAAGCGGCTGTACACCACGTCGTAGGACAGTCCGAGCAGGAGGATGCCCAGCAGGTGGCACGCAAAGAAGGGAGCGTTGAAGAACTTGTATAGCATGGCGCAGGTGGCGATGAGTGTCGAGGAGCCAGCCCGGGGGAAGTAAGCCCTGGCGACGGTCAGGACGACGAAGCCGATGATGGTCAGCGGGACCGAGGCGTGCGGCGCTTGCGCCCGATAGAGCACCCCGCCCAGGATCGCCTCGGACGCGCCCCACAGCGTGCCAAAGAACAGAATGCCAAGAACGTGTTCCTTCTTCACCGCCGTTTCCTTTCCCAAGAGGAATGCTCCGTTCGTGCGGCTGATGTTAGCATCTTCGCCGCAGCAGCGCCAGGCCCGCGAGCAGGATCGCCAGCGCTGCCGGCTCGGGCACCACGGCGTTCACGACCAGGTCGCCCGAGCTCGTGGTCAGCAACTGGTAGTAATCCCATCCGTAGTCGGTCTTGGTGTACTGCTCGAGAATCCCGGTCACCCGGTCGAAGTGCTGGCCCGCGGAAATCAGCGGGTGGTAGTCGCCGGCCGCGTCCTCGTTCATGTAGTCCGCCGCCCACACGTCGCCGGACCCGTGGAAGTTGTAGTTGTCGCCCGCCTTGCCCAGGCCCATCATGCTGACCGTTACGTCCTCGATGCTCATCCACATCGCCTCGTACGGTTCCGCGCTGTGGTCCGCAACGTACCAATCCCCCGGCGGGCCCTCGACCGGCGCCGCGATCTCGCTCAGCGACACGGCCTTCGGCGCCGGCAGCGGATTGCCGCTGCTGATGATCGTGTAGCCGGAGGTATCCTGGTATCGCAGCAGTGTGTTGCCGCGGTACTCCTCGACGGCCACGTCCGTGAACGACACCAGGTCCCCCACGGCCACCGTGTTGAACATGTCGTTGCTGATGGTCCAGTCCTTCAGTGCGATGCCGCCCCACCCGTCGGGGTGGCTGGGAGCCTGCAGAGTAATCTTCGGCTGGGATCCGGCGAACTTGTGGACGACAATCCCGCCCTCGCAGTCGACGGTCTGACCGTTATACGTGCTGTTGCCGTCCGGGTCGACCGCCAGGTCGACGTACTGGATGTCGTAGATCGGCAGGGCCGCGGCGGTGGTGCCGAACAGCCAAAGGCACCCGGCGAGCGCCGCCAGCCGCGGCCGGTTCACTAGCTTGTCCCACATACGTTCATCTCCTCTTGCCCGGTGTCAGGGGGGATAGGGGAACCAGTCGGGGTCGTCCCGCGGGGGGACCTCCAGGTCGGCGGGCCAATGGGATTTCCAGACCGATTCGCGCCACTCGACATGGTAGTCGCAGAAGAGGACCGAGCCGCCCAGCCCTGAGCGGGATCGGGCGTGGCGGGCGCTGAACGCCTTCGGATAGCTGCCGCAGTGCTTTCCGGCCGAGCGGTACTCCCGCTTTCCGTCGTAGGCGCGGCGCGGGTCCAGCAATTGGTCGAACAACAGAACCACGCGGCTCGGATTGGCGACCTTGCTCCGGCGGAGGAAGCTCGGCATGGGCTTCCCGCCGTCGCCGGGCGCCCGCCAGCAGTCCCCGTCCAGCTCCAGGCACGAGTTCATGGCGTACGAGAAATACCCGTTCCGGCGAGGCTTGTAGTCATACACGCTCTCCGGGCCCAGCGCTGCGGCGGGACACTGGAAGATTGTGTCGGTTCCGGGG
>Ga0315534_1002848_pt1 | contig 11375 bp, 10 predicted proteins | sample SalMarSW160240MG_FD_203094 | JGI IMG/M metagenome (GOLD analysis project Ga0315534, IMG submission 203094) | Salt marsh sediment microbial communities from the Plum Island Ecosystem LTER, Massachusetts, United States - Salt Marsh Sediment SW1602-40 ... | reverse complement strand
GCAAGATCTTCACGCCATTCTTCACGACCAAGCCCATCGGCAAGGGGACGGGCCTGGGCCTGGCGATCGTCTACGGCATCATCAAGATGCATCGAGGACAGATCTATGTGGAGAGCGAGGTGGGGGCGGGCAGCACCTTCACTATCACCTTGCCGGTCAGGCTGCCTGGCACCGGGGCAGAGCCAGCCCAGACGCTGGGGGCAGAACAGACGACGGAGGAAGACTCCAAGTGAGCGGACCAGATGCTGAGGAGGTCACGTGGTGGGAAAACAGTCAAACATCCTAGTGATCGACGACGAGAGAGGCATACGTGAGGGATGCCGCCGGGCTTTGACGCCTCTGGGCTACTCGGTTGAGGTGGCGGATACGGGTGCCGCGGGGCTACGAGAGCTGCGCGAGGGATCCTTCGATCTAGTCTTGCTGGACTTGATGATGCCAGGCATGAGTGGGGTCGAGGCTCTGGACCGCATCCGTGAGATAGACCCGGACGTCGTGGTCATCATCATCACTGGCTATGCGACGGTGGAAGCGGCTGTGAGGACTATCAAGAAGGGAGCCTACGATTTCATATCCAAGCCCTTCACCTCGGATGACCTGAGTCTGGTCGTGAGCCAGGGCCTGGAACACCGGCGGCTCACGCTGGAGACCAAGCGCTTGCAGGCGATCGAGGAAGAGGCGAAGGAGCTTGCGCGGGCGAATATGGAGCTGGAGAAGCTCGACTCGATGAAGAGCCGATTCATGCTCACCGTGGCCCACGAACTGCGAGCGCCAGTTGCCGCCATACAGGGATACCTGGGCCTCATTCTGGACGGCTACGCGGGCGGCGACGAAAGGGAGATGATAGCAACCGCCCACGACAGGTGTGGCGAGCTCCTGGAGATGATACACGATCTCCTCGTGCTGGCTCACATGAAGGAGAAGGCTATGGCGGTCAAGAAACTGAAGACTGTATCGGTGGCCACGACGTTGGATGAGGTGGCTGACCTGATGCGAGCGGAGGCACAACGGAAGGGTGTGACCCTTACAGTGAAGATCGGAAAACGCCCTGAGATGTTGGCAGACGAAGAGGATCTGAAGCAACTCTGGACCAACCTCATATCCAACGGCATCAAGTATACGCCCCGCGGCGGGAGTGTAGTGGCGTCCCTTGACGAGAAGGACGGCCAGATAGTGGGTGTGGTGTCTGATACAGGCATCGGCATCGCTGCCGATGACCTGCCGCGCATCTTCGCGGAGTTCTACCGTACGCCGCAGGCGAAACAGATGGAAGAGCACGGTACGGGGCTGGGCTTGCCCATCGTGAAGGAGATCGTGGAGACCTACGGTGGGAGCATCGACGTAGAGTCGAAGCTCGACGAGGGCACGACCTTCACCGTCACCCTGCCTCCTACGAAAGAACCAGGAGAGCAGATCCTGGAAGGAGGCCGGACAGTTGGAGGACAAGGGGAGGGATGACGATTCCGGCTTGAGCTTGCCGTTGCTTCTGCTGTCATGTCACGTCCTTGATCGGGATCAAACAACGTTTGCGGAGCAAGAAAGGGACCGGATTTGTCAATCCGGTCCCGATTGTATGAGGGGATGGTATGGCCAGCTAATGAGGCTGTGGTCTACTCGTCCTTGGCAACCCGCTCGGACTTCTTGGCCTCGTAGATCTCCTTGGCCTTCTCCTCGCCGTAGTACCACAGAGCGTGGTGTTCTTGGGCATAGGCAGCCGAGGTCACGCCAAACCGCATGCTGACCAGTCCGGCCCACATCAGAGGGTGCACCACCGCCAGATAGAAGTGGACGATGAACATGCACACAGTCACGATCATGGCTATGTCGTGTAGGAGCACCATGAGCTGGAAGGCGCCGATGGGCAACACACCCTTGCCGAACCACATGAGCAGGCCCGTGATGGCGAAGACTACGCTCCCGAGGATAATGACCGCAGCGTTCATCTTCTCCCCGGTGTTGAACCTGTCTTGAGGTGCCATGGCCTCGTGTCGGCCGAACATGTAGTAGGGTATCATGCCCTTCACCCACTCCACGTCGTAGCGACTCACCTTGAAGACTGACTTGAGGCTCATCAGCGCTCGGCGGGGCTCAAGTATGATGTATACGAGGGGCAACACTCCGTAGGCGATGGCCATGGCCCGATGGACCAAGCGGATAAGTTGACCGCTCTCGCCTTGAGCCAAGGGGCGAAGGAAGGGGAAGAACAAGATCATCCCCGTCATGGCTAGCCCGAGGAAGGTGACGGTGTGACCCCAGTGGAAGACACGCTCCATGGCTGTGTACTTCGGTATCCACCGGATCCTGATGGCTCCGGCCTCATCTGCCTGCTCGACTTTGCGCATCTTGTCACCGATCATTCGACTTCCTCCATCGTAATGCTGCGGCGCGACACGAAGTAGAAGCCCATCATGGCTAGTGCGGCCGCACCGAAAGCCATTGTGCCCAGCGGTTGCACCAAGTCCTGCCAGAGTGAGGCCATTGCTGGGTACTGGGGATTCTCCGGGAGTCCGTATGCCGAAGGTCTCTCCTTGAGGACGTACAGTCGGCCGAGCCCTCCCATCTCATGCTCGCCGTAGAGATTGGCGTTGGGGAATCCTGTCTGCTGCAGCTTCTCTACTCGGGCCTTGCCTATGGACAGCATCTCCTCGCGGTCGCCGAAGTGGAACGCCCCCGAGGGACATGTCTTGACGCAGGCAGGCGGCAGGCCATTGGTGACGCGGTCCTGGCAGAAGGTGCACTTGTAGGCTTTGCCCTCCCCCGAGAGGGGATTGGTGTCCAACCGCGGTATGCCAAAGGGACAGAACTGGGTGCAATAGCCGCAGCCATTACACAATTCCCACTCGACAGTGACGATACCTAGCTCAGGGTCCTGTTTGAGTGCACCGGTGGGACAGACCTCCACGCAGGCTGGGTTCCCGCAGTGGAAGCAGCCTTGGGTCAGGAATAGCCACTGGAGGTTGCCGTTTTGACCATGTTCGAAGAACCTGACCCGTGTCCAGGTGACAGGTGAGAGGTCGGGCGGGTTCTCGTAGCTTCCTTGCTGGGTCGTCGCTTCCGCAGGCAAGTCGTTCCACTGCTTGCACGCCACCTGGCAACCGCGACAGCCCGTACAGATCGACTCATCGATCAACATAGCGACTCTGGACATGTATCTCTTGCCCCTTTCGACAAGCTATGATTCATCCATAGTGTGGAGAGTAGCTCCCTACAAAGGCTTCCGATGGCAGCGCGTACTCTACCACAGCCCTCGGTCTATTGTCAAGAGTGCCACGAGTGTTGACCAAATCTGCGCGCCCAATAGGCGCAAGGCTTGACCAACTCGCGAAGGTCAAACCTTGCCGACTGCTCCGTGAACGTGTTGGTGGAGACCGCATGGCTCTAGTGGTGCAGAAGGCCTAGCAAACACGGCCGCGCACCCACTAGGAGACGGCGGGAACGCCAACGGGCACTCCCTCCGTCACGCCGGTCAGAGTCTTCTGCACCGCGTTTAGCAACTCTGAGGGCTTGACCGGTTTGTTGAGCCACGCGCTCACTGCGACGCGCTGGTCGCTAGGGAACAACTCGTGACTCTTGACGCCCGTGAGCGACGTGATCATGATCACAGGGATACTCTTCAGATGAGGATCTCTCTGCATCGCATTGCTGACATCCAGACCATCCGTGATGTAGTCCATCATGATATCCAGCAATACCACGTCAGGCTTGACAGAAGAGCCGCGCATCGCTTTCAGCGCCTCAGCGCCGCTCGAAGCGGTGTGGACTTCGTGCCCGTGGTTGACTAGGATCCTCTTCGTGATGTTCAGGAAGTCCGGATCGTCGTCTACGACTAGTATTCTGGCCGCTCGTTCGGCCCGTCCAGGCAAGTGAGTGCGTGTTCTGTCCAGATAGGACCTAACCATGGCATAGATCAGCAGTCCGACCAACAGAATCAACGCAGCAGCAATCTCAATTGTCAACATTCCACTAACCTCCGCAGCTAGGTGTAGTCTTGTTCAGCGGCCAGCCTAGGCCCCGCTCGAGGGGCGGACCGACTCCGCAAGCTTTTCTCCCTCTGCCTTCTTCTTGTCGGCAACGTGCAAACGCCTGCGCTCGAGTTGCGTCACAACCATCACGTAGGCCACGAAGACGAACAGCAGACCGAAAATCCCTATCAGCTCCAGTGACAGCACAGTTCTCACCTCCTTTCCAAACCGTTTGTGATACTGGCCAGAGCACTGCGCGCCCGAGGGCCCTCGGAACCGACTACTAACGAGTCTCCTCCGCGGGCCTCGCGGCGTGCTCCCCAGCCTGGTGCTCTGTCTGTGATATCCTTCTGGCTGCCTGGGTCCTGACCATGGCGTACACCAGGAAGGCAAACAGTCCACCCATTACACCTACTATCTCAAGAGACAACATGTCAGTCACCTCCTAAACCGTGTTTCCCTACTTCCACTGACAGTCTACCATAGTGGGGGCCACCTTTGAAGAGGGAAAGCGCTTGTTATGCACCCCGAAGAAAGGCGCAAGCTGTCGCGGGGTCTGTGGGTGTTTAGGCCGGGGCTGCTGCAGGGGAGCTTGGGTACATCCGCCCGACAAGCGATACGCATATATGCCTATGGTGTTTGGGAGAGGGGGAGTGGAAAGGCAGGGGATGGTTGCGGGAGCTAGGGCCCTGCCGCACGGCAGCAAAGGCCGTCCGGTGCTGGTGCCAGCGTAGCTATATCCGACCACTCGCGTGTCTTCACGTTGTGTCGAGTGGGTGGAGAATGGTGCAGTCCCAGCGCGAGATACTCTTTGGGGACGAGGCGGACGATCTCTGACTCAGGCCACAGAGGCGGGGGTATGTACCGCGAGGGAATTGTCTCTCACTTCGCCGGAGGAGCCAGATACTGGTCGGGGGCGCATCACCGCTCGGGCGTGGCTTCCACGGCTGGCTCTGGGTGGCCGGCGGAACGCTTCCTCCACCACAACACGCCACCTGGCAGGCTGGAGACGATGATGATGGCCTGCATGATGAGGGAGATGGCTAGTGATCTCTGCTCCGGGACGCCCACCAGGTTGAAGAAGAAGACGTAAGCGCTCTGATTGAGTCCGATGCCGCCTATGGAGATGGGTATCAATAGAACGAACGTGATGAGCGGCGTGAAGAGGAAGATGTGCAGAAGAGAGATGCCGCCTCCCAGGGCCAGGGAGATGAGGTAGTTCACCACACTGCCGATAGTGAGTACCAGAACGGAGATGCCGAAGCACACCGTCAGGGCGGCGTAGCTCCGCCGGTAGGCCGACAACGCTTCCGACAGCCGATCGTAAAGAGGGGCCAGGCGAGAGAGGAACGAGATACGGAAGAGACGCCTGATCTGTGCCCGCAGCCGGCCGCTGAGCATGAGGGCGAAGACTGCGCAAAGCGCCAGGAGCACTAGTGCAGCGACGACAGCTACTTCCCAGAGTGCGGCCTGGCCCTCGGAGTACACCACCAGCAAGGCCATCACCGCCGCCACGAAGACGAAAGCGATGAGGCCCAGCATCCTGTCCACCAGCACGGAGATGGCGGTTTCGGCGGGAAGTAGGGTGTGGCGGGCGAGATCATAGCCGCGTACCAGGTCGCCGCCTACGTTGGTGGGCAGGAAGTTGCCGAAGAAGAGACCTACGAAGGTAAAGGAGAGAAGGGTGCCAAGGGGCACCCTTATCCCCTGCGCCTTGAGCAGTATCTGCCACTTGACGGAGCCCACCGCTATGGCTCCGAAGTAAAGGAACAGCGCTACGAGGACATATAGGTAGTTGGCCGAGGCAGAAGACGTCACCTCGACCAACTTTTCCATCCCCACTCGGCTCAGCAGATAGGCGATCAACCCCACGCTGACAACAACCTTGAGGACTGCGATCAGCTTGTCCCTCAACTCATTCCTCCGGTGAGGCCTTCAGGGACTTCTCCGCTGCTTCCACCCTGGCCTGGTCCACCTCTTTGGTCGTCCAGGCCATATCCCACACGACGTGCTTGTCGCGTTTGACGTAGTAGTCGTAGCTGCCGAGGATGCGGGAGAACACCTCGATGCCTGCCAGGGCGGAGAAGACGTATATCAGGCGTACGGTGTGCCTGATGGCTCGCCAGACCTCACCCACCGCCAGACGCGCCACCCGCGTGTTGTCCAGGCTGGATACCCGGTAGCCGTACTTGCGCTTGAGGTGGAGGTGTCCCGCGTAATTCCTGCGCCGCTGACGCACGAAATCGCCGAGGGTTTCGGGGCCCATGTTGTAGACCATCGCATCGGGCGCGTACCGCACCTGCAACCCGCGTTTGATCATCAGGGCTTCGACGAAGGCCTCGTCCATGGCTACGTCCGGGGGTATCTCGTCGAAGACCTTGCGAAAGGCGATCATCTCGCCCAGGCGCGGAATCTCCAGGCACAACGAATGCTCCAGAGTCAGGCGCAGGTGAGAGAGATAGCCGACGACCTGGTCCGGCACGTTTACAGGGACCTTGTGCGCCCCGGTCATGCCCACCTGGGGGTCCCGGAACATCTTGACCAGGTTCTCCACGGTTTCCTCGCCGGGCAGGGTGTCGCCGCTCTCCAGGACGCAGATATCCTGCACGGCGTGTCTGAGGAACAGGTTGACGGCCGAGACTTTGCCCTCCCGCTCCTCCTGAACGAGCAGCTTGATACGGGGATCTCTGGCCTGGAAACCTTGCACTACGGCGGAGGTGCTGTCTGTACAGCCGCTAGCCACGACGATGATCTCGGTGATCTCCACCGTTTCGAGTCGCTGGCCGATCATCGCTTCCAGCAGTTGGCCGATATTCGCCTCTTCGTTGTGGGCTGTAATGCCCACACTGCACTTTGTTCTCTCGGGTCGACTCACCGGTACCTCTCAAGGCGGCCGAAGGACCCACCTCGATGGTGTGTGGGACTCTCTCGAGTCTGGCCGGTCCGATTGTACGGACGCTGGGCAAGCTTGTCAAGGGGCGACTTCACTAGCTCACCACTGTCTTCCAGGCCATACGGACGGTGCGGGGCAGTTCCAGCCAGGTGCGCCTGCGCAGCAGTGTATGAGCCACGCGGTGTGGCCGGAGATAGAAGCGGCGGTAGGCCTCGCGCCATTTACGCTCCACGAGCTCCGCGGGCATCTCATCGGTCTCGAACTGGGCCTTGTTCTCGAAGAAGGCGAACTCGTGCCAATCGTGCACCAGGAGCCTGCCCTGCTCCAACACCTGGTCGTACATCTGTGTGCCGGGGAAGGGAGTAGCCATGGAGAAATTGGCGATGATGGGATCGAGTTCACAGGCGAAGCGGATGGTGTCTTCCATGGTCTCTTCCGTCTCCCCCGGTAGCCCGATGATGAAGAAACCAATGGTCTCCATGCCCACCGCTTTGGCGGCCTTGAAGGCTGAGCGCACCTGGTCCAGCGTGAGTTGCTTGTGGATGACTGTGTCCAGAATGCGCTGGTTTCCGCTCTCCACTCCAAAGGCCGTCCGTATACAGCCGGCTTGACGCATCCTGCCTAGCAGCACCTCGTCGGCCAGGTTGGCGCGAATACCGTTGATCATGATCCAGGGCACGTGGTTCAAGCCCTCGGCGATGAGCAGGTCGCAGATCTCCAGAGCTCGGTGCCGGTCGATGTTGAAGGAGTCGTCGAGAACGCCTATTTCCGCGGCGCCCAGGTCCTGGACCAGCCATCGCCACTCTGAGACCACACTCTCAGGCGACCGCGCTCTCCATCCCCGGGGGAGGATCTGTGAGCAGTAGCTGCACCGGTACGGGCAGCCTCGCGAGGTGAGGATGGGATAGCTTGGTCCTTCCACGTCGTCGAGCGTAGGCTGTAGATTGGAGTAACGATCCATCTGGAAGTGGCGGTAGGCCGGAAAGGGGAGGAAATCCACGTCTTCGATGACGGATCGGTCGGGGTTGTGGACTACTTGCCCATCGCGCTGGAAGGTGATGCCTAGAATTCCGTCCAAGGCTTCGCCCTTTTCCAGGTGGTTGCAGACGTCGATCCAGGTGAGCTCTCCCTCACCTCGTGCCACAGCGTCGATCTCGGGCCTCTGGACCGATTCCTCCGGCAAGACCGTGGGGTGAGAGCCTCCGAGGACGATGCAGGCGTTCGTCAATCGCTTCAGCTCGCGAGCGAAACGCCAGGCACTCTCGATCTGAATAGTCGTGGCCGTGATCCCGACCACATCAGGGGGAAACTCGGCCACGACTCGCTCCAGTCGTGTGTCTTCCGCCTGCATGTCGAAGACGCGGACCTCGTCGCCCCGTCGTTCAGAGACGGCAGCCAGGTAAGCGAGGCCCAGTGAGGGGCTACTGCGCACGTCTATGGGCAGGTCCATCTTGGGGTCGATAAGCAGGACTCTCAACTCGACTCTCCTCACGCCGGGTTGCTGGCGCACCTTCCCATTATAACAGAGCGGTGCTCAAAGAGGAAACGGCGGGCGGCCCTGAACCTTCGTCCGTCGAGTTATCACGACCCGGTGGTCTGACGACGGTTGACCCTTGCGGCAGCCCAGCGGAGTATCCTGTCCAGCGGTACGGTGAACAGAGGTGGAACGAGGATCATGAAGGCGGCGAGGCCAAGCTGCACCAGCGCGGAGACCTGGAGAAAGGCGAAGAGAGGATCGGGCAAACGCCAGGTGATCTCGAAGCCGTTGAGCGCGTAGGCGGCGGCCAGAGGGAGGGCCAGGAGGTAGGCCAGAATGAGAGCGAAGCTGTAGCTCAGAGTGGCCACTTCGATGGGCGATCTCTCTTTCTGCTTCCAGACCAGCCAGACTAGGATGCAGATCGCTGGGAGAAGGGCTGTGCCCATGCGTGCCACGGAGCCGGACATGAAGGCGTCCCAGTTGTCGATGGTGCTGAAGGAGTATACTTCGCCTTCCCATAGAAACAGGAGATTGTAGAAGACTACAGTACCCAGTGCGCTGGCCACCAGGGCGGCGGTTGTGCGGCTCCAGCGGCGCCAGAGCAGGTAGGCCACCGCAGACACAGAAACGACGACGAAGGGTATTCTCCGGCGCTCTTCTGTGTCTAAACGCTGGCTGCGGCCCTTCTGCATTTCGGCGTCTGATCCTTGTATGGCGTATTCGGCCAATCGGCGGGCACTCTCGAAGTTCCTGACCAGCAGGGAACTGTACGCCACTTCGGCGTCGCCCTTGGCAGCCGCACTTAGAGGCTCCCGGCCGATACTCTCCAGATAGACGTCCGCCAGTTCCACCCTCTGCTGCGCCCATGATACCCATTTCTCTGTGCTCTCCGCTTCGTCCATGAGGAGTGCATCGAAGAGGATCTCTCCCTGTGCTGCGCTGGGTATCGCCGTTCCCAGCACGGCTGCGATGGTGGGCGCTATGTCTGTCTGCTCTATCTCCTCTCGGCTCCCCGGCGCCACTCGCCCTCCCGCCATCACCAACGGGGTGATCACAACGTCTTCGTCCGCTCCTCCGTGTCCGCCGTGGCTGAGATGACCGTGATCTGAGGTCACGATAAGCACGTTCCGCCTCAGGCTCATGGATCGTGCGATCTGCTCGAGTTGAGAATCGGCTCGGAGCACTGCGGCCTGGTAGGCCTGGCTGTGGGTACCGTAGCGCAGGGCAGCCTCCCTCACCTGGCTGAACTGCACCAGGAGGAAGTTGGGAGGCACATTCCCCATGAGGTCCAGAGTGGTCTCGGTCACACGCTGGTCAGCCTCTACGCCTGTCGTGGGCGCTACAAAGCTCCTATTGAGCACCTGTTCTGGAATAGTCTTCCCCCACCACGATGGGCCGACGACCGCGGTGGTGAGATTGGCTCTGTTTGCCTCGGTGAAGAGGCCATCAACGGTGAGGTAGTGCAACTGATCGTCGGGCACGTTGACCAGAGGGGCATCGTTGATCTCTGGTCCCGCACCGCTGATCAGAGTCGTCCAGGCGTTCTGAGAGTACGAGGGCCAGTAGCCCCGGCATCGGGCCTCGAACCCTTGCTCCCGCAGGCTGTTGAGGAAGGGCATCTCCAGAGAGGCGTCGTAGCGGAGGCCTTCGACGATGACCAGGACGACTTGCTGCACCAGGGGGCTGCCGGGCTGTCCCAGCTTGGGCTGGCCCGCCAGAACCGAGCGGTGGCTGTAGACCGAGTCCCTGATCCGCACCAACCACAGATTGGAGCCCCATATCGTGATGGTGAGCAGGACGATCCGGACGAGCAGCCCGGTGTATCTTCTCAGGGTGCTGGGCATCTTCTTGAACCTCGTCGCCCGTGTGGGGAAACCGGTAGCCTCACCCCCTCTCCTACTATATAATAGGCGCCTAGAAAGGACACTGCGGTGAGGACCAAGTCCTTCGACGTTCTCTTGCTCTTCGTACTGGTCTTGGCCAGAGTGCGTATAGACACCCTGGCCGATCGCCTTGTGGCCCAGAGAAGGGTCGAGCTCATCCAACGCATCCCGGTGGTAGGCTCGCTGCTCTCGGAGAAGGCACTGGAGCTGCTCGCCCACTGGATGACCGACCCCATCAGCCTGCTGCTGATCAGCGTCACTTTCGGCCTGTTGATCCTGTACGTGTCCTTCGATCTGTGGAAGGGGATCGGCGAGCGGGTCCGGCACCGGGCCAAGCTAGCCCTGATCGTGTGTATCGTGTTCACCACCGTGGTGGCCTCTTCCACGTTCTCCGTGCTCTTGCGCCACGTTACGGGTCCGGCCAGCTTCTGCCACGACGGCGGCGTCATTCAAACAGAGGAGGCCACCAAGTACATTCTGGCAGGCCAGAACCCATACGTCGAGGATTACGTAGACACGCCGATGGCCGAATGGGGCCTCGACTACCGCACCGCCTTGTATCACTATCCCTATCTTCCCTGGACTTTCCTCTTCTCGGCGCCCTTCTACGTCTCGAGCCAGGCGCTGCTGGGCTGGTACGATGAGAGGTTGGTGTATCTTCTGCTGTTTGTGATCACGCTGGTTGTGGCCTCACGGCTGGTGCGCGACCGGGTCCAGCAGTTGTGCCTGGTCATGGTGCTGGGGCTCAACCCCATCATGGGCAGCGATATCATCTTCGGACAGAACGATGTGTTCGTGCTGGCGTGGATCGTCTTCTCGGCGTATTTACTCAAACGAGGCGCCCATACGTGGTCGCTGGCGATGCTGGGCCTGGCCTGTGCGAGCAAGCCCACCGCCTGGTTTTTGGTGCCTTTCTATCTTCTGTACCTCGTCCGCTCGAGCGGGTTCTCCGTTGGAGGCGAGATCAGGCCTCTGGCCCTGTTTCTGCTGCGCAGGATAGCGCCCATCATTCTTGTGCTGGTGCTCCTGCTTGGCCCCTTCGCGCTCTGGAACTTCGATGCCATGCTGGACGACGTGTGGCGGTGGAGCAGCGGTACAGCGGAGGCACCCTATCAGATCACGGGCTGGGGTGTGGCTAATCTGGTGTTGGCGCTGGAGTTGGT
>Ga0315534_1002845_pt1 | contig 11382 bp, 10 predicted proteins | sample SalMarSW160240MG_FD_203094 | JGI IMG/M metagenome (GOLD analysis project Ga0315534, IMG submission 203094) | Salt marsh sediment microbial communities from the Plum Island Ecosystem LTER, Massachusetts, United States - Salt Marsh Sediment SW1602-40 ... | reverse complement strand
GTAAATCAGTATCTGAAAGACAGAATAGAAAGCTTTGATGACTATTATCCTTGTATCAAAGAAAATTGTAATTTGTTTCATGTACATAACTGGATACAATTCTTTGTATCCATGTATAATGATACTATATCAAATAAGAGCAATTATTTTGAGTTAGATAAGGAGGTGAATATTATCTTAAATTAACAGAACCCGTATTTCTATTAGACCATTTGTTTTTTGCCGAAGAGTAATTTTGTTACTCGATTAAAAAATATATTTAGATATAAAAGCGATTTCGTTCGCATACTTAGTGACCAAATAATAAGATATTCATTGATATTATTTAATTTGATTCTATGTATTTCAAAAACTGTCTATCATCTTTTCCTGACTTCAAATTTTGATATGTTAAAAACAAGTATGACACTATATTGTATCCGAGATTTGTAATCTGATATGTTCTTTGGTTTTGATACGAGTATCATATGAGGGTTTCTATAAATTCAAATTTTGATATGTTAAAAACAAGTATGACACTATATTGTATCTGAGATTTGTAATCTGATATGTTCTTTGGTTTTGATACGAGTATCATATGAGGGTTTCTATAAATTTTTGTATTAAGTAGGTTTAAGTCTTCTTGTTATATCTCAGCTGTTTATGTTATAAGAGCCTATCCGAAAAGTAGTTTATAGTATTTAAGTTTATGGTACAATAGATTTATTCGACAAAGCTAAGTATGTCTGTACACTATATATCACAAGATTAGTTTTATATCTCAAATCTCTGGAATAGATTCAGCTTATGAAATACCATGTGCATTATGGAATCAAATTTTCCCTCTTGTACATAAACCCAAAAGAAAAAGAAGACAGGTCGTCCAAAAATGGATGATAGAAAGGCAATGAATGCTATCTTCTACATAGCAAGTACTGGATGTCAGTGGAAAGCATTACCAAAGTCTTGGTGCATCCAGTACTGTAAATGATAGATTTCAGGAATGGAGACAAGTTGGAGTATTCAAACGTATGTGGATTGACGGTTTGAAATTATACGATGAAAAAGTTGGTATCAACTGGAAATGGCAATCAATGGATGGTACAATAACAAAAGCATCTCTTGGGAGAAAAAGTACAGGACCAAACCCAACAGATAGAAGTAAATCATGAACCAAACGTAGTCTGTTGGTAGAGGGTCAAGGTATTCCTATTGGAATTACAATAGATGGTGCTAACAGACATGATATGAAGATGACAAAAGCAACTCTTCAGAGTATAGTGATTTGTAGACCTTCATCATCATCTACAACAAATACTCAACAACAACGCATCTGTCTTGACAAGGGTTATGACTATCCTGAAGTATACAAGTTGCTTGAGGAATATGGTTATACCATTCATGTTTGTAAGAGGAGAAGACTACAATAATAGTAACAAAAAGAAGAGAAGAAGGATACCAAAATATAGAGCAAGAAGATGGGTAGTTGAGAGAACACACTCATGGATGAATAGATTCAGGCGATTGTTGATTAGATGGGAAAGGAGGGAAGATAACTATATTGCAATATTACATTTTGTCTGTGCTTGGATTACATATAAGAGGAGGGGTGTTTTCGGATAGGCTCTAAGTTGGATATTATTGAGTTGTTCTCTTCCTTTACAATTCTTATTTATTTAATTATTTATTTACCCATACTTTCGTTCCATGTTCTTGAATCTGCAGTAAACCTTTCTAAGCATATAGATATCTATTGCAGATATCAAAAATAGAATTACAAATCCTTTTTGTATATGAAATTAGATTTTGTTTATAATTGGATTTTCTTATATACGTCTTTGTAGAAAAGTGTTAACTTTGTCAGCAAGTAGAAATGTTAATAACAATTAAAATCAACTAACCTAAATTATACATGATCAAGAATAATACTGTAATGAGGATATCTGCAACTAGATCTTAATATGGTAAAAAATTAATATAAACAAATAACAAATCCTTCCTAATCATTTTACTTTTTAATAATGTTTAAACAAGTCTTTTGAAATTAAAAGTAAAATATATTTTTCAAAAAAATATTAAGAAAAATCATTAATAATAATTATTTCAAATTTATTATATTTATGTCTAATTGATTATAAATTAAAATATTATCTCATTCATTTTACACTGCAAACTATGTATCGGGTAAAATGCCTTATTCAACAGAATATTTATTGGATTTTAAAGCTCATCCATACTAAAAGATTGATAACAAATATTACATTTAAATTTCTCCTTACCAGGATTATTAGAAATAACCTGTAATTGACTTTTAGCCCTACACTTTGGGCATTTTCCATAAACGGTTTTTCTTATGATAACGTATGAAAGGTATTGCCAAATATATATTTAATTCTTGAGAATTAAAAAACATAATAAGTTTATTTACACCAAATAATTAATATCACCAATTGCTCAACTATAATATGGAATATGGGATTATTTGGAGCATTTGCAGTACACGGTTCTGAATCATGTCCACTGAAAATTATAAAAACTAGGGAAATATTTGTTGAAATCAAAGATAAACTTGAAAAAAATATGTCAAAGTATGATGTAAGTAGCATAGAATCATTTTATATGTCTGTACTAGAATACTAATGAGTAATTATTTCTGAAGGTCAAAATCCATTTGATATCAAAAATCTATTAATCGAAGCAGGCGTAGGAAATTTCAATTCTGTAAAGATTGAACCCTTGAAAAAATATGATGATGTGTTAAATAACATCAAACAATGAGTAAAAGTATTTTCTAATTCCTTGTTTTAATTTTGAAAGTTCCTAACACTAGATCTGACAAAGATTTTACATCACATCTGTTACCTCGTACTGCATTTTACGGTAGGACCTTCGAAGAATACAAACGAATGTTCCATCTTAATATTAAGGAATTGGAAAATCTTAGAATTCTTGATTGTCCATCTGGACCTTCTTCTTTTGTTTCAGAATCTTATAGAAAAAAAATAAATGTAGTTGGCTGTGATCCAATGTACAGGTATAAATTAAACTATTTACTCAAAACTGGACTAGAGGATATAGAAATGTTGTTAGAAAAAGTTGCATCCTACAGTGATAAATATAACTGGAATTTTTATAAGTCTCTCCAGCATCTAAAAAAGTTCCGGGAATTAGCACTAAATAAATTCTCTAAAGATTTTGTCTCTGGAATAAAAGCCGGGAGATATCATGTAGCTAGTCTTCCATTTTTGCCATTTAAAGATAACACTTTTGATATAACATTCAGTGCTAATCTTCTTTTTTTATACGATAACCTGTACGATTTAGACTTTCACCTGACCTCAATTCTTGAATTAATGAGAGTTACTTCAAAGGAAATACGAATATTTCCTATTCAGGGTTCTGATTTTGCTATTTCTAGGAACTTTTTACCTATTGTTCATCTATTAGTTAGACGTAACCTCGCATGTAGGATTGAAAATGTAGAACACCATTTCCAAACTGGTGCAAATAAAATGATGATAATAACTAAAGACTATCATTAACACTATGATAAGTGATTTCGGATATAATGTGATTTACTATTTTATTATTTGTCGATTTACGAGATAATTCTAGATTTTACTTCAATAACTGGAAATAATCACTATTCCTTTAATGAAGATGAGGAAAAAAAGATATTGTGTTCATTGTGAAACTTATGGATTTCCATATCAGGAATTAAACACAAGAGTCAACCTTGAATCAGAACTTGAAAATCGTCAGGTACTATTCGATACTGAGAACTGGATTCAATACATTGCTTGCGTTACAATTTACTCAGCAGAACACGGAAAGTAGAAAAACAAACTCAAAGGATTCATTAAAATTCCAGATTCAATTCATGACAGTAAACGACATTATGTATTATCGCTTTCTAAACATAATAGAAAAAATACTAGAATTAACAGAAGAAATATATCAGAACCAGAAGAATTAGACAAGTTTATACGGGATCGAATTGTAAGATGCAGTACATTAATTAGTTACAGTGATAATAGTCCAAATTTAGAATAATATAATAAAACAGAGAGCAGGGAATATGTCATCTCAGCTAGCTATTCTTTATTCCTACTCCCTCCTGAAACAATCCATTCCCTTCTAGTTTTCTGGTTTCAATAAAACATATACGAGTGTAACGGATAGAAAATAAGAGAGTGGGTAAAAGAGTTGGACACTTATATTCTACTCTATTACTCTACTAGGAGATTGGAACTACTTTGCGGGATTATAATATGTGAAATATTATATTTAAGAGTTGGATAAAATATAGGCAGTAGAGTTAAGAGTAGGACCGAACTCTTTTCTATCCCCGGTATGCAATCCACTACTATTCCACGTATTATAAAATGTGAAATATGTTATTTATTGATGTTACTAATAAAGATAGTAAAAAATTCGAGAATAATATCGTAGAAGGGCACGGATCAAACTTCTACCACTTCTTACGCTCAACAAATGATACTACCTTAGTCTATTGTAATATGTGAAATATTATATTTAGAAATTGAATATGAAAGAGGAAAGCGGGCAAGATAGTGAAACGAGGATAAAGACTATCTTGTCCGCCAGCCTACAATTGTCTCCGATGCTATACTACATTATGGAAAATATAATATTTAGAAGTTTAATTTAACATAAAAAGATTAAAACCGGAGAGTAGAAGTGAACCATTTTCTACTCCCCAGTTACAATGCCCTATGAGTTCCTCCCTCGTTTATCGATGAGAGATCTCTAGTCTACTGTGAGATTTATGGTTTATAAGAGTTCAATATTCCAAATTGGAAGAGTTAAACCCATAAGTATGGATACCGAATAATCATTATTTGTATGAAAATTTAGATAGTAAAAACATGAGAGAGTAGAAGTTGAGTCTAGGACAGGATTGGCCACACCACCTCTCTCCCTGGAACGATTCTTTTCCATTCTTGTCTTCTGATTTTGACACAAAATTTGCTACGAGTTTAATAGATTGAAGACAGGATAATTGGTAGAAGAGTTGCATGCTTCTATTCTAACAAATTAGTCTCGTTGGTATTTGAATTTTGGTAGTAAATTCTAACTTGAAATATGATATCTATCGGTTGGATAAAACAGAGATAATAACAACCTGAGAGCAAGCAAGCAGAATGTGGACGCATTTGAGTTCTACCACTTACTGCCTTCTGGATTAGATTGGCAATTTTTTCGGTATAAAAATATGGACAACATTGAATTTATCCATTGTAGATAAAAGTTAGATAAAACTGAAGAATAAGATAGTAGAATAGGAACTAATATGACTAACTACTATCTTCTCCTTCAGAATGATTTACTACTGTACGGCAATATAATATTGTAAATATGATATTTAGCGGTTTAATAAAAAATGAGATCCAGAGAATAACCAGATAAAAGAGACGCTATAGAATCTTCTATCCAACTCGTAATATTACTCTCTGGTGAAACATATCGCAGTATATGAAAATTTTGTAAATATAATATTTATCAGTCAAAAAAAATAGCTTAGTCAGTAGGATAGTAGAACGTCTACAGAGTTGAGTTCTACTTCCTACCTTCCATGGAAGATTGACATACTACTTTTTCGGTATAAAAATATGGACAACATTGAATTTATCCATTGTAGATAAAAGTTAGTGAAAACTGGAGTGTAAATATATAGTGATGACTATTATGGCTAATGTTACTACCTTGGCCTCCAGATTTATTTTCTGTTTTTGTGTTATAACAATATGGTGAATATGATATTTCTCGGTTGTAGATAACAGATAGTACAAATTGGAATTGGAGTTGGTAGAAGGGTTACATGGGTTCACTTCTACCATAAATCCTTACTTTTCCAGGATGTGCCTTACTAAAGTCGTTCTGGCACAACACTACTTATCTTGGTTCCTATATCATTAGCATTCTTTATCATTATATGATTTTCCTCTTTGGTATGTGGTCTGTTCTCTTAACTTGCAACTGTGTCTTTTTGTTATATGCAATTATCATTGTAATCGTTATCACCAAAAGACATTTTTATCAGTGTCCATCTGCAATCATATTCTGTATTTACATAGTGGGAATATCTTTATTGAATCCAGATATAAAAACGCTGACCGTTAAGAGTCACACATTTTATGTCTGAGATATACCAAAAAGGATTTGATACTATCTCCAATAGTCTTTTAACTACACCATTAACAAGTCTAGGATATTATACTTCTTTTATTCAAATGAAAGTCATAAAATACCTTAGAGTCTATCCCAAAAATAGATAGTAATAAAGCTCGTTTATTTCCTATCGTATCTATTAATGCTTAAGAGTAAAAAGTATGTTGGAACAATTACCAGTATCCCAGATGATTTATGGAATGAAATTAAAAATATTCTACCAGATGAGAAACCTGAGAATACAATTGGCCGTCCAATCGTTCCATACAGAAAAGTCCTTGATGGTATAGTATTTGTCCTTAGAACTGGATGTCAATGGAAAATGTTACCCAAAGAATATGGCTCAGGCTCAACATGTCATAGAAGATTTCAAGAATGGATTCAATTAGGTCTATTTGATCTAATTTGTACGAGATTACTAAAATTATATGATAAAAAGATAGGAATCAAATGGAACTGGCAATCACTTGACAGTATATCAATAAAATCACCTTTCGGGGGGCGATGACTGGTCATAATCCTACAGATAGGAGTAAATTAGGAAGCAAAAGACATCTTCTAACAGATAAAAACGGTATTTCTTTGTATACTTTTATAACATCTTTAAATACTCATGATATTATTGTTGCAACAGATACTATTGATAATATTGTTATCAAAAGACCAGCCAGATACAAAATTAAACAGAATCTATGTCTTGATAAAGCATATCATTCCAAAGAAGTTGAACAAGAAATCATCAAAAGAGGATACATTCCTCATATACGTCACAGAAGAGAGGAAGAAAACAAATTATTCCATAAAAAACATCCAAGAAGATTGGTTGTAGAGAGAACAAATTCATGGGATAATAGATTCAGGAAATTGTTTACAAGGTATGAAAAGAAAGATGAGAACTACTTTGGCCTTGTAGAATTGGCTAATAGTCTTATTATTTATAGGAGGTTAATTTTGGGATAGGCTCAATCTTTTTCTATAATAGTTCTTTGTATTTTTAGATTTTATTGAATTGATAAAGTTTGAATATTAATATTGGTCATTTTGATTAGTTTACCTGTTATTATCCTGTTTTTGTTCTTGTCTTTTCATGATTATTCTAAGTTATAGATGTATGAAAGTCGTATATATTGAAAATATATCTTTGCAGTTTCATTGTATAATGCAAAAACCATAAATAGATCCCATTCGATATCGTGAATAAATACTTCTTTTTATATTCTCATCTTGGTTTTAGAAATTAATATACCTCTATTATTTAATAATACTCTAATGAAGATAACAGCTATTATTACAGATTATGACGGTACTATCTGTCCTACCAATTCAATGTATTCTGATGAAAATCCTATCCCTGAAGACCTCTACTCTATTCTTTTAGAAATTTCTAAGAAAATACCCATATGCATTCTTTCTAGCAAGTCATTAGACTCTTTAATCCCTAGTCTTGGTTTTTCCAAGGTTATTTCTTGTATACAAGGGATAGAAATATTTGTTTGGAAAAAACAAATAATTAAAAAAAAAATTACCAATTTAGATAAATCGATCTTGGAAAAAAATATTGATATATCCTACATTCAGCAAATAGAAAAATTGAAATCAAATTCTGTCATCCTCTCAGATCTTCCAGAATATATAAAAAGCAGGTTTGAAGACATTCATATTGAAAAAAAATATACTTTTCACGATCACATATTAGCTGGACTAACATTCGATTACAGACATATTTTGAAATGGGAAAATTATAAAACCAATATCGAACCTCTAATATTGCAGAGAATTAATGAGTTTGTTACTATGAATTCATTATCTTTTGGTGATATAAATATACAAACCTATTCCAGTCATCCATTTATCGATATATATATTACTAAATTCAACAAAGGAGATGCTATTGATAAGTTGAGAGAAATATTAGGGATTAACAAGAATGGAAAAATATTATATCTTGGTGATTCTGAAAATGATAATCCTGCTTTTTTAAAGTCTGATCTCTCCATTAATGTTCGTTCAGATTCCAGGATCAATACACATCTAAAAACTCATTACGGGTTAGAATTTAATGAATTGACTAATTTTCTTACAAGGTTATATGATCTGGATTTCCATTTTTCCAATATGCTCATGATGAATTAGGAAGTAAAATCTACCAATTAAGAAAGGATTTTAATTAATAGGCGCTGAGATTTATTATTATAACCCCTATTGTTATTAAAAAACTTAATTAAATTATTATTTTTGTCCCTTTTAATATTTTAATTTATTTTATATTACCCAATGAGGTAAAAATGTTCTCTTTTTTATTTGAATAACTTTCTATAAATATTGAAATATTTTAGAAGAACCAAATTTCGTTGTTTTGCATTATCCTTTAGATTTTTCCTTAATTATTTTTAATATTTTTACTATATGTAAATTGAAAAGAAAATACAATACCCAATAATTAATATTTAATTTATATAATGATCATTTTTTTAATACTCATTAAATATTGCAGAAAAGTTTTAGAATATTATAAATGGTACTAAAATAATATTATTCTCTGATTTTTTTTATTACTCTACTAATTCTGGTCAACCCCCACATCACAAATAAAAAACAAATAACTCTAAATTCTTGATAAACAAATCAGGAGCTAAATGACAAATTCATAAAATTTCATGTATTTCGCTAATAATTAGTTACTATTTATATTACATTTACCACTATTATCTAATCAATTGTGACTGATTACCAAGGTAATGGAGATACCAATGGAAATGAAACTAGCAATGAAGTATTTATACATAATAAAAAACAAGAACAATCCTATAAAGAAAAAAATAAAGTAGTTATAATTTCCATTATCGCATCTTCTTGTTTAGCTATTTTAAAGCTATCAATAGGATTTTCTACAAATAGTCTTGCAATTTTATCAGAAGCATTCCATTCAGGTTTAGACGTTTTAGCTGCATTTATGACTCTTTATGCTGTAAGATTAGTAATTAAACCACCAGATTTGCGATACACATATGGATACGCTAAAATAGAAAGTATCTCCAGTTTAGCAGAAATTCTTTTGCTACTTCTGGTAGCGGGATGGATATTTTATGAAGGAATTGAGAGAATATTCTTCAAAAGCGTTGTACCAGAGATTACAATATTCTCATTCTTAATCATGGTTACTTCTATTGTGGTAGATTATGGGAGATCAAAAGCTTTATTTAAAATAGCCAGAAAATATGGTAGTCAAGCCATAGAGGCTGACGCATTACACTTTCGAGCAGATATGATCTCTTCATTCATAGTCATAGTAGGATTAATATTCGTTCTAATACTAAACGTTCCTAACGCAGACGCTTATGCAGGGATAATTATTGGAGGAATGATTATATATACTTCATTAGGCCTCGGAAAGAGAACACTTGATGTATTATTGGATAAAGCCCCAAAAGGATTGAACCATATTGTTTTAGAATCTATAATAGGACTTGAAGGTGTTAATAGAGCACACGATCTACGTATTAGAGCGGTAGGTAACACTATGTTTATAGATCTTCATATCGAAGTTCCGAGAACTTCAACACATGATAAAGCTCATAAAATTGCTACTAGCGTCGAAATGAAAATAAGACAGATTATCTCAAATGCCGATGTATTAGTACATGTTGATGCTATTGAATCAGAATCTGAAACACTTTCTGATAGAATTAAATTGATTGCAGATGAAATAGAAGGAATAAAAAATATTCATTCTATATATTTATCAAGAATACCCGAACTTAAAGAAGGAAAATCCAGACCCTTTACACACAATCAATATTATTCTAAGCACTCAGATTCGCAAGACGACAATAGAAATCATACTTCGAAAAATCATCTTCATTTATATCTTGATATCCAGGTTAATAATCGACTGGATCTGAAAACAGCCCATAATATTATTGAACAATTTGAGAGCAGAGTTAAGAATGAGATCAACGAGATAGGAAGTATCACTACACACATAGAAATAGACACCAGTGAAGATACCAAAACGATAGGAGTTGAAAAAAAAGTATCGCAATCTTATATTCAAATGATAAAAAATTCATGTCTGTCAATTGATGGTGTCGTAGAATGTAAAGATATTGGGATTGTAGATATGAATGGAAGTCAACATATCACTTTAACTGTGCTTATAAATTTACCAAATTCTTCAAAAATTTCAGTTTCTGAAGCTCACAAAATCGCCACCAATGTTCAAGAACATATCATGAAAAAGACTAATGCCGAAAGAGTTGTTGTCCATACTGAACCAACTTGTCCATAATGCTAAAAATATCTCTGTTAAGATAAGGACCTCTGGTAGATGAGATTAAACATATCTTTTAAAATTGAGTAGATACCATCATAGACTATTGTAGAATGTATTTACTTTAATCCTTATCTCGACAGAACTTTACAATATTCTATATTTACAATATTATCTTAATCTTGAATTGACACTATATCAAATATTATTTAGAAATGAGATCTCAAAATTTACTACTTCTTCCTACAACGCAACCACAATTGAATTATAATTCGATTTAATAAATATCATGATAAAAACAAAATTGTATCAAGCATAAAATTCTAATAACATAGATTATCAAATATTTAGAATCTATTGCCTATACCTCTATAATATATTTAAAATTTTGGTAATTATGTAGTTTGTAGCATATTTTTATCATTTTCCTTTAATTATTCTAACACATGCCAGCATACAAATCATAGCATGATTATAATGAATCTTTAATAGAACGGGGGAGTGTTCTAATAGATTTAGATTTCATCAAATCATCCAAAAGAAATAAAGAATATGAATAAAGATAATGTAGTGGGAGCGCAATTCCAGTATTCTGATAATTACATACAGTTCTTAGTATTCCTAAAGATTAGTTTCAAGATTTCATATCGTACTGTACAGGGAATAGTACGTGGATTGTCAGAATATGTCAGAATTGAAGAGATGCAATTTACACACATCAGGAGACGAATTCTAAAAATAAAACCATCTATTAGAAATCTAGATTTTGATAATGATGAATCTATAACACTTATTGTTGATGCATCAGGTCTCACAGTTTCAAAGAAAGAAAGGTGATTACATAGAAGATAAATGAAAACGTGAAAAGAAGGAGTTTGTAAAACTGCATATATCTGTAGATGAAAAATCAAAGAAAGTAGTATCATTTAGGATAACCAAAG
>Ga0315534_1002844_pt1 | contig 11383 bp, 13 predicted proteins | sample SalMarSW160240MG_FD_203094 | JGI IMG/M metagenome (GOLD analysis project Ga0315534, IMG submission 203094) | Salt marsh sediment microbial communities from the Plum Island Ecosystem LTER, Massachusetts, United States - Salt Marsh Sediment SW1602-40 ... | reverse complement strand
GAAGACGAAATCTCCCATTTTTTAAGTTTTGGAGAAAAAAAGCTGGTATCCCTGGCAACGGTATTATCCTATGATCCCGAAATACTCATTCTGGATGAACCCACGGGCAATCTGGATCCGAAAAACAGATCCGATTTTATAAAACTGATCGGGGACATGGAAAAGACTATGCTTATTGCAACCCATGATCTGGATATGGCTTATGATTTTTCGGATAGATGTATAGTGCTTAACCGGGGAAAGATTGTATCTGACGGCAATCCAAAAAAGATTTTAAATGACAGGGATTTTTTAACCGGAGTCGGGCTGGATTTACCTTTGATGCTGAGAAGAATCAGTGATCGGTAGCAATCTGATTTTGGAAATAATTATTAAAAATACAGATCTTACGGACTGCGTTGTGTGTCTGCTAGGAAATAATAAGCCGGCATGCTCATGATAATGAAGTTTTATAGTTTAATTTTATAAATTAGTCGTATGCAATGGGATAGTTCAGTTAACCAATTTATCAATAGCTTCGGTTATTGCTTCTATTGGCGTGTACTGGTCATTATTTTTAATTACAATGCCAACCAATTTGCATTTGGAATTTAATATGGGACTGCCGCTTTCTCCTTCAGCGGCGGCATTAAATTTCCTAAAAAGATTTATGTTTCCTTCGGTATTACCCAGAACATATTTCGGTTCTTTATCTTCTTTATCCTTATCATATACAAGCAGTCCTTTCCTGACGAAATGGTGATAAAAGATAGCATAATCATTATTATTTTTATAATCATTGCTGTAATCCAATAACTTCGGATAAAGGAATGTTTGGCTGCCGTTTAATTTAAATTTAAAATTGGTGTATTCTATGCCGTTATATTCAATGCAGTGGCCTGCGGTTATCAGGTAGAAATCATCTTTGTAAAACATTCCGAATGCAGTAAAATTTTTTTTATCTCCTTCTCCTACAGGCTCTGCATATCCATAATATACTGTAGAAAGTAACTTATTAAAATTATCTATCAAGGTGTCGGTTTTTTCCAGCTCCTCATCTTTTTGGGCAATTTCAATTTTTAGATTAGATAGAGTCGATTCCGGGGAATTATTTTTATTTCCGGTACCATTGAATTCTTTGCTGCAGCTGGTTAGCAACAGGGTGAGGGTAATGAATAGCATAATAAAAATAATATTTTTTTTCATTGCTTTTAAGGTTATTGTAATTTATAACCTGTATTTATAAGATAAGGCTAAAATTTTCCTTATGCTTAAATTAAAAGAGTCTAATTGGTATTTTAATATGGGATTTAGATAATTGGAATAATTAAAATAGATGAACTGATAATAGTTGATGTTAATAATCAAGCTGTCTTTTTATTTATTTGCATTTAATGTAAAATTTTAAACAATTCAGTTCTGTCAATCTTAAATAAGAGGTCCGTTATGTTACTGGCCATAGATATAGGAAATACACAGACAGTCGTGGGGCTGTTCAAAAATAATGAAATACTTGCTTCCTGGAGGATGGTTACTCCCAAATATGAAACATCGGATGAGATTGCAGCTGCAGTTTTCAGTTTCTTAAAAAATTCAGGTTTCAATCCGGCAGACGTCAGTAAAGTGGCGATATCCTGTGTCGTTCCCAGGATAATTGATGAAATTGTAAAAATGAGCCTCAGGTATTTTAATAAAACTCCCTTTATAGTAACCGGTGACATAAAATCAGGCCTTATAATCAAATATGATTATCCGCGGGAAATAGGGGCAGACAGGATAGCAAATTCAGTAGCAGCTGCGGAGATCTATGGCTGCCCTGCAATAGTAGTAGATTTTGGTACAGCAACTACATTTGATATATTATCTTCAAAAAAAGAATATATCGGCGGAGTAATCGCTCCCGGCATAGAAATTTCATCAGAGGCGCTTTTTAACTATGCAGCCAGATTGTCAAAAGTGGATCTAAAATGGACAGACTCAGTGATAGGAAAAAATACCAGTGACGGCGTACGTTCCGGAATACTGTACGGTTTTTTAGGGCAGGTTGATTTTATTGTCGATAGAATAATAAAAGAGCAAAAACAGAATGATAATAAGTTCAATCCCACAGTAATTGCAACCGGGGGTCTGGCATTTTTAATGGCGGACAAAAGTAAATGGATTAAGATCCATGATCCGGAACTGACCCTGAAAGGATTGAGGATATTATTTGAAAAAAATGAGTAGTGTTTTTTCGTAAAAGTGTGAAAAATTTTGAATTATTAAAATTAATAGATGAACTTACTGCACTGGTTTTTAAGTTTCTTAAAGATTATAAATCCTCCAGCTTCCCGGAGGAGATTATCGGGCCGGAACCGGATGATAGCATGTTATCGTCTCATAGGGAGCCGATTTATAATTTTTTACCGGGAAGCGTCAGCAATAAGGGAAGTGGTGCCGGCGGCCGCCCTTTTAAAATCGGTGATGTAAATATAGGAAGTCCTTTGATTTCCGCTCCTCTGGCGGGAATCAGTGATAATACTTATAGAATATTTGCCAGGTTTTTCGGATCGGCGCTTTGCTATAGCGAAATGATTACCAGCCACGGTATCTGCAGCGGGCATAAGAAAAGCCTGTCTCTGGCCGATATTACCAGCCATGAAAGACCATGTGCCGTACAGATATTCGGCTCCGATCCGGATATAATGGTTGAAGCAGCAAAACAAATTGAAAACAAAGCAGATATTATAGATGTTAATATGGGATGCCCGGTAGCCAAGGTGTTAAAGTCAAAAAGCGGGGGATATCTGATCAGGGATAAAAATAAAGTCAGGCAGATAATAACCAGGCTGTCTTCAGCCCTGCATAAGCCGCTGACCGTAAAAACCAGAACCGGCTGGGACAGCAGCAGTATCAATATTTTAGAAATAGCAAAGATTGCCCAGGATTGCGGAGCAGGGGCCATATCAATTCACGGAAGGACAGTAAAGCAGGGATTTTCAGGAAAAGTTGATTACGAATTAATTAAAAAGGTTAGGGAAAAAGTAAAGATCCCGGTTATTGCAAGCGGAGATATCGATTCCCCCGGCAAAGCAAGGAAAATACTGGATTACACCGGCTGTGAAGGAATAATGATCGGCAGGGCAGTAAAGGGCAGACTGTGGATTTTTACAAATATTCTCTTGTCCCTGTCGGGAAACGTAAAGAGCCCGGGTTATCCGGAGTTCGATCCGTCTATAAGTTGGAAAAAAGAATTTTCAAGACTTTATTTAAAATTCCTAATTTATTTTAAAGGTGAAGAAAGGGCGGTAAAAGAATTCAGAAAGCATCTGTGCTGGATTTTTAAGGGAACCAGGGGAATCAGCAGAGTCAGGTGCGAACTGTCTAAAATCGAAAGTTTTAAAGATACCGAAAATTTTATCGGTAATATTTAAGTTATTTAATAATCGGCTGCCTGATTTGCTATAAATGTATTTATAAAACAGTCCTGACACCGGCTGTTTATATTTCTTTAAAATCTTATCCGGAGTTGATAGAATATATAAGAGCTTTTTCGGGATGTAGCGCAGCTTGGTTAGCGCGCAGCGTTCGGGACGCTGAGGCCGGGGGTTCAAATCCCCCCATCCCGACCATATGAAACGTTACAAAAGTATGTCTTATACCGGTTTTTAAATTGGGAAATAAGAATCAAAAGGGACATTAGAATGATTAAGGCTGCAGAATGATGGAACCCCAGCAGGCATTGTCGATGTCGATCAACCGACATCAGATAGTTTATTTGAACAATGCATTAAAAATAAAAGAAAAATACTCAAATCTTGCTAAAAAATAGCAGGCAGCCATACAGTTCGGGCGAGGTATCGTACTCATCCGGATTACCCTCTGCTGTGCTCCAATGAGGTAATAATTTTTCAGTTATTTAATTTTGATAATCTTTAAAATATTATGTTCAACGACATCATTTATTTAGGAGGAATAGGATGAGTGTTTTTCGAATAATATTATTGTTAAATCTCTGTATTTCAGTCGGTTATTTCATAATAAATATGATAGCTTTAAAAATGTCCGGGATTAATCCTATAGGAAAAAAGGAGAAAACAAATAATATTTTTGGGGTACTAGCCATAATAATATCAACATCAATATTATTTGCTTTGTGGATAATGTATGTAATTAATCCAAATATATCATTACTATTCTTGTCAGTTAGATCATTGGCAGAATTGGTTTATGTTAAATGGATAGCAGTATCAATAATAACAATTGCAACAATAATAGAAATAATATCCAGTTTGACATTAGGAAGATCAGGTAGGATACATTCACCCACAGAAAAAACAAAACTTATTAAAACAGGCATATATAGCATTATTAGAAATCCAATAGTATTAGGGTTATTTTTATATGGCTTAGGTATTTTATTAATAAACTCAAACTTGCTAAGTTTGTTGATGATAATATTTATGGTATATGGATATAATTATAAGGTTAATACTGAGGCAAGGAAATTGAAAGAAATGTTTGGTGATGAATGGGATGAATATTGTAAAAAGGTTGGGAAATACCTGCCCAGGCTATTTAATAGATAAAAACAGTAATATCATATAGAAAAAAATGATTGCAAAAATCGAAAAGTTGAATAAAAAGATAAAGGAATGCAATAAATGCAGGTTATCTGATACCAGAATAAATGCTCTCTGCGGAGAAGGGAATATAAATGCCAGACTAATGCTGATTGCCCAGGCGCCCGGAGAAAATGAAGACAGAAAAGGAAGAATGTTTATAGGACCCTCAGGGAAAGTCCTGGATGAGTTGTTTGAAAAATCCGATGTTGATAGAAAAGAGATTTATATGACAAATCTGGTTAAATGTATGCTCCCTAGATACAGGAAGCCGAAGCAGGATGAGATTAAGATTTGCAGCTGGTATTTAGATAAGGAGATAGAATTAATAAACCCCAGAATATTGGCACCTTTGGGATATTATGCAACTAAATACATCTTTGGTAAGTGTGATATCCTGCTGCCGCCTAAATTGGAATTTGATAGTGTTTATTGTAAGATTTTTTTATGTAAGGGTAAAAAGATCTTTCCCTTACAGCATCCTGCAGCTGTTCTTTATAATAATTTTATTAAGGAAAAAGTTGTAAAAAATTACTGTAAATTGAAGGTGCTTCTAACCGATTGCAAGTGGTATCAGGTGTGTCCCATTAAGGTATTTTATGAAGAAGGAAAATTAAATAAAAAATGGGTAGGATTATACTGCAAAGGAGATTGGGAGAGTTGTGTTCGTTATAAGATGGAAGAGAAAGGTCAAAAACACCCGGATTGGATGCTTCCTGACGGAAGCATTGATGAAAAGCTGCACAAATTGCATAAAGAGACAATAAAATGAAAATTACCATTGTCTATGATGATGAGGCAGTAAGAGAAGATGATGCTATATCAACGTTTATTCCTGGTTAGGACTTTGCTTTATTTCAAATAAATTATTTGATTTGTCTTTTATAAAAACTGCATCAGAAGTGTCACGCTTTATAATAGTGCAGGGATAATTACTTTTCTGCGCTTTTTGTATTACCTTCTTCCTATTGCTGACTGTTATGCAAACATGTTGAAAATTTCTATAATCATTTTTATCGGCTATAAATAATTCCACTACAAAGTCTTTTTTAGCGACAACTATGACCTCAGTTTCTTTTTCAATATTAAAAATTTGACCTGATATCTTTTTTGATAATATAAACTTCTTTTTTATCTCAAGTCCCAAGATATTCACATAAAAATTTTCTATTTCTAATAAATCATTTATTGTAATAGCAACATGGTTAAATATTTTTTCTTTCATATTGTTGATCTTCTAAAAATAACTTTTTATATTTTAAAAATATTTCTACTGAAAAGGCTCCTTCTGGAGTTAAATACATTTTATACTAAAGTTTCCCGGATTAGAATAAGCGGTAAGGCAATTTCTAAAAAACTTAAGAAGTATTATTTATAATCTAACTTAAAATATAAAAGTCTTTATAAAACAAACTGCTGCGGCAAAAGGGCATGCAGGGCGAATAAGAAAATATTCAAACAGTACCATTGGGGAAAACTAAATGGAATAATTATGATAAATATTCTCTTGTAGAAAGGAGGTACAGGTTAATGAGTTAAGTACCGCAGCTGAGAAGGGACAAGGCGGTAAGTCTAGATTATATGTTATAATTCAATTCAGATAAAATCTGATATGATTGTGAGAAGAACGGTAAAAATACAAAGGAGAGAATAATGAGTTTTGATCATGCGGCTTTTCAGGTTTCAAATATGGATTCCTCTATTGATTTTTATACTCAAAAACTGGGATTCAGGCTGAGCTCCAGATCCGTAAATAAAGAAGAACAGGAAGAATTTGCCTTCCTGGAATTTGGAAATGCCCGTCTTGAGTTGATCCGGGATTTAAAAGAAAAGTACTCCAAACCGGAAATAAAAAAGCCCTATTGTCCCCATTTTTGTCTGAAAATTGAAGATATGAAATCATCTGTCGGGACCTTGAAAAGGAACAATGTACGAATAGTGCACGGACCGCTTGAAGCGAAGGATGAGGGAACATGGGTATATTTCAATGACCCGGACAATAATATTCTTGAATATCTTCAGTGGTAAAGGAAAAGGAAGGGAAAAATATCAGATATCCATAGAACCCGGGAGCAGTTATTCAGGATATGTTCAATAAAAATTCAGAGGTAAAATTTTCTCTGTAAAGCATCTTAATCATAGAGACTAAATTAAATATAATAAAAAACACACGGATTGGGGAGGAATTATATGCCTGACGAATTACAGGCAAATTTCCGGTGGATCAATGATTTACTCAAACGTCCGATATCTGATTTTTTTAAAGTTGATTCCCCGGAACACACAATTCTCACCCGGATGAAAAATGAATGGGGAAAACGCGATACAGCCGAGCTCCTTGCAGGGCTCAAAAAAGAATACGGCAATAAAGCCTTACAGGCGGTAGATAAATTTCTAAAACTGAATATAGCCAGGGGCTGGGCGGAGGTCGGGAAAAAGGAAGCACATAAAGGAACCGAAATTGATGATTTTATCCGTGTACTATGGGAACCTTTAAAAGAACAAGGATTTGAATTCACTATAAAACGCGAGGGTAAAACAGCAATCTTCTGCGTTAAAAAATGTCCGATTTATGAACTTGCCAAAAAAACGGGTATGCATGAATGGCTCTATCACTTGGCATGTTTAACTGATTTTTATTCAACGCCTGCTTTTAGTAAAAAAATAGGTTTTAAGCGTACAAAAACACTGATTCAGGGTCACGGCTGTTGCGATCATCAGTACTATTATAATAAGACAGAAAAATAAGGTACAATAAATATATATTACCGTTTATTATTTCTATTCTACTGTGGAAATACTCTCTTATGGAAAGGAGATGAAAGCTAATGAGTGAAAATAACGATTTAATTGCCTGCTGCGGACTGGATTGTTCAAAGTGCGATGCCTATATCGCCACACAAGCCAATGATGATGATAAACGGGCAGAGGTAGCGAAGAAGTGGTCAAAAGAATTTGGTATGGAGAGAAAGCCGGAAGAGATTAACTGCAATGGCTGCTGCTCTGAAGGACAAAAGTTTTCTTATTGTAACGATTGTGAGATTCGTAAATGCTGTGTTGAAAAAGGGCTGGATAACTGTGCAGCCTGTGATATGTATACCTGTGATAAACTGGAAAACTTTTTTAAAATGGCACCGGATGCACGTACTGTATTGGATAAATTACGTGCATAGCAGCTTCTAAAAACTGGCATCTCCCGCATTGGTTTGGAAGCCGGAGGTGCGCTTTGTAAAAGAGACAAACGTAAAAAAAATAATTAGAAAATATTTTAAAGCCTGGGAAGAAAAGGATTTAAAGGGATTCTCTAAGATTGTAGAAAAAGAAAATGACTATAATCTTAATGGGACTCTCTATACCTATCCGGAAGAAGAAATCGAAGAAATAAATATAGCAAGAGAATGGAAAGACATCAGTGACATTAATCAAAAACTTTCAGAAACTGAAAAAAAGATTGCAAATTACCTTAGTGAATTGGAAATAAATGATATTTAAACCACATTTTAATTATACAAATAAAATAGTTAGGAATTTAACTGTAATTGCAGCTTCCAGAATCTTTATTCTGAATGCACCCTTAATTCCAAAATGGGAAGTTTCCTTAAGAAGGGAAGCAACACTGAAAAGTGCTCATTCTTCAACAGCGATAGAGGGCAATCCATTATCTCTCGAGGAAGTAAGTGAGCTTGCCGCAGGCAGGGATATAATGGTTCGAAGAAAGGACAAGCAGGAAGTTTTAAATTACCTTAAAGCGCTTGAAATGGTACCTAATTTTGCCAAAAGAAGTCCTTTTATCATAAAAGACTTTCTTAAGATTCATAAAATAGTGACAGATAAAACCCTGGGAAACCCAGAGGATGAGGGTGTATTGCGAAACCGTGGAGTAATTGTGGGAAATAGATTTACAGGTGAGGTAGTATACAGACCTCCTTCTACGGATAAAGTTCCAATGCTAGTGGACAGTTTTTTAAATTGGTTTAATTCAAAAGAAGTTATTGAAGTTGATCCGGTAGTATATGCAGGGATTACCCATTATGAAATTGTACGAATTCATCCCTTTATAGATGGAAACGGCAGAACAGCCAGAGTTATGGCAACTCTTGTGCTGTATAAAAGAGGATTTGATGTTAAAAGATTCTTTACCCTTGATGATTATTACGATAATGACAGAAACAGTTATTATAAGGCACTTCAAAATGTAGATCAAAAAACATTGGATCTTACAGGATGGCTGGAATACTTTACCGATGGAGTAGCAGTAAGTGTAAAAGCTGTTAAGGATAAGGTTATTGGGCTAAGTAAGAATATAAAGTTCTTAAAAGAAAGAGGACAAATAGCTCTTAGTGAAAGGCAGATGAAGATAGTGGAAAAGATAATAGAGAAAGGAAAGATTACCAACAGAGAAATGAGGCAGATGTTTAGAATATCTGATGAGGCCGTACGAAAGGAAACCATCAAGCTTAAAAAATTGGGTGTTTTAAAAGGTAAGGGTAAAGGACGATCAGTTTATTATATTCTTGCATAATGGTTGGCGATTAGGTTGGCGATTAGGTTGGCGATTAAAATATAAATTAGGTATCACCATAGGCATTTTATCTTGTGCATGCACTATCTCATTGTGATATAGGCTAAATAAAAAAAATTTTAAACAAACTCAAGGATTATTTATTTCCAGGGTGGTTTAATCAGCCTACAGAAGAAAAGAGAGTAGAAAGAGAAATTAGAAAGTTTTTAAGGAAGCTTAAAAGAAAATACGGCATTACTTTTGAAGAAATGGATGAGTTATATAAAAAACTTATAGAGCAAATTAAAAATTATGGTACTAAATAATTATTCATATGAAGTTTCTCACAGGAATATTAAATATCCAAGAATAGAAATAAAAACGGGAAAGCTTCTTTTTGTCCTCCCATTTGGATATAATCCTGATATTCTTTATGAGAAACACAGAAGCTGGATTTACAAAAAGATGAAGTTTATAGAGGGATGCCTGGATAGTGCAATAAGTAAAGAGTTAGTTGAAAGATCCGATGGGGAGTTTGAAAGATTGGTTTATAGTATTGTTGACAAGATATCTGATGTTTTAAAAGTAAAAATAAATCAGATTTATTTTAAAAAAATGAGAACAAAGTGGGCAAGCATAAGTTCATTTAAAAATTTAACTTTTAATAAATTTATGAAATATTTACCGCAGTATTTAGTAGAATATATTATTTATCATGAACTGGTTCATGTTATTGAAAAGAAGCATAATAATAGGTTCTGGGAGATAATATCAGGGAAATATAATGATTATCAAAAAATGGAAAGAGAACTCTTTGAATATTGGTTTAAAATTTCAGAGAAGGTAGGTGTGTAAGTTAAAAAATTATGAATACACCCAAAACATCACCTGAACTTATATTTAAGCTGAGGGAAAGTTCGTTTGCGGATGACCTGTTTATTACAGCTGTCAGCTATTTTGATTTCTTTAATTTTTTAAGGGAGCATCCTTCTGATATCGGCAGCATCTGCAGATCATTAAATATTAAGCAAAGACCCCTGGATGTGATGCTTACGTTATTTAAAGCATACGGCTTCATAGAAGAGAAAGATAAAAAGTTTTATATTTCTGACGTTTCGAATAATTACCTGACCGATAAATCGGCATTCAATCTTAGCTCCTATGTCAGTTCATTGAAAGATGGTCCCGTATGCAAAGAAATGAGAAAAGTACTGCTTACAGGAAAGCCGGCAAACTGGGCAGCAGGCAAAAAAACAAAGCAGTGGGCAGCTTCCATGGAAAATGAAGATTTTGCAAAGCCATTTACAGAGGGGATGAACAGTCGGGGGGAATATCTGGCAAATGGGCTGCTGGGTGCAGTTGATTTAAAAGCATATAATAAAGTACTGGATATCGGGGGAGGCTCCGGAATATATTCGGTCGTACTGCTAATGGGTAATTTAAATCTTAAAGCAACTGTATATGAAAAGCCTCCTGTGGATAAGCTGGCACGGTATACCATAAATAAATTTAAACTGGATGGCAGGATGGATTCAGTGCCGGGAAATATATTTAAAGACAATTTCCCGGGGGGTTATGATGTTCACTTTCTCTCACACGTGCTTCATGATTGGGATTTTAATGAAGTAAGAAGTATTTTAGAAAATTCATTTAATAGTCTGAAGCCGGGCGGGATGGTGATTATTCATGACGCGCATATAAATGATGCCAAAACGGGTCCGGTATCGGTAGCGGAATATTCGGTACTGCTAATGTTTCTATCAGAGGGTAAGTGTTATTCAACTGGCGAAATGAGGCAAATTCTGGAAGGAACAGGCTTTGAATATATAAAGTATAAACCGACCATTCTTAACAGGAGCATAATTACAGCAGTAAAGCCAAAATGATATGATTGCTGCATAGTCATTAAAAGTTATATGCAAGATATGCAGGGGGAAATTAAATTGATAATAAGACTGGCCAATAGAACGGATTTAACCAAAATTTTAGCTCTTCAAAAAATTGCATACCAGCAGGAAGCCGAGATATATAATGATTATTCCTTACCTCCTTTAGCCCAGACTTTTAATCATCTGGAGAAAGAGTTCAGCAGGAAGGTGATATTAGTCGCAGATATTAATGGTGCAGTAGTGGGTTCCGTAAGGGCGGAAGCTGTAAACGGTACTTGTTTTATCGGAAGGTTGATTGTATCTCCTGAGTTCCAGAACCTGGGTATTGGAACCAGGCTTTTAACAGAGATAGAAAAAAGATTTAGAAATTCTATAAGGTATGAATTATTTACCGGGGATAGAAGCAAAAAGAA
>Ga0315534_1002842_pt1 | contig 11388 bp, 4 predicted proteins | sample SalMarSW160240MG_FD_203094 | JGI IMG/M metagenome (GOLD analysis project Ga0315534, IMG submission 203094) | Salt marsh sediment microbial communities from the Plum Island Ecosystem LTER, Massachusetts, United States - Salt Marsh Sediment SW1602-40 ... | reverse complement strand
ATCCGGGATGTGAGATATCCACAATATGTACGATAAGGTCTGATTCCCTGACTTCATCGAGAGTCGATTTGAATGATTTAACAAGATCGTGGGGCAGCTTACGTATAAATCCCACGGTGTCTGACAGCAGAAAGGGAAGGTTACCAATAACGACCTTTCTGGTTGTGGTGTCGAGTGTTGCAAAAAGTTTGTTTTCAGCAAAAACCTCCGATTTGCTGAGCAGGTTCATTATTGTTGACTTACCTACATTGGTATATCCCACCAGCGCTACCCTCACCATTTTCCCACGATTTTTCCGCTGGGTAGCCATCTGTGTGTCAATTTTTTTCAGTTGTTCTTTCAGAAGTGCTATCTTATCCCTGATGATTCTTCTGTCGGTTTCAATTTCGGTCTCACCGGGACCTCTGAGTCCTATTCCTCCTCTCTGTCTCTCGAGGTGTGTCCACATGCCGGCAAGCCGTGGCAGCAGATACTGGTACTGGGCAAGTTCAACCTGGGTCCTGGCATGTGAAGTACGGGCACGTCCGGCAAAAATATCAAGTATCAGGAATGTCCTGTCAAGAATCCTGCAGCCAAGTATTTTTTCGATATTTCTTATCTGTCCCGGGGACAGTTCATCATCACAGATTGCAAGGTCAATATGGTTATTCTCAACAAATCTTGCTATCTCTTCTATTTTGCCCGATCCCAGGAAAGTTCTCGGGTTGGGTATATCAAGTTTCTGGATAAAACTCTTTACAGGTTTTGCTCCGGCTGTCTCTGTAAGAAATGACAGCTCGTCAATATAATCGCCTGTTTCGCGTTCGTCCTGTCCGGGATAATTGATGCCAATAAGGATTGCCGTTTGCTCCTTCCGGCCTGTCTCGATCATTTAATTAATAAGCCTCCTGTTTGATTGTATTGAGCCCCGGATTGCCTGTTTAAGAGCTTCTGAACATCTCAGCACCATTTCAATATCTGAAGGAAAAGGCATTGCCTCGGCTTTGGTCCTCTCGAGCTGGGAAGTGCTGAGAGCACCGAGATCGCCAATAGCTCTTGCTGACATATGCTCAAAAGTAGACTGGGCTCCAATGGGATCTTTTTTCAGAACAGTCTTGGGATTCATCTTGATGATTTCAATATCACCGTCGATCTGACATTGTTTTGTCTGAAGTGTTGTTACAAGAGCACATTGAAGTGTTTTATATTTATTAACCCTGATGTCGTTGCCCAGTGTATCTTTCGTAACATTTCCCCTGCTGTCAAGCTTGTATTCGTAACCATCTTCAACATCTCTTTTGGCTATTGAGTCATACTCCTCTGTCAGGTCGGGACTTACAGCAATATTTCTAACATTTACATTGATAAAATAGTCATACTCAACATTCTCATCAAGATTAGTTATATTGTACTCCACCCATTCATTGTTAAGGGCCTGAAGGTCGACCGTCAGGAGATCCTCTTCAAACTCTTTAGGAAATACTATCATTGTAGTGTTCTGCAATGATACAAATACCCTGCTCATTCCCTGGTATTTTGCTTCAATAATTTTATTATCAATACCTTCATAGTCGCCGACATACTCTTTGGCTCTTATGAATTCATAATATGCCTGCCTGTACGAATCTTTCAGCCCGCTATTCATCAGTTCAATGCCGTGGTTGTAATAGTAATCAGCAGATTCCCGTTTTGCATTTATCATTTCGGGCATGTAATCAACATAAGGAAACTCAACCTGTCTGTTTCCGATGTTCAGGGGCATAACAGTGCGGATAAGGGACTGTCTGTCGCTCATCTTTTTATAAATAAGGTATATCTCATCCCAGTTCTGGGGTCTTCCTTCCATCTTGAGGAACCTTATTCTTTCGTTATCCTGTTCGGTAACAACCCTGAATGATCGTTCCAGGATATCTATTTGCTTTTCATCATCGGAATCTTTGCGCAGGTTTTTTACTGCTGTTGCTATTGCTGCATCATAATTACCTCTTTGAAGCTGTTTCTTTGAAGAACCGCAGCCTGACAAAATTATCGTCAATGTAATTAATAAACCAATTGCCTTTTTCATACGTCGTTTATTTAATAACTCTTGTTAAAGATAATAAATACATTGAAAAAACAATTTGTTAATTTCCTTCTGGAATATATTAAGATTTTAAATAATAAAGCTGAGCCACATTGAATATCTCACCCTTACCGGCTGTCCCCGCTGTAATCCCGGACTCCAGTCAGGTGATCCCCGGATTGCTTTTAATGCCTCGTTATCGATAAGGGGGTCGACTCCTTTTACTACCGTAACATTACTCACTGATCCGTCAGTCTCAACAATAAAAGTAAGAAAGACTCTGCCCTGTATCTTTTTTTCAAGTGCCTCCTGCGGATAGTTGGTCCTTTTCTGTATATAGTCGCGGAATTTGTTTAGATCTCCTCCCTTGAATGTCGGCATCACCTCAACCAGGAAGAAAGGTTCATCTGATCCATACCCCCCTTCTCCCTCAAGTATGTCACTGCCATAACCTGTTGATCCTTTGACTTCGGCAATAGGTTCCTCGGAATGAGCCAGAATTTCATCGGTGGCAGCAGGAGTTATATCAATGCTTATAACTGTATCGACTACTTCCGGCGGAATATATTTTACTATTTCCTGGACTTTTAGTGATTCCTGTGGCGGCGGCGGGGCTGCCGGAACATAAAATTCCTCCGGAGGTGGTTCAAGGACATCCATCTGTACCTGTACAAACCTGCCTCCTCCCGCTATTATATAGTCTGAAGGGGGTCTTATAATAAAAGGTATAATAACCACAGAGCATCCTATCAATGAGCTTATTATTATGCCTGCAATAACTACCGACTTATATTTCTTACGTAACTGGTAAGCACCATATTCCTTGTTCCGTGTTTTAAAAATCAGGTCGTCAAAATCGGGTATGGTGCTTTTCTTTGCCACAATATTATATAAGACGTTTCTTATTCCGGTTTTACTATAAAATCAATAATAATGTCATTTAAGCTATAACCCGGAGTTCTGAAAAAGGTTCTGTGTTATTTTTTTATGACATGCAAAATTACAAAATAGTGTCATACAGTCAAAACTTAACAATAGCAGCATATGTTAAATATTATTTAATTTTTTCTTTACATTTGCGAAATCAGACCCGGGGGTTTAGCTCAGTTGGCTAGAGCATTTGACTGGCAGTCAAAAGGTCAGGGGTTCGATTCCCCTAATCTCCACCTCCGCCCTACGAAGCCTTGGCGAAGTAGGGCTTCGCCCTCCTTCACCGGCTTCTCCGGGCTAATGTATGCCCAATAGCTTTTGCTATTCCTTTAACTACAGGATAAATCCGTTCGTCAAAAAGTGCTTTGAAAAGTTCACTAATAATTATATTTTTACATGTAGAATTTGTAAATCCAGACTTAAACTAAATTTATATCAAATTTATGAGGTCATTTATCCTTTTAGTTTTATCTGCTTTTGTTGTTCTTCCGGTTAAGGCTCAGGAAAAGAGATTGGCACTGCTGATCGGAAACTCTGATTACAAAGAAATAGCAATGCTTTCAAATCCTGTAAATGATATTACAGCAATGGGTGAAATGCTCGACATGTTGGGCTTTGACGTAATTACAACAACCAACCTGTCACAGGTAGATATGAAAAGAACTATTGATGAATATGGATCAAAATTGAATAATTATGAAGTAGGATTGTTTTTCTATTCCGGACATGGAATGCAATTCAATGGTGAAAATTATCTCATTCCTGTTAATGCAGGAATAGATAGTGAAACTGACATTGAATATAATTGCGTTAATGCCGGCAGGATACTGGCAAATATGGAACGATCAAATACAAAAACCAATATTATAATATTTGATGCCTGCAGGAATAACCCATTTAAAAGAAGCTGGACACGGGCAGTGGAAAATAATGGCCTGGCATTTATGGAGGCTCCGGCCGGTTCAATAATTGCTTATTCAACCGCTCCTGGTCAAACAGCTTCTGATGGAGATGGAAAATATGGTTTGTATACTGAAAGCCTGTTACAAAAAATGGGTGATCCAAGTCTGAATATCCTGCAGGTTTTCCAGGAAGTAAGGAAACTGGTAAAAGAAAAATCAGATGGCAAACAGATACCGTGGGAATCAACATCCCTTGAAGCTGATTTCTATTTCAACCAGAGTTTTGATGAGGTTACATTCACTCAGATAGAAACTCCTGTTGATCCTGAAAACAGTTCGCTGAGCAGTAAATCAATAATATCATTCATCGACGACATCAAAAATACTATGGGATATTTCTGGGCCGAAGGCCAGGGTAAATCAATAGAAGAAGCCGATAAAATTGCAAGGGATGAGATTATTATAAAATTGACTTCACATTATTCAGGAGGATCTGAAAAAAATATTTCCGGTTATGTGACAGACCCGAATACAAGAGTCAATATTGGCACATTAAAATATATTGAGGAGCTATTGCCGATTATGGCAAGAAGGATTTATGAAAAGGACGGGAAATATATTTCTTTCAGGTATATTCCTGATAGTGAGATTATAAACCATTTTGAGCTTAAAAAGGCAAAAATATCATCAATGTACGAATCTGCTCTTGATGCAGAAAAAAAGAACGAAATAGGTGATGCAATTAAATATCTATACTGGACTTATGCATTACGGGCAGGATATCCTGTTGATAATCATGGCAATACAGACGAAGAACTGATAAGTATAAATTCCCTGGAATCGAAACTTGGTTCGATAATAAATTCCATTAAAACTTATGTGGTGGATTCAAGCAGTTACCAGAGCTTAAAAAGGTTTAAGATTGAATTTCACTATAATGATGATGTTATTCCATATATCGGATACGAGTACTGGACTGGCGTATCGTGGTCAAATCTTAATACAACAAGTGACGGCATTGGATATATTGATCTCTACTACGACATTCCTGTTGTTCAGCTTCAGATAAAGCTGGAGTACAAATACCTCAAGAATGCGACATACGACGGATTTCTTAATTATATGGTTTCAAATCTCGATCGTCCCGAACTGGAAACAAAGGCAATACTTGGTGCTGAGATAAAAAGTGAAGAGACACCGACTATGCAGAAACCATTTGTATCAGAGACATATGCTCCGGTTGTAAATAAACTTATCAGTTTTGTTAAGTCCCGTAATGAAACATATGATGAAGAGCTCTTTACAAATGAGGGATTTGAGGTTTACCGTCATCTGCTGCTTTATGGAAATGCGTCCTTCTTCGAGGCAGCTCCTGCTTATCAGACTTTCGTAACCTCAAATTATAACTATGTAAGAGGAATTGATGTAAAATTCAATTTCCCGAACAGTAAATCAGAGTTTGTGGAAACACTCAGTCTGGAACTTGATGAACAGGGCAGAATTAATAATATCTCATTTTCTCTCGATCAGAAAGCTGTGGCGGATGTCCTGTCGCAGAGACGATGGCCCGAAAACAGCAAGTGGCTCATAATTAATTTTCTCGAAAACTATAAAACAGCATATGCTCTTAAAAGATATGATTATATAAATAAGATATTCTCCGATAATGCTCTTATAATCATAGGAAAAAGAATAGAGAAATCAACAAGGCCCGACGATAATATATATTCCCACATGGGTAAGAACTATACTCTTACAAAGTATACAAAAGATCAGTATATGTACAGGCTGAGGCGTGTTTTTGACAATAATGAATTCATTAATATCAGGTTTGAAGATAATGAAATAAGGAAACGGGATAACCAGTCGGATGTTTACGGTATAAATATTAAACAGAACTATTTTTCATCAAGTTATTCTGACCAGGGATATCTTTTCCTGATGGTTGATATTAAAGAGAATGCCGATCCGGTTATCTATGTAAGAAGCTGGCAGCCTGATAAATTTGATGACGGACATATTATCGGGTTATCTGATTTTACATATTAGAAATTCGCATTTTTCAGTTATTAGTTGTAAAAGGTTTTCTATTATTATTTCCTTCCATAAAATAATAATCTTATATGGTGCAAAAATTGCTCAATTCAATATATGTTAAACCTAAAAAAACCAAAACTCCGGATTTCATATTATTTCTATTTTCGGCAATATTAATTTTTATCATTTTAATGTCTGGTTGCACAGATGTTGAAAAACCGGTTTATGATAATCCTTTTGATCCCTTAAGTGAGGATTTTGTCCTTCCGCATGCACATATTACAAATACTATCCTCCAGAATGATGTTATAAATGTTCCATCTATTATATTCACCTGGGAATCTGAAAATCTATCGAGCAGTTTTTCTTATATGCTGAGGGGTTATGATGAGACTTATTCGACCTGGGAATACAATGTTTTCAATATTGCTTATTCATACCTGGATGAGGGGACTTATACATTCTTTGTTAAGGAGAGATATGATGATGAAATAGTCCAGGAAACACCGGACTCACTAAGATTCACGGTAGATGTCGTTAAGGATTGTGCATTATTATTCAGAAAATGGGCTACTAATGCTGTAAGCGGCAAGTATTTTTCAATTTATCTTGATATAGAAAATGTATCTGAATTAAAGGGCTTAACAACATTAATTGAGTTCCCTGTCAATAGTTGCTCTTTATTGAACATAGAACAGGTTAATGGTTCTATAGGGGGCACAGATGGTATGATATTCATTGCCAGCACTATAGATGAGGCTATGAGTTCCGGTAAGATAGAAATAAATGTAACTAGTCTCTGTAGTGGTGAAGGATTCACAGGTAACAGCACAATTTGTAAGCTTGATTTTTTATCGTACGATAATGGTCAATATTATATCAACATCAATAATACAAGTTCGGAATTAAGGGATATTGACAATGATACAATCCCCCTGGATATGGTCAGAGGAGCCATTGTGAATGCATCATATAAATAAATTCTAGTAAACGATCAAGATGAAAGTACCGTACAATACAGGAAAACTTGCACTTGTCTTAAAGGTCATGCTGCTTTCCTTTATTGGATGGAACAATATTTCTGCCCAGGATACTGGTTCTTTCACCGATCCCCGCGATGGCAATACTTATTCATGGGTAACGCTAGGCAACCAGACCTGGATGTCGGAGAACCTTTTATATTTACCTCAGGTGGACACTGCTACTGACGGCTCTGAAGATGTTCCGGATGGTAAATACTATTATGTGTATGATTTTGCCCCTGATCCGGATGAGGACGAGACAACTCAGATATCGAATGCCAAGGCTTCGGTTAACTATCAGACTTATGGAGTACTGTATAACTGGTATGCTGCAATGGATGGTGAAGCAAGCAGTACTTCCAATCCTTCAGGGGTTCAGGGCGTATGTCCGGTTGGATGGCATCTGCCATCTGATCCAGAATGGAGTGAACTGGAGACCTGGCTCTCCGATAATGGTTATGGTTATGAAGGCAGCGGAAATGATATTGCCAAAGCACTTGCAGATTCAACACTATGGACATCACATGGTACACCGGGAAACGTAGGCAACGACCTGGCATCAAACAACAGCAGCGGTTTCTCAGGCCTTCCTGCTGGAATTCGTTCAACATCGGGTTCCTTTAACTATATTGACAGTACTCTTTCCTGGTGGAGCTCTTCACAAGGCGCATTATTGTACTTTTATCGCAATTTGGATTATGATAACAGCTATCTCACAGGTAGTATGACAGACAATACACGCGGATTTTCCATTCGATGTATACAGGATGGTCCTTTTACCAGTGTTGATTACGGTCTTCCCGAATTAACTTCCGCGAGTACAGATTGGGGCGATTATGATAATGACGGTGACCTCGATATTTTATTAACAGGGGACAATTACACATTTTTTATTTCATCTATTTATAGAAATGATAACGGGATTATTACTGATATAAATGCAGGTCTTACCGGAGTGATTGAAGGAAGTGCAGAGTGGGGCGATTATGATAACGATGGAGACCTCGATATTCTGATAACAGGTAACTCAGGTGACTTCAGTTCAAATGTATACAGGAACGATGATGGAATTTTTTCTAATATAAATTCAGGTCTTTCCGGAGTAGTTTATGGATGTGCAGTGTGGGGTGATTATGATAATGATGGTGATCTCGATATTCTGTTGACAGGTGACACAGGAGCTGGCTATATTTCAAATATATATAGAAATGATGATGGAACTTTCACTGATATCAATGATGGTATCACAGGAGTGCGTTACAGTAGTGCAGAGTGGGGTGACTATGATAATGACGGTGATCTCGATATTCTGTTAACCGGACAATCTGATAATTGTTATAGTTCATATATATATAGAAATGATAACGGGATTTTTACTGATATAAATGCAGGCCTTACCGGAGTAGCTGAAGGGAGTGCGGACTGGGGTGACTATGATAACGACGGCGACCTCGATATACTATTAACCGGGAATTCAGGAAGTGGTGATTTATCTAATATATATAGAAATGATAATGGAGTCTTCATAAACATTAATGCAGGTCTGACAGGAGTGGGTTACGGGGATGCAGAGTGGGGTGATTATGATAACGATGGTGACCTCGATATTCTGTTAACAGGTCAATCAACAAGTGGATATATTTCATCTATATATAGAAATGATAATGGAATTTTTACCAATATCAATTCAGGTCTCACAGGAGTGCGTCATAGTACTGCAGAGTGGGGTGATTATGATAACGACGGCGATCTTGATATCCTTTTAACAGGTGAATCAGAAGCATTATTTACTTGTAAGATATACAGGAACAATTCAAGTAATACAAACACTACTCCTTCTCCTCCGTTAAATTTAAGTACTATTAGCGGCGGTGATTATTTAAACCTTTCATGGGATGCAACTGCCGATATTGAAACACAACAGGAAGGATTAAGCTATAACTTCTATTTAATTGAGGATGGCATTGATACTATTCAGCTGGCGCCGGCTGATATTTTAACAGGTTACAATCGCCTGCCGGAAAGAGGGAAAATCCAGGGGACATCAGCCCGCATATTAAATCCCGGTTCCGGAACCTATACATGGGGAGTACAGGCAGTTGATGCAGGTTTTGCCGGTAGTGTTTTTGCCTCAACAAACTTTATACTCGGAAACCAGGACCCCGGCACACCAATTTCTGATAATCCGCAAAACGGCTCCACTGTTTTTGCAGATTCAGTCTGTCTTAAATGGCATGCTGTTGAATACGACGACGATCCTGTTTACTATGATATATACTTTGGCCCTGAAGGGGACTTACTGCTTATTGCAGATAGCATTACCAATGATACAGTCATGGGAAAAAACCTAATACCAGGGGAAATATATTACTGGCAGGTAACAGCATTTGATGAATATGGCGCTTCAACTACTGGTGAATTATGGAGCTTTAATGTTGCTATCAATGAAACAGAGCCAAATGACCAGTTCTCCGATGCTGACTGCAGCAGTAATGAAACAGGTTTTTATGGAATAGTTGGTAACTCAACCGACCCGGCCGATTATTTCTGCATAACATATCCTTATAACGGTATTTTTACTATAACGGTTGAAAACCTGAACATGTATGGACTTGTAAACGGTGGCCTTGATCATGCATGTATATATAATTTTCAACAAAATATAATAACAAGTATTGATGAAAGTAACCTTGATGCAGGAGAAAGTTATACATCCCAGGCTATAATGCTGAACGCTGATGAAACTTATTATATAAAAATAGCTCCCGAATTAATCGATGATAACGTGCCATACCGGTTGTCATTTTCTATCGACACGTTTTCAATATCTGATCTACCCGAACCAAATAACAGTATGCAGACTGCTTACCCGCTGTATCGTGATTCCATTTACTCTTATACCGGCTACTGGGGAGATGATACAGACTGGTATAGATTGAGCTTCACGGGAATAGGTACATTCAGGATCAGGATTACCGATCCCAATGATAGTTATACCATTTTTCAAGGACTTGGAAATGTGATTGTATTTAATGGAAGCGGAGAACTAGTAACAGGAATATATGATTATATTGAAAATGGCGGATTCAGGGAGACCGGTCTGATAGCTGTAACTACAGGACAGACATATTTTATCAGTGTCTCTCCAGGTAATTACGGTTCCGGAGCAGCATATATTCTTGAGATAATAAGCGACGTACAGGATATCAGGGATGGTTGGGTGCCTACTGTACCCGAACCGGTAAATATTGTTGATGGTTCGGTTGAAATAACACCCGGAGATACCACAATTATGTGGACCAGCACACATCCCGAAGGGGAATCTCTTTATTACGATCTCTACCTCGGCAATACTGATACACCCCCGCTTGTGGCAGAAGGCTTAATTGTTAATGAGTGGGATATAACAGGTTTGGAACTCAGGGATACTGTCTACTGGCAGGTCACCGCATATGATCAAAGCGGAAATGAAAGCACCAGTCCGGTTTATAGTTTCAGGGTATTGAGAGAAGGATATTTCACCGACTCACGTGAGGGTAATGAATATGGATATTTAACCATTGGGAACCAGACTTGGATGACAGAAAACCTTGCCTATCTGCCGGCTGTAAGCCCCGTATCAGAAGGTTCAGAAGATCAGGGCTATGAGACCTCTTCTTTTTACTATGTTTATAATTTTAATGGAACAGATATTGCAGAAGCAAAAACCTCCAGCTATTACCAGACCTATGGTGTATTGTATAACTGGTATGCTGCAATGAATGGAGAGAGCAGCAGTAACACCAATCCAAGCAATGTGCAGGGTGTCTGCCCTGATGGATGGCATCTGCCGTCTGATGCAGAATGGCTCGAGTTACAAACATGGCTTACTGATAATGGTTATGGCTATCAAGGAAGTGGAGGTGATATAGGAAAAGCAATGGCGTCTGCTTCAGGGTGGTATCAAAATAACAACCCTGGCGAAATTGGTTGCGACCAGGCCTCAAATAACAGCAGCGGTTTTACAGCTCTTCCTGCAGGTTATCGATATTATAATTATTGGGAAAGTTCCGCATATTATTATAATATATCCGAACAAACATTCTTTTGGACCTCAACTGAATGGGATAATAACCTTGTTTGGTACGAGATTTTAAGGACCTGGTCAAATTCTTTAGAACGAGATAATGGGGGGTATAAATATAATGGTTATTCTGTCCGTTGTATCAGCGATAATGACTATTTGTCTTCCCTTGATATTTCAGGTAATGCAAGCTTTGGTTATACATTAATTAATACGGGAAGTGTCACAAAAAACATCTATATAATGAATATTGGCTCAGGACAGTTATCAATAGATAGTATTCCACAGTTACAACAGCCTTTTGAGAGAACAGTGACACTTGCTCCAATATCTCCGGGAGATTCGCTTGAAGTTAATATTATCCTCCACACAGATAATCCCGTAAACACTTAT
>Ga0315534_1002840_pt1 | contig 11395 bp, 11 predicted proteins | sample SalMarSW160240MG_FD_203094 | JGI IMG/M metagenome (GOLD analysis project Ga0315534, IMG submission 203094) | Salt marsh sediment microbial communities from the Plum Island Ecosystem LTER, Massachusetts, United States - Salt Marsh Sediment SW1602-40 ... | reverse complement strand
TCTTGCCATCACACCATCGTAATCCTCTAAGGCCATATCCCTATCCCCACACCAAACTGTACCCGTGGTCCTGTTCCAGAGGTCTCTTCTAACGGCCAGAGATAGAGTTCGCTTTTCTCAATGACAGGATAGCTATACTCTATCTTACCCAGAGGACGCACCTCCCTTCCCATAACTGATCCTGCCACAGTGATCTTCCTTCCGTGGCGATAAATGGCCGGGTCGAGAAAGCCGGGGGTATAAATGATAAATCTACCTCGTGAGATATCCTCAGCTATCGGCTTTTTTCTAAAGCCGAGAGGGCGTTGAAGGACAACGATGAGCGTTCTGTCAGAAAAATTCTGTGTCTCAATAATAGTACCGCCCAGAAGCACAACCTTCCCCTTGTGAGCTTCAGGATTCTCTAACAGCTGCTCAACTGCAAGAGTTTGATCTACCTCATCTAATGCCCTTTGAGAAATCACCGAGGCACACCCTGAAAGCAGAAAAAACCCTGCTATGGTGCTGCACACAAAAAGGGCATAATGTCGCTTAGTTTTCATATGCGCATTTCCCTTCTTAGTTCTCTTCAGTCCTCTTACATTTTCCTGTTTTTTTATAAGACCCGCAGACATGCGTACATTTTTCCTTATTTATGAAAAAATCATTGTGGCAGCAAGTTCTATCAGGAGTTGGAGAGTGTTCTATTTGAGGTCTTCTACCTGCGAGTTAACCTTCATGGGCTCAACTAACTGTGGAAAAATGATTTCATACTACAAAATTATATTTAAAAATCGTAATCGGGTCAATCAAAATTGACAACAAGAAACTCAAGGAAGGAGAGAGGCAATTCTCAATATATAGTGCTTAGCACATCTCATTCGATATATCACTATCCGTGTCAAAGTCAACAATCGCTCTCAGCTTAGATGCATTGAATGCGACATATTGTAATCGCAAGTCTATTTATAAAAGCCAGGTTTCAGATATCAAATTGGTAGACTGGTTGAGAAGGGGAAAGTATTGTTGTGATTGTGTAGGCATGGCAGAACTCCTCTAGCATCCCGGCTACCCTGTCACGGGTAATAATCGTTCTTGCTTCGCTATCCTCTCCAAGCCCGTCAATATTCATAACAATGGTGTGGGTATCTTCTGTAATGCGAGTTTTATGTCCATTGCGCCAGTTCCAGCGACGGCACATTACCTCCTCTGACTCTGAAACCACATAAATAATTTCACCAGGGTCAGGGTGCTCTACATTGTCCGGATTACCGAGCGGCCTGAAAATTTCGTCGCCATTAGCATAGCAGAGCTTCAGGCTTCCTCCTGCCTGTATCACGTCGTCCCCGCCCACTGGCATTACATCGATGATTGAATTATAGTTCATTATAGCGACGACCTTATTAATGAAAGGAATGTGCGCACCCGGTTTCTGTACCCGTTTTAAAAGAGCACTATGTGCAGGCGGAAATTTATTTGGATTAGAATTAAATTGCCGATGGGCTTGATTCCAAACAACGATCCGAACATCAATTTTCACGTCAATTGGCTGAGTAGCGGATTGTTCGATTACCTGATTCAGCTTGGCCTCAAGTTCCTGTGAATGGCCATGATTTTGGATCTTTTCGGCCACTACAATCCCACGTCTAAAGGTAGGATATTCCTTGAATATATTTTTATGAATCCTAATTTCAGTCATACGATGTGGTAAATAAAACTACTTTAAGTAAACGAGAGGAATGATGGTGGAGCTGAAACATCTCTACTTGTAGTACCCCCATTTTTTTAAGCGCGTATAGGCATATTCGGCCTTCTTCCCCTGCTGAACGAACTGCAAATAGCGGTGGTATTCACTGGCGGCTTTTTCAATGTGTTGCATCCCTTCCTGAGCATATCCTTTAAAGAAAATCGTGTTCGGGTTGCCAGGCAACAATTTTTCATAGGCGCTAAATTCTTGAAAAGCCCCTTCGGAATTTTTGGTGTGGATTTTTGCAAATCCGCTCAGATGGTAAGCTTGAGCTTGCTGTGGATAAACTTGCTGGGCCTTTTCAGCGTAGGTGATTCCTTCCTTATATTTTTTCTGGAACAGCTTACAGGTCGACATCATGACGAGTCCAGTGTAATCATGAGGAGCCAATTTCAAGGCTTTCTCAAAAGAGACCTCGGCATTGCTAAATTTCTTTTGCATCATTTCCTTTTCGCCTTTTTGCATCTCTTTGATGGCGGGTTTTAAGGCACGCACTTTTGCGGTATGGTCCATATAGCGTTCCCGGTACAAGGGCCGAATTTCGGCTGATTTATATTTTGATCGTGAGGTTTCCACTGCAGTCTGATAGCGTTCGTCACTCATTGGATGGGTGGCAAACATCAACTCGATGATACTTGGAGTATGCCTGGATAACCCTTTGAGCATATCCATCAATCCAACCATTCCATTGGGATTATATCCTGCTCGAAACATATACTCCATGCCAAGCGCATCTGCCTCCCGTTCGTTGTCCCTGCTATAAGAAGCCAGCAACGCTCCGACACTAATCATGCCCAGCTCGGAAGCTAACTGGCCGTATGCGGCACCCTGTGACCCTGCCAAGGCAGAAAGCCCGCTCACAAATGCCTGGGTCAATATACCCTTTGACATCTGTTGTGCAGTATGACGTGCGTTCACATGACCCAGTTCATGACCCAGCAATGCGCCGAGTTCTGCTTCATTTTCAAGTGAGAGCATAATACCCCGTGTACAGGCTATACTCCCTCCTGGAAACGCATATGCATTAACATAGTTTGCATTCACGACACGAAAAGAGTAGGGCATGTGCGTACGATGGGTTCGGGCAGCCATCTTTTTCCCGGTTTCTTTGACATAATCATTCAGCGCCGTATCCTGTATTATGCCATAATCAGCGGAAAACTGATGCGGCGAGTTTTGCTTATCAATCGTAATTTCCTGATCCTCTGACACGAGCATTAATTGCGGTCTACCGGTGACCGCGCTCGTAGCACACCCGGTTACAAAACCCGCAGCCGACATGGATGTGATCCACAAAAAATCGCGGCGTGTCATGCCATGCTCTCTTCCGACCACTCCACAATCCTCGTGCATACTTCCTCCTACTGATTTTGTGTAATCATTTTCTTACTTTCACGCAAACGATTGCCTGAGATTGCTGCAATTCTGGTACTGTGAGTTAACGGCGATAAAAACTTGCTTGTTGTTAAAGTATAATAAGAATGGCCTTGTGTGTCAATAATGATCACTCAGGTGGTGGTTATACCTCTATAAGTCCAAGAAAATGAGAGTGGCGAACATATGAAATAATTTCCTTTAGCTGTATACTGTTTTCTGGATCAAAAAAAGTATAGACTTGTGATTATCGAATGAAATTTTCAGGTATATACTACGCAGAATAAGCATATCGAAGAATACATAAGTCTTAGCATAGTATGCTCTATGCAATATATAGACATGCCTACTTGATTGGAAAAAACGGCTCAGGGTTATTTTTATCCAATATCTCTCGTATCTTTTGTGATAACTCCTCCACAGTAAACGGTTTCTGGATAAACCCATCACAGCCTTTCTCTAACATCTCCTTTGCCTTGCCATCTATGCTGTAGCCACTTGAAAGGAGAACTTTTACCTGAGGATTGATCTTCTTTTAGCCTACCAATTTATAGTATTGTGCCAGATGGTGTATGGAAGCGATATTTGGCTGCAATAACTGCAAATGTATGTCAGAGCAGTCGAGAAATAGTGGGAATTATGGAGGGTAGGGATGTATTCTTGAGAAAAAGTCCATAAGAAATCATGACAGGCTCTTTAGGGGATCCGTACGACGCTTTCTAATTTGCTCTTTAAAGTGTGCTGCATCAGTAAATACCTCAGCCTCCCAGTCCAGACGCCGAGCTGCTTCAACGTATCGCGGATTATCATCGGTGTAGAAAACGGGCAACTGGCCATCGCAGTAACGATTCATGAGCACTCGGTAGATAGTGGGATCCGGTTTTGCCACACCCGCTGAATAGGAAACTATCCACCCGTCAAGAAGTTCAAAGATGGGGAATTTTTTGAGAATGAATGTCCAGTGTACCTCTTCTGTATTGCTGAGCCCCACAAGGCGGAACTCGCTCTTGAGTTCAGCGAGTGCTTCCCTCATCCCGGCTACCTCGCCGATAAAGATACGACACCAGAGCTCGAGCCACTCCTGAGACCCAAGTGAGAAACCCAGCGCCCTATTGATCGTCTGGAGTATATCCCCCCATGACTGCGTGCCCACATATAACGGAAAGAAAAGCCTGTATAGATCATCCGCCTGTGGAAGATCTACCTCTCTTCCGCACCTCTTTGAAAGCTCCTTAATAACCACCGTGGGGTCATAGTCTACAAGAACTTTACCCGCATCGAGGACAATAACAGGCTTATTATTTTTTTGTATCGTCATAAAGAATGATGAGTGATAAAAGAGCTCGTGGTGTGTTTGACAAAATTTTTGTTTCCATCTTTTGGTAGTGATACCCCTCATGAATGGTATTCTACATGACTTCTTCGAGTTATTTATCCTTTTCCTTTCTACTCATGTGGGATAAAAAGGATTTATTATAGTTATTTTGGAGATCAGTAAAGTTTTATTATTACGCTATTTTTCATAGTGCCGCTGGCTAGTAGCGCCGACCACCACCCCGTCTTCCTCCACCACTGTAACCTTCAGAGCGAGGGCGAGCCTCATTCACACTAATCTTCCTCCCCTTCAACTCCCTACCATTCAGGCCTTCAATAGCAGATTGGGCTTCATCTTTATTGAGCATCTCAACAAATCCAAATCCTCTTGATTCTCCACTATACCTGTCCTTAATAATAGTGACGGATTCGACTTGCCCGAAACCCTCAAACTCCTTTTTAAGGTCCTCTTCGGTGGCCTTGTAGGATAAACTTCCTACATAGATCTTCATTGTACCCTCCTTTTTTTATCGTGAAAAGTTATACTGCAATTCTGACTATCTATCCCAGCAGAAAAAAGTTTTTGCGAAACAAAACATAAGTAATCTGCACGCAAAGAAGCCTCTTATGCTGTGTGAGTAAAATACACGTATAGTACAATTAGCCTCTTTGTTCAAAAAATATGTCTTTCTTACCAAACTTAACGCTCACAATCCACATATTTTCATTACAGATGAGCCTTGAGACTGTCAAAAAACATTAAAATCACAATCCTTAGTCCATCGGTTCATAAATTCGATACCGTATTTGCGAATCGAAGCACTTAGCTTTGTAAATCGCTGATGTTATTGAATTCAAATGTATGAAAAACGGTCAAAATGGGACTTTTTGGAATCCACAATGGATTCACCACAATTTAAATAGCAATAGGCAGTCTCACTGTTGGGACTTTTGGGCCTTTTCCAGGATCTCTCTGATAAAGGGGAGAAGATAGACTTCCTCTGTGTGGAAGGAAGACAATGACCGGGCTAAGATGTCTATTTGGACTGGCAGTGGCGCAGAAGGGTCCATAAAAATCTTGTAGGCCCCCTTGACTTTACAGAGGCCACCCTTAGTGTAATAATCTGTCCCTCCCAATTTTTCATTGACAATCTCAATCCCCAATTTAAACGCAAGATCTTCAAGATATTGCAAAACCTTACTGCTCTGCATGATGATCAACCCTTAGCGGTGCAGGCTTATGGGCTCGCTGGAATGATTTGTTATCTTTACGGTCGGCTTCTACATTGAAAACTTTCGGCTTGCCAGACTTGTGTAATAGATTCTATCCGATTTTTTTGATGATTACAACTACTATACGTAGTAAGATTATAGGAATTTCAGTATATAACATACCCTGTTTTTTCTGGCACTTGATCTCTAAATTTGATAGAGATGGATATATTACTCACGTTACGTAAAAGGAGGAAGAAGATGTTGATTAGTAAAAAAATTGGAATCATGGCAGTGCTCACAGCCGCAGTGTGTTTTCTGGGTGCCTGTGCAGCGAGCAAGCTGCAGGTGGCGCCAATTACTATGTCAGAAGATCCCATAGAGCAAGTGACCCGCTTAGACCAAGACATTGCCAATGCGAGAATGAATCAGCTGAATGTCTTGTCACCATCGTGGTTTGGTAAGGCCGAGGCATCCCTTTTTGAGGCCAAGAAAGGACTGAGGTCTGGAGATATGCCTTCTGAATTTTTACAGAAGGTCAACAATGGACGGGCGCAACTCCAGCGTGCTGAAGACACGGGTAAACGAGTAAAAGCTGCATTGCCCGATGTCATCAAAGCTCGTGAGCGTGCTCAGGCTGCAGGTGCCAGCAACTTTAAAGAGGATTATGCTGAAGCGGATGAACAATTTCTCGAACTTACAAAAGCGGTTGAGAAAAGCAATCTGCCTTGGGCCTTGAAGAATAGGGGAAAAGTCATTAGAGCTTTTGACAGGCTTGAGTTGCGAGCAATTAAAGGCATTCTTGTGGAGGTTAGCAAGCTGATCAATGAAGCAAAAAAGAAAGGTGCAAAAAAAATTGCGCCAAAGATGTTCACAGTTGCGCAAGATAAGTTGAGTGATGTTGATGCATTTATCTCCGAACATCGTTATGAAAAGGAAAAGATTGACGAACATGCGAGTGAGGCGCTCTTTCAGGCTCGTCGCCTCCATCAAGTGATGCGACAGAGTGAGAAATTTAAAACAATGCACCCCGAGGATATAACACTCTTGTTTGAAGCAATGCTCCATAAGATGACAAAAAGACTTTCCGCGACTGATATCCGTGACGAAAATTTCGAGACACAGGTAAAAAACATTCTTGACTCGGTTACCACGCTGCAGGAAGACTATCAATTTATGGTCAGCAAAGAAAAGGTCCTTCAAGCAGAAATACAGGACATGGAGCAACGAATTTCCTCCTTAGAGAGAACGATCAGGAAGGAACAGGCTTCCAAAAACAGCTTGGCAGCGGAAAGGCGGTTTAATGAATTTTACAATAATGTGCGAAGCTACTTTAAACCGACTGAAGCGGAAGTTTATAAACAGGGTAATCAACTGGTAATACGTTTAAGGGCCATGCAATTTCCCGTTGGCAAGGAAGTTATCGTGCCAAGCAATTACGCACTGCTCAGCAAAATTCAGCGAGCTATCCGTACTTTTGGTCAGCCGAAAGTTGTCATTGAAGGACATACGGACAGCACAGGATCAGACGAACTAAACGAGCGCTTATCTCAAGGGCGAGCGGAAGCTGTTCGCGAATATCTTGTGGCAAATGGTACCATGCCATATGGGAGTATTTCTGCCATTGGCTACGGATCTCAGCAACCGTTGGCATCCAACAAGATAGCAGAAGGTCGCGCTATCAACCGGCGGATCGATGTACTTATTATGCCGCAGCTCGAAACAGGGCAGTAACATGCTGGTAGCCTTCAATCCTGAAAACGTTTCAGGGATTTGTTGTGTTTTTGTCCGTAACACCAACAAGAAGTAGCTTAGTATTTGAACCTTCATGTGTCCAGGAGGGAAAATGAGAGACAGACGTTACAATGTGCACAAAAGACCAGGGTCAGGAAAAATAGATGATAATAAATCTTTTGAGGATTTACTCAGTGAGACAAGAAAAAGAGATTCCTCAGACAACAGTTACAGAGAACGCTCACTTAAAATTCACGGACTTATCTGTGCTAAATGCGGAAGGGAATTTACTTACAAAAACAGGCATCTGCTCACTGTACACCATAAAGATGGCAATCACAGAAATAATCCCTCTGATGGTTCTAACTGGGAAAATTTGTGCGTTTACTGCCATGAAGATGAGCACAGCAGAGGACTGTTTGCTGATTATCTCAGTGATGAAAAATAGGTTTTTTAAATCTCACAGAAACAATATTTTAGCCGATAAAGTGCATTATTCTTTTACAGCCGCCCTGGGATTTGACTATGATGGTGGTATTGGTGTCAATGAGTTGTGCCTAAAAATAAATGCTCGAGACGTATGAGGTGGGTATAGCTCAGCCACATCAACCTCAGATGACCCTTTCAGGTTATCGTGGGATCTTTTCGTGTAATATCTCGACAAATCGCTTCAATATTTCAGAGCCATGATGAGTATTGAAAGATCTTTCAATAATACGATCAGGATTCTTATTTTCCCGAAGTAATACGTCCCTGTGCTGATTAATATACTCAATAACAATCTCTGCATCAAACTCAGGATGAAATTGAACGCCCCATGCAGAATTTCCAACAACAAATGCCTGATTTTTATCCACATCGCTGGACGCGAGCAACGTTGCATTGTCTGGAAGCCTCAGCACAGACTGAGTATGGCTCACATGAGCTAGTATAGGGGTGGAAAAACCACCAAAAAGCTTATCTCCTCGCGCATTTTCATTCAGGTTGACCTCAACAGTTCCAAATTCACAGCCATTCGGATTATCTCCCACCTCTCCCCCTAAAGCGTACGCAAGCAATTGGTGTCCGTAGCAAATACCAAGAATCGGAATCTGGTTTAGGGTAGCCCCTACCAACCATTCTACAGTTCGCTCACTCCAATCTGGGTGCTCAGTAACCATTGCATGGGAGCCAGAAATAATAACGCCAGATATTCCATCAAACCCAGGAAGTGGGGAGCCACTATACACATCAACTATGAGAGCGCTCTCAGGTTCAATCTGCATTCCAGATACAATCCAATGCTCAAAATCCCCTCTCTTTGAAACGAGAAATGGAAACGTGTTCCCAGCTTTTATTACAAGAATTTTGTTCATAAATCTCAGGCTAACCTTAATGAACTCGCAAAAGTCAAAAATGGGACGGCAAAGTAAAAAGTTCCAAATGCAAGGCTTGCGATTCTTGAGGAATGAGGCGTACTTACCAGTACGCCGCAATGACAAAAGATGAAGCGTAACGTAGCAGTTGGACTTTTTACTAAGTCGTCAACCTTTCATTTGGCCATATGCCATAAGGCCCCCTAACCAGGCTCTATGGCACAATTATGAATATTTTTATAAAATCCTTTTATTTTTTTCTAAATCATCTCTTTAATATAGAAGAAAAGTATGGCTCCGGAGAAAGCTAGTTTTAGTCCAATGCCCATGATGTTTCCAACAAACACACCCCAGCTTGCTTGCAAGGCCTTTTTTCCTTTTTTTCCACCTGCCAGTTCTCCAGCCAGCGCTCCTATAATTGCGCCGATGAGCATTCCCCAGGGCGGGAAGATAAAAAGCCCAATGAGCATTCCGATAATTGAACCCCACACACCTAATTGAGATGCACCATATCTTTTTGCCCCAATTGCAGGAATCAAATAGTCTAAAACAGTAGCCAGTAGAGTCAATCCTGCCATAATAATCAAAAATGTTGCACTAAATGGTTCCCAATTTTTGGCATAGGAAAGAATAATTAAGGCGAAAAAACTGAGAGGAGGTCCCGGGATAAAAGGTAAAATGCACCCAATGAGGCCAATGAGTGCAACAAGTAATCCAAGGATTATCAATATAATCATCAAAGTTAGACTTCTGGTGGTTTATTTAAGAGGTGCTAATTACGTTTAAAATCAAGTAATATCAGTAGCCCGCTGTCAGTCCCGATAAATCGGGATTGTGATAATATTTTCAATCACTTAAGCGAGAGGCCAGATTCCCACATTATTTTCTGCTATTAAAGGAATTGCTTGAATTTCATCTTTTAACAACAAACAACTATCGACTATCAACGGACTCTTTCTAAAATTACACTACTCATACAAAAGGGAAGAAAAAAATCACTACATCAGACTGGTGCAAACAATTCTCTTCTATTACGAATGTATCTTTAAAACTTTCGCTCCCCGAATCTTTCGCTCTTTAAGTTCGAGCAATGCCTTATTTGCCTCTTCCAATGTGAATTCCTCAACTTCAGGCTTGATGGGAATTGTGGCCGCAAGTTCTAAAAATTCGCTGATATCTCTCCTTTCCACATTAGCGACACTCTTTATTTCTTTTTCAAGCCAGAGATGAGTAGAATAATTTAATCGTACAAGATATTTTTTATCCACATCTTCCTTCCGAATTGCATTTATAACCAACCTTCCCCCACCCACTAAATTCTTTAAAGCTTCAACTATTGGCTTCCAGACTGGTGTAGTGTCAATTATGCAATCAAGTTTTTCAGGCGATTCTTCGTCAGTATCACCTGCCCACACAGCTCCAAGCTCTTGAGCAAACTCTCTTTCATTTTTGCTTCTGGCAAAGACAAACACCTTTGAGTGTGGATATTTGTGTCCTGCCATCTTGAGTACAAGGTGAGCCGAAGCGCCAAATCCGGTCAGCCCCAGGTTTTGTCCATCTCTTATGTCAGTTAACCTTAGAGAGCGATAGCCAATCGCTCCAGCACATAGAAGGGGAGCAGCCTCAGAATCAGAAAATACGTCAGGAATTTTATACGCAAAATCCTCTATTACTTTCGTATATTCTGCATATCCTCCATTCGCATCCCTGCCGGTTGCTCTGAAATTTTCACATAAATTTTCATTACTTTCCAGACAGAACCTGCATCCTTGGCACGCTGAATAAATCCAGCCGATTCCTACCCTGTCTCCAATGTTAAACTTACCTGCGTTGCTACCTGTCTTTACCACTCTTCCGACAATTTCATGGCCTAAAATAATCGGAAACTTCGGTGGAGGAGTTCTTCCCTCAATTTCATCTAATTCAGTATGGCAGACCCCACAGGCTGAAACTTTCACTAAAATCTCCTTTTCTCCTGGAACAGGATCCGGCACATCTGACATCTCCAGAGGATTCTTAGTCTCTTCAAGACTACAGATCTTATTTAATACCATTGCCTTCATTTCATTCTATCCTCCTCTTTAAGAAAACGCACTTTTACACAGGTTATAGAAGGCCATGACATTTGCATTTGATTTCTCATTGATTTTCTTCCGCCGAACACTGGAGCTGAAAGTCCTGAGATTTTCGAAGGGCGCCAGCGGAATACTTACACCTAACCTTATTTACTGAAATTCACAATAAAGAAATTTTATCAAAAAAACCCCTTTACCTTGCCAATGAAGAAGCGCTGAATCGTGTGCCTACGTATTTTTGAGCTTGGCATACGGCTAAGTGGCTGAAAGCACGAGAGCCTGGCCCAAAATTCGGCCAAAAATATGGTTCTTATAGCCTGCAAAACGCAAAGGATAGTCATAGTCGGCGTTCCAGATCAATGAGACGTTTCTTGGTCTCCAGGCCGCCGCCAAAACCGGTCAGGGAGCCGTCGCTGCCGATGACTCGGTGGCAAGGCACGATAATGGGAATGGGGTTTTTGCCATTGGCGCCGCCCACAGCCCGGACGGCCTTAGGGTTACCAACGGCTTCGGCAATGGTTTTGTAGCTCACCAGTTCACCGTAGGGGATCGCGCGCAAGGCCTGCCAGACCTTGAGTTGAAAGGGCGTTCCCACCGGTGCCAGG
>Ga0315534_1002839_pt1 | contig 11396 bp, 7 predicted proteins | sample SalMarSW160240MG_FD_203094 | JGI IMG/M metagenome (GOLD analysis project Ga0315534, IMG submission 203094) | Salt marsh sediment microbial communities from the Plum Island Ecosystem LTER, Massachusetts, United States - Salt Marsh Sediment SW1602-40 ... | reverse complement strand
TTTACCCTCCTTTATTCTTATAATTTTTTAATAAGCTCGGGCAAAATATACTAAAGTAGAAGATTCCTTCCCACAGTAAACACATTTTCCCGAAGCTTCTTCTTGCTCAAAAGGAATGCATCTTATACTTGCCTTAGTCTCTTCTTTTATCTTATCCTCACAATCTTTATTCCCACACCAATAAGTCTTGATTAATCCTCTCTGCTTTTCGATAATTTTTTTGAATTCATTATAATCGGAGGCTTCCCGAATATTTTCCTCTAAAAATTTCTTGGCTTGACTAAAAAGATTCTCTTGGATATTATTCAATAATTCTTTCACTGTTTTTGCTAATATTTCTTCTTCTACAGCTATCTTTTCTCCGGTATCTCTTCTCGCCAGCATCACCTGACCTTTAGCTATATCTTTAGGTCCAATCTCCAGTCTTAAGGGCACTCCTCTCATCTCCCACTCGTTGAATTTCCAACCAGGGGTATATCCGTCTCGAATATCTATCTCTATCCGAAAATCTTTCTTCAAAATGCTGCAGATACTCTCAGCTTTTTCTAAAATCTCTTTCTTGGTTTTATCGAACATAATAGGCACTATGATTACCTGAACAGGAGCAACCTGGGGAGGTAATTTTAATCCCCGTTCATCACCATGTACCATAACCAATGCTCCGACCAATCTGGTAGTTGTCCCCCAGGAAGTCTGCCAGACGTATTTCTCTTGCTGGTCTTCATCTAAAAATTTAATATTAAAGGCTTTGGCAAAATTTTGTCCCAGATTATGCGAAGTTCCGGCTTGCAGCATTTTACCATCGCTCATCAGGGCTTCTAAAGTATACGTATGTAATGCCCCGGCAAATTTTTCTTTTTCAGTTTTTCGCCCCACAATGACCGGTATAGCCAGGTCTTTTTCAATATAATCCCGATAAACCTGGTTTAATATTTTTAAGGTCTCCTCTTCTGCTTCTTGCTGGGACTTGTGAGCAGTATGGCCTTCCTGCCAGAGAAACTCGGTAGTCCTTAAAAAAAGGCGGGTCACTTTCTCCCAACGCACAATATTTACCCACTGATTTATAAGGATAGGAAGGTCTCGCCAGGACTTTACCCATTTAGAATAAAGGCTGCAGATAATGGCTTCTGAGGTAGGGCGAACAGCTAACCTCTCATCCAATTTTTGATTTCCTCCGTGAGTAACCCAAGCCAATTCGGGGGCAAAACCTTCTACGTGTTCTGCTTCTTTCTTTAACAAGCTCTCGGGAATAAACAAAGGGAAATAAGCATTTTTGTGCCCGGTCTCTTTGATTCTTCTGTCCAATCCGGCTTGCATATTCTCCCATAGGCCGTATCCATAAGGTCTGATTACCATACAACCTTTTATGGTAGTATAATCAGCCAGTTCAGCTTTTCTTACTACATCCACATACCATTGTGGAAAGTTCTTCTCTTTTGAAGCAATTTCTTTAACAAATTCTATATCTTTCTCCACCGATGTTCCTCCCTTACCCTTACTTAGTCCTTATCTTAGGGCGGTCTTATAATAGGTTTATTAAAGATTTTATCATAATTTAGTATGGTTGTCTAAAATTTCTATCATTGGTCTGTCTCAATACAGTAATGAGTGATGAGTGATGAGTGATAGGTAAAAGATTTAAGATAAATTATCATTTAGTAGTCAAGTAAAAGATGTTGTTATTACTTTTTTATTAAAAAAGGGCAGACACAAGGTCTGCCCCTTTTATTTTCAATGCTCGAATTTTATCAAGGCAATATTAATCATTTTTTAACCTCTTCTACTTCAGCTTCGGTCTTGACTACCTCTGTTAATTCACCTTCGGTCTTGGCTACTACTACTGCACAGGCAGCATCTCCAGTCACATTACAGGAGGTTCGGGCCATATCTAATATTCGGTCAATCCCGGCAATTAAGGCTACTCCTTCCAGAGGTAAACCTACAGAGGTAAGTACCAAAGTTAACATAACCAGACCTGCCCCTGGAACCCCTGCGGTACCAATTGAAGCTAATAAAGCGGTCAATAATACGGTTAATTGTCCTCCCAATCCAAGATGTATACCATAAGCCTGGGCTACAAATAAAGCACATATGCCCTGATACATAGCTGTTCCATCCATATTAATCGTCGCCCCCAAGGGCAATACAAAACTGGAAATAGTTGGTGAAACCCCTAAATTTTCTTGGGATGCTCGCATAGTAACCGGAAGAGTAGCCGAACTACTTGCAGTGGTGAAAGCAAGAAGAGATGCTTCACTAATTCCTTTGAAAAATTTCCAGGGGCTCATTTTACCAATAATAGAAACCATCCCCGAATATATTACTGCTTCATGTATTATAATACCAAAATAAACAGCGAAAATTAATTTAGCAAAAGGTATTAAAACAGCTAAACCATAAGAACCAACTGTAACTGCAATAAGAGCAAAAACGCCATAAGGAGCAAATTCCATTACTATACCGGTCAATTTATACATAGTTTCAGCAAAGCCTTCAAAAAACTTTAGAACTGCTACTCCTTTTTCACCTGCTCTAGTCATAGCATATCCAAAGAAGAGGGCAAAGACTATTACCTGGAGAACTATACCATTGGCCATTGCTCCAATTGGATTGGTCGGAATCAGGTTTACTACGGTATCAACCAAGGAAGGAGTTTTGGCTGCTTCCGTAGCAGCTCCTTCTAATACTAAATTCATACCAGCACCTGGTTGTAATAAATTTCCCATCAATAAGCCGATAACTATTGCAAAAGCTGTGGTTATTAAATAATAAATTATAGTCTTTCCAGCTACTCTTCCTAATTTCTTGGGATCAGCAATGCTGGCTACTCCCACTACCAAAGTAGAGAAGATTAAAGGAACAATAAGCATTTTCAATAAAGAAAGAAAAATAGTGCCCACAGGTTTTATCCACACTATACCCGGACCCCATATTGCTCCTAAAATTGCTCCCAAAACAAAACCAATCAAAATCTTTTGAAAAAGTTTCATTTTTTATTTCCTCCATGAAAAAATAAAAAAACTAAATAAATTTCACCAATCTTGCATCTTCTTTTCTTCTAAGTCATCACCTCGCTTTCTGAACAGCTATTTTAGCTAAAACCTGGGTTGGATCTATTAGGGAAACTGGTATATCCCCCTCTTTTATGATCAGGGGGATCTCGGTACAGCCGGCAATGATTACTTTTACTCCTTCATCGATTAGTTTTTGAGCAATTTTTAAAATATTGCTTTTGACCCCTTCAGATAAATCCCCTGCCTTAACTGCATAGATTGCTTTCATAACTGCGTCCTTATCCTTCTCATCAGGGTAGACAACTTCGATATTCAATTTTTTAAATTGCTGATGATAAATTTCCGTTTTATAAGTCCCAACGGAAGCCAACAAACCCACTTTTTGTATCTGGGGAATTCTTTGCTGGATATCTTTGGCAGTTTCTTCAATCATATTCAATACTGGTATTCTGACACTTTCTCGAATTGAAGAAAGGAAATAATGGGCAGTATTGCAGGGGATAATTATAAAGTCGGCTCCGGCTTTTTCTAAATTCCTTGCAGTCTCCTGTAAAGCTGGAAGAGGATCTTCTCCTTTTCCTAAGATAGCAGCCGTTCGATCGGGTATTTTAGGATTATTATCAATAATGATTCTTATATGATCCTGATCTTTTTCTGCAGAAGTAAATTTAATTATCTTATAAAATAAGTCGATGGTAGCCTCAGGCCCCATCCCACCTAAAATTCCGATAATCTTTTCTGGCATTTTTAATCTTTTGCTTCCTTTTTACCAGATTATATGTGTTTGCTCTTATTTTAAAACTAATATATTATACTACAAAAATATAAAATATTCTTTATTTTTCTAAAATATTTTCATGGTGATTTAAACCTTTTCTTTTTATATTTTTTAATATAAAATAACATAGAAGTGCATTAATATATCCCTGGCAATTTGGAGGTAATGATAAAATGAAAATTGGAATAATCTCTGATACGCATGATAATTTAACTCAAATAAAAAAAGCAGTAAAAATTTTTAATCAAGAAAAAGTTGAATTAGTCTTACATGCCGGTGATTTTGTTTCTCCCTTTACTTTTTTGGAGTTTAAAAAATTAAAGTGCCCTCTAAAAGGAGTATTCGGGAACAATGATGGAGATAAACTTTACCTACAAGAAAAATTTAAAGGAATCGGAGAGCTTTGTCCTGAACCTTATCAAGTCAATATTAATCAAAAAAGTATAATTATGCTGCATAAAGACGGATTAATAGATGCCCTAGCAGAGAGTCAAAAATACGAGGTAATCATCTATGGTCATACCCACCGAACTGATTTGCATAAAATCAGAAAGACTCTCATTATAAATCCGGGCGAGTGCGGGGGTTGGCTCAGCGGAAAAAGTACTATCGCTTTACTGGATTTGGAAAATTCAGAGACAAATATTATAGAATTATCGGATAACATTAGCGCATAGAAATGGTGAGCTGGCTACATAGTTAATGGGTTAAGATAGAGAAAAAAGTAGTGTTGTAGAGGTTCGAATCATCGAATCCGTCTGAAAAATTACCAAATAATTCGGGGGCGGATAAATCCGCCCCCGACAATACCAAAAACATAGGCTAAACGCTGTACACTCCACGCTAAGTTTATTTACTAACGACTAATTCTATTCTCTCTGGCTCGCTTCTTCTAACAGCTTCAGAGTCTGTTCTAGTTTCTTAAGTTCTTCTCCGTATTTGCTCCAGTTTCCCTCACGGGCGAAGTTTTGAGCACTTTCGTAATATCCTGCTGCTTCCTGAATCAAATCTTTAAGAGTTTTTTCTTCACCGGTTATGACGATTTCTTTTTCTCTAAAAGTTTGGGAAAAAAGCTTCTCTAAAGCATCTTCCAGATTATTCCCCATCATTACCTCAGAACCATTAGAAACAATTACTTTTTTTAACTCGGGGATCTCTCCTTTTTCTGCCCGCAGATACAGAGGTTCAATATAAATAATCGATTTTTCTATAGGAATTACCAGCAAATTTCCCCGGATAACCGTAGAGCCCCTTTGCCCCCATAGAGTTAATTGCTGAGAAATCGCTGAGTCCTGGTCAATCCTCGCTTCTATCTGCATCGGACCGTAAATCAGTTTTTCCTTGGGAAATTTATAAACTACCAAGTTCCCATACTCCGGTTGGTCATTTTTAGCAGCCAGCCAGGCAATCATATTACTCTTGGTAGAAGGAGTAAAGGGAGTCATCAAAATAAATTCTTCTCTATCGTGACCCGGGAGTTTGGTCACAATATAATAGGGTTCCATCCTGATTTCACTGTCCGAATAAATCTCATTGGGAATATTCCAGTAATCCTCTTTATTATAAAATACATCGGGGTCTACCATATGGTAAGTAGAATAAAGCTCAGCCTGCACCCGAAAGAGGTCTTTGGGATAACGGATATGTTCCTTTAAATTCTCGGGCAGCTGTTCAAAGTTTTTAAACAGTTGAGGGAATATATTTTGATATACTTTAACCAATGGGTCTTTCTGATCTACTATATAAAAATCCATAGTACCATTATAGGCATCAATGACTACTTTAATCGAATTTCTAATATAATTAAAGTAACCCACAAGAGGAGTCGAGTAAGGATAATTTTTAGATATAGTAAAGGCATCCTGTATCCAGAACAATTTGCCTTCTTTGGAAACTACTATATACGGGTCATTATCATAACTGAGGAAAGGAGCTACCTTGTTGACTCTCTTTTGAATATTACGATAGATCATAATTCGGCTATCCCGGGTAAGGTTGGTGGTAAGTAAAATTTGAGGATTAGAATATTTTATAGAAAATAAAATCCTTCCCCATAAAGAAGATACCGGCAACCCACCACTTCCCACATAAGTACTATAGACATTTTCGTCTCCCTTTGGATAATCGAACTCTTTGGCTTTAGTCTTAACGATTACATATCCTTCGGTTATTTCGCCATAATATATTTCTGGTCGGGTAATGGTCAGGTCTACACTGGAGACCGGGGGAATATCTTTTATCAACAGCTGGGGGAGGCCTTCTCCGCTAATCTGATTAACCGGGTTTACCACAACGCCATATCCATGAGTATAAACCAATTTCTCATTAACCCAGGTTCTGGCCTGTTCGGGTATTTTTGTCGAGTTTAATTCTCGGGGAGAGACCATCACTTGTTGATAATTCCCGTTAAAATAATAACGGTCCGTATCCACACTATTAAAATCATAATAAAGCCTAATGGCCTGAATCTGGTTTAAGGTCTGTTTTATGGGTCTCCAATCCCAGAGTCGGATATTTCCAACCGTCTCTCCATTTTTTTCAATATCTTCAAAGCTTATTTCCTCTTTTACCGGAAATTCCTCCTCTTTAATCTTATCTAAACCATAGGCTAGTCGGGTAGCTTCAATATTATTTAATATATAAGGTCTCTCCTTAGTACTTTCATTAGGTAAGACTATTGCTTTCTGTATAATCTCGGGATAAATTCCTCCCAGTAAGATAGAAACACCAATCAATACCGCCAATCCCAAAACTGGTAATTTCCAATCTTGCTTCCTGGCAGTTAAAAAAAATAGTGCTGCGCAAATCAAAGCTAATACCATTAAAACCCTCAAGGCTAAAAGATCAGCGTGGATTGCTGTATAACCCGCTCCAAAAATTACCCCTCGAGTAGAGTAGAGAATCTTAAAGGCATTCAGCCAATACTGCCAGGACTTTAAAATTAATATTAAGCCAACTAACAAAGACAGGTGAACCTTAACTGGAGTTTCAATAATAAGTTTTTTATTTTCATATTTTGCTGCTTTTTTAAAAACATAAATGGCAGCAACTACAACGGTAATAAGGGTAAGGGCAAAGGATAACCAGTTCCTGATGAATTCCCAGAAAGGAAGACTGAACATATAAAATCCGATATCCTTATTAAAAATTGGGTCAGTTATTCCAAATGAAGTTCGGTTTAAATATATTAAGATTTTCTCCCAACTGGAGCCTTCGGATAACCCCATAAATAGCGCTATAATCAGCGAAAACCATAAAACAAATTTTTTATTTACCTGAATATTTTGCAGACTTTTATACAGTTGAATCTCCGGCCTTTCAAATTCATCCTGGCCTATTTCTACCTGAAACTCAGGAGCAAAACGTCGGGCAAAAGAAAGATTGATAAAAGACAACACAAAAAATACTGCAGCAAAAAACAGCATGACTACCCCCTTGGTCAACAGTATCTTCCAAAAAATAGCAACATATTGTACCGACTTAAACCATATTAAATCAATATAAATCGAGGCAATCGCACCCACAATTATGACCACTAAAAAGATTATGCCAATGATTATCCATTTTAAATTTCTTGGTTTATCTGCCATTTCTTCCCTCCAATTATTATTTTTTATATTTGTATTATACCATCTTAAACCAGTATTGCAATAAATGAAAAAAGTTGCCAAAAGGTGCCAGGCACCTTTTGGCAATATTCGCGTTAATAAAATTTACTTTCAAATAATCAGTACCTAAAAGATATGCTTTTTTATCGGACATGTTTTTTAATATATTGAATAATAAATTGTTTTGAAATCAATACCTTATCGCCTTTAATTTTACGACCCATTATTCTTAGCTTTTCTATATTTATTTAAACATTCTAGAAAATCTAAAGAACACTGTATAACTTACCCCCAAGATAGAAAGTGCCATTCGTTATCAAGTAGAAAACATTTTCCTTATTTCAATATATTATTAACTTTATTTTCACTAGATAAATATTTATATCTTTGCTCTTCAATAAAATCATTACAAATATATAATGCAAACTCTTCCAACAACCCTAAATCCCATAAAAGTTGCAGAACTGTATATCTACTCCTAATCTCTTTTGCAAATATTATACTATTTAAAATAGTATTACCATCTACACCCACTTGTAAAGGATTAACGGGTGCATCTACTTTCTGTAATATTGCCTTAATTTCTTTAGCGCTGGGAACAAGCTTTTTTATTGTTTGAATAATATCATTCCATTTACTTTCAATAATTTGAATTCGTTTATTGTATTTTTCTATAGAATTCTTCTGCACCTTTTCCTCTAATGCAATAATATCTGGGGCTGCAGTTTTATAAGTTTTTTCAATACATTTTATCCATTCTTTTTGATTAAAACCATTTATTTTATCAATTGCATTATTGAAATTTACTGTTTTTGTTACCAGTAATTCATATAATTTTGTAATTATAAGCGTTGCAATTCCTACTTTTGTTCCGTGCAGTATGGCTTTTTTACCCTTAAGTAAAAACATCATTTCCCAAAAATGAGAGAGGTGGTGTTCAGAACCTGAAGCTGGTCTTGAATTTCCTACAAAATTCATTGCAATACCACTTAATACAAGCCCTTCTGTAAGATTTTTTATTGCTAAACTATCTCTCTTTTTAATGCCATCAATATTGCTCACACATTTTTGAATAGAACTTCTTATAATTTTAACGACGTTTTCACAATAATATTCTTCATTAATAATCCTACCCAATTCCCAATCACACAGACATGTATATTTTCCAAGTATATCTCCTAAGCCCGCTGTAATCATTTCCATAGGAGCATTTTTAATAATATTAATATCTGCTATAATAGCTTTGGAAGAAGTAGATTCATAGGTTGTTTTTAAATCATTGACAATTAACGATGAAACGGTTGAAGCATATCCATCCATTGAAGGTGCAGTTACTATAATAAAATAGGGAATACTTAATTTATAGCTCAGATATCTTGATAGATCGTTTAAAGTTCCCGAACCAATAGTAAGAATTAAGTCTGTATCTCTGGTAATTTGAATTAAAAGTTTGCCAACTGCTTTTTCATCTGGAATTAAAGCTTCTTTATCTTCAAAAATGTATTTTTTTAAATCAAACCCATTTCCCTGTAATGCTGTTTCAGTAATTTCTCCGGCAACTTTATAAGTATTGGCATCGGCAATAATAAAGATTTTCTTAAAATTATATTGGTTTATTAGAGAAGGTAAAAAAGTAATTGCTTCTTTTTCTATTACAATATCATCGATATCTACTCTATGTTCTTTACCACAATTACAAGTAAACTTTTTCTTAAGAAAATCTCTAATTTCAAATTCCTTAAAATTTTCTAAATTCATTAATTAATTCTCCTTGTAATACTTTAAGACTTATAATGCATTTATAATAAAACTTAATGATTAGAAGTAATAATATATTATGTGTAATAATTTCGGATTAATGATCTATTGTTTCATACACGGAACCAACCAAATAAGAAGACAAAACGATATTTCTTAATTTTGAAATAGGCTCTTTTAGATATTTATCTAAGACAGCCTTAATCATCTTTTGCAAAAGTAAACCTTAAAGTATATTCTGTTATAGAAATTGTTTTTCTAACAATTAAATACAATACATGCGTTCCTCTAGAAGTAGCTACTTCAATGTAAAGGCTTACTTAAGATTCATTCTGTAACCGGCAATAATTTCCAATTTATTTGCAGCCAAAATTATCTATTCGCTAATTATTTAAAATTCAGTTATTATGATGAAATATTTTAACTTATTCTTTTATATGCTTAAAACTCTCTATCTCCTGTAAGTCCATACTTAAAATTTTTACTTTACTAAAAAACGGTAACAATTGTTTTAGCAGTTTTTTGTTTAACCTGCAATGACTAATGTATATAATAATATATTAATCGCTTTTTATTTAATTAAATATTGGTTAATTTAAATAAATCATCCTTTGTATGTTTATATATATTTATATAAACTTCAAATAATTTGGCATAGCGTTCGTGCCATGTATGATCAGGCATGATAACTTTTTTTATTTTTACTGTTTCCTGAATAATGTCCCTAACGTCATGATACAATTTGACTCCTACACCTGCTAATATTGCATCTCCAAATGGAGCTCCTATTGACGTTTCAGGTACTAATATTGGGATATTCATTATTGATGCCTTGATTTTAAGCCATAAATCACTATGACTTCCTCCGCCTACTGCTTTTAGTTCATTAACCTTCAAACCTAGTTTAGTTACTTCTTTTAAATTATGGTATAACGCAAAGGAAGTTCCTTCCAAAATCGCTCTAATGATTTGCTTACGAGTAGTATTTAAGGTTAATCCAATAAACATTCCTCGTGCATGTGAATCCCAGATAGGTGATCTTTCTCCTATCATATAAGGTAAGAATAATAAATTACCTGCTCCCGCTTCTGCTTTACTGGCTTCTAAATCTAGAAATTCAAAAAAATCAAGATTTAGTTCCTGAGCCATTTTTTTTTCAGTATCACCAAATTGATCTCTAAACCATTTTAAGCAGGCACCCGTAGAACTCATGGCTCCAAATATTAAGCAACGATTTCCAAACCCATGATACATAGCTGTTAATTTTTTATTGTATCTCCATTGATCAGAGGCTACAAGCAAAACCGTAGAAGTGCCCGTCATTTCAACTGCTTCACCAGGATTAATAACTCCTGCTTCTATCGCCGCAGCAGAACCATCAACCGTACCTGCAATTACAGGAATTCCTTGACTTAAACCTGTCATCGCTGCTGCCTTTTTAGTTACTGTACCAATAATATCTGCACATTCATAAATTTTCGGCAATATCTTTGGAGAAATATCCAACTGCTGACATAATTCTTGAGACCATCCATTTTTATTTTTATCATATATTTGTGAAAGACTAGCATGCACCTTGTCTATGGAAAAACATCCAGTTAATTTATAATTTACGTATCCATTACATTGTAATATTTTATAAGTACGATTTAGTAAATGGGGTTCATTTTCCCTAAACCATAATAATTTTGGAAAAGCAAAATATGGATCAATGCGATTTCCAGTAATTTCCTTTATTTTTACTTCCCCTATTTTTTGTCTTAAGAAATCACACTCTTTTTCAGATCGCCGATCCATCCATATTAAGGCATTACGCAAAGGATTTCCCTTTATATCTAAGGGCAATACTGTGGGGGCCTGTGAACTAACACCGATAGCAGCAATTTCATATTGGTTTATCTTAAGATTGGTTGTAATTTTATAAATCGTTTCTACCGTCGCTGCCCACCATTGTTCGGCGTCTTGTTCTGCCCACCCTGGTTGTGGAAAACAAGTTGAATATTCAGCACTTTCCTGGATTAATATCGACCCATTTAATGCAAATAATACAGATTTTACATTCGTTGTACCGATATCAATACCTAATATACATTGATTCATATTAACCCTGCTCTATATATTTAAAAATACTTTATTTAAGAAAATAATAAACCTGTATACCATGAAATCTATAAGAAAGAGTTTCTAAAAGATGTAAATTATTATACCTTAAACGTTATAGATTCTCTTTGGCTTCTT
>Ga0315534_1002836_pt1 | contig 11404 bp, 11 predicted proteins | sample SalMarSW160240MG_FD_203094 | JGI IMG/M metagenome (GOLD analysis project Ga0315534, IMG submission 203094) | Salt marsh sediment microbial communities from the Plum Island Ecosystem LTER, Massachusetts, United States - Salt Marsh Sediment SW1602-40 ... | reverse complement strand
CGAGATTTTTTCATTTCAAGATCGATCGATATTGTCCCTCATCAACGACGATGTGGGTAAAGTGTATTGGTCACCGGATACCTCCGGCATTTTCTTTTTATCGGATGAAACGCTCTATTTATATGATTTTTCAAATCGTAAGTTCATCCAAATCGTTTCTTATAACGATGATGAGCGAAACTGGCTCGGGGATTTTAAGTTTATTCAAATCTCTCCATAGCCATGGAACGATCATTCTAACCTGCGGAGCATCCCCCTCATGAAAAAACCACCCGTGGTGACACCAATCGACGAAGTGGATGTGGTGGGGCACGTTTTCGGCGCGCCGCTGGTCGTCAAGGGGCATACCTGGCTGCCGCTCACGCAGGTCGGCGTGTGGGCCTTCCTGGCGAAGCGAAGTGAAAAACCGGGACGTTCCTGGTCAACACGTCTGGCCGTGGGTTTCCTGAAAATGGTCACCGCACTGGGCTCGGAATGGCTGCATAATCTGGCCGACGCCGCGGCCGCTCACCTGGTCGGCCAACCCATGGACGCCCTGCGCGTGACCTGGGGCATGCCGCTGGTGGTGTACTACGAACCGGACGATCCCGGCGTCACGCCCGAGCAGCACATCGCCCGTTCGCTGGGCGGACCGCTGCTGAATGCCGGTCTGCTCGTGCCGCTGATCCTCCTGCGCAGCAAGACGAGGTCCGACTCGGCGGCCCGCGAAGTGTGCGACTTCGCCGTGGGCACGAACGTGTTCATCGGCAGCCTTGGGCTGGTGCCGATCCCGTTCCTCGACGGCGGTCCCGTGCTGAAGTGGTCGCTGGTCCGCAGTGGTCTCAGCGTCGAGGCGGCGGAAGAAACCGTACGCAAGGCGGATCGGACCGTGGGAGCCGTGCTTTCCCTCGCCGGCCTGCTGGCACTGCTCAAACGCAAATTTCTAATCGGAGGCTTTCTAAGCATGCTGGGCGCCGTCGCCGCGGCGATCGGACTCGGCTGGATCGAGGAGTAGTTCCCCACACTCGGGTGTTGATTTCCTCGCCCCTTTATGCTATGATCCTCGCATTCAAGAAGAAAATGAAATGAAACGATCAACGGACAGCAAGAAGTATTATTTTTACTACTATTTTTGGTGGGAGGAGGCCCCACCGTTGCTGTGCGTTGACTAGTCCCTAACACGATTATGTCGGAATACCCAAGCGCGGAGCAGCGGCTCGGCGCTTTTTCGTTTTTCGGGACACAACCGAGGCACGACCCGGAAAACGCCGCGTGAAAAAACGTGCCGGGAGGTGGCCGTGATCATCGTTATGAAACATCAAGCCAACGCCAAACAGGTGGCCGCCGTGGTTTCCCGCGTGGAGAACCTCGGCTACCGCGCGCATCTCAGCGAAGGCGAAGAGCGCACCATCATCGGGGTGATCGGCGACGAACGCCCCGTCGATCTCAACCAGCTGGAGCTGATGGACGGCGTTGAAAAAGTACTCCAGGTGCTGCGCCCCTTCAAACTGCCATCGCGCGAGATGCACCCGCAGGACACCGTGGTGGCCTTAAACGGTGTTAAAATCGGAGGGCCGGAGATCGTCATCATCGCCGGCCCCTGCTCCGTGGAGAGCCGCGAGCAGCTGCTGGAAACGGCGCACGCCGTGAAAGAAGCCGGCGGGGCCGCCCTGCGCGGCGGGGTGTTCAAGCCGCGCACCTCGCCCTACAGCTTCCAGGGACTGGGCGAGGAAGGGCTCCAATACCTGGCCGAGGCCAAGGAAGCGACGGGGCTGCCGATCGTGACCGAGGCGATGACCATCGAACAGGTCTCCCTGGTGGCGCGCTACGCCGACGTGATTCAAATCGGCACGCGCAACATGCAGAACTTCCCGCTGCTTAGCGCGGTGGGTGAATCCGGGCATCCGGTGCTGCTGAAACGCGGCATGATGTCCACCATCGAGGAATGGCTCATGGCCGCCGACTACATCCTCTCCAAGAACAACCCGCACGTGATCCTGTGCGAGCGCGGCATCCGCACCTTCGAGCGCGCCACGCGTTCGACCACGGACATCAACGCCATCCCGGTGCTCAAGGAACTCACGCACCTGCCGGTGATCCTCGACCCCAGCCACAGCACGGGGAAGAGCGCCTACGTCAGGGCCGTGGCCCGCGCCGGAGTCGCCGCCGGAGCGGACGGCCTGATCGTCGAAGTCCACGTGCGGCCCGAGGAAGCCCTTTCCGACGGCGCCCAGAGCATCAAACCGGAAACCTTCGCCGAGCTCGTGCACGAGGCACAGGTTTTGAGCGAAGCCGTGGGCAGAAAGCTCGCCAAGCATTGATGAAACTCTCCGAAACGCGCCTCTCGATCGTCGGGCTGGGTCTGATGGGCGGATCACTCGCCCGCGCCCTGCAGGGCAAGGTCGCCGAGCTGATCGGCATGGACTGGGATCCCCAGGTGGTGCAGCTCGCCAGGGATCTGGAGATTTTCGATCGCGCCAGCAACGATCTGCATCACACGCTGGAGAACAGCGATCTGGTCGTGCTGGCCACACCCGTGCGCGCCATTCTGGACACGTTGAAACAAATCGGCCGTGATCTTCCCACGCCCCCGCGGGTGTTCGACATCGGATCGACCAAGGTCCAAATCGTGCAGGCCATGAATGCCCTGCCCAAGGGAGTCGACGTCCTGGGCGGGCATCCGCTCTGCGGCAAGGAATACACGGGGTTGGCCCACAGCGATGCCGAACTCTACCGGGACAAGACCTTCGTGATCACGCCTCTCGAGCGCACCTCGGAGGAGATGCTGGCGCTGATCGAGGAACTCATCGCCGCTGTTAACGCCCGCGCCGTAATCATGGACGCCGAACGCCACGACAGTCTGGTGGCGGTCACCAGCCACCTGCCCTATTTATTGGCGGTGACGCTGATCTCCGTGGGCATGGAAGCCAGCGCCGTGGATGACGCCGTCTGGGACCTGATCGCCTCCGGTTTCATCGACACCTCGCGCCTGGCGGCCAGTGACGTGACCGTGATGAGCGACATCCTGCTCACCAACCGGGCCGAGATCCAGAAGGCACTCGAACGCGCCATTCTCAACTTGCAGGACCTGACCAAGATCATCGCTTCCGGCGACGCCGACAGGCTTTTTGCCGAACTGACCCTGATCCGCAGCCAACGTGTCAGTCTGGGCAAGCAACCATCCGAATCCGAGGAGCCCCATGGAAATTCGCATCCCTGAAGCGGCCAAAAAACTGCGCGGCAGCGTGCGCCCGCCGGGGGACAAATCGATCTCCCATCGCGCCCTGCTCTTGGGCGGCATCGCCCAGGGGACCAGCCGCATCCAGGGCTTTCTGCGCGCCGGTGTGACCGACGCCATGCTGGGCTGCCTGAAGACCCTCGGCGTGGATGCGGAATTCATGGGCGACGACGACCTGGTGATCGTCGGCCGCCCCTGGCACATCCCGCATGAAATCCTGGACTGCCAGAACTCGGGCGCCACGATACGCATGCTGCTCGGGGCACTGGCGGCGCAGCCCATCGAAGCCACGCTGGACGGCACGCAGCGCCTGCGCAAACGCCCAATGAAACGCGTGGTGCACCCCCTGCGTCGCATGGGCGCCGACATCCAGGGCACGGACGATCAGCCCCCACTGACGGTGCGCGGCCGGAAGCTGCACGGCATCGACTACGAAATGCCCGTTGCTTCGGCGCAGGTGAAGACCGCCATTCTCCTGGCGGCGCTGTTTGCCGAAGGCCCCACCACGATCCACGAACCCGGTCCTTCGCGTGACCACACCGAACGCATGCTGCGCTGTCTGGGCATTGCGGTGAACGCCAAGGACGGCGAGGTCGAGCTGATTCCCGAACGGGGCCCGCTCTCGGCCTTCTCGCTGGTCATTCCGGCGGATATCTCCTCCGCCGCTTTTCTGATCAGCGCCGCCGCCGTCGTGCCCGCTTCCAAACTGAAACTCAAGGGCGTTGGAGTCAATCCCACCCGCACGGGTTTGCTCGACGTCCTGCAGGAGATGGGCGCCGATATCCGCCTCGAGAACGAACACGAATCGGGTTTGGAGCCTATCGCCGACCTCGAAATCCGGCATAGCAAACTGCGCGGCGTGGCGGTTTCCGGCCAGCGTGTGGTGCGCATGATCGACGAGTTTCCCATTTTCGCCGTCGCCGCCACACAGGCCGAAGGGGAAACCGTCGTATCGGAAGCCGCCGAACTTCGTTTGAAGGAATCCGACCGCATCGCCTCGCTGGTCGGCGAACTGCAAAAGATGGGCGCCCAGATTGAAGCCCGGGAAGACGGCTTCGTGGTCGCAGGGCCCACCCGGCTGCAGGGCGCCGCCGTCGATTCGCACAAGGACCACCGCCTGGCCATGGCGTTGACCGTCGCCGGTTTGATCGCCGAGGGCAGCACGGTGGTGCGCGGGGCGGAATGCATCCGGCAATCCTACCCCGATTTCATTTCCACCCTCACTTCATGTGGAGCGGAACTGGCATGAGCCGCGTCGGTCTGCTGGGCTACCCGCTGTCGCACTCCGTGTCGCCGGCGATGCACAACGCGGCCTTCGCCGCCTTGGACCTTCCCTGGCGCTACGAACTGCTGGAGACGCCGGCCGAAGATCTCCCCGCGGCGGTTGCGCGGCTGCGCCGGGGAGAGTGGATGGGCGCCAACGTGACCATCCCGCACAAGGCGCGCGTGATGCAGCTACTGGACGAGATCGACCCTTCGGCGGCGGGAATCGGCGCGGTGAATACCATCGTGCGGGACGGAGAGCGCCTGATCGGGCACAACACGGACGTCACCGGTTTCCAGGTCGATCTACGCTCCCACGGCGTCGAGATCGACGGCGACGAGGTGATTGTCCTCGGCAGCGGCGGTGCGGCGCGCGCCGTCACCGCGGCCTTGATCCCCGGCGGGGCGCACATTCGATTCATCACCCCATTATTAGATGAAGCGCAGCGATTAATTGAAGATCTGGTAACAGCATCCAGCGCGCAAGCGCAGATCCTGCCCTGGGAAGACGGCAGCTTCGCTGGAATCCAATGCCGCCTGTTGGTCAACGCCACACCGGTGGGCATGTCGCCCGAGGTCGAGGCCTGTCCCTGGCCGCAGGACATCCCCCTGCCTGCGGACGCCTTCGTTTACGACCTGGTCTACAACCCGGCCGAAACCATGTTAATGAAGCGCGCTCGCACCGAGGGACTGGATTCCGGCAGCGGCCTGGGCATGCTCGTCGAACAAGGCGCCCTGGCGTTCGAACTTTGGACGGGGAAAACGCCTTCGCGCCAGGCGATGGCCGCCGCAGCGCAGACCGCATTGGAGCAGCGACATGCTTAGATATCTCACCGCCGGCGAATCGCACGGACCGCAGTTGGTCGCCATTTTGGAGGGCATGCCTGCCGGGCTGCCGCTCTCGGCGGACGACATCGCTCCCGACCTGGCCCAACGCCAGAGTGGCTACGGCGCCGGCCCGCGCATGAAGCTCGAGAAAGACGCCGTCGAGATCAGCGGGGGTGTGTTGGCCGGCCAGACGACCGGCGCGCCGATCGCCATGATCATCCGCAACCGCGATCACGAAAATTGGAAAGGTAAAGCGATTCCCGCCATGACCGTCCCCCGACCGGGTCACGCCGACCTCACCGGTGCGGTGAAGTACGGCTATTCGGATTTTCGCTTCAGCCTGGAGCGCGCCTCGGCGCGCGAGACGGCGGCGCGCGTGGCAATTGGAGCGGTGTGCCGCAAGCTGCTGGCTCAATTCGACATCCGCGTCGGCAGCTACGTCACTGCCATCGGGCAGGCCTCCGCCGAGTTGGATGCGCTGGATCTGGCCGCGCGTATCGAAAAAGCGGCGGAAAGCGAAGTGCGCTGCCCGGATGATGCGGGAACGCATGCCATGCAGGCGGAAATCAAAGCCGCCATGCAGGCCAAAGACACCTTGGGCGGCATCTTCGAGGTCGTCGCCCTGGGACTGCCCGCGGGATTGGGCAGTCACGTGCACGCCGACCGCCGCCTGAGCGGTCAATTGGCGGCGGCGATCATGAGCATCCCGGCCATGAAAGGCGTAGAAATAGGTACTGGATTCGCATTATCAAAATTACGCGGCACCGAAGTCCACGATGAGATCGACCTCGAGGACGGTGTCTTGAAACGACGCAGCAACCGCGCCGGCGGGCTGGAAGGCGGCATCACCACCGGAGAACCACTCATCCTGCGTGTGGCGATGAAGCCGATCTCCACCACGCTCACGCCGCGCGCTTCGGTGGACGTCGCCCGCGGCGAAGCGGCGCAAACCCAATACGAGCGCTCGGATTTCTGCGCCGTGCCGCGGGCCGCGGTCATCGGCGAAATCGTCGTGTGCATCGTGCTGGCCAACGCCCTGCTCGAAAAACTGGGCGGCGATTCGCTGGATGAACTGCAGCAGCGTTTTCGCCAATTACGCACCGCTCGTCTCGAAGACCTGGAGATGGACGATGAGCCCATCGTCTTCTGGGACTAGCGCCCTTGCGCCGCAGAACGTGGCGCTCTTCGGGCCGCCGGGTTCCGGCAAGAGCGCCGTGGGCAAGCTTCTGGCGCAGCAGCTGCAGCGCCCCTTTCTCGACATGGACGCCCGCATCGAGGAACTGGCCGGCAAGCCGATCCCCGAGATCTTCGCCGCTGACGGCGAACCCGCTTTCCGCAAGATGGAAACCGAACTCTGCCGCCAGCTGGCCGGGGAAAGCGGCCGGGTCATCTCCTGCGGCGGCGGCGCCCTGGTCGATCCGAAAAACCGTGAAGTGATGGAAGCCAGCGGCTGGGTGATCTTCCTCGATTGTCCGCAGGAGGTGCTGCTGCGGCGCACGCAAAAAGCCGACGATCGCCCGCTGCTCAGCGGCGACAAAGAAGCGCAGCTGCTGGCGCTGCTGGAAAAACGGCGTGAGGTGTATGCCTCCTTCCCCAACCGCGTCGACGCCTCCGGCGACGATCCTAGACGCATCGCGCAGGAAGCCCTGGCGCTGCTGAAGACTTTAGGGAGCGCGACCCTGCGGGTGGAAGCGCCGCCTCCCGCTTACGATGTCATTCTCGGAACTGCTTTGCTCCAAAGCGTGGATACGCTGCTGTCCGATCGAGGGCTAAATCCGCCCTTCGTAGTGGTGAGCGATTCGAACGTCGCCCCGCTCTACGCCGAAAGCGTCTGCCATGCGTTGGATGCCGGGCTGGTCGAGATTCCCGCCGGCGAGGAACACAAGACGCTGGATACCATCCGCACGCTCTACGACCGTTTCCTGAAAATCGGAATCGAACGCCGCGCCACGGTCGTCGCTCTGGGCGGCGGTGTGATCGGCGACATGACCGGCTTCGCCGCGGCGACATTCATGCGCGGCGTGCGCTGGGTCAATCTGCCCACCACCCTGCTGGCCATGGTGGACGCCAGCATCGGGGGCAAGGTCGGCGTGGATTTACCCCAGGGGAAGAACCTGGTGGGTGCCTTTCACCCGCCGAGCGTGGTCATCAGCGACAGCGCAACACTGGACACGCTGCCCGAAAAAGAATTGCGCAACGGCATGGCGGAGCTGTTCAAGGCGGCCTTGATTGCCGACCCGCTGCTTTTCGAGTGGCTCGAGCGCGGAAACGGGCCAGCGACGCAGCGCTGGATCGAACGCGCCCTGGCGGTGAAAATCGACATTGTCAACGTCGATCCATTCGAGCGCGACGTGCGCGCCAAACTCAACCTGGGCCACACTGTGGCGCACGGCCTGGAAGCCGCCAGCGAATATGCTTTGAGCCACGGCGAAGCGGTCGCCATCGGCCTCGTGGCGGAAGCGCGCATGGCCGAGGCGCTGGGCGTGGCGCAAAAAGGATTGGCAGTGCGCATCGAAGCCGTGCTGACGCGGTTGGGTCTGCCCACGCGCTTTCAGAAACTCACCGTCCCGGAAGTACGGGCCGCCATGTCCAGCGACAAGAAGAAAGTCGGCGGCCAACTGCGCTTCGTTTTGCCGGTCGAACCGGGCCTGGCGGAAATCCGCCAAACGGTCCCCGAAGAACTCATTCTACAGACGTTAGAAGACGTGAAGGAGTCGGCATGAAAACCATACTCGTGCTCCACGGCCCCAACCTGAACCTGCTCGGCATGCGCGAACCGCAGGTCTACGGCTCGACCACACTGGCGCAGATCGATGAGATTTTAAAGGAAGAAGCGCAGCGCCTGGGATTGGCCATCGAGACGCTGCAATCCAACCACGAAGGCGCCTTGATCGACGCCCTGCATCAGGCGCGCGGAAACGCCAGCGGAGTGATCATCAACCCCGGTGGCTTGACGCACACCTCTGTTTCGCTGCGCGACGCCATCGCCGCCAGCGAGCTGCCCGTGGTGGAAGTGCATCTATCCAACATTTTCGCCCGGGAGGAATACCGCCGCAGATCGATCAGCGCCGAAGCCTGCGTGGGCATGGTTGCCGGCTTCGGCTGGCGCTCTTACCTGCTGGCCCTGCGCGCCCTGGCCGAAACGTTGAATGAAAGAAAGGCATAGGCTTCGGAGGCGCGAAGCTCGAACTCGAAACCTACACCGAGGAACCAGGATGAAAAAGCAACCCCAATGCATGGACGCTGTGCGACCCAGTTTCTACGCCGAACTCGACGGAACGATTGCGGGGCTGCGCGCCCAAGGCACGGACGTGATCCGTCTGGACATCGGCTCGCCGGATTTGCCGCCGTCGGAGGCGATCGTCGAAACGCTGGCGAGATCGGCCCGCGATCCCAACCATCACGGCTACCAACCGATCAACGGACCTCAGCCATTACGCCAGGCCTGGGCACAGCTCTACGAACGTCTCTTCGATGTAAATCTGGATCCCGAGTGCGAAATCGTTCCTTTGCTCGGCTCCAAGGAAGGCATTTTCCATTTCACCCTGGCCAACGCCGAAGCGGAAGACGTCGTGCTGATTTCTGAACCGGCCTACCCCATTTACGCCCAGGCGGCGCGCTTCGTAGGCGCGCAGGTCGTGCTGCTGCCCTCGGACAAGGCGCACGGCTTTTTACCCGATTTCACCGCCATCCCGCCCGAAGTCGCCACACGCGCTCGCCTGCTGTGGCTCAACTACCCCAACAATCCGACGGGCGCCCTGGCGACGCTGGATTTCTTCGAGCGGGCGATCGACTTCGCCCGTGAGCACGATGTGATCCTGTGCCACGATGCGGCCTACTGCCAGGTCACTTTCAACGGCTACCACGCCCCCAGCCCGCTGCAGATCGAAAGCGCCAAAGCGGTCACCGTTGAGTTCAACTCGCTTTCTAAATCGCACAACATGGCCGGCTGGCGGGTGGGCGTGGTCGTCGGTGGAGACAATCTGGTAGATTCGGTGCGCAAGCTCAGGCCGAACGTCTACAGCGGGCAATTCAAGCCCATCACCGACGCCGCCACCGCAGCGTTGAACGGCGATCAAAGCTGGTTGAAGGAGCGCAACGAGACCTATCGCCAGCGGCGGGATCTGATTCTCGAACACCTGAATGCCCTGGGCGTGGAACCTACGGTTCCCCAAGCGGCGTTGTACATCTGGATGCCGGTCCCCAAGGGTTGGATCGCTGCCGATTTCACCTCGGCGCTGCTGGAGAACACCGGCGTCAGCCTGACCCCCGGGACGGTGTTCGGCGAATCCGGCGAGGGCTACGCCCGCATTTCCCTGGGCGCCGCGAGCGAACGCATCGAAGAGGGGATGAGACGCTTTACGGAATGGTGGCGGGCAAACATCGGGTGACGTGGGTTCGTTTAATGCGGATGAATCTGGAATCATCCGAGCTTCAGCCAATCGTGCAAGATCGCATTCTGTGCAAGAACAAATTAGACATAAAAACTGATGAGAAAATTCGGTATCGCTATCCTGGATTACCTGACTCACATCCTGGGGAGGCTTTCGGGTAAGTATTACTTCGAGGACTTCGTCCGCGTCTACCCCGATAGAATCTGCATCAACCGCTTCGGTTTGCGCAGAGCGGCAACCTCCGACGACGTCAAGAATTTCCTCAACCATCAGAAGTTCTACAACTTCGCCGCCCAATTTGCGAACGGTGCAGACGTGGCCGACGTCGGCTGCGGCAGCGGATACGGCTGTGCGCTGCTCCAGCAAGCCGGCGCGCGGCGTATAAGTGGATGCGACGCTTCGAAATCCGCCATTCGCTTCGCCAAGGTGCATTACGGCGACCTGGCTGAATTCAGCCTCCAGAGCATCACGGACATGAACCGCTTTCCCGACGACCAGTTTGACCTGGTCGTCTGCAGCGAGGTGCTCGAACACATCAAGGATTACGGCATGGAACATCAAGCGCTGGACGAGATTCAACGCATCGCTCGCCCTGATGGTATCATCGTGCTTGGAACACCGAACAGCGAAATGCTCGGCAGTCATGGGTTCTCGTTCCTCGAAATCGATGCCTTGATGCGCAGACATTTCAGCCAGTACTGCATCTTCGAAAATGCACTGGTTCCTTTCGGATCGTCGCAGGAAGATTGGACGCAGCGATTGGCAGCAGGACAAACGGGCGTGATCGTTTCTCAGGAGATCGACCTCGCTGAGACGATCCTTCCGGTTGATGGGACGGCGGAGGTCAAAGGCGGCATTCCGCCCGGCGTCTATCGTCTCGGGGATCGGGAGATCGATACCACACGCTTACACAATACGCACTCCTGGGCGATCGTGGCGCGAGCGTGATGAGCAATTTACAAATTGTTATCCACGGAATCAACAAGCTGGTGGAATTATTCTCATGACGACCATCCTCGAAACCGAACGCCTCATCCTGCGGCTGCAGCGGGCAGCGGACATCGACACCCTGATCAATCTCTGGTCTGACCCGGCGGTCACGCACTACCTGGGCGGACCGCGTGAGCGGGACTGGCTGCGTACGGAGTTCGAGGAAGTCGGGCGGAATCCTGCTGCGGAGCAGTACGATCTGTGGCCCGTGATCGAGAAGGATTCCAGCCAGCTGGTGGGGAACTGCGGGCTGCTCGATAAGGACATCGCCGGAAAAACGGAGATCGAACTGATCTACGTTTTCGCCGCCGGCGCCTGGGGCAATGGCTACGCCACGGAGATCGGCAGGGCGTTGATCCAGCACGCATTCGAAGCGCTGGAACTCGAGCGGCTCATCGCCTTGATCGAGCCCGAGAACGCAGCTTCGGAACGCGTGGCGCAGAAAGTGGGAATGCGTTTCGACCGCGAGGTCATCCGACCCGACGACGCGCGGCGCAAGCTGTACGTCATCGAGAAAGCCGCCGCGCATGCGAGTGTATGATCGACGCGGCCGGCTAAAACCGCTTCGCAGCCATCACTCCGTCGCTGGGAAGTCTGCATGAGAATGCCGCTGGAACCCAGGGAATTCGCCTCCACACTGATCCGGGAGCTGGACGCTCTCCCCGAACGAAGAACCACTCCGATGCGCAGCGTTCGGCGCAGATACTCGCGC
>Ga0315534_1002835_pt1 | contig 11405 bp, 6 predicted proteins | sample SalMarSW160240MG_FD_203094 | JGI IMG/M metagenome (GOLD analysis project Ga0315534, IMG submission 203094) | Salt marsh sediment microbial communities from the Plum Island Ecosystem LTER, Massachusetts, United States - Salt Marsh Sediment SW1602-40 ... | reverse complement strand
GGCTGCGACCGGGAGTCCTTCTCTATCGATAAAACTCCCGGCGAACCCCCGTCCAGGGTGACCGTGGATACCTGCACCTTCCTGCCCATGAAGCTCGAAAAAGAGCTCGACAGGGGAGGGAAGCTTGAGGCCGTTTTTCGCTGGAACCCCCGGAGCGGACCGGGCGCGGGTTCTGGAACGATCCCATCGTGAGAAAAGGAGACCACCAACATGACTTCTCGTACTCACAATAAACTATTCTGGCGGATCGGACGCGTCCTGCTCACCGTCCTTCTCCTGGCCGGCGTCGTCCTCTCGGGCAAGTTCGCCCATTTTTGGGACGCCGCCGGGTTCGCCTTCGTTTTCGGCGGCGGGTTCGCTCTTTTTTTCATGGGCTTCTCTGCGCCCCAGATCAGAGCGGCCGTACGCTATCTCGCCGGCCGCCCGCCCCGGGAGGGGGACGCATCCGCGCTGCCCTATCTCTGGGAAGCGCTCGGCCGCAACTTCTGGATCGTCGGGGTTCTCGGGAGCATTGCCAACTTCGTCCTCACCTTGGCCCGGACGTCAGAAGGAATCCAGCCGGTGGCTTTTCTCCTGACTGCGTCCTTCCGGCCCGCCCTTTACGGGATGTTCCTCGCGGTCGTCTGTGCGGTTCCCGCCTTGAAGTCTAGGGAAGACCTGAACCGGCTGCAGGTAGCTTCGCCAACGTCAGTTGGCACAAGCGAACATCAATCCTGGACATTCATCAACGTCGCCGGCTATGTCCTGCTGGTTGCCATCCTGGGCTGGACGATCGTCCTCCCCGCTGCCCGCGGATTTCTCCAAGAGCAGCGTCTGCTGGGCTTCTTCTTCGACCCGTCGGCTCTCCTGGTCGTCGTCGGAGGAGCCGTGATCATGATGATATTCCTGGGGAGGGAATCAGTCGGAACAGCCCTGACTTCAGGTCTGGCCGTCATCGGGCTGCTTGGATCTCTAATGGGTCTCATGCAGACACTCTTTGCCTTCACCAAAAAAAGCATCTCCGATGTCGCCTCCGCCCTTGCCTTCGTCATCTCCTGTTGCTTCTTGGCTTTGCTCGGCATTATCCTGGCGGGACTTCCGCTGACGGATCATGAAGTCCGGGCCTCCGGCCGGCCAAGGGGCCTCGCCTTCAACCGTCCGGCCTGGTATATTTTCCCTTTATTGGCCTTGCTTTTCCTGATCTTGACCTTTATCGCCGTTGTCACTCCGCTCAAAATGTGAAGCGAAGGGAATCTTATCCCCGACGCAGACTCCTGGCCGGGAAGGTGGCGATGCTCCGCCCGCCTACGGCGGGGGGATACGGAATTCCTGGATACGGCTGTTATCCAGCTCGAGTACAAAGACGCTCCCCTTGTCGTTGATGGCCACGCCCACGGGGCCCATCATCTGGCCGTCGGCCGTCCCCGCAGACCCCCAGGCGGTGATGAACCGGCCGTCCGGGCTGAATTTTTGAATCCTGTTGTTCCCTGTGTCAGCGACGTAGATGAAGCCTTGGGAATCCACGGCCAGCCCCAGGGGCCTGTTCAGCTCTCCGTCGCCCGTCCCCGGTTTCCCCCAAGCTTCAATGACTTCCCCTTCGGGGGAGAATTTCTGGATGTGGACGCGGTCGATGACGATGATCTCATTATTCGTGTTGACGGCGACTCCCGTCGGGAAGAGCAGCTCGCCCCTCCCTGTGCCCTGCTTTTCCCAGGCCGTTTTAGTGACGCCGCCGGTCGAGTACTTGACGATGCGATTGTTCCCGGAATCGGCGACGTAGATGTCCTTGCTGTGGTCGATGGCGATTCCCAGTGGGATCATGAACTCGTCGGGCTTGTTGCCCTCCTTGCCCCACTTAGCGACGAACCTCCCATCGGTGGAGAACTTCATAACACAGCCGGCCTTGGCGTCGGTGACGTAGAGAAAACCCTGCCCATCGAAAGCGATCCCGGAAGGTTCTTTCAGGGATTTGAATTCTTGCCCGGCATCACCCCAGCCGGCCAGAAAACGGCCCTGGGCGTCGAACTTCTTGATCTTGAAATCGCTTTCGTCGGTTGCGTAGAGATTGCCCTCTCCGTCAAAAGCGATCGCCTTGGGCGCCTTGAAGATCTTGGTCTCCGGCCCGCCCAGCTTCTGCCCGAAGTCATAGTCCTTGACGGTCAGGACTGAGCTGACGGCCATCGGGCCGGGCCCTTCCAGAACATCGATACTCACCTCATGTTCGGCCCAGCGGGGCTTCTTCAGAGTGAGAACATGGCCCCCGTAGGAAACGTAGGGGAGCTCACAATCGGTGGCCTTCCCGGTGTCCTGGCCGTCCAGGACGACCTGGGCGCCTGAAGGGGTGGTGCTGACGACGATCGTCCGGCCGGTGCTCTGAAGAACGATATCTTTCCTGGAAGAAGGTTGAGAGAGGAAGATTTCCTCTTTGTAGGGCTTATAGCCCTCTTTGACGATCTCGAGCGTGAACTTGGGCATCGGCGTCGTGTATATCTCGGGGGAGAGGCCGATCTCCTTTCCGTTGATGATGATGGTGGCCTCTTTGGGCTCGGTGGCGATCTCCAGGGAGTAGTCGACGATAAGGCCACGGTATTGCTTTTCGGCCTGCTCGATGAAGCTATTGACCAGGGGATCACTGATGTTGCGCGTTGCCTCCTTGGCGAAGGCGTAGTCCACTTCGAACATGTTCCGGAATTCCAACAGAGCGCTGTAGTGATCGCCCATCTTGGCGGCGGCCAACCCGAGCCAGAGGTAGATCTCGCAGGCAATCTGTTTCTGCCTGGGCCGGTCGTCGATAGAAAACGCCCTGGCGAGAAGCGGGCGCAGCTCCGCGCTGGCCTTGTCGAACTCGGTCTCCTGACGGATCAGCGCCTTGTTTTCCCCCATCTTGAGTTCGATCTCAGCGACGATCTCTCCCTGGGATTTCGTCAGGCCTCCGCTGGACGACGCGGCTTCGGGAGACTCGTCTTCGCTTGTCTCTTCGACCAGAAGCTCATGGATGTATCCGCTGACCTCCGTCCCGTCTTTGGTCGTCGTCACCTTGTACCACTCTCCCTGTTTTAACTCGGCCTCGAGCACCGTTCCGAGCGGGACATTGGCCAGGGTTTGGCCGCCGATCTCGGGGGTCGACTTGATGCTGGCGTTATCGACGATGACTTTGACTTTGACGGCCGCTGCCGGGGCGAGGCCAAGGAAAAGGATCAGCAGGAGAAAAAGCAGGAATGCCTGATACTTCACCCGTCTCGTCGCTTCCATCGTCGGCTCCTTCGTGTTCAGGAATCTTATCGTATGGCGCTGATCTTCCAGTCTCTTCCCTGTTTCTTCATCTGCCAGGTTTTTTGGCCTTCGAAGACGATCTTGCGCCGTCCGGACTTTTTATAAACGGCGGTAAGCAGTTGGGAGAAAGAGACCGTAGCGCTCGAGCGGCTGGAGAAGTTGATCGAAACCTTGGAAATGATCGATTTAATGCCGTCATAGCCGTTAAAAAACATCTTGTACTCGGCTTGCTGGGACCCGGCCAGGGTCGGAGAGTCCATATGGTTGAGCACGGTCAGAAGGTCCTTGTTCTCCTCGGCCACGCGGTGACGCTCGATCAGGGCGCTGATCTCCGGCTTGGCCAGGGCCGAGTCGGCCTGGAAGATATATTTCTGGGCGTCCTTGTTGTCTTTGTCGATCTTCAGGACCTTTTCCATGTCGGCGATACACTGAGCGTATTGGCCGCTGTTGTAGCCGGCTATCCCGGACTGAAGAAAAGGAGCGACCTGTGCCGCCGTGATCTCGGCCTTGGCCTTGTTCAGGATCTCTTTGGCCGCTGTGTTTTCCCCGTCCTGCCCCAGGACCTCTTCAGCCAGGCGGACGGCTTCGGGATAGTCCTGGCTTTCGAAATTCTCGCGGAGCCTGGCCAGGGTTTCGTCGCTTGGGCCCGCCGGGGAAACAGGGCTCGCCCCGGGCGCGGAGGCCGAACGTGTCGCCGGGCTCAGTCCTTCTTTCTTGATCGTCTCCAAACCCTGGGCAATGCCGGGGCTCTTTCCTGCTCCCCCGGAGAAAAGCAGGAACATCCCGCCGGCGACGACGATTAAAGCCAGGGCGCCGGCCAGGACAAAAGCCAGCTTTCTTATCTTCGGCCGGCCGGATTCTTCACCTTTGAAATCATAGGCCAGGGTCGCTTCGGCCATCCGGCCGGGTTCTTCCAGATCGGCGATGAGACCCCGGCAGCTCTGATAGCGGTCTTCGGGATTCTTGGCCAGAGCCCTTCGAACGACGCTTTCGTAGGCAGGCGGAAGGTCCTTGTTAATATCGGTGATCCGCTCCGGTTCCTCGTGGACGATCCGGTAGACGATGGTGGACATATTGTCCCCGCCGAAAGGTTTCTTGCCGGTGAGGAGTTCATAAAGAATGACGCCGAGGGCAAAGATATCCGAGCGTTTATCGACAGTCTGGCCCTTGACCTGTTCGGGAGACATGTAGCTGAGCGTCCCGACCGTCGTCCCAGCCTGGGTCATCGTCGAAGTCTCGATACGGGCGACCCCGAAATCGGCCAGGAAGGGCTTTCCGGTGTTGTCGATCATGATGTTGGCCGGCTTGATGTCCCGGTGAACGATCCCGCCCCGATGGGCAAAATCCAAGGCGTCGGCGACGGGCCTGAGGATGTCGATGATCTCCCTTGGAGAGCACATCTTCCCCGACTCGATCACTGCCTGGAGGTTCGACCCGTCCACATATTGCATCACGATATAGGTCAAATCCTTATCCCGGGCGACATCATAGATGGTGATGATGTTGGGGTGGTTCAGCCGGCCGGCGGCCTTGGCCTCCCGGATAACCCTGGTCAGGAGTTCTTCCTTCTGCATACCGTCAGTGAGGGTGTCGAAGCGGATCGTCTTGATGGCCACCTCCCGCTCGATATCGGGATCGAGGCCCTTGTAGACAATCCCCATGCCTCCTTTTCCGAGGATGCCGAGGATCTTGTACTTGCCGATTTTCTTCATGGTCAGGTTAGAAAAGAGGAAAAAAATCCCCGCCCGATTTCCTTACTCCTCTCATGGAAAAACTAATACATTCATAGCCGATTAGAAGGGCTATTGTCAAGCGGATAAATTCTGTTGGGACCAGGTCCAAATTGACTAATCGGGGGGGTTCGGCTACAATTTTCGCACCCGGCGGCGTAGCTCAGTTGGTCAGAGCATGCGGCTCATATCCGCAGCGTCGGGGGTTCAAATCCCTCCGCCGCCATTCTCGCTGTCCGTGCGTCTGCCCTTATTTATTTTATAGAAATTATCAAATCACTCAGGTTTGAGCATGCTGCCGCCACTTGTCAGGAAGACGATCACCCGCTTCAATCTCCTGGAGAGGGGAGACAAGGTCCTCATCGCCTGTTCCGGCGGCGCCGATTCCACCGCCCTGACAGCCGTTCTGCTGGAGCTTCGCGACGAGTACTCGCTCCGGCTGGCGTTGGCCCATTTTAACCACCAGCTCCGGAGAGGCGCGGCCGCCGACGAACGCTTTGTTATCGAGCTGGCGCAAAAATTCGAGCTTTCTCTTTATCTCGGACGGGAAGACATCCGGGTCTACAGCCGGAAGCATGGGATGAACATCGAGGAGGCCGGCCGGATAAGAAGATACAGGTTTCTCCGGAAAACGGCCGCCCGGATTGGCGCCGGCAGGATCGCCACCGCCCATACTCTCACCGACCAGGCGGAGACCGTGGTCATGCGGATTCTGCGGGGAAGCGGCCCGGCCGGCCTGGGCGGCATCGCTCCCTGCATCGACGGGCTGATTATCCGTCCTCTGATCGAGGTGGAGCGCCGGGACGTCGAAGCTTATCTCCGGGCGAAGAAGATGTCCTATCGCCAGGACGAGACCAACCGGGACGTCCTCTACCTGAGGAACCGGGTCCGCCGCCGACTCATCCCCTATCTCCAGAAAAATTTCGAACGGGAGGTGGTGCGCCAACTCGGCCGTCTGGCCGAAATCTGCCGGGACGAGGAAGAGGTTTGGGAACAAGTCATCCAAAAAAAAATGGAGCGGATGATCCTCCGCGAGGATAGCCATCCACTCCTCGACGCCGGGCCCCTGTCGACCCTGCCTCCAGCCCTTGGCCGCCGCTGTGTCCGGGGGTACCTCCGCGAGGTCAAGGGCGACCTGAGAGGTTTCACTTTCCGGGATGTCGAGGCCGTCCGCGGGCTCGCCGAAGGGAAAGAAACCGTCCTGCCGAACAATCTCATCCTTAGGCGGGAGAAAGGGCTGATCTCGGTTAAAAGAAAATCCGGCCCTCCGCTCTGGTACGAATACGAATGGGATGGGAAAACGGATCTTCTGATCCCCGAGGCCGGGCTCTCTTTCGCCGGGAAAAAGATCTCGCGGAAGAATGCGGGGAGAGTGCGGCATGATGACGATCGGAAAGCCGTTCTCGATGCCGCGAATATCCGGTTCCCTCTTCTTGTTCGCAGTCGGCGCAAAGGCGACCGCTACCGCCCGCTCGGAGCTCCGGGCCGGAAAAAACTCAAGGAGATCATGCGGGCAAAAGGGATCGCGCCAGGGGAGAGGAATAGACATCCGGTCTACCTTTCTGGTGGAGAGATCATCTGGGTCCTCGGACTCCCGGTCGCGGACGCCTTCAAAGTCACCCCCGCCACTAAAAAAATTTTTACCATAACCAAAAACACCGTTTAGTGAGTCAACGTATTGGGAGACGGCCTCGCTTCGACATTTTCCCGAAACGCCAACCTGTATCCTCTCCTGATTGGCCAGGAGGGGAAGGGGAGGTTGATGAGATTCAAACAGAGTCTTGGAGGCGTTTCGGAGGGACTTCCTCATCCAAATCCGTCGCCTCGGTCACAAAAAATGGAGCCGGGGTGCCCTCGAAAAGCATTTCGGGAAGGCTTCTATGTTCGCAAAGCCCGTCCCCCAATGCCTTGACCATAAATTCATCCTTTTTTTTCGTCACCCCTAACCATATTAAGGACGGGTGGCATGACGCTGGTCCCCGCCCTGCTCCCCTCCTGAAAGATTATCATGAAGAAAAGGCCGGGGTTTAGGCGAGGAAGTCCGTCGACGACTGAGCGGAAGGTTTGGGGCAGTGGCATCGAAACCGCGCCCGTTTTCTCCCAGCGCGGAAAACGGGCTCGATTCGTCGTTCGTTCTTCTTTCCCTCCGGTAGAGAAACCCTGCCCGCTCTCTCCTCATACGGGTTTCTCATGCCACTGCCCCAAACCCGGAAAAATGCAAAAATATAAGTAAGGTTGGCTGGTATGCAAAACGAATCTGTCCCTAACTGTCCTTGCTATGCATTTAACATTTCTTTTCCCCGTCACCATCGATTATTCAAGAGATGGGTGGCATGACGCTGGTCCCCGCCCGCCCGCAGCGAAATGGTGGCGGGTGGGTGGGTCTTAAGCGAGGACGGACGGGGACACGCCATGACAGGACCCGTCCTTTCTATAAATAGCTTTCTCTCCAGATCTCGAAAACGAGAAGCGCCCAGAGCTGGTGGCTGAAGTTCTTCCGGCCGGCGAGATGGGCAGCGATCATCCCCTGGACCGGCTTCGGATTGAAAAAGCCGGCCTCCCTGATCCGGCTCTCGCTTAAATGATCGAGCATCAGCTCCCGAAGTTCCTTCCTCAGCCAGTGTTTGATCGGGATACTGAAGCCCTCCTTGGGCCGGTAGATATTTTCGGCCGGGAGGAGGCGCTCCATCGTTTTCTTGAGGATCCACTTGGTGGTCAGGCCGTGGAGCTTGAGCCGTCCTTCCAGTCCGAAGACGAACTCGATGAGCTTGTGGTCGAGAAGAGGTTCCCTGGCTTCGAGGGAGGTGGCCATGCTCATCCGGTCTACCTTGACCATGATGTCGTCGGCCAGGTAGGTCTTGAGGTCGAGATAGAGCTCCCCTGTCGTCCGGTCGAAAGCGGGGAGCTTTTCGAAGACCTCCCGGAATGGCGAAAGGCCGTGCACTTCTTCAATTTCGCCCAGTTGTTCCTGGAAGCCGGCTGAATAAAGCCGGCGCTTGTCTTTCCGGGAGAGGAACATCATCCAGCGCAGATGCCTGTTTTTGGAGGCGTGTTCGAAGCCCTGCAGGAAACGCTGCAGCTTGTTCCAAGAGCCCTTTTTTTTAGCCGTTGGCGGGAGCCGGTTGATGAGGGGAGAAATCAGAGCAGCGGACAGCCTGACCGGCGGCCAGGAGGCGATCTTTTGTGCCTGGTAGTGCTCATACCCTCCGAAGACCTCATCCCCTCCGTCCCCCGAGAGGATGACCTTGACGCGAGAGCGGGCCATCTTGGAGACGAGGTAGGTTGGGAAGATCGAAAAATCGCCGAACGGCTCGTCGAGATGCCGGATGAGCTGTTCAGTGAGCTCTAGCGCCTTCGGCTCGATGGTGAATTCCTCGTGCTCGGTGGCGAAGCGCTCGGCGGTCCGCCGGGCATAAGGCAGCTCGTTGTAGGAAGTTTCTTCGAATCCGATGGAGAAGGTCCTGAGCGGCGAGGCCCCGAGCTCCCGCATCAACCCGACGATCGCAGAGGAATCGATCCCTCCGCTCAAAAAAGCGCCCAGGGGAACGTCGCTGACCAACCTTAGCTTGACGGATTCCTTGAGCAGGTTGTAGAGCTCATCCATGATCTCGGGCAGGCGGCGTCGAGAAGGATGGCCATCCGGGTCGGCAGCGGCCTCGATATCCCAGTACTTTTTCACCTCGATCCGCCCGTCCTTGTAGGCGAGGGAATGGCCCGGCGGAAGCTTGTGGATTCCCCGAAAGATGCTCAGGGGAGCGGGGACATATTCCAGCGTCAGGAAGAAGTCGAGCGCCCGCGGCTCGACGTCCCGACTGACCCGCGGGTGAACGAGGACGGCCTTGAGCTCGGAGCCGAAGACAAGCGTCCGATCATCGAGCACGGTGTAGTAGAGCGGCTTGACGCCGAGACGGTCGCGCACCAGGAGAAGCCGCCTTTTTTTTTCGTCCCAGAGGGCGAAGGCGAACATGCCGCGGAGCCGGTGGACGAATTCCTCCCCCCACTCCTCGTAGCTGTGGACGATCGTCTCGGTATCGGTCCGGGTCGCAAATTGATGGCCGCGGGAGATGAGTTCCTCCCGGAGCTCTGGGAAGTTGTAGACCTCGCCGTTGTGGGCGGCCCAGATGGTCCCATCTTCATTGGCGAGCGGCTGGTGGCCGCCTTCAAGGTCGATGATACTCAGTCGCCGGGCGCCCAGCCCGACCGCTTCAGTGGCGAAGAAGCCTTCGTCGTCCGGGCCCCGATGGACGATGGTCCGGCACATCGCTTCGAGCAAGGACCGGTCAACCGGCTTGGCCGATCCCGGGGAAGCTATTCCGCAGATGCCGCACATTATTCTTTGGGGACGAGCTCGAGTTCGAAGAAAACGCCCAGGTACCTCCGCTCCAGGCTGGCCGGGTCCTCGTAGTAGGGGATAGCGCCCTTAGCCGCCTTTATCTTCATCCGGTAGTGGTACCTCTCTTCCATTTTGAATCCGTTGCCGACCGGGAAACGCAGGGTTCCCCACTGCTTGGATTGGAGGACGACCTTCTGTTTCTGGCCCTCGACCTTTACGGTGATCTGGTTGTTACTCCTGGGGTTGTTGAGGAGCCGCACTCCGATCTCCTTAAGCGGATAATAAGTTTTGAGGATGAACTCGCAGGTCTTATCTCCGCGCGTCCAGATTCCGGTAGGCTCGAGCTTGGGGTAGAAGTTGTCGTCCAGGAAATGGATGAATTCCCTCTGAGGGTGGGGTTTGTCGGGCCAGATGCTGACCCGGAAGGCGAGCGGATTGGTATTGGTGGGGAAGTGGTTGACCTGGGTCATCTCCAGGGGTAAAGCCTTGATAGGGAATTTTTTGGCGTGGGTGGCCGGTTGGGCCGAAGACCGGAAGGGGCTGACCAGGATCTGGGAGATAAATACGGCCGCCACAATCCAGATCAGGACGACCTGCCGCCAGCTCTTTTTCGGGCTCGGCAGGAAAAGGAACAGGGGGTAGATGTTGAGGAAATACCGGTTGGCCAGCGAGCCCCCACCCCCTCCGTAGAACTCGGGTGTGAGGACGATGTAGATAAGAATCCCGCCGGCCAGAGTGAGGAGGGTCAGCCAGTCGTGGAGGCGGCGCCGCGAGCGGAAAAATAGGAACAAGGCCAGCACAGCCGGGAAAAAGTACCAGGCGATACCGGTGAACCGGCCGAAGAAATAATAGAACACATTGAAGAGAATGAACTTGGGGGGGATGAGAAAGCGCTGGAAGTAGTTCTCCGAGGTCATCGTGCTCCCGAGAGAATCGAAAGTCAGATTGTCCTTTTCGAGAGGGAACGTTTCGATGAAGGTCTTCCTCTCGCCGCCCTGGTAGTTCCAGTCCGAGGTGAGGAGGTAGTTGGCCCCGAAGAGAAGCCCGATGGTCAGGCTGAAGACGACCACCAGGACGAGCGCTTTGAAAAATTTCTTCTCATAGAAGGCGAAAAGGACGAGCGGTCCCATGAGGACGATGTTGGGCGGCTTGGAAAAGACCGCTAAGCCGATGAGACAGGCCGCCAGATAATCCGTCCCCGGCGAGAGGAGGAAGGACCGGGACGCCTCGGCCGAGGGAACAGCCGCTGGAGTTTCCCGGCGTTTGATCTTGTAGATCCAGAGGAAAAAGATGATGAAGACGAGACAGAAGTTGAAGAAGTCCGGCGAGATCCAAAGGTAATAGACCCCGGCTACGGAGGCGAAGAGGAAGGTCAGGAGATAGGAGATCGAAGTCAGCGGCGAGTTAGCCAGGGAGAAGTAAGCATAGCCCAGCAGCATGACGATGAGCAGGAGGAACGAGTGAAAAACGAGGAAGCCGTTGTACCCGAATACTCGGACGAACGGTGCGGCGAAGAGCGAATATGCCCATGACTTGGCATAGAAGATCTTGTTGTTCCGGGCCTTTTTCAGGAAGATGCCCTGCGGCCCGGCCATGAAATCGTGGTAATACCGGATCAAATCTTTTTTGGTGTATTCCAAGTCGAGATCGTAGGCGATGCTCTGGGTCAGGGCATAATAAACGGCTTGGTCGGCGAAGAGAAAATGCTGGTCGATAACCGGCAGGTTGAGGAACAGGGAGAACCCGAGGAAGAAAATGAAGACGACCAGGATAATGCTGAGGGCGGCTTTTTTTGGGGGGATAGTCTCCGCAAGCATGCGCCGAACCTGTCCCTAGTGAATATCACAGTCCTGGGGAAAATTCAATTTGAATTAAGGTGAATTAAGGTGACACTAAACTTAATTCAGGAAAATCCCTCCTCTGCTTTGTGCTGATCACTGAATTAAGTTTAGTGTCACCTTAATTCAGTGTCACCTTAATTCCACTATCTTTTATAGAGGTTGAGGTAGGCGTTGATGATCCGGTCACCCCAGACCAGGGCGAAAAAGGCCGCCGGCGCCAAGAACGTCCCGAAGGGGAGAGCGAACTGG
>Ga0315534_1002834_pt1 | contig 11406 bp, 5 predicted proteins | sample SalMarSW160240MG_FD_203094 | JGI IMG/M metagenome (GOLD analysis project Ga0315534, IMG submission 203094) | Salt marsh sediment microbial communities from the Plum Island Ecosystem LTER, Massachusetts, United States - Salt Marsh Sediment SW1602-40 ... | reverse complement strand
GCCCCAGGCGGGCGGCGCCACGATGTCGTTTGACTTTGGCGCCGCCGATTCACCTGTGGCGGCCGGTCACACGCCGATCACCCCCGAGGACGTCTATGCGACGGAGGTCGGCCACGGATGGCAGAGTGTCGACACATTGGGCGGACAAGATCGGCATTTGAACCTGCACACCAGTTTCAAGCTCGCCGCCGCCGGCGAATACGTCGCGCTTGTCGCGCCCGACGGAACCGTGGTTTCCGAGTTTGGTCCCGCGGGTTCCCATTATCCTTCCCAGACGGCGGATATTTCGTACGGCACCGCCGCCGGCGGCGTCCAGTTTTTTGACGATCCGACGCCGGGCCTGCCGAATGTGCAGGGCCAGTTGGGCCAGGTATCCGAACCGGCATTCAGCGTCGGACGGGGCTTCTTCATCGACGCGTTTGATGTGACGATTGCGGCCCCCCCCGGTGCGACCATACGGTATACCACCGACGGCTCGGAACCCACGGACGCGAACGGAATCGTGTATTCCGGCGCCGTTTCCGTCGACCGCACGATGACGATTCGGGCCGCCGCTTTCCAACCGGGTTATCTGCCGAGCCCCATCGAAACGCACACCTATATCTTTGTGGCGGACGTCATGCAACAGTCACCCGGTGGCGAAGTGCCTCCTGGGTTTCCCGCCGGCCTGCCCAGCGGCAGCCGAATTAACGGCCAGTTGCTCGACTACGGAATGACTCCCGAGATCGTCAACGATCCGGAATGGGGCCCCCAGATGGAGACTGCGCTGTTGGGACTGCCCACGATGTCGATCGTGACGGACATCGAGCATCTGTTTGACCCGGCGTCGGGAATCTATGTCCATGCCGGAGCACGGGGCCAACAATGGGAGCGGCCCGTGTCGCTGGAGTTGATTCATCCCGACGGTCAGCCCGGTTTTCAGGTGGAGGCCGGGCTTCGGCTTCGCGGCGGTTTCAGTCGAACCGGTGACAATCCGAAGCACGCATTTCGTCTGTTTTTCCGCGGCGAGTATGGCGATCCCCAACTGGAATTTCCGTTATTCGGAGACGAAGGCGCGGATGTGTTTCAGAACATCGACCTCCGCACGCCCCAGAACTACTCGTGGGCCTTTCAGGCGGACCGCCGCAACACGTTTCTCCGCGACGTCTTCTCCCGAGACACGCAGCGAGATATGGGACAACCCTATACACGCAGCCGCTATTACCACTTGTACATCAACGGCCATTACTGGGGGCTGTTTCAAACGCAGGAACGCGCCGAGGCCGATTTTGCGGCGACTTATTTCGGCGGGGATCCAGAGGATTACGACGTTATCAAATCGGCCGGCAACGCGGGCGGATATGTGGCGGAAGCGACGGACGGCAACATGGATGCCTATTGGATGCTCTACGACTCCACGCTGGAAGGACTGAAAAGCAACGACGTGTACTACCGCATCCAGGGCCTGAATCCCGATGGCACCGTTAATCCCCAATACCCGCGCCTGCTCGACGCCGACAATCTGATCGACTATATGCTCATCACCTACTACTCGCGGGACCGCGATGGACCCGCCTCCACGTTTGTGCGCCCCCGAACGAACAACTTCTTCGGGATCTTCAATCGCGAGAATCCGGACGGCTTCAAATGGTTCGAACATGACAGCGAGCATTCGCTCGACACGGGCTCGGACACCATCGTGACGAGTCTATTCACGGCGGGCGCGTTCGACGAAATCGCCAATCGCGCTTCTTTCAATCCGCACTGGCTGCATGAGAAACTGATGGAGAACGCGGATTACCGCCAGCGTTTCACCGATGCAATCGAAAAACATTTCGGTCCTGGCGGGGCGTTGTCGACCGAGGCCGCGCTGGAGCGGTGGGATCAGCGGACGGATGAAATCGCGGCGGCCATGATCGCGGAATCGGCGCGGTGGGGCAACGCGCAAGGAGGCGGTGTGGGTTTCACGCAGGACGTGTGGAGCGGACGCGTCGACGCCGTCCGGTCGTGGATCGAAAGCCGAAACGATCTCTTGTTCGGCCAGTTTGAGGCGAACGGATGGCTGTCGGAAGTTGAAACGCCGCGATTCGATCCGGCGGCGTCCGACGCCGCCGGTCCGGGCGACGTGTCGATTTCCGCCCCCGACGGCGCGCTGTATTACACCCTGGACGGCACCGACCCGCGTCTGCCGGGGGGCGAAATTCATCCGGACGCCGTGCGGTACGATCCGTTCGAAGTCTACGTCGACCGAAACGCCCCGGCGCGCTACCTGGTCCCCACCGAGGGACAGATCGACGCGGAATGGATGTCGCCCGAATTCGATGACTCCGAGTGGACCGACGCGACCGCCAGCCTGGGCTTCGATACCGGTCAGGCGGATCCGAGCATCCGCGTGGAGTCGGGTTTCACCGTGGAGCAGTTCTTTTCGACAGGCATCGTCACCAGTCTGGCCGGCGCCGATGCCTTGATAGGCGGTGAAGGCGTCGCCAGCCAGACGCTTGCCGAGAACGTGCCCGCGATCAATTTCCTGGACACCGGCGACGACGGCAATTTCCCCGATAATATGGCGTTTCCCGGCGGAGGCGGCGACGATTTCGCTATCAGGGCCACGGCCACGCTGCTTGTCACTGCGGAAGGTACCTATTCCTTCGCCGTCAACACGGACGAAGGTTCCCGGCTCAAGATCGACGGCGACATTGTCTCCAACGACAACGCCCAGCACCGTCCTCGCAACCTCCTTGTCCCGGTTTTCCTGACGGAAGGAACTCACGAACTGGAGTTCGTGATGTTCGAGAGAATGGGGGGAGCCGCGGCGGAACTCGCGTTCGCGGCGGGCGACATTTCGTCGTTCGATGAACGCTTCGAACTGCTGGGGCAGGACGACAGCTTGTCGTTCGCGGGCAGTTTCTCGTCCGACGTACGGGCCGACATGCACGGTCAGAATTCCACGGTGTACGTCCGCGCGGAGTTCGACGTCATGCGGGCTGACGACGTCGAAATCCTGATCTTGCGGATGAAACATGATGACGGCTTCGTCGCGTACCTGAACGGAACTGAAATTGCTCGCCGAAACGTGGAGGGCACTCCCCAATTCGATACGACCGCGTCGACCGCCCGTCCCGATTCGTTCGCGCTCGTCGATGACCGCATCATCGTGACGGAATTCGCCCATCTGCTGCGCAACGGAACCAACGTCCTGGCCGTGCAGGGGTTAAACGTCTCGGCGGACGATCCCGATTTCCTGCTCGCGGCAAACCTGGAGGGCGGATTAGCGGGGAGCCCGCTGAACATTGTCCAATCCACGGAACTCAAGGCGCGAGCCTTCGTCGACGGCGCGTGGAGCGCGCTGGCCGCAGACCGGTATCTGCTGCCCACTCCGTTGACGATCACCGAGGTCCACTATCACCCGGCCGATCCGAGCGACGATGAACGCGCCGTCAACGCTGATTGGAACGACAACGATTTTGAATTTGTGGAATTGACCAATGTTGGTGCCGAAGCGATTCCGCTGGCGCGGATGGCCTTTACGGACGGTTTTGCCTTCGATTTCGATGACGCCGCGGTTTCCACGCTGGCGGCGGGCCAGTCGCTGGTCGTGGTGCGTAATCGAGACGCCTTCGAAACAAGATACGGGGAAGGCATTTTGATCGCTGGTGAGTTCGCCGACGGCGGGCTGAACAACGGTGGGGAGCGGATCGTGCTGCGGGGATCCGCCGGAGAAACAGTCGTCGATTTTACCTACGCCGACAGCGGGGACTGGCCGGCACGGGCGGACGGAAGTGGTAGCTCGCTTCGGGTCATCGATCCGCACGGCGATTTGAGCGACGCGGACAATTGGCACGCCAGCGACGATTACAGCGGGACGCCCGGAGTGCACGGCACGCGCCCGACGCCCGATGTGCTCATCAACGAGGTCCTGCCGGCCTCCGACAGTGGCCCCCACACGTTGGAGCTGGCCAATGTGTCGGTCGCGCCGGTCGATATCTCGGGATGGTGGTTGACCGCGGATATCCACCAGCCCAACGCGTTCTCGTTTCCGGCGGGTTCGATCGTCGCGGCGGGCCAGTATGGCGTATTCGAAATCGATGCGGAACTGATCCCACCTGCCGAGGACTCACGGCTGTGGCTGCTGGAAACCGATCCCTCTTCCAACAAGCCGCTCCGGTTTGCGGATGAAGTGTTGCTGGAATCCGCCGGAACCGGACTCGCATCGGGCCGATGGCCCGACGCCGACGCCCGTGCGCTGCTGCTGCCCATGCGCGAACCGACTTTGGGGCAAGTCAACTCGGGACCCGAAGACTATCCGATCGTGATTTCGGAACTGGACTACAATCCACGGTTGTTCCGTTTTGAACAGCATTTTGATCCCGGTTCGACGCCTGCTTTTTCGCCCGAGCAGGGCATGTGGGAAATTGATGCGGGCCGTTACGTAGTGACCCCCGTCGAAAACAACGACACAATGGCTCCCCTATCCGAGCCGTTCGAACTCAACGAGCATTTTGTCATTTCCACGTTGGTTCACGTTGCCGGCGACAGTGCGTTCAGCAAGAACGCAGCTATCCTGTTCGACTACCAAAGCGCCGAAAACTTCAAGTTCGCGTCCATTCACATGGGGGCCGGTAGCTGGCGTATCGGCCAGTACGATTCCAACGGGTGGAACTACATCTCGCGATTCAATGGCGACGCGCCGGCGGATGTCGACCTTGATGTCCGCGTGGAAATCAACGGATCGCTGGTAACGGTCTGGTCGGGCGACGTCATCAAAGTCCGCCATAACTTCAATAGTCCGCTCCACGAAGGACGCGTAGGACTCGGATCGCGGCGCGGACAAGTTGCTTTCGATGAATTCGCCGTGACGCCCATCGACGATCAGCAGCAGTATGAATTCGTCGAACTCCACAACCGGTCGGACGGCATTGTCGACTTGGAAGGATGGGAATTGGCGGGTGGAATTGACTTCCGATTTCCGGCGGGAGTATCCGCCGGACCTGGGGAAACGCTGGTGGTGGCTGCGTTTGATCCGAGCGACACCGAAGCGGCGGGCGAATTCCGCAGGCTCCGCGGCATTGCCGACCACGCACGAATCCTGGGACCGTACTCCGGCAAGTTAAACAACGATGGCGAGCGTGTGCAGTTGTTGATGCCGGCCGGGCAACCGCAGCCCCAAGTCATGCTCGTGGTCGACCAGATTGATTATGACGACGATCTGCCCTGGCCCTTAATGGCCGACGGCCAGGGGCCCTCCCTGCATCGCACTGCGCCGGCCGCCTTCGGCAACACCGCCCGCAACTGGCTGGCTCGTTCGCCGAGTCCCGGGACGGTGCAGTTCGTCACTCGTGGCGATCTGAATCTTGACGGTCTTATAGACATGGAGGACATAGGCGCGTTCGCGCTGGCCCTCACGCGGCCGCATCAATACGAAACTACGTACGGCGTCCCGGCGGACATCGGAGGAGATATCGACGGGGACGGCGACGTTGACTTTGACGACATTGACGACCTGGTTGGTTTGCTCGTCGGCGGTGCTGCGGCCGCTACGCACATCCACCGATCGGATCCTTTTGACGCTCAGCCCGCCGAATCCACCGACGGAGGGCAAACCACTCCCGCCGACACCGTACCGCCTGTTGGCGGCCTCTTCGCACCTCCGCAACCGGCACCTGCCGAATCAAAGGGTCAGCGCCGGGAATGGGACGCGGACGCCGTTTTCCGTTCGCGAGAGGAACCGACGCCCTGGCCTGCGCTGTCGGACCGTGTCTTTGAGACGGACTGGTCCTGATCCGCCGTCACGGAATTGCGGCTTCTTGCATCGCGTCGCGCGGTGCGGTTTAATCGCAGGTTCCGGCGATTCCTGAAATCGGCCCTATCGCACCCCAAATCACCAGGAAACCCTGCCGATGGAAGTTATTATCAAGTCCACTTACGAAGAAATGAGCCAGGCGGCTGCTGAGGAAGTGGCCAAGATTCTCAATGCCAAGCCGAATGCCGTTCTGGGCATGGCCACCGGATCGACACCGCTGGGGCTGTACCAGGAACTGGTGCGGATGCACCGGGACGATGGGCTGGACTTTTCGCAGGTTACGACATTCAACCTGGATGAATACGTGGGTTTGCCGGTCTCGCATCCGCAAAGCTACCACTACTTCATGCATGAGCATTTTTTCCAGCACGTGAATATACCCCGGCAGAACGTATACATCCCATCTGGTACGACGAACAATTATTCGGCTTTCTGCGATTGGTATGAGCGACGGATCGAAGAGTGCGGCGGCATCGACCTGCAGATATTGGGCATCGGGTCGGACGGCCACATTGCCTTCAACGAGCCTGGGAGTTCACTTTCGTCACGCACGCGACTGAAAACACTTGCCCGGCAAACCATCGAAGACAATGCTCGCTTCTTCGAACGCGCGGAAGACGTGCCGATTTACGCAATTACGATGGGCGTCGGTACGATTCTCGATGCGCGCAATCTGTTGCTGCTGGCCAACGGTGACAAGAAAGCAAACGCCGTGGCGTCGGCCATCGAAGGGCCCGTCACGGCCATGATCACGGCCAGCGCACTGCAACTGCATCCGGCCGCCAAGGCGTTTGTGGACGACGGGGCCGCGAGCGAACTGAACATGCGCGATTACTACGAATGGCAGCAGGAAAAGGCGCCGGATGCGCCGGCCTGGTAGGTGGCAATGATGCTCGATGTGAAACTCATGGACGCCTTCGTGCAGCGCGCCCGGCAGCGGGACCTCTCGGTTGTTCTTCCCGAGGGCCAAGATCCGCGGATTGTCCGCGCCGCGCGCCGTCTGAAGGACGACGGCATCGCGCGGCCGATCGTGCTGGGGTCGCCCGAGGCACTCGGACGGGCCGCCAAAGAGGCGGAGTGTTCGCTCGAAGGAATCACGCTCGTGGACTACACGGCAAGCGACGATCTGGAAGTCTACGTGCAGCAATACGCCGCACGAAGACGACTGCCAGAAAGGGTTGCTCGACGGATGGTGAGACGCCCGTTGATTCTTGGTGGCATGATGGCCGCCGCGGGTCAGGCGGACGCCATGGTTGCCGGGGTGGCCCACGCCACGGCCATCGTAATTCAGGCCGGTGCCCTGACAGTCGGTTATGCACCCGGAATCCGCACCATTTCTAGTTTCTTCCTGATGATCGTTCCGGAGCTGAATGGCCGGCGCGACGTGCCGCTGATATTCGCCGATTGTGCCGTGAATATCGCACCCACGTCGGAGCAGCTCGCGGATATCGCCACCGCTTCGTGCGAAAGCGCGCAGAAGTTGATCGGTGGCGAACCGCGAGTGGCGATGCTTTCGTTCTCCACACTGGGAAGCGCTGCTCATGAAGAGGTCGACCGCGTGGTTCGCGCCCGCGATCTGGCGGCCGAGCGATTGCCCGGCGGAGTCGTGGACGGCGAATTTCAGGCCGATGCGGCGATCGTCCCCGAAGTTGCCGCTCGAAAAGTAAAGACGGACAGCACGGTGGCGGGGAACGCGAACGTATTGATCTTCCCCGATCTGGGTTCAGGCAATATCGCCTACAAGCTGACGCAGTACCTGGCCCGGGCACACGCCATCGGCCCGGTACTCCAAGGTTTTTCCAAGCCGATCAGCGACCTGTCGCGCGGCGCAAGTGTCGAAGACATCGTGGCCACCTCGGCGATCGTTCTCGCCATGGCGTGAGCGTCGCTGTCGCCCCGGCGGCCGATGCGGTATGCGCGACGGTCGCTTTCGCCAGTGATTACAACCGAGCCGGTATCGTGAGAATTCTGGTCGTCAATTGCGGCAGTTCTTCCATCAAGTACCAGTTGCGGGATTTGCCGGGCCATCACGTGCTAGCCACGGGAATGGCGGAGCGGATCGGCGAGGAGGGTTCTGCTCTTGTCCGCCGCAGCGACACGGAATCGCTCCGCACCCAAACGTCGCTCGCCGACCACGAACAGGCGATGGTTGTCATTTTGAACGCGCTCGAAGAATCTGCAACGGATGACGGCGGTCCCATACAGGCCGTGGGCCATCGTGTCGTGCACGGCGGCGAAGCCTTCAGCGGATCGGTTTTGATCGACGAGTCTGTCATCGCATCGATTGAGCGGTTCGGCGATCTGGCGCCGCTGCACAATCCGCCGAATCTGACGGGCATACGTGCCGCCCGAACGGCGCTTCCCGACGCGCATCAGGTCGCCGTATTCGACACGGCGTTTCATGCAACGATTCCTCGCGTTGCTTACATCTATGCGCTACCGTATGCCTGCTACGAAGAATACGGCATCCGACGCTATGGATTTCATGGGACTTCCCACCAATATGTGGCAGCTCGTGCGGCGGAACATCTGGAAATGGACGCGAGCCAAGTCAACTGCATTACTTGCCACTTGGGCAACGGCTGCTCGATGGCCGCCGTACGCGCCGGGAAATGCGTAGACACCTCCATGGGACTCACCCCGCTCGAAGGACTGGTGATGGGCACTCGCTGCGGGGACATGGATCCCGCCATTCTCTTCCATCTGCACGGTAAGGGATATGATGTCGACGCGCTGAACGATCTGTGCAACAAGCAGAGCGGGCTGCTGGGGATTTCCGGCAAGTCGAACGACATGCGGACCCTGGCCAGGCTGGCCGAAGAAGGAGATGACCGTGCGCGGTTGGCGATCGACATATTCTGTTATCGCGTTAAGAAATACATCGGCGCGTACAGCGCCGTGCTGAGAGAAGTCCATGCGATCGTCTTTACCGGCGGAATTGGCGAAGGTGCATGGGACGTGCGGGAAAACATCTGCGCGGAACTGGACAACTTGGGCATTGTTCTGGACAACGACAGGAATCAGGCCCGAAAGGACGGGGAAAGGATCGTCAGCCATGCCTCGAGCCGCGTCCAGGTGATGGTAATTCCCACGGACGAGGAAGGGGTGATTGCCGCCGAAACGTATCGCATTGTTTCTTGAATCGCTGCGAACCGGCGGGATTTCCACCGCGACAAAGATTTTCGGAGTCAGATATGGTACCCGACCGCGAATATCGATCGCTCACGCCAGGCGAATTGCAGGTGATGCGCTCTCAGGGCTGCCGTGCGGGCGAGGACCAGTGGGATCGCATACGCGTCGCCGAGGGATTCGACGCGCAGCGCATGCAAAACGTGCTCTTTTCCGGTCGCGTTCGTATCGGGGCGCACACGCGTTCCGGCGATCAGGTCCGGGCCCCGAGCGGCATGGAAAACGCCCATGTGGTCGATTGCACGGTTGGAAATGACGTGCGGATTGCCAATGTCGCCGTGCGTATCGCCAATTACCACATCGCCGACGGCAGCTGCGTGGAGGACGTGGGGTTGATCGAGGCCGGACCCGATGCCCGATTCGGCAACGGCGTGGAAGTCGAAGCACTCAATGAAGGCGGCGGACGGGAAGTCGTCTTGTTCAATGAGCTGTGCGCGCAAACCGCGTACCTGATGTGCCTGTATCGCCACCGCCCCGTATTTATCGAGAAGCTGATGGCCCTTGTGAGCACCGCCGCGTCCCAGGCCCACGGCGTACCGGGCACAATCGGTCCGAACGCGCTCGTCCGTTCCACGCGCGAGATGATCGACGTATGCGTGGGCCGAGGGGCCGTTATTCAAGGCGCGTCGTCGCTCGGCAACGGCACGATCCTCAGCAACGACGACGCGCCGACAACGGTCGGCGTTGATGTCCAGGCGCACGACTTTATCATCGCGGAAGGCACCTCGGTGACGGACGGTGCGATGCTCGCCAAATGCTTTGTCGGCCAGGGCTGCCGGATCGGTCGCCAGTTTTCCGCGGAATCTTCGCTGTTTTTTGCCAATTGTGAGGCATTTCATGGCGAGGCCGTGAGTGTATTCGCCGGACCGTACACGGTGACCCATCACAAGTCGACCCTGTTGATTGCCGGGCTCCACAGTTTTTATAACGCCGGAAGCGGCACTAATTTTTCAAACCATCGGTACAAACTCGGTCCCGTGCACGAAGGCAAACTGCTGCGCGGCACGAAGACCGGATCTTTTTCTTATTTGATGTGGCCCTGCCGCGTGGGAGCATTCTCGGTCGTGCTGGGCAAACACACCCGCGTCTTCGACACACAGCGGTTTCCCTTCAGCGCCGTGGAAGCCGATGCCGCCGGGCGCTGCACGGTCGTGCCCGGAATCATGCTGGCTACTGTGGGAACCGTGCGTGACGGCGCGAAGTGGCCGACCCGTGATCGGCGCCGTGGCGACACGAAACGAGACCGGATTACGTTTGACGTCTTCAGTCCCTATACCGTGGGCTGGATGATTCGTGGAAGGGACGTGCTGGATCACGCGGCCTCCACGACCGACCGTTGCAGGACAGCCGTCGTGATGGAGGGCGCGGAAATCAAGCGGGTCTTATTGAAACGAGGGGCCAAATACTACCGCCGTGCCATTGGGATGTACCTCACCGAGCAGATCGTTGAACACGTCGAATCGGCAATGGCCAGAGGAGCGGCATCGCCGAGGGACGCTGTGGTTCCTTCCCCACGTGCTGTTTTCGATGAATCGTGGATGGATGTGGGCGGCCAATTGATGCCCCGCCGCAGACTCGACGAGTTTTGTGGAGCTGTCGAGCAGGGACATTTCAAAGACGTTGCGGCGTGTCGTGCCGCCCTGGATGAAATCCACGCCTGTTATCTCGACGACCAATGGCTGTGGGTCAAATCCACTTACGAATCACTGTTCGACGTCGATCTGGCTGGTTCTCACGACGACTACTTCTGCCAGATAGCCGATACGCTGCTGGAAACCAAGCGTGACTTTTTGAATCTGGTTCTTCTCGACGCGGAGAAGGAGTTCGATAACCAGGCGCGCATCGGATTCGGGAGCAACGGCAGCGAGTCTTCCGCCTGCGCGGATTTCGAAGCCGTCCGCGGCCGCTGCGACGACAACGAGTTCGTGCGGGAGATCCAGCGGCAAATTGCGGCGCTCGAGGAGCGCGTCGATCACTTCAAGTCTGTTGTAACGCGCTGAACGCGAGAAAGGAGAACAACCATGTCCGATATTGCCGAACGTGTTCGGAAAGTGGTGGCGGAAACGCTGCATGTCGATGAAGTCAATGTCGTGGATGAATCGCGTTTCGTGGAGGATCTGGGCGCGGATTCCACCCAGAGCATCGAGCTGGTGGCCGCATTCGAAGAGGAGTTCGACATCGACATGGACGAGCAGGCGGCACTGGGCGTAAAAAGCGTCGGGGATGCCATCCAGTTCATCGACCCACTTGTGCAAGAATGAGCGTGTCGTGGCCGGGACGTCAGGCCAGCAAGTCATCCACGAGGTAGCCCGCCACGTCGGTCAGACGGAAATCACGTCCCTGATGGCGAAAGGTCAATCGGGTATGATCGATGCCCAGGCAGTGCAGAATCGTGGCCTGCAGGTCGTGTACGTGGACCCGGTTCTCGACAATATGGT
>Ga0315534_1002830_pt1 | contig 11417 bp, 7 predicted proteins | sample SalMarSW160240MG_FD_203094 | JGI IMG/M metagenome (GOLD analysis project Ga0315534, IMG submission 203094) | Salt marsh sediment microbial communities from the Plum Island Ecosystem LTER, Massachusetts, United States - Salt Marsh Sediment SW1602-40 ... | reverse complement strand
CCGGAAGCTCACTCGGGCCCCACCTGCATTTCGAAGTGAGAGACAGCAGAACAGAGAATCCCCTCAATCCACTACTGTTCAATATTATTGTGGATGACACCATTCATCCTGTGTTTTACAGCATCTTTCTTTACCCTCTGGCGCTGAACAGTCATATCGATTTTAAATGGGAGAAAAAGAGGATGGTTGTGGTGCATAATAACGGCGCCTTTTCGCTTGAGGAGGAAAACCCGGTAGCAGTTGGAGGCACGATAGGAATTGGAATTGAAGCCAGTGATTTCTTAAACGGGGCAAGAAACCGATGTGGTATTTATTCTATTGAAGTACTGCTCGATCAGGTTCCTCACTTTTACCAGGAATTGGATGAATTTTCATTTAATGAATCCAGGTATCTCAACAGTCATATTGATTATGAAGAGAAGGTATTAAACAACCGTAACATTCATCAAACCTTCGTTGCCCCCAACAACAACCTTTCCATTTATAAGTTGCTAAAGGACCGTGGAAGATTGAGTTTTTTCGACAATGAAAACCACGAAATCACGCTCATCATAAAAGATGCTTACCAGAATGAATCCCGGTTGGATTTTATTGTAGCCTCAAGGTGGAATCAAGGACAAAAAATCGCCAGGCCCGAAAGAACCTATACCAGGGTCATGCTCCATGATGTACGCAACATATACCAGCACTATGGTTTTGAATTGAATATCCCTGCCGGTGGATTATACGATACACTTTACTTCACCTATGCCAAATCACCCGGGATGCCGGGCAGCTATTCGGAAGTCCACCATGTCCATAATGAACTAACTCCGGTTCATCGTTATTTTAACATGCGCATTGTCCCGGATAGCGCTCCCACGGAAATTGAGGAGAAACTCCTCATTGCTTCATTGGATAAAAACAATGAAATCCATTCATTGGGAGGTGAATTTAAAAACGGGGCTGTTGAAGTCCGAGCAAGAAATTTTGGTCGCTTCGTAGTGGTTGCCGATACAATCCCGCCGGAAATCAATCCGGTGACACCTATCGATAATAACAATTTTTCGGGGAAACAATATTTAAGGTTCAGGATCAGTGATGAGCTATCAGGGATCGAATCCTATAATGGCTTCATCGATGACCAGTGGGTGCTTTTTGAATATGATCCGAAGAATGAATTGTTGACCTACCGTTTCGACCGGGAAAGGCTAACAAATAATAAGCCTCATGAACTGGTCCTTACGGTAATCGATAACAAGAAAAACATTTCGGTTTATCAGGGAAGATTCTTCTGGTAGATGTGTGCCTCTTCTTATCACTCCTTAAGCCATCAGAATTTACCGAAGTAAACCGGTTGGCAAGTCACTTTTAGTGAAGGGATTCAGGATAAATTCCACGGTCAACTAATAACCTGATCTTTCTGATCACTTCCGCTTTATCCTCTCTGTAGGTTACCCCAAACCAGGATTCATTGCTTTCCAGAACTTTAACCGTGGCTTTATTCTGGTTTATAAGTTCAAAGATGAGCGTGGGTATGTAAAATTCAGATTTGGGATTTCCTGATTCCAGTTTAAGGAAAGAGCTAAAGGAACGTTCCAGGTAGCCAAAGACATCCGGGTAAAATCCCCAAATGTTCATCGAAACTACATCTTTACCCGACAGGTTAATTACCCTGCCTGCCTCGTTGGTATAAACAATAACATCCTTCCGTCGCTCTATGTTCGTGACCTCAACAATAGACCGGAGAAAATTTTTCTCACCTGTTTTACAAATGCCCCTGGCAACCTGTCCGTAATCGGAAAGGGTTTTATCCAATCTGAACCCAACCATGGCATATTCATTATCGCTGCTTTGCATCAGGTGATCGACCATAACCTGGAAGGATCGTGCACCATAGAAATCATCTGCGTTGATCACAATAAAGGGTTCCCGTATTTTTTCCTTTGCAACAAGGATTGCATGGCCCGTACCCCAGGGTTTCTTCCGGTTATCCGGAATGGTAAACCCTTCAGGGATCATGGATAATTCCTGGAACGCATAGTCAATTTCAATTTTATGCCGTAACCGGGATCCTATGACCTCCTCAAATTCTGATTGAATCTCTTCCCTTATAACGAAAACAATTTTTTCTACGCCGGCTCTTATTGCATCGTAAATTGAATAATCCATGATGGTCTCACCGGAGGGACCAACCTGATCAATCTGTTTGAGTCCACCATACCGGCTTCCTATCCCGGCAGCCAATACCAGCAAAGAGAGTTTTGGTTTCGCCATATCTGGCTGAATCGTGATTAAAAGCTATAAAAGTAACAAATTTTCTTTTGGATCATGCTGAATTACTGGCTTTATATGGTCCTCCCAAGCAATATTCAATTATCTTTATACTCATCGGTGAATGCTGTTTTTTCTTGGCTTGCTTTATACCATGAATAACCAATACATTCTTGAAATCTGTGCCTATTGAAGTGGCAAAATCGATTGGCGTAAATGGAGTGGTGATGGGAATTCTTATGCCCAATGGTACTGTTGATGTAAAAAGAACCCAAATGCTGGTGGATCTGGCAGGCGAACGAATGATTATCATGCCCGGCAGTGGTATCAATGAACATACTGTTTTAAACTTTGTTGCTGCTACAGGTGCAAAAGAATTTCATATGTCAGCAAAGAAGAAAATCGATGGAATGATGGAATACCGGAACCCCGGAATCAGCATGGGGAGTGAAGGAGAGGATGAATACCATCGATGGATAACGGATCGTGAACAGGTAAGAAAAGTGGTTCATATACTGTCACAAATAAAACCCTGAAATTGCCATGAAAAAATATGGAGTAATCGGATTGATGTCAGGAACCTCGCTAGACGGGCTTGATATTGTACTCTGCCATTTCACCAAACAACCCGAGAAATGGAAGTATAAGATAATCAGCAGCAAGACAGTACCCTATCCACGCGAATGGAAATCCAGACTGGGGAATGCGGATTGCCTGACCGGATCGGACCTTGTAAAACTCGATCAGGAATATGGAGCATTCCTCGGCCATATGGTTTGTGATTTTCTTTTAGAGAACCCGGAAGATACTGACTTTATCGCTTCACATGGACATACTGTATTCCACCAGCCCGAGAATCAAATTACCCTTCAGATTGGTAATGGTGCAATCCTGGCAGCGGTTACCGGGATAAAGGTCATTTCCGATTTCAGGAGTGTTGATATAGCACTTGGTGGACAGGGTGCCCCGCTCGTACCCATGGGTGATGAATTTCTCTTCCCTGAATACGATTATTGCCTTAATCTTGGGGGGATTGCAAATCTTTCATACAACTCCGATGAAAAACGAATTGCTTTTGATGTTTGTCCGGTGAATATGGCGATAAATTCCCTGATGGAAAAAGTGAACCTGGATATAGACCTGAATGGAGAAAAGGGAAGATCGGGTAGAATCATTCCTGATCTGCTCGTCAGGCTGAATGCAATTGACTACTATCAGTTGAAAGGACCCAGGTCACTTGGAAAAGAGTGGTTCGAATCAACATTCCTACCCATAACTGAAAAAGGTGATCTTCCGTTAAATGATCTATTGAGAACCATATACGAACACATTGCAATCCAAATCGGAAAAGTAATGCCGGGCAATGAAAAACAAACTGTTCTGGTTTCCGGTGGAGGTGCTCATAATAGATTCCTCATCGAACGGATTAAAGCCAATTCACCGATGCAATTCATCATTCCTGATAAAGAGATCATTGACTATAAAGAGGCCGTTGTCTTTGCCTTTTTAGGCGTTTTGCGTGACCGGGATGAGATCAATTGCTTCTCCTCCGTAACCGGGGCTTCACGAGATAGCATTGTTGGTTCCGTTTATGCCGGAAAACCGTAATCAGATTTTTCACTTTTGTTAGAAAAATTTTATCTTCGCCATTTATTTATCTATCGATCAGATTATGGAGAATTTTACAGCCTATAACCCCACAAAAATTCATTTTGGAAAACGGGTAACCGAAAAACTGGGGGAAGTGGTCCGGGATTATGGGAACCGAACAATGCTGATTTATGGTAAGAGATCAGCTGTGAAATATGGTTATTATGACCTGATCAGGCAACAACTGCAATCCGCCGGATTGGAGATCATTGAATTTCCAGGAATAAAATCGAATCCCATTATTGAGGTTGTAGATCAGGGGATCAAGATAGGATCATCGAAACAGGTGGATTCCATTGTTGCACTTGGTGGAGGGAGTGTGATCGATTCGGCTAAAATTATCTCACTGGGCATTCCGGGCAAGTACCCGGGCTGGGATATCATGAAAGGGAAAATTAAGCTGGATCAATCCGTACCGCTGATTACCGTTCTTACACTGGCAGCTACCGGTAGTGAAATGAATGGGGCAGCCGTTATCCAAAATCATACAACCAATGAGAAGATCGGATACGTGAATGAACTTTCTTTCCCAAAACACTCTTTTCTTGATCCTGAATTTACCCTGTCGGTTCCCCTTGATTACACTGCTTACGGCATCGTTGATCTGATTGCACATGCTCTTGAAGCTTATTTTAGCAAAGTGGAGGTGAGCCTTACCGATCGTTTCATCGTTTCAATAATCAAGGATGCGATGCACTGCGGCCCGCTGCTTTTGAAGGAACTTGACAATTATGAGTACAGGGCTAACATCATGCTCGATGCCATGTGTGCACTGAATGGAATTACAAGTTATGGAAGGGATAGAGGCGATTGGGGTGTCCATGCCATTGGCCACCAGCTTTCCCTTTTATATGATCTGCCGCATGGAGCAACCCTTTCAATAGCCTATCCTGCCTGGCTCAAACTGCAAACCTCGCGTATCGGAGAAAGGATCGCCGGATTAGGAAAAGATCTGTTCGGGGTCAGTTCTGCAGCTGCAACCATTGACCATCTTACAAAATTCTTCGTTTCCCTGAAGTGCCCGGTTCATCTTGCCGATGTACAAATCGACAATGGCAAAAAAACGGAGATCGTGCAGGTCATGAACCAGAACAAGGTATCGGGAATGAATCACCTGCTTTCAAAAGAAGACCATACAACCCTGGTGAACCTGATGATATAGGATAGTATTCATTCACCATCACCGGATCATACGGTTTGACAACTAATTTTACTTGTGGAATTATATTAAATGAAAAAATATTCGTAATATTGCGGTCGTTTTATAAAACCCTTTTATTCAATCGATAATACTGCGCAGGATGGAATTAATGAAAGTTGTTGATAAAGAATTTGCTTTGCAAAAGGATTTTCCCCACTTCAATGCAGGAGACACCATAACCGTTCACTATATGATCAGGGAAGGGAATAAGGAGCGGATTCAGCAATTTCGCGGAGTGGTCCTCCAACGGAAAGGAAGAGGGCATACCGAAACGTTTACCGTACGGAAAATGTCAGGGAATATTGGTGTTGAAAGGATTTTCCCTGCAGCATCTCCCTTTATTGAAAAGATCGAGTTGAATAAACGGGGTAAAGTTCGGCGAAACAGGATTTTTTACCTCCGCGAGCGCACCGGGAAAAAAGCAAGAATCAAAGAGAAGAAACTGTAAAACCCAACCGGAACCTGCTCCAGACTGCTTCCCTTCGCAAGTCCAGTACTTCTGAAATCTATAGCTGCAAAAGTTAGTAGGTTATTAGGTGTATTAGGTTATTTAGTACCTTGATATAAATCTTTGATTTTGATTTAAATTAAATGACACTGTTTATTGAATACACCATATGAAACACTTCACACTGCATACTACATGCTGCATATTTACTCTTTCTCTTAGTCCCCTCGTCACTTAGTCTCATAGCCTCCTAGTTTTATCGAGTACCACTCATCATTCATCAATCATAATTCGTAATTCCAAAATACCCAGTAACCAGCACCTTCTCTCTTACCTCCTCATCGTCTCCCTATCAACTCTGTACACTGAACTCTGTACAACTCACTTCTCACCACTCATCTCTCACCTCTCTTAGTCTTCCTTCTCCCCACTGCTGACTGGAGACTGCAGATCCCGAATTTCTTCAAATATCCTATTTGATTAGAAATTCGAGGATCCTCGAAAAAATATTCCCAATGGGATGTTTTTTAGGGACTGCGGACTCCCTAATCTTTTTTGATCCCTTCCACCTTATCTTTTGCTGCCTGAATAATCTTATCTCCTTGTTCCTCGGCTTCTTTAATGAGTTTATCGGCTTTTTCCCTGGTTTCATTTCGCAGTTTATCTGCTGCCCGTTGAGCGGCAAGTTCTGCAATGCGACCTTTTCCTTTGGCTTCATTTTCCAGTTTCTTTGCACTGGCATCTGCTTCCTCTATCACTTTCGCCGCTGTTTTTTCCGCAGCCTCGATAAGATCCGCGGCTTCTTTTTCGGCCTGTTGAATGATCCGTTGAGCCTCTTCATCGATCTTTTCAATAACCTCCTCTTTCTTTTCTTCAACCTCCTGTTTCACGGTCTCTTTCAATTGCTCTTTTACCTGTTCCACCGCACTTCCACCCGATTCTTTCATGCCCAGGCTGATTTTCGGGTTGGTAAATGTACCACCAACATTCACATCCACATTGACAAACTCACCTGGCTGAACGTTCAATCCCATCGCCCGGGCTTCAGCAGCCAGGTCATCGACTACCTGGTTTGCTGCTGACCCAAACGCCGATCGTGGAATTTTCATCTTAACCAGATAGTTCATGGTTTGATCTAATCCCTGATCACCGCCAATCACCATGTCAATATTCCCAATGCTGGCTTCAAAGGGATCAACAAATACCCTCCCTTCCCGTATGTTAAAACTGATGTTCAGATTTTTAAACGTATTGGAACGCTTCTCACTCAGTTTTAATGCACTGGTTATCAGGTCAAATGTTTTCGAGCTGACAACCTGCACCGAATCGGATGCAAGTTTACCATATCCATTGATGGTTTCTATCACAGGCAGCATGTCTGATGCAAGCAGGCTGCTAAATTTAAGGTCTACCGACACATCACCATTGAGGTTTTTCGCAACCGGTAACAATGACTGTACGGTATTAAAGGTATTGAATGCAGAGGGTATTCCGATAGAAGAGATACCGAGGTCAAAACGAGCTTCCGGTTTGGCCATATCCTGTGTGTTATACTCACCGTTTAAAGCCATCGTCCCTTCCAATAGGTTCATTGTCAATCCTTCCATCACAGCTTTTCCATCTTTTATGAATATAATTCCGCGAATGTTCGACAACTCAATGTTATCATATTTGACCATGTCCAGGGCAGAAGTCAGCCTGAAATCGATATTATCGGGTATTTCGATAACAGACAGTGATGATGTATCTTCCTCTACCACTACCTTTTCTTCACTTTCCGGTATAAGCTCATTCAAATCCAGCAACGATGATGTAAACTCAAGGGTGCCTGAAACGGTTTCATCCTTGAAGATAAAGGGAATAAAATTCTCCAGTCGTCCTTTCATCTGAATATCACTTTGACCTATCTGAACATCAAAAGAGGAGAGATTGACAAACCGGGGTGAAAAATCAAGAACCACATCATTAATCAACACATCTTTTGGCAGGTCAGGACTCGTGTATTCAAAACCCGAAAGAGCCAGCCGTCCATCCGCTTTAAAATCTTCATATTGTTCATTTTCGATCATTGACATCCTGCCGCCCAGTTCAAGGTTCATATCCACCAACCCTTTCAAGCTGATATCCTCCAGTGGAATGATATCCAAAAAACTGGCAAGATTAAATCTTCCGGTGACCCTGCCCTCTACTTCAGGATCGCTGACCGGAGTTTTAAGATGGATTTCAGCATCGACAGGGTTTTCAGCAATACTCAGGTGAAACCGGTTCAGGTCAACGGTTGACCCGTCCAGATCATTTCCATCCAATGAGAGTACCATGTCGATCGCAACATCTTTAACTGATTTGGGTAGATCAGGGTATTTGAACATGGCATCGGAAACATTTAGTTCAAGTCCTATATCAGGAAGTGTACTGTCCGAAGCACTGTAAATGCCCCTGGAATACCCATTCAGTGCCAGTTGTCCTGATGCTTCCAGATCCTGAAAATCGTTCATATAGATAGCAGGGATAAGCGAAAGCAGGGTTTTAAAGCTTGTCTCCCCGGTTTGAAAGGTTAGATCCGTTTCAATGTCTTCAACGGGCATATTCAGGTTCCCGTCAAAACCGAATACCAGCTCATTCAAGGCAATCTCATTCTCACGGAAGGTGAAATTCATATTTTTCAGATCAGCTCCAATGTCAATGTTTAAGATTAACACGGCATCTTTCAAATACCGGATACCCCCCAGCATGAAATTAAGCGATTCGGTTCGTGAATAGATGTTCATATCGGTATAGTCCTGGGTCATATCTCCACGTAAAACGAAATTGAATCCATCCAGGGATGCCTGCATATCGGCTTTCGAATCCTGGAAGCTGATCGATCCGTTTCTGATCTCCAGCTTTTGCAGTTGAATGTGAAAAGAGGGTGTCTCCCCGGTAGTGGTATCGGCTACTTCTTCAACACCGCTCTCTTTGGCAATATCCCAGTTTGCCGACCCATCTTCAAGTACAAGAGTCATAACGCGGGGTTCATCGAGCAAAATTGAGCGAACCTTAATTCCTTCATCCCCAAATACACTGAAAAGATTCACCGAGAGACCGAATGAGGTGAATACAACCAGGGTATCCCCGTCGAATTCTTCAAGTCCGACTACGGAAAGATCGGTCATACCGACATACAAACGTGGAAAAGTGCGGATAAGGTTGAGCTTGAAATCCGTAAACTCAACTTTTGCATTCACATTTTTATTGATCTCATTTTTAGCAAGCTCCATCAACTGGGGTTTAAAAATGATGGGCAGCACAATTATTAATACCAGCAGTATGATGATAATAATAAGTAGTGTTTTTAGAAATACTTTTATGAACTTTCTCATGATCATAGAATTATGATGAAACGGATGTATAAAGGTAAACATCTTTAATAAAATCTCATCCGGAAAAGGGAGTATTTGATTACTCGAATAATACAACAGGGTAATGCAAAACGATCAATCATGCAGTCCCGGTTTATTATGGGAAGAAGTGGCCTGTTATGCAGGAAGGAATTCCCTTATCCCATAAAGCAATTCACTGGCATTCACCGGTTTTGAATAATATCCGTCAAATCCCATCAGCAGGTATTTGTTCTTTTCTCCAGCCATAGCATACGCTGTAATCGCAATGATGGGTAGGTTTTTGTTCTCCTGTTTCATTGTCCGGAGGGCTTCAATCCCATCTATAACCGGCAGCTTGATATCCATCAGAACCAGGTCAACCTGTTCCTTCTGAAAAAGGTCAATGGCTTCTCTTCCATTTTTTACCCATTTGAGTTTTGCTCGTGTTGGGGAAAGAACCCCTTTAAGGTAAGCATAATTCGATGGATCATCTTCAACGATCAGGATAACATATTTATTCCATTTGTATTCTGTTATTGTCTGATCCTGGATTTCTTTATGAATCTTTGCCTTCTGTTTTTTCAGGGGGATTGTAAAGATAAATTCACTACCAACATCTCTTTCAGATTCGAGGCCGATGGATCCCCCCAGTAATTCAGCCAGGTTTTGAGATATTGCCAATCCAAGTCCCGTTCCGCTATACAGCCTCCCTTTGCGTTCCTTTACTTTCCAGAACCGTTCAAATACCAGTTTTGCTTCTTCTTCCGACATACCAATGCCTGTATCCCTGACAAAGAAAACTAACTGTTTTTTCTGTTCCCTGAAACCGAATGCAACCGCACCTTCATCCGTATACTTGAATGCATTGCTCAGCAGGTTTGCCAGGATCTGCTTCAGCCGAAATCTGTCCGTATAATAGAGGAAAGACTCGGCATATATGGGAAGGTCAAGATTTAATTTCATATCGCTTTTATTCATTTTCTCACGTTCACTTAAAAAGGTGTCGTACAGTTCCTGCATCATTTCAAACAGGTTGAAATAGGATCTCTCCAGTTTCAGTTCACCGGCTTCAATTTTTGAGATGTCTATGATGTCGTTTATCAGGTTTAGCAGTGACTCACCACTGGAATGAATGTAACCCAGGTATTTTGTCCTGGTTTCCCTATTGATGCTTTCATCCTCGAGCAACTGGCTGAATCCCAGGATACTGTTCATTGGGGTTCGGATCTCATGCGACATGTTTGCAAGAAATGCAGATTTCAACTGATCGGAAACCTCAGCTTTGTGTTTCTCCTCAAGCAGGTTTAACCTGGCGTAGGAGACAATAAAATAGATAATCAAAATGGTGGGTAACAGAACCGAGTAATGGTCAATGGCTCGGATGGAGGGATCATCATATGGAACAACAAGATCAGGGAACCATTTTTCAAGAAAATAAAGTACCAGCAAATTAAGGATCAGCAGACTCACCATGATAATTCTTGCACTACCGATATGAACAAAGATGAAAAAGGCAAGGATGGCAAAATAGATATAGGTCACAGGGCCGTTGGATCCGGCATTTGCGAGCCAGAGTAAACTGATAAGGATCAGTCCGGCAAGCGATAGGATATAGAGTGGGATGTGAAATTTCTGCTTGATACGGGACAAATAATAGAGACCAAACAGCAAGACCGTGGTAACGGCTGTTAACAGTTGAAGGTAGAGACCCAGGTGAAGGGCAATGTTGAAAACCATTGATGAGAATGCCGTAAGCCCTCCAAGGATTAATGAACCGTTCAGGAACCGGTGTTCCAGAGAGAATTTTTCTGATGTACCGAACAGCATATCGGCAAAAGCTCCTATGTTAAATGATTTACGAGCCGGTATTCCCATGAACGTAAAAATTGAAAAAATCTACTGGTCCTTATTCATGTGCAATTTAGCCATTTCTATTCACATAGATCAATTTTTTCCTATCTTTGCGAGGAGACTGGACCCGTAGCTTAATCCCGATTTTGCAGAAATCTTCGATTTCTTATCAAAATCGAGGATCCTCGAAAATCTAATCCGCCATTGGGCGGAAGATTTTCGGGATTGGATTTTCAGGCTGCAGATCAGATACATGCGAATGTATTCACTTTACGATGGACCCGTAGCTTAATTGGATAGAGCACCTGACTACGGATCAGGAGGTTGGGGATTCGAGTTCCTCCGGGTTCACGAACAAATGAAAGCTGTTAAAAGCAAGACAAAAGCGAGCAAAAAACAAAAGCTCGCTTTTGTCTTTTACGAGCCTTTTGGATTGTAAATTGCGTTAGCAATTTCAGCTTTCATTTGCAGCTCTGAAAAGGAGGATCCGCCGAGAACGCTGATAAGCGTACGAGGCAATTCCTCCGATTTTCATTAAAATGAAACTGAGTTGTATTGAGCTAAATTGCGTTAGCAATTTCAGCTTTCATTTGCAGCTCTGAAAAGGAGGATCCGCCCGAATCCGCCATCAGCGGATGAGGGCAATTCCTCCGTT
>Ga0315534_1002829_pt1 | contig 11417 bp, 3 predicted proteins | sample SalMarSW160240MG_FD_203094 | JGI IMG/M metagenome (GOLD analysis project Ga0315534, IMG submission 203094) | Salt marsh sediment microbial communities from the Plum Island Ecosystem LTER, Massachusetts, United States - Salt Marsh Sediment SW1602-40 ... | reverse complement strand
AGACGCGGGGCGTCCTGAAGAAGGCACGGACGATCCGTCGCTCGCGGCATGCGAGCCTCAAGCACGAGGGACTGGGACAGATCAAGGACGCGATCTCAATCCGGGAGAGACCCGCGACCGTAGAGGATCGCGCCATCCCCGGCCACTGGGAAGGTGATCTGATCGCCGGCTCAAAGAACAGCTACATTGTCACGCTCGTTGAGCGTCACACCCGCTACGTGATGCTGGCCAGGATCGAGAACAAGAACACCGCCGGTGTCGTGGCCGCGCTTGCCAGACAGGTGCAGCACCTGCCGCGGGAGCTGCGCCGCTCGCTCACATGGGATCGGGGCAAGGAACTTGCCGATCACAAGCGCCTGACGCTCGCCACGGATCTCGACGTCTACTTCTGCGATCCCCACAGCCCCTGGCAGCGCGGCACCAACGAGAACACAAACCGCCTTCTACGCCAGTACTTCCCAAAGGGCACCGACCTCTCCGTGCACAGCCAGGCCAAATTGAACGCCGTGGCGCGTGAACTCAACGAGCGGCCCAGAAAGACCTTGCAGTATCACTCACCAGCAGAGAGGTTCGCAATGGGTCGTTTTCGTTTTGCCGACTTGGCGCGGGCCCGGCACCATTTCTCCTTTCCACCGTGGCACATTCCATTCGACGCTGCGAGCGAGGACCAGCAACCATGACGGACGACTCGGTTAACGTCGACGATGATCAAGATATATCCGCTCAAAAGGCGACAGAGACGCACCCGCAACGTCTTCATGCGACTCAGGCCGACCAAGCGGTCTTGCCGCGTAGCCAGGAAGAGCGCGAGGGACCTATCCTAGCCGCCCCGCCAGAAGCCTGGCCCGAAGGCTGCGGCCAAGGCGCAGCATCTTATTCAGCTCTTCGCCGCTGCACCGGAGGCGCGAGACTCATCTCGCGTGCGCTCGTCGATCTAGAGCGCTCATGAACTCGATCCTTCGCCAAGCTATCAGGCGGCGCCCGCCGTCGCCTCCCTGGAACGACAAGGCGCCGGTGAGGGAGGAGCTTTTCGGCGTCGAACGGCTTGAGCAGCACGCGGAAAGCCTCGCTGCCGCACAGCCGGTCACGACGAGACCGCCAGTCGTCCCGTCTTTGCACAACCGGCTCGATGATAATGCCGCGGTGTTACTTGCGGCCTATCGCGCGAGCGCCGCAGACCTGGAGAGCGGCCGAGGTGTAGTTCCTGCTGCAGAATGGCTGCTCGACAATTATCACCTCGTCGAGGGTCACATCCGCGAGATTCGGGATGACCTCCCCCCCGGCTACTATCGCCAGTTGCCGAAACTGGCTGAGGGACCCTTCGCCGGTTATCCAAGGGTGTTCGGCCTTGCCTGGGCCTTCGTCGCCCACAGTGACAGCCACTTCGATCCCGACATATTGCGCCGGTTCATTGCAGCCTATCAGCGGGTTCAGCCCCTCACGATCGGCGAGTTGTGGGCCGTTGCGATTACGCTGCGCATTGTCCTCATCGAGAACCTGCGTCGATTGGCAGACCAGATCACGGCCGGACGAAGGGCGGTCGCAGATGCCGACGCGCTGGCCGAACGGCTTCTTGTATCAGGAGATGCCCGATCTGCGCTCGAAAGGGACATATCCACGCGCTCATCTGGAACTTTGTCCGAAACTTTCGGCGCACACCTCGCTAAACGGCTAAGGGGCCAGGATCCAATAATAACGCCGGCGCTCGGATGGCTTGATGAGCGGCTCAGACTTCAGGGCGCTTCAATAGATGAAGTCGTGCAGTACGAGCAACGGAGCAAAGGCGCCTCCAACCTCACCGTGCGCAATATCATCACCAGTTTGCGCCTGATCTCCGACATTGATTGGGCAGAGCTGTTCGAGACCGTAAGTCTCGTCGATGAGCGTTTACGCGCGGCGAGCAACTTTTCCGAAATGGATTTTCCGACACGCAACTTGTACCGAAGCGCAATCGAACAATTGGCCCGTGGTTCGTCTTCCACGGAACTCGAAGTCGCCGATCTTGCGCTGAACGCGTCACACGCGGCGGCGGCCGGGGCCGTCAATCCAGCGGCGGCGAGGCGCGCCGGCGATCCGGGTTATCATCTGATCGCTGACGGTCGGCGTCCACTCGAGCGAACGGTCGGATTTCGACCGCCTCTCGGTCTCCGGGTCAACCGCTTCTATATCCGCCTCGGTATTGGTGGCTATGTCGGCGCGATGCTGTTTGTCACCACGGGATTGTTGTTGCCCGTGCTTTGGGCACTTGCGATTTCCGGCGTTGCTGTCGGCTGGATCGCGCTGTTTGTTCTCATCGGGTTCCTCCCGGCGAGCGAGGTGGCGTCCGCGCTCGTCAACCGTGTAATCACTTGGCGCTTTGGCGCGACGACCTTGCCGGGTCTTGCGCTTACGGCAGGCGTCCCGCCATCGCTTCGAACGCTTGTTGCCGTGCCGACGCTACTGACCAGCGAAGTCGACCTTCTGGAGCAAATTGAACGGCTGGAGGTGCACCACCTCGCCGGTGCTGGCGGCGATCTCACCTTTGCCCTGTTATCGGATGGTGTCGACGCGGACCAGGAGGTCCTCGAGGCCGATGCCCATCTTCTAGGCGTTGCAGCCGAGGCGATCGGACGCCTGAACCGCCGTTATGGGCCGGGCCCCGGCGGTAGCCGCTTCCTCCTGCTGCATCGGCACCGTGTCTTCAATGTGGGCGAGAATAAGTGGATGGGATGGGAGCGCAAAAGAGGCAAGTTGCACGAACTCAATCGACTTCTGCGCGGCGCCACCGACACGACGTTCATGCCCGTCACGGCGCCCGCCCCGCAAGTGCCGGCCGACGTGCGTTACGTAATAACACTCGATGCCGATACCAGGCTACCGAGGGGGGCGACGCTCCGGCTGATCGGCAAGATGGCCCATCCGCTCAATCAACCGAAATTCAGTGATGTCGAGCAGCGTGTCACCAGCGGCTACGCTATTCTGCAGCCGCGCGTCACTCCTTCGCTGCCGATCGGCCGCGAGGGTTCATTCTATCAACGGGTCTTCTCCAGCCCCGGCGGTATCGATCCCTACTCGGCGGCGGTCTCGGACGTCTACCAGGACTTCTTCGGTGAGGGTTCCTATACCGGGAAAGGCATCTACGACGTCGATGCCTTCGAGGCAGCTCTCACCGGCCGCATCCCCGAAAATGCCGTCCTTAGCCACGATCTCTTCGAGGGAGTTTTTGCGCGCGCCGGCCTCGCCTCTGACATTGAGTTCGTCGAGGAATTCCCGTCCCGCTACGACGTTGCTGGCAAGCGCCAGCATCGCTGGACGCGTGGCGACTGGCAACTCCTTCCCTGGGTGTTCGGGCACGGAACGGGACCTCAGTCGATTCCGTTTCTCGGCCGCTGGAAAATGCTGGACAATCTGAGGCGATCTCTGGTTGCGCCGTTCACTTTGATAGGCCTCGGCTTCAGCTGGCTGCTGCCAATGCCCGCAAGCATTATAGGGGCCCTTCTTATCCTTGCGGCCATCGCGATCCCGGCATTCCTGCCGACCTGCTTTTCCATGCTGCCGCATCACGCTGGCACGGGTCTTCGCAGTCACATTCGCATGCTTGCTACCGACCTGAAGCTTGCGGCCGCGCAGACCTTTCTTTCGGTCGCGTTCCTCGCCGATCAAGCTTGGCGAATGGGCGATGCTATCGTGAGAACGTTGGCGCGGTTGTTTGCGACGCGTCGCCACCTGCTCGAATGGACGACCGCCGCCCAGTCGGCGGGAAGTCCACGATTGGCTCTTCGCGGCTTCTATCGGCAAATGGCGGGTGGCACCTCGCTAGGACTTTTCATGACTGCTGGCGTAGTCGTATTGGCGCCGTCATCCTGGCCACTCGTCCTACCCTTTGCACTGCTATGGCTGACAGCGCCGGCACTCGCCTTGTGGTCCAGCCGGTCGTCGGCCGTAGCACCAAGGCTTTTGATTTCAGATCCGGACGCGCGCGACTTGCGCTACGTCGCCCGTCGCACATGGCGCTTCTTCGAGACATTCGTGACACCGTTAGACAACATGCTGCCGCCGGACAATTTTCAGGAGGTTCCAAAGCCGGTCGTTGCGCACCGGACATCACCAACTAACATGGGTCTATATCTGCTCTCCGCAATCGCCGCCCGCGACTTCGGCTGGGCCGGAACAACGGAGACCGTCGAGCGGCTGGAAGCGACATTCAGTTCGATGAAGAAGCTCCCGCGGTTTAAGGGCCATTTTTTCAACTGGTACGGGACAGAGGATCTACACACGCTCGATCCCCCTTACGTCTCTTCCGTCGATAGCGGAAATCTCGCTGGTCTTTTGATCGTGCTCGCCAACGCTTGCGAGGAGTGGATAGATGCCCCTCTTGCGCCAACTGTTCGGCTTGGCGTGACGGACAATTTTGGGCTGATACGTGAAGCCGTCGACAACTTACCCGCGTCGATGGGGGAGCATGGGCAGCAACTCGCCTCCATCCTTGAAGAGATCGAAGCCCAATTGAATGGGGCGGAAGCGATCGAGACGCTGTTGCCGACGCTGCAACAGCTGGCTGAAAGGGCCACCGAGGCGGCCCGCGACGTCACATCCACAGTCACAGACGACAGCTCCCCGGATCTGATTTTCTGGATCGAGGCCCTGACCAAGGCCGTGGCCGAACATGGCCGTGACCGGCTCCAGATCGCCGATGCACCGGAAAACCTGAGGCACAGACTATTTTCGCTCGCCGCCACTGCGCGCGAGATGGCACTTGCAATGGATTTCGCATTTCTCCTTGATCCTGAGCGGAAACTTCTGTCGATCGGTTATTCCCTTGCCGACAACAGCCACGATCCAAGTTGCTACGATCTGCTCGCTTCCGAAGCACGACTTGCCAGCCTGTTCGCTGTCGCGAAGGGGGACGTTGCGACCCGGCATTGGTTTCACCTCGGCCGGGCAGCGACACCTCTAGGGAGCGGATCGGCTCTGATCTCCTGGTCCGGATCCATGTTTGAGTATCTGATGCCGTCGCTGGTAATGCGCGCGCCGGTCGGCAGCCTGCTCGAGCAAACCAACCGTCTGGCGGTGGAGCGGCAACAGTCTTACGGACAATCGTTGGGCATCCCGTGGGGCATTTCGGAGTCTGCCTATAGCGCCCGCGACATCGAATTCACATACCAGTACTCCAACTTCGGCGTTCCCGGTCTTGGCCTGAAGCGCGGCCTCTCCGAAAATGTGGTGATTGCACCCTATGCAACGGGTCTTGCGGCGATGGTGGACCCGCGCGGCGCACGACGGAACTACGCCCGCCTTGCCGAGATGGGAGCAGGCGGCCGCTACGGTTTCTACGAAGCCCTCGATTTCACCCGCTCGCGACTTCCTGATAACGAGGATTTCGCAATTGTACGCAGCTTCATGGCCCATCACCAGGGCATGACCATCGTTGCCATCGCGAACACCTTGCATGATGGTCAGATGCGCGCCCGGTTCCACCGCGAACCGATGATCCAAGCCAGTGAGCTCCTGCTTCAAGAACGCATGCCCCACGGCGTCGCCGTTGCGCATCCGCGGGCCGAAGAAGTGCAACTTTCTGCGATGGAGGCCCGTGCCCAGGCTCCGACGGTGCGCCGGTTGACGGCGTTGGCCAGTGGGGCCCCAACGACGCATTTGCTGTCGAACGGCCGCTACACGGTGATGCTAACTGCCGCGGGGTCGGGCTATAGCCTCTGGCGCGATATTGCCGTGACACGATGGCGCGAAGACACGACCCGCGACGACTGGGGCTCCTTCATCTTCCTGCGGGATGCGCGGAACGGAAACGTCTGGTCTGCTGGCGCGCCGCTGGTCGGAAGCGATGCGACAGACAACGAAGTCGTCTTCGGGGAGGATCACGCAGAATTCGTCCACCGCGATGGCACGTTGACGACTACTATGAACATTCTCGTCTCCGGGGAGGATGACGGCGAGGTTCGCCGCGTATCGCTGACCAACAACGGACGCGATCCGCGTGAGATCGAGCTCACATCCTACGCTGAAGTGGTACTGACGACGCCGGCCGCCGATAACGCGCATCCGGCCTTCGCCAAAATGTTCGTCCAAACCGAGTATCTCGCCGAATTCGGTGTGCTCATCGCGACACGCCGTCCGCGCTCGCATGACGAGCCACGGGTATGGGCCGCCCATTTTGCCGTCGTGGAGGGCGAGATTGTCGCCGAACCGCAATACGAGTCGGACCGGGCTCGTTTTGTGGGCCGGAGCCGCGCTGCCGGCGCAGCTGCCGCCACGGTGGATGGCCAGCCGCTTTCGAACACAACCGGGACCGTCCTCGACCCGGTTTTCTCACTCAGGTATCGTTTGGTGATTCCGACCGGAAAGGTCGCGCGGGTGGCTTTCTGGACCGTTGTCGCGTCGTCACGGGCCGAGCTTCTGGATTTCGTCGATAAACACCATGACCGCAGCGCGTTCGACCGAGCGAAGACCCTTGCGTGGACCCAAGCCCAGGTGCAGCTTCGCCATCTCGGTGTCGAGACGGAGGAGGCAGCAGACTTTCAGCGATTGGCTGCACCGATCCTGTACGCCGACCCACGCTTCAGGTCCCCGTCAGACGTGATTGTCTACGGGGCTGGTTCCCAGGCGGGCCTATGGCCGCACGCCATTTCCGGCGAATTGCCGATCGTTCTCCTACGTATCGACGAAATCGCGGACATCGCCCAGGTTCACCAGCTGCTACGCGCCCAGGAATATTGGCGCATGAAACGCCTCGACGTTGACCTTGTCATCGTCAACGAGCATGCATCCTCCTATCTGCAGGATCTTCAGATCGCAATCGAAACTGCCGTGCGGAGTAGTCAATTGCGGCCGCGTTTCGGCGAAGAGCTCGCGCAAGGCGCGGTCTACGCGCTGCGCGCCGACCTGATGAGCGGCGATGCCCGAGCGTTGCTTCGCTCCGCCGCCCGCGTCACGTTGATCGCCCGTCGCGGGCCCATCGCCGACCAACTCGCCCGTCTATTGCAGTCGCCGATCGCGCCATTGCCGGTCCGCCGTCATAAGCCCCTAACACGGACGCCGGGGCCATCGCCGGCGCCGCTGGACCTTGAGTTCTTCAATGGCCTTGGCGGCTTTGATAAAGACGGTCGGGAATACGTGATCATCCTCGATGCTAATCATGCGACACCTGCGCCGTGGATCAACGTGATTGCCAATTCCGACTTCGGTTTTCAGGTAGCGGCGGAGGGGAGCGGCTACACCTGGGCTAAAAACAGCCGCGAGAACCAGCTCACGCCGTGGACGAATGATCCGGTCGGAGACTCGACAGGCGAGGCGATCTATGTTCGCGACGAGATAACCGGCGATCTCTGGAGCGCAACGTCACAGCCGATCCGGGATGGCGGAACCTACATTGCTCGCCACGGTCACGGCTACAGCCGCTTTGAACATCAGGCGAACGACATCGCGCTCGAACTCCTGCAATACGTGCCACTTGCCGACCCGATCAAGATTTCACGCCTGACCCTTCGAAATCTCTCGGGAAAGCCCCGCCGGCTATTGGTCACGGCCTACGTTGAGTGGGTACTCGGCACGTCCCGAGGGGCTTCGGCTCCGTTCATCACGACGGAGATTGATAGGACCACCGGCGCGATGCTGGCCCGCAATCCCTGGAACATCGCGTTCTCCGAGCGTGTCGCCTTCGCTGATCTCCACGGCCGACAGTCCGCCTGGACGGCGGACCGCACAGAGTTTCTTGGCCGCAATGGTGGACCTGCCGCGCCTGCGGCGCTCATCGGAAAGACACCGCTGTCCGGGACCACCGGCGCCGGCATCGATCCTTGCGCAGCCTTGCAGAGGATAGTGGAACTCGACAGTGGTGAGACGATCGAAGTCGTCTTTTTTGTCGGACAATGCGGGTCAGCCAAAGAGGCCCGAGCGCTGATCGCCCGCTATCGCGAAACCGATCTCGACGCCGTCCTCGAGGAGGTGACAGACCAATGGGACACGTTGCTCGGAGCCGTTCAGGTCAAGACGCCAGACCGCGCGATGGACATCATGCTGAACGGCTGGCTACTCTATCAGACTCTGGCCTGCCGCATTTGGGCGCGATCGGCCTTCTATCAGGCAAGTGGCGCCTACGGCTTCCGCGACCAGCTTCAGGATGGCATGGCGTTGACATTCGCCAGGCCAGAGGAGACGAGAACCCATCTCCTCCGCGCCGCCGCCCGGCAGTTCCTCGAAGGCGATGTCCAGCACTGGTGGCTGCCCCACTCCGGGCAGGGAGTGCGGACGCGGATCTCAGATGACCTTGTCTGGCTTGCCTTCGCGACCGCTACATATATTTCCTGTTCGGATGACGCCGCGGTTCTGGATGAAGTTGTGCCGTTTCTCCACGGTCCAATCCTGCGCCCCGGCGAGCACGACGCCTTCTTCCAACCGATGGTCGCGGACGAATCGGCTTCGCTGTTCGAACACTGCGCCCGCGGGCTCGACAAGTGCCTCGAACTCACCGGCGAACACGGTTTGCCGCTCATCGGCACCGGTGACTGGAACGACGGCATGAACCGAGTCGGCGAAGGAGGCAGGGGTGAAAGCGTGTGGCTAGGCTGGCTTCTGGTGCGGACCATCGAGCTTTTCGCGCCGCTGGCGAAGGGTCGCGACGCCCACCGTGCCCGACGCTGGCGCGCTCATGCGGCCTCAGTGCGCAAGGCGCTTGAGCGGGAGGCCTGGGATGGCGAATGGTATCGCCGTGCGACTTTCGATGACGGAACTTGGCTCGGCTCGAAGACGAACGAAGAGTGCAGCATTGACTCCATTGCTCAGTCCTGGGCGGTTCTATCGGGGGCCGCCGATCCCACGCGCGCCGTTGCAGCGATGGCGTCTTTGGAAAGGTACCTTATCCGCCCTGATGACGGCCTGGCGCTCCTGTTTTCGCCGCCCTTCGACAAGACGCCTCGCGATCCCGGCTACATCAAGGGATATCCACCGGGCCTGCGCGAAAACGGCGGGCAATACAGCCACGCCGCTGCGTGGGCTATCCTTGCGTTTGCGAAGCTAGGTGCTGATGAGAAGGCCAGCGCGCTGTTTGCCCTGCTCAATCCGATCAATCATGCCCGCACGCTCGAGGAAGTCGAACGCTACAAAGTCGAGCCCTACGTCGTCGCTGCCGACGTCTATTCTGTCTCGCCCCACGCCGGGCGCGGGGGATGGACCTGGTACACGGGCGCGGCTGGGTGGATGTATCGTGCTGGTGTTGAGGGTATTCTGGGCATCCGCCGCGAAGGCGCTTTTCTTGTCGTCGATCCCTGTATTCCAGCCGCATGGCCTGGATTTGAGGCCACGGTGAAAGTGGGATCGACCCAGTACGATATCCGCGTAGAGATGCCATCGCGTTGCCACCGCGACATCTTGCACGCTCTCCTCGATGGCTCGTATCTCGACTGTGCCGAAGGGCGAGTCCGCGTCCCTCTGGACGGCGGGGCGCACACTCTGTTGATCGCGGGGAGCAAGCGCTGAATCACATTTGATGCTCTGGAGTTAAATGCTCGATCGGAACCAGCGGCGAGAACACCAACCGTCTTCTGCGCCAGTACTTCCCAAAGGGCACCGACCTCTCGATGCACAGCCAGGCCAAACTGAATGCCGTGGCGCGCGAGCTCAACGAACGGCCCAGAAAGACCTTGCAGTATCACTCACCAGCAGAGAAGTTCGCAGAGTGTGTTGCGGCGATCGGTTGAATCGGCAACCCTTAACGGACGCAGTCTGGATTCGTTCATCCTCCACCTTTCCCGGGGAACAGGAGCCCATTTGGCACCAGCAGGACATTCACGACTGGGATCTATTGCAGCCAGCCACGGCGGTCGGGCTGTTCATTTCGCACACTCAAGGACTTTTCGGTTTTCCCGCCTTCTGTCAGGTATAATAGTCAGCGACGAATGGAGCTCGAATGGCGTTCAACCTTAAAGTCTTTCTCACAGCGGTGGGTCGGGGAAAGACTTCCGTAAAATACGGCAAAGGCGAAACCGTCTTCGCCCAAGGCGACCCCTGTGACAGCGTCTTTTACATTCAGAGCGGCAATTGCAAAGTCTCAGTAGTATCGGAGCAAGGCAAGGAAGCGGTCGTCGCGCTGCATGGAAAAGGGGACTTCTTTGGCGAAGGTGGTCTCAACGGGCAGCTTCGGCGGCTCGCCACCGTTACGGCAATCAGCGACCTAAAGCTAATGCGGTTCGAGAAAGCCGCGATCCAGCGCGTCCTTCACCAGGAGCCGGACTTTTCCGAGTTTTTCATTTCGTACTTGCTTACCCGCAACGCTCGCGTTGAGGCTGATCTGGTCGATCAGCTGTTCAATTCGAGTGAGAAGCGTCTGGCGAGGTTGCTTCTGCTAATGGCCAACTTCGGCAAAGAGGGCAAGCCAGAACCAGTGATAGCTAAAATTAGCCAAGAAACTCTCGCTGAGATGGTCGGCACCACGCGGCCGCGCGTGAGCGCTTTTATGAACAAGTTTCGCAAGCTCGGCTTCATCGAGTACAACGGCGACCTAAAAGTGCACAACTCGCTGTTAAATGTGGTTTTGCATGACGCGCCCGGACTGAGGCGAGAACCGGAGGATGCGTGATCCAAGTCAGCGGGGGACCACCATTAGAACTCGCGCCTTCAGCGTGAGCGGCGGGGCGGGCGGCTGATCAAGTAAAAGCGCAACTGCATTTTCCCTCGGCGCACTAGCTGCCGCTACCGATCCATGACCGCCTTTTCACGAGCCGACTGATTGTTCATACGAGGCCTCCTGTCCTCCATTCGGGCCAAAAAACCTAAACACCGCGCGGGCGGACCGAGTCCTGTTTGATACAGACTCGCCTGTGCTGAGTGCGCGACGCTACCCGTCGGAGGCGTCCAGTCTGGCTCGGCAATCCCTTTAATGACCGGCTTCTGAAGAGCGCAGATTTGTTCACGGGAGCATTTCAAATGCTGGCAACCACCTTCAGACAACAGTTTACCGACATTGGAGATGCCTGCGCACTTTCTCAAGGCATCGTCGACACAGTCCACGAGCCGGTGCTCGTGCTCGACAAAGCACTGCGTGTTATCGCCGCGAGCCGATCCTTCTATTCGGCTTTCAGCGTTCGCCCCGAAGAGACTCAAGGCCAGCACCTTTACACACTAGGCAATGGACAATGGGACGTTCCGCAGCTTCGCGTGCTGCTGGAAGAGATCATACCGGAGCACCGGGTGATTGACGGTTTTGACGTGGAACACAACTTCCCCCACCTCGGATTCCGCACGATGCGCGTGAATGCGTGCCAACTGTTTTACGAGGGAGGCGCCGACACGACCATTCTGCTAGGCATTGAAGATGTCACCGATAGGCGAAAGCTGGAGGATGAAAAGGACGCCTTGCTACGTCAGAAGGACGCGCTGCTGCAACACCAGGAGGTGCTGCTCGAGGAATTGGAGCACCGCGTTGCCAA
>Ga0315534_1002827_pt1 | contig 11420 bp, 10 predicted proteins | sample SalMarSW160240MG_FD_203094 | JGI IMG/M metagenome (GOLD analysis project Ga0315534, IMG submission 203094) | Salt marsh sediment microbial communities from the Plum Island Ecosystem LTER, Massachusetts, United States - Salt Marsh Sediment SW1602-40 ... | reverse complement strand
TATGAAGATCTGTTTGGCACGGGAAATCAGATTGGTTTAACAATCGAATATGCCGTTCAACCCGCTCCGGAAGGACTGGCACAGGCTTTTCTTATCGGAGAAAATTTCATCGGGAATGAAAATGTCTGTCTGATCCTGGGAGATAATATCTTTTACGGGCATGGATTTGGAAACATCCTTCTTGAAACGGCAGAATTGAAAGACGGTGCCGTTGTGTTTGGTTATTATGTAAATGATCCACAACGGTATGGAGTGGTTGAGTTCAACAAAACAGGGAGAGCGATCTCTATTGAGGAAAAACCGGTAAAGCCAAAATCCAATTACGCCGTTACCGGACTGTATTTCTACAGCAACGATGTGGTTGAAAAAGCAAAATCGCTAACCCCCTCTGCCCGTGGTGAACTGGAAATAACCGATCTTAACAAACTCTATCTTGAAGAAGGAAGGCTTCAGGTCAGGATCATGGGACGGGGGATGGCATGGCTCGATACCGGAACCTACGAAAGCCTTCTCCAGGCATCGAATTTCATCGCTACCCTCGAACAAAGACAGGGACTTAAAGCCTCCTGTATCGAAGAAATAGCTTATAAAAGAGGCTATATCAGTGAAAAACAATTGCTGAAACTGGCAGAACCGTATAAGAATAGTCTTTACGGAAAATACCTGCAAAAGCTTGCCAGAGAAAACATCAAAACCTGGGAAAAGAGAGATTAAGATGAAAATCATCGAAACCGATATACCGCAACTGCTCGTCCTGGAGCCAAAGGTATTTGAAGACGAAAGAGGCTACTTCTTTGAAAGTTTTAACAGGAAGGAGTTTCAGTGTCAGAACCTGGATCTCCTGTTCGTCCAGGATAACGAATCCAGATCCTGTAAAGGAGTGCTCAGGGGGCTGCATTATCAGCTTGCTCCATTCGCCCAGGCAAAACTCATCCGTGTTATGGAAGGAGAGATCATGGATGTTGCCGTTGATCTTCGAAAAAACTCTCCGGGGTATGGAAAATGGCTGGGTATGCTCCTGAGTGGAAAAAATAGGAAGCAACTCCTGGTACCCCCCGGTTTCGCCCATGGATTCGCCGTATTGAGTGAGCATGCCGTTGTATTATATAAATGCGATACCTACTACAATCCGGAAGCTGAACGGGGAATTATTTACAATGATCCCTTTCTGAATATCGACTGGGGATTGGATACATCCATGGCAATCATTTCAGCAAAAGACCGGGCTCACCCGACCTTTGCCAAAGCAGAAATGAATTTTACCTATGGAGAAGAATAAATTAAATCCTCACTAAAACCCGTATTCTATTTATGTTGACAGTTCTTGTTACCGGTTCATATGGTCAATTGGGAAGTGAAATTAAAGATATCGCACACCATTTTCCCGGCTTTGCGTTCCTTTTTCATGATGTCGACACCCTTGATATTACCGATTTCGAGACACTCTCCATCTTTTTTCAGGAGCATCCGATCCACTATATAATCAATTGTGCAAGCTACACTCAAGTAGACCGGGCTGAAGAGGATCCTGAATCCGCATACCTTATTAACGCTACAGGACCCGAATACCTCGCTAAGCTGTCAGATAGCCATTCTTCCCGGCTGATCCATATCTCAACTGATTATGTCTTTGATGGTACGAAAGGCACTCCTTACCAGGAAGAGGATGTGCCTAATCCTACATCAATATACGGGAAATCAAAACTTGCCGGAGAGAAACATGTACTGCAATATGCAAATAATATGGTCATCCGAACCGCCTGGCTATACTCCTCCTATGGTAGCAATTTTGTAAAAAAGATTAACGCACTCAGCCATCAGAAAAAATCCATCAGCGTTGTAACCGATCAGGTGGGATCACCAACCTATGCACACGACCTTGCCCATGCAATTCTTACCATTATTTCAGACACTTCTGACGGTACCTGTTCCTGGCAACCGGGAATGTACCACTACTCGAATGAAGGATCCTGTAACTGGTATGAACTGGCTCTGGCAATTGTCAAAAAAAACCGCAGCAGATGTGAGGTTGTTCCAATCAAAACCGATGAATATCCACTGCCTGCACCACGTCCGGCTTACAGCATTTTGAACAAAGAGAAAATCAAATCACAATACAAGATCAGAATACCCGAATGGCCGGAGAGTTTGTCGGTCTGTATGCAAAAAATTCAACAAAAATAACCGCCCCATGAAACAGAATAATCTGAAAGAAACTGTACGGGATAGAGCCCGGGCCTGGCTCTCCGAAAGTTACGATGAAGAGACAAGAAAACAGGTGAAATACATGCTTGAAGAGGATGAAACCGAACTGATCGAAGCATTCTATAAAGACCTTGAATTTGGAACGGGAGGATTACGCGGAATAATGGGAGCCGGCACAAACCGGATGAACATCTATACTGTCGGGATGGCAACACAGGGATTGTGTAACTACCTCATGGCACAGTTCAACAAACTCGATCAGATAAAAGTAGCCATCGCCCATGACTCGAGGAACAATAGCCGTCTCTTTTCAGAAACAGCTGCCGGTATATTTTCAGCCAATGGGATGAAGGTTTTCCTGTTTGAATCCCTTCGCCCTACACCGGAACTCTCTTTTGCAATCCGGCATTTTAACTGCCATAGCGGAATCGTGATTACCGCTTCACATAATCCGAAAGAATACAATGGGTTCAAAGCCTACTGGGACGACGGAGGGCAAATTATTAGTCCACATGACAAAAATATCATAGACGAAGTCCAGAAAATTAAGTCAATTGACGAGGTGAAATTCGATGGCCCGAAGAAAAACATTGAAATTATTGGTGAAGCGTTTGATAAACTCTACCTTGAAAAAGTAAAGACACTTTCTCTCTCGCCGGAGATCATTGAAAGAAACAGCGACCTGAAGATCGTTTACACACCAATCCATGGAACAGGAGTGAGACTGGTTCCCGCATCGCTGAATGAATTCGGATTCAAAAACATTTATCATGTTCCCGAACAGGATATTCCGGACGGGAATTTCCCCACCGTAAAATCACCAAATCCGGAAGAATCGGCAGCACTTTCCATGGCAATCGAAAAAGCAAAAAGTGTGAATGCTGATCTGGTTATGGGTACCGATCCGGATGCAGATCGGGTTGGAATTGCTGTTAGAAAACCGGATGGCAAGTTCATCCTCCTGAATGGAAACCAGACGGCAACCTTGCTGATCCATTACCTGCTATCGCAATGGTCAGCAAAAGGAAAACTAACCGGTAGAGAATATATCGTCAAAACCATTGTTACAACCGATCTTCTGAATGAAATTGCCGAAGACTTCAAGGTAGATCATTTTGATGTATTAACCGGATTCAAATACATTGCAGATCTTATCAAAAAACACGAAGGGAAAAAGGTCTTTATTGCCGGAGGTGAAGAGAGCTATGGTTATATGGTCGGAGAATTCGTCCGTGATAAGGATGCGGTAATATCCTGTTCCATGATCGCTGAAGTCGCAGCATGGGCAGCTGACCAGGGAAAGTCACTCTATGAATTGCTGCTGGATATTTATGTGAAATACCGGCTCTATAAAGAACAATTGATAAACATTGTAAAGAAAGGGAAAGCCGGAGCCGAGGAGATCAGGAACATTATGGACAACTTCAGGTATAAACCCCCGGAAACCATTAACGATTCACCCGTTATGCTTATCCACGATTACCTGAAACAACAGACGTATGATCTCATCTCCCACCTCCGGTATGAGATCACACTTCCAAAATCCAATGTCCTGCAGTTTATCCTTGAAGATGGATCAAAAATCTCGATGCGGCCTTCCGGTACAGAACCGAAAATTAAGTTCTACTTCAGCGTGAAGGAAGAGCTGAAAGACAGGGCGGATTTTGATACCGTGGATGCACTGTTGCAAGAACGGATCGATGGGATTATTGAATCGTTGGAGATTGGGTGATGTAACGGTCAAACATTCAACACTCAACATTCAACATTCAACATTCAAATTTTAATGAAAAGTGACAGATAAAAGCAAAAGTCAAGCTAAAGAAAGAGTCTATGATTTGGAGGAGAGACTGTTAAATTATGCAAATAATATTATCAAATTGGTAGAAGAAATGATAATTGAAACGGAAGAACTTATAAAAATATTCTTTAAAAGCATTCAAACGGCAAAATCCAATATTAAAAAGAAATAGTTAATTGCATTTTAGTTCTTTTGTTTTTATTTTTTGAAAGTTCTATGTTCGATGTTCGATGTTGAAAGTTGTGTAACCTAACCGAAATTTAAATCGCATGAAAACATACCGCAAAGAACTCTGGTTTGAAACCAAAAATCGCCGTGAACTGATCAACATCACTCCTCAAATCCGGCAGTGTCTGTCTGAGAGTGGTGTACAGGAAGGATTGCTGTTGTGCAATGCCATGCACATTACAGCCAGTGTTTTTATTAACGATGATGAATCTGGACTTCACCAGGATTTTGAAGTCTGGTTGGAAAAACTTGCCCCCGAACATCCACACTCACAATATAAGCACAATGGATTTGAGGACAATGCCGACGCACACCTGAAACGGTCCGTCATGGGAAGAGAGGTCGTTGTTGCCATTACAGACGGAGATCTTGATTTCGGACCGTGGGAACAGATCTTTTACGGGGAATTCGACGGAAAAAGAAAGAAACGGGTGTTGGTTAAAATAATAGGCGAAGGCTGAGGCAAAGGCTGAGGTTGAATTTGCACAGAGCATAGGGCATGGAGCATGGAGTATAGGGTGGATAAGGAATATAGAGTACAGGATTAATTGTTGAGACTGAGAGACTGTGAGACGATGCTAAGGAAAGGGATTTCGAATTTCGAAAAAGACAATTCACTACATTTCTAATACGATCTTAATAACGGTCTCCGGGCGATCAAATACCTTAATAACAATTCGCCCCCGCAGGGGGTAAACGTTGGTAGTCAGGTTAATGTGTGTCGCAGATATTTCCCCTCTACCCCCTTCTTTGCTTCATCATTCGTAATTCCCTGTTCATTATTCGATATTTCATTGCTATTCATTATTCGATATTCCAACCGATTCTCTTTACCTTTGTACAATTGATTAGTGTGTAGAGCATGAGAGCAATACATCATCATCATAGAGACCGGGTACCGGGTGGAAACCTTCTCATCACGGTTATTCTTAACATGGTGATCACCATAACGGAATTTCTGGGTGGGATCTTCTCAAACAGCCTGGCACTGATTTCCGATGCACTGCATAATCTCGGTGACACCTTTTCCATGGTCATTGCATACATCGCCTTACGGATCGGTAAGAAAAGAGGTAATGTTCGTAAAACCTTTGGCTATAAAAGAATTGAGATCCTTGCTGCACTTTTTAACACCACGTTGCTGATCGGAATTTCGCTCTATCTTTTTTTCGAAGCATACCAGCGATTGAAAAATCCCGTGCCCATCAAAAGCGGTATAATGTTTTGGGTCGCCTTGGTGGGATTGCTGGCAAATCTCTTTTCAGTCTTATTGTTGAAACGAGATTCCGCTTCGAGTCTGAATATCCGGTCAGCTTACCTTCACCTGATGGGTGATACGTTGTCTTCCGTTGCTGTGATTCTTGGTTCCATCCTCATCCGTTATCTGGAGATATACTGGGTTGATCCCCTCCTTACTTTTCTCATCGGGCTTTTTATCATCAGGGAAACCTGGAGTATCTTGAAGGAAACCATTGAGATCCTGATGGAAGCATCACCACGGGAGCTGGATATCGGGGAAATAAAAACGGAACTTGAAAAGCATTCTCAGATTTCCAACATCCATCATATCCATGCATGGAAATTAACCGATTCTGAAATCCATTTTCAGTGCCACGTGGATATTTCAGAAAACCTTCCCATTAGCGAAATCGATAAAGTACGGATTGAACTGGAGAGGCTACTTACTGAAAAGTTTGGCATTCATCACGTTACCATACAGGTGGAGTTTGATACCTGTAATGATAAGGATTCGATAGTGGCTGGGGAAAACTGAAGAATCATAGTAGGCAAATAACTCAATCTAACAAATCCGAAATCCGCATTTCGCAATCTTTCCCAACTCACCCTTCACTCTATCATCATTCATCATTCATCATTCATCATTCATCATTCATCATTCATCATTCATCATTCATCATTCATCATTCATCCCTCTCCCCCTCTCATAGTCCCACAGTCACAAAGTCTTTTCGTCTTAACCGTTCCCCGTAACTCGTATCCCGCAACTCTCATAACTCACCTCTCATTTCCAGTTACTTGTCACGCGTTACTCGTCACTTTTCACTTCTATCACACTCTTTCTACTATTAACAATTAACCTTTAACTATTAACTTCTCTCACCCAGCACCGAGGACCAATCTATCTCACCACTCATCACTCACTTCTCATCTCTCTTCGTCCCTCAATCACTCAGTCTCCTCCTCTCACAGTCCACTGCTCACTGCTCATCCCGAAAAACCACAAATTTATAATTTGATAGTTTTTCGAGGATCCTCGAATTTTTAAAGAAGTAAAACTTCTAAGAAATTCGGGACTGCTCACTGTTCACAAAATACTCTTCCCTGAAATTCACCAGGTACAGTTTTTGGGTAGCTCTTGTTACGGCAGTATACAGCCAACGCAGGTATTCGATATTGATCATTTCCTGGTTCAGGTATCCCTGGTCGATAAATACCACGGGCCACTGGCCTCCCTGCGCCTTATGGCAGGTTACTGCATAGGCAAATTTAATTTGAAGGGCATTGAAAAAGGGATCGTTTCTGACCTGGTCGAACTGTTGTTTTTTCGATTTTGTATCGGGATACTCTTCCAGCACCTTATAGAACAACTCTTTGTTTTGGTTCTCGTTTAAGGCGGGGGCTTCAATCATGATAGTATCAAGGATTACTTTTGCTTTCAGTTCCAAATTGTGGTAATCCGGAAATGCAAGCACCAGGTCGGCAAACCGGTATCCATACCGTTCCTGATAGGAGAGAATTTTCCTTATTTCAGCAATATCACCATTGGCGATAAAATCGATCTGTTGATCTTCATCCACCCAGAAGTAATTATTTTTAACCACCATAATATAATCTCCATGGGCAATTTCGCTCTCTTTCCAGAGTATCTGGTTTCGGATCCCGGCGTTATATTTGTTGGCCATCTTGTTTGACCGTACGACGATCATTGAACCCTCCATTCCCGATGTGTCATAGGCGCCGGTAATCTCCTCGATCAAATCCTCCCCGGAGACCCGGATGATATCATCAAAGCCTTTCAGATTCAGCGAGGGAAGATGGATATCATTTGATTCGATCTGATTGCGGATTGATGTTGCATTCATCAGGATTCCAGAGCCGAGAGCTTGCCTGACAATGTCGCTCAGAAACACCTCGTGGACCTCCAGTCCATACCCCTCCAGGATCGTTTTATCCAATGCTGAACTGATCTCAAGACCAACCGGAGGTAGTTGTGCAGTATCGCCGATAAGGATCAGCTTGCAGGAGTTTTCATTATAGACATAGGTGATCAGGTCATCCAGCAGCCTGCCACTTCCAAAGATCGACAGTTCCCTGTTCTGGTTTGATATCATGGATGCTTCATCGACCAGAAAAATGGTTTTGTGGTGCAGGTTTTTCTCCAGGACGAACTTACCGAAACCATCCTTTGTCGATTTCTGCCGGTAGATCTTTTTATGAATGGTGTATGCTGTTTTCCCTGCGAAAGAGGCAAATACTTTTGCTGCACGACCCGTGGGTGCCATCAGTACCGACCGCAACCGGAAGTGCTGTAGGGTCTTTACAAGTGCACTTACAATCGTTGTTTTTCCGGTCCCTGCAAATCCCTTTACCAGGAGCACCTCTTTCCGGTCTGGATGAAGAATAAAATCAGCCAGTATGTCCATCAATGCTTCCTGACTGCTGGTTGGTTCATACCCCAGGTTTTCCCTTAAAATGGCTATAATGTGATTTTTTAACATTTCCGGCAATAAAGAATGAAATTAAATATTAAATTTAATTTTTTTCTTATTTTTGCACGAATACTAAAAACCAAATCCTCAGAACCAACATGAGAGCTGCGATTAAAATTGTACTTGCTTTAGCTATTATCCTCCTGGGTTTTCTGCTTATCGAAAGCATTATGAAACCCATCCGATTCAACAAAGAAAGAACAAAAAGAGAAAAAGCAACCATTTCACGCCTTGAAGACATACGTACAGCTCAGGTTGCTTTTAAAGATAAATATGGACGGTATACCGGCAGTTTTGATTCACTGATCAATTTTGTAAAATACGACTCATTCCCTGTTGTGCGAGCCATCGGAAGTATACCAGATAGCCTCTACCTGGAAGGAATGACCGAATCGGAAGCAATTAAACTTGGCCTGATCATTCGGGATACCATGTTCGTCAGTGTGCTTGATTCCATCTTTTCGATCAGATACCCGATCGATTCGCTGCGGCATGTTCCCTATTCTGACACAGCACAGTTCTTCCTTGGGGCAACTGAAATTGAGACCGGATCCAAAGTTAAGGTTAAAGTATTCGAAGCTCATGTTTTAAACGATATCCTGCTACATGGTATGGAACGGCAATTAATCATCAATTATAATGCAGAAAGAGTAAAAATCACCAATTTCCCCGGCTTGCGTGTGGGATCACTGGAGGAAGCCACCAACAATGCCGGAAACTGGGAGTAACATAATCGGTCAATGCATGATCTCTCCTTATTAGACGAGACCTTAGATATCAATATTACAAAATCGTATCACCTATCCATTCAGATTGACCTGAGTGGATTTTCTTTTTGTTTGCTCGATACAATACGGAACAAATATGTTGCACTGAAACATTACTCCTTTGATCCCCTTTCGGAAGACCCGGAAAAAAACATCCGTATCGTTTTCGAGCAGGATGAATTTCTGAAACAGGAATTCAAGGGATCAAAAATGATCTTTACTACCAAACAATCAACGCTTGTTCCACAACCGCTGTTCAATAAAGACAATGTGAGGGATTATTTCTCCTTCAACCACTCCCTGGATAACAGCCAATACGAGATTTTCTCTAACCGGCTTAAGCATGCAGAGGCATATGTGGTCTTTGCAGTGCCAGCGCATGTGCCATCCATTGTACAGGAATACCTTCCTTCTGTGAAACTTTTTCATCAGTCAGTACCACTGATCGAAAACATTTTCCTGAACAGGAGGAATAGAAAAGATCAGGTGATGGTCTACATGAACATTTTGGAAAAGCTGTTTGATATCGTCGTGATCGACGACAAAAAACTCAATCTCCATAACTGTTTCTCTTTTCACGACGAAAACGACCTGCTCTATTTTACACTCTATGTCTTTGAACAGCAAAAACTTGATCCGGGAGATACAGAAATCATCCTGTCGGGAAGGATTACAAAAACCATGAAGCAATATGAAGTCCTCAAAAAATACATCCGGAACATCCGGTTTCATCCACTCAATACACAATTCACCTATAGCTATACCTTTAACGAAATTCCATCACATACATACCTGAACTTGTTAAACCTTTACCCTTGCGAATAATCAGTGGAAAATACAGGGGAAAGATCATTCATCCTCCAAAGAATTTCAAAGCCAGGCCAACAACAGATCTTGCCAAGGAGAGCCTGTTTAATATTCTTATCAACCGGTATGATATTGAAGACATTGCGGTTTTGGATCTCTTTTCGGGAACAGGAAGCATCAGTTATGAATTTGCCTCCCGTGATTGTCCCGTGGTTCATCTGGTAGAGAATGATTACAAAAATTTTGCGTTCATCGTCAGAACAATCGGAGAACTGGGGTTTGATCAGATAAGGGCAACACAAGTGAATGCAAGAAGTTACCTTTCGACCTGCCAGACAAAATACGATATCATTTTTGCCGATCCTCCATACGATTTGAGCTGGTTAAGGGAGCTCCCCGATATGGTTCTGGAGCACGAACTCCTGAAACCCGGAGGATTGTTCATTCTGGAGCATCCGCGATCCATCAGCTTTACAGGGCATACTTCACTGCAAGAACTCCGAAAATATGGTGGTGTACATTTCAGTTTTTTCAGAAGCTGACTCCTATTCTCATATCAAGAAAATTGGCTACATGGCGATGTGCCTTTATATTGACACCGATCAGGAAATGATCACCAAGCAATAGTGAAAGTCCATATCGTTGATATACCGGATCTAACGGGGTCAAAGGTGCGTAGATATATACTCCTAACTGTTGGGAAAAAATGAACTTTCCCAACCAGAGTTCATGTCCGAACAACAGTGCAATCCTGTTATGGTCGATATATTCGCCTGAATCATCCAGGATATTTTGGTTTATGATCTTCTCTCGTAATGATAAGTCAGATATCCATTCAGCTCCTGCTGAGAATGCACTTACCCTGCTTACTAACCGGCTGTATATGGAAGATAACCCAAATATAAGGTGAAATTCATCGGTATCAGCCGCATCCTTTCCCGTGAGAATAACAACCGCTTCAAACCGGTTCTTTTTCTGGTTTACTTCAATGGATTTGTCTTTCATACGATCCTCAAACTTCACCGGTGTAAAGCTGTGATCTATTCCAAGATTAAATGTTGGATAATTGATGCCGAGATTAGGTTCTTTTACAGCTCCATTTGATATATGGTTGTAGTTAGCAGCTAACCGCATGTTTGTCCTATCATTCAGGCGGTAATTCAGGGCAATGTTCAACATAGCAATGAACGCAATCCGGCTGCCGAAGAATAGATTCTCCGGATTCGTTTCCTCATCGTATAATTTAGTTAGAAATGCCGGTCCAATACCAAAACGGACAGACATACTCGTTTTACGTTGAGTTCCAATAAATGGTTCAATATAGGGGTAGATGGAGATAGAACTGCCAATTACTTCAGGATTTCCATAGTTGGTATAGACCAGAGAGATTCCTGTTCTGGGGTAACAAAAACAATACTCCCAGATATTCCTGGGCATCAGGTGCCAGGCAAAGTCCAGTTCAACACCCCAGGGTTCACTGTCCGAAAGGTGTTCTATTTTATCAGAATGTGGAATAATCATCCCGTAGTGTAAGCGGAGACCGGCGATAAAAGGGCTTTTTATTTTAGTGGAATCCTCCTGTCCGGAAGAGAGAGTTGACCAGGCAAACCACAGGATTAGTAAGTAAATCAGCTTACTATACATCGGATAGGGCAGGATTAGCTGTCAAGCTTTGCAATTGAAATTTACGAAAATCAAGGGATTTTTTCAATTTTTCTGTTCAGCTTATATCAGATAACGACAAGCTTTCGGGAATAAACCAGAAAAAAGAGAATCAATCAATATTGGATATGTAAAAAATTGTTACTTTTGCAGGGCTTTACCGGTGGCGTACCTGCCTGCCGGCAGGCAGGGTTCAGTTGGTCCCGAAATTTCTGCCAT
>Ga0315534_1002826_pt1 | contig 11422 bp, 5 predicted proteins | sample SalMarSW160240MG_FD_203094 | JGI IMG/M metagenome (GOLD analysis project Ga0315534, IMG submission 203094) | Salt marsh sediment microbial communities from the Plum Island Ecosystem LTER, Massachusetts, United States - Salt Marsh Sediment SW1602-40 ... | reverse complement strand
ATCCTGAGAGTGATATTGTTAGAATGTAAATGAGTAGCCAACCTGAAATCCGTTATTAGCATGCTTCAGGGTAAATCCATCACCTGAATAAGCATTATAGGCATTCCTGGCTACTTTCTTGTTGTGAAAACCTTTAATTGTGACATATATGAAATCAAGTACCCATATCCCGGCAGCTGCCCGGGTAGTAATATAATATTTATGGTTAGCATCATTAGCCTGTGTAAATAAATCATCCATTTCGTTTACAGACGTACTCTCATTATATTCGGCAAAAAATTTATCTGCCTGAATTTTTTCATAAATTCCATAACCTGCAAGTCCCAGTATGCTCAGTGTAGCTAATACTGCACGCCCGTCTTTCTCATCAACATAATATCCTCCAAGTCCGGGAATGAATATGTTAAGAAATGCATTTCCCGGTCCGCTGAACAATACTTGCGATGAAGTTATGGCAACAATTGCTTTCCAGTTTCCGGTAGTATTTACCAGGTCAGAGATAAAGTCCCACACTATAGCTTTCTGACCATCCCCATAGACTTTTTTCCCGACATCATTTATTATGTTTTTTGGAACGATCTTCTCGTTGTTCTCATTAACGAATTGTAATTCAATAGTTAATTCTTCTCTCGGAAGAGTTCCCGTTATATTATAATTGACTATAATATGCCTGTTTCCTTCAAGGTGGAAATCAACGTCAGTGATCTTTGCTTTGGTCTGACTGAAAACTGGTTGTGCGATTATGCCTGTGAAAAGGATGAGAAGTAAATAAAATCGCTTTGTTCCGGTAAGCCTGAGAATATCCATTTAATTAAGATTATTTGATAGTAAAAAAGAAATTACCCTTCAGGGATGTGGATTCCCATGGCGTTTGCATCCTGTTGGATTTTTTTTCAACCTCTACACGTACATTCTGAAAGAATTCAAGCAGAGATAGATTGGGAATATTGATGAATTTTAGCAAAGCTTCGGTATAGATGCCGTTTTTGCCAGTACCGTCTGATGCGGTTTTCCCGGGTGATGTGGCATATGCAATTATTGAACCTGAAGGGGCATCCATAAATGCCAGCCCTTTTCCAGCCGACCCTGCACTTCTTGTCCAGGAACGAGCGAAAGGATTATCACGGCATGCGTCCAGAATTATAATATTGGTGGTCGTACCTGCAGCTTCCATTTTACCGAGAAGTCTGCCCGAATTAATACAGTCATATTCAACATCCTGCTCGATCTTCAGGTTGGCATCTGTGGGGATCAGGTAATTATTCCCGTTTACCTGTAATCCATGACCGGCATAGTAAAATAATCCAACAGTATAATCTACCAGTTTTTCTCCGAATTCATCCATTGCTTTCTTCATGGACTTCAGGTCAGAATTAAGATACATCATAACGGTAAAACCGACGTCTCTTAAGGCCATTGCAACTGCTTTGGCATCGTTTACAGGATTTGCCAGAGTGTTCCCCCCTAAATAATTAGCATTTCCGATGATAAGCGCAAGCCTTTTTTCAACATAGTTTTCATCTATTTTCTGGACGAAATAATTAATAGTCCTGACTTCCGAGGTTGTAACACCCTGGGCATTAGTAGCCACTACTTTGATATTGTTATCTCCCTCATTAAGATATACGGTCCTTTTAATTCTGTATTCGTTCACATCATCACCTGTAAGAATCTCAAAGGATCTGTTATCACTTGGGATCTCTCCGTTTACATATACCTTTAAGTCCGTTATCCTGGATTTTGACTTTACCATTCCTGTAATATCGGCAACTCCATACTCAGCAACCTCTGTCTCTGAACTTGGTGAAATCCATCTAAATACAGGAGGAGCAAGGATCTCTTTAGTTGGTATTTCAAGCATTGCAATGTCTAAGCTGTCACTTCTGAAATCTTTAACAGATATTCTAAATTTTGCAAGCCCGTCGAGAAGCTTTTCACTGGCAGTCAGGTCAACCTTTATTAATGCCGAATCTCCGAAGTTAAGACCTTTTATATTCGGTACATTACTATATGTTAAACCCAGTATCGGCATGCTGTCGGCGGTGTTCAGATTTACATTCAGTTCATCCAGGAGAATGGTCCCGGTATTCTTAACAAAGAAACTGATACTCCCATTTTCTTTACCGTCAAGCACCTGGTTCTGATTTGCATCGGAAAAGGTCAGGTTACTAATTTCAAATGAAGTAAATAGCGGAGTAACTTTACTCTCAGTGGTATTTAAAATCATCATCTTGAATTTGCTTTCACCTGTCTGGGCCTTCAGCACATTACAGAACAGCAAACATGAAACGGCCGCAAATAGCAATAAACGTGTTTTCATAACCTTCAGGTATATAGTGATAAATGGGTATTAATTTTATTCTGTTGAAAATAAAAGATATTATCAGTCAAATAAGACTTCAGTGCTTTCATTTTGCCTGCAAATGTTTATTCTAAATCATGAATAATGTTCTGCTAACAAAAAAAAGGACAAGAAAAATTTATATATTACGAAAGTCAAATAAATTAAAAATCATTACAAAACAAATTCTATAATTAAGAAAAAAATAAAATACTGATTATGAGAAACTATGTATTGATATTTTGGATTTTATTGGTTGGCTCCTCCACACAGCCATTAAAAGCTGATGAGGGCATGTGGATTCCTATGCTTATAGAGAAGTTCAATATTAAACTAATGCAGGAAAAGGGATTCAAACTGACAGCCGAAGATATTTACAGCATTAACAAGGCCTGTATGAAGGATGCAGTAGTCTCTTTCGGAGGAGGTTGTACAGCTGAGCTTATCTCGCCCGAAGGCTTGCTCCTGACTAACCATCATTGCGGATATGGCCGAATACAGGCTCTCTCCACCCTGGAGAATGACTACCTGACTAACGGATTCTGGGCAATGTCGCATGAAGAAGAATTGGCCTGTCCAGGTCTCTTTGTGACCTTTCTTAAAAGTATGGAGGATGTTACTGAAAAAGTCCTGATGGGAGTTGATGAAGAAATGGAGCTTGAAGAAAGAGAACCAAAAATAGATGCCAATATTCAGGAGATAATGGCCATGGCAGTAGAAGGTACAGATTATACGGCAAGTGTAAGGCCCTTTTTTATGGGTAACCAGTATTTTCTGATGGTCTATGAAACATTTAATGATATAAGGCTAGTAGGTGCACCACCCTCTTCAATAGGGAAATTCGGCGGAGAGACGGATAACTGGGTGTGGCCCAGGCACACAGGAGATTTCTCACTGTTCCGTATTTATGCAAACAATGAAAATAAACCGGCGCCATTTTCGACTGAAAACAAGCCCTATAAACCGCTATACCATTTTCCTGTCTCACTTAAGGGAGTTAATGAAGGTGATTTTACGATGGTATTTGGTTATCCGGGCTCAACCTCTGAATATGCACCTTCGTATTATATCGATATGGTAAAGAATTATATCAACCCTGAAATGATTGAGATCCGTACAAAGAAAATAGAGATTATGGAAGCAGCCATGAACACGGATCCTCTCATAAGACTTCAGTATTCAGCAAAAAAATCAGGTGTTGCCAATGCATGGAAAAAATGGATAGGAGAGAACCAGGGCCTCGAAAGGATGAATACAATAGGGAAAAAGCAGGAATACGAGAAAAGACTCACGGAATGGATAAATGAAGATGAATCAAGAAGAGAAAAATACGGGGATATATTGCCTCGTTACAAGGAATTGTATTCAGAGCTTAAAGATTACAACCTGGTATACAGTTATACAAGTGATGCCTTCTTCAACGCCGGAGCTGAAGCGGTCGGATTTGCCAGGTATATGATGGCACTGGCCGGAATCTATGAGACTGATCCGTATCCGGAAAAGACCGATATAATTAAAAATGAGCTGATTGGCAGGGCAAAAGGTTTCTTCAGAAACTATAATTTGGAAACTGACAAGAAGCTTTTTGAAGCTATGATGTCTATGTATGGCGAGAATCTGGATCAGAAATGGCTGGCTCCGGAGTACATTAAGATAAAAGATGCTTGCAAGGGGGACTTTCGTAAATTTGCTGATAAAACATATGACAAGTCAATTTTTACTGACGAGGAGAGATTTATTTCATTTGTCAATAATTTCAATAAGAACAGTCTGAAGAAACTTCAGAAATATCCTTTTTACAGACTTGCAAATAGTACAGCTGAGTTTTTGTCAGCAAATGTAAGAAGTGAGCTGTATGAGATATCATCAGAAATAGTGACACTTAACAAAGATTATATGACTCTGCAAATGGAGTTTGACAGGGATCGTCTTTTTTACCCTGATGCAAATTCAACTCTCAGGGTAGCTTATGGAACTGTGAAGGGATATCTCTCCAAAGATGCAGTCTGGTTTAAACACTATTCGACTTTAGAAGGCATAATGGAAAAGGATAATCCTGAAATATTCGATTATGATGTCCCCGATAAGTTGAAACAATTATACATCGACAAGGATTATGGCCGATATACAACCAGTGATGGTGAGGTTCCTGTTTGTTTTATTGCTAATAATCACACTACAGGTGGTAATTCGGGCAGCCCTGTTATCAATGGTGAAGGGCATCTTATAGGTATCAATTTCGACAGGGCATGGGAGGGTGTTGCCAGTGATATGGCCTTCAATCCGGAACAGAGCCGGAACATAAGCCTCGATATAAGGTTTGTTCTGTTTATTATAGATAAATATGCAGGTGCAGAATATCTGCTGGATGAAATGACTATAATTGAATAATAAACTATATATCTAAACCCTGTTCAAGCACCTGCTAATTCAGTAAAATTCTTTAATTTCACAGGAAATATTATTATAATGAAGATTGTTGCCGACAATAAGATCCCATTCCTTAAAGGAATTTTGGAGCCATTTGCTGAAGTTGTATATCTTCCAGGCAAACAGATAGACAATAAGATCCTGAAGGATGCTGATGCCCTGCTTATAAGAACGAGGACAAAATGTACTGAATCTCTTCTAAAGGGAACAAAAGTAAAATTTATAGGTACTGCTACTATAGGTTTTGATCATATCGACACAAAGTTCTGTGCAATAAACGGGATATACTGGACTAATGCTCCCGGCTGTAATTCAACATCAGTACAGCAGTATATGGCAGCCGCCCTGCTAAAAATGGCTTTTGAGTTCAGATTTAGACTGAAAGATAAAACCATCGGTATTGTCGGTGTTGGAAATGTAGGATCGAAGGTCGAAAAGCTTGCACATCTTCTGGGGATGAATGTTCTTCTGAATGATCCTCCAAGAGCCCGTAAAGAGGGTAAAAAGAATTTTGTAAACCTCAGGACTGTTCTGAATGAATCAGATATTATTACACTCCATGTACCTCTTAACGTTGTTGGAGAAGACTGCACATGGTACCTTTTTAATGACATGAGCTTTAAAAAGGTAAAAAAGGGAACATGGTTCATCAATACCTCACGCGGTGAGGTAGCAGAAACAGGCCCACTTATCAAAGCCATGGAGTCGGGTAAGCTGGGGGGAACTGTAATCGATGTGTGGGAGAATGAACCGGATATAGATATGAGGCTGATGTCGGGAACATTTCTTGCCACACCCCATATAGCAGGATATTCAACAGATGGTAAAGCAAACGGCACCTCTATTATTGTAAATGCATTATCAGGCTATTATGATCTTCCTCTTAAAGATTGGTATCCACCTGAAGTTCCGGAAGCTGAAGACCAGGTTATCTCGATTAGTGAAGCAGGAAAAACAAGTGAGGATGTTCTGGTGGAGGCAGTCAACAGAACATATAATATTGATGAAGACAATATCAGCCTCCGCTTTTCACCTGCCGACTTCGAAAAACTAAGAAATGACTACCGGATAAGAAGGGAGTTCCCAGCCTATACTGTAAAACTAAATGGTGGAACCAGACAATCAAGGGAAATGCTGCAACAGCTTGGATTCAATCTTATCTGAGGATTGCAGTGTAGCTTTTTTTGTAGCCTGGGCATATTCCTTTACCTGAAATGCAAATGCCTGCAACCTGGTTTCAAGAGAGACTGAATCCTGTCCGTCATATGCTATATTTATAAAAGGTATATTTCTATAGTCCTTTCTGAAAGAGTCGCTTACGGAAGCTACGAGTGTTCCCGGCATACAGGTAAAAGGAAGGATGGCAGCGATTCCAGAAACTCCTCTCTTTGCCATCGCTACTGAGGTCCCTACTCCAATGGGAGGTTCACCATCATAGAACTCGCTGATGTAGGCATTACATGAATAAAGTAACTCGTGCAGAGGGATATTCATGCTGCGATCTGTGAATTTTTTAATTCCCTTCAGAAGATAATCGGCTATAATCTCCTGGCCGGCTTCCTGGATTTTTGACTTGATAATGCCTTTCTTATCATTTTTCCAGCGGCTATCACGGGTGAACCGATGTGTTGAATAGGTTATCCATTCTGCAAATGGACTCACAATTACCTCCAGGTCAAGGTCTTCCAACCGGTTGGCAATGTTGCCGTTACATTCTGCATTATCACGCATATATGTCTCACCGATTATTGCCACAATAGGTTTTTTTATTGTTTTGTCGACCTGTATTTCCATGAATTCATTTGCTACTTCCTTTAATAATTTTTGTAATCCGCGTGATCCTTTTTCGATGCATTTTTCAAGCTTTGTGATTGCATCATAGTAAATCCTATCAGTTTCACCCTTATTGATCTCATACGGTTTGATCTCACATTGTATTTTTCTTATATAATCGGATACAATTATTCCTTTCCATGCGTTAATCCTGAATCTTTGTCCATATTCGCCGGCTATATCTTCATACGATGTATTATTTGAAGGTGTCGTTAACTCAACCTCCTTGTAACCCAGTCTGTCAAAGAGTATCCTGTGGAACTGATTATATTGTCCAAAACGGCATGGTCCGTTATGATCAGGCATGAAGAATGATATTTTTTTGGGATCTGCATCAGGCTCCCGAAGTTTTCTAATAAAACTGCCGGTAACGCATATCATCGGGAAACATTCTCGCGATGAGGTGTACTCTCTTCCTATAGCAATATCTTCTTCATTCGGCCTTGGAAGTACTTCTGAATATACTCCAATGCTTCGGGCTGCTGCAGCAACCATATATGCACCATCGTTCATATATGGAAAATATAAAGTTCTGTCCTTTGGAGGGGCTGAAGGACTTGGTCTTGGTCTGAACACTTCCACCTTTCTCTTTTCATTTTTTTCTGATCCTTTCAGGCTGTCAATAAATGCTTCGATACGTGTTATCATCCCTGCATCTGCAGAGTGTTCATCCACCTCAAGGTGCAAAAAAGGCTTCCCTTTGAGTTCTTCAGTGATATAATGCCATAAGAAAGAATCCGGACCGCATCTGAAGTTACTGATATAAACAGCATAAAGCCCATCTGTCTTTGCCACATACTGTGCTGCTGCAAGGATCTTTTGACCATTTGGCCAGTACATATTTCTATAGTTTTCGTAGATATGTTTGACGTTAAGGTCAAGCATATCTAATGGGACAGGCATTACGTTCTTGGCTATCAGCTTCTCCACCAGGCCGAGGTTTAAATGTGGATCGCAGCCATTATATGGCCTTCCCAGGAGTATTACCGGTTGACAGTTGTCAGGGATATCATTCATTACTCTCTTCCCAAATTCCACAAGCCGTTTTTCAAACAGTGTCTGGATATTGGTTGCAAAATATAACGCTTCCTTTATTTTCTCGCTGCTTATTCCGAATTTCTCATTGAAATAACCGGTTATTTCCTTTATCAGTGCTCTTTCAAAGAATCGAAAATGAAGAGTTGGTATCAATAATTTCGATTCATCAATTCTTCCTTTCAATGCTGCTTTAACCATGAAAGGGTAAGACTGGATCCAGGGGCAGTTGCAGTTAAAAGTTTTGTCCCCCTCTTTAAATACGGTATTGACAATGAATGGCAGAAAAATATAATCTGCTCCTTTACTGATAAGGTCTATTACATGCCCATGCATGATCTCAACTGGCAGACAGGTTTCGGTAGTTATTGTTTCTATAGATTGAGTCAGAAGTTCTTTGTCGGATTCTTTTGATAATAATATGGTAAATCCGAGTTTTTCAAAGAAGCTTCTCCAGAAGGGAAACTGCTGGTAGAAGACCATCAGGGCACGAGGTATACCAATTGTAATGTTTTTAGGTTCCTTTGACTCTTCATAACCTTCCATTAGCATTTCAATCCTTTGGAGGAACAGGTTTGGTATATTGCTTTTACCTTTCTTCCTGCTGCTTGTTTCATATTTTTCACACCTGCCTCCATAAAAAAGCGATTTCTTTTCACCTTTAATTTTTACTTTTCGTATTTCACAGTGGTTAGGACAACCCTGGCAGGTAAACCTGTCGATATCATATGTGGCATTTCGGATATCAAATCCTTTGAATGTTGTTTTTCCGCCAGTAGTCATTGCACGTTGTGCCAGGATAGCAGCACCAATAGCTCCGGTAACATCAAAGTGAGGGGGAATAATGATCTTTTTCCCCAGAACCTGCTCAAAGGCAGCTACTACGGCTTTGTTATTTGTCACTCCTCCCTGGAAGAAGATCTTATCACCTATTCTGTGGTCAGCCACAACTTTCTGAAGGTAATTGTAAACAATTGAATAAGCGAGCCCGCCTACAAGGTTTTCATTTTTAGCACCTTTTTGCATGAAAGAGTTGAGGTCTGATTCCATGAATACTGTGCACCGGTCACCAAGTTTTACCGGGGATTCCGAATTCAGTGCTGTTTTTCCAAACTCCTCCACTATATTAATATTGAGCTTTTCGGCCTGTTCCTCAAGAAAAGATCCGGTACCGGCCGCACATACTTTATTCATTTCAAAGTCAACGACCACACCATTTTCAATGCTGATATATTTTGAATCCTGACCTCCTATTTCAAAGATCGTATCAACAGTCGGATCATAGTCTATAGCAGCTGTGGCCTGGGCAGTAATTTCATTCTGAATTGTGTCTGCCCCGATAAAATCACCAGTCAGGTATCGACCTGAACCTGTTGAACCGGCACCTATCACCTTTACATTTTCACCTGTTTCATTATAGATCTCTGTTAATCCTTTCATTATGGCTTCAAGAGGTCTCCCTGCTGTTGGCAGGTATCGTCTTGAAACCACATTGTGTTGATCATCAATAAGAACCACATTGGTGCTGAGCGAACCTACATCCACACCCAGGAATACAGGTAACGGAGCTTTAATAGAATTAATCGGTACTGTTTCTTTATAGTAAAGAGTATCTGTCTCCTTTAGTCGCGGCAGACTGATAAAATTATATTTATTCTCAGAAAGATGTTTTTTAAGCTCTTCTATTCCCTTGAAGCTATCCATTTCAAGCTTATTTGATAACGCATGAATGACAGCCCCGATGGCTCCCATGGAAGCATAATGTTGAGGAATGATAAGCTCGCTATCTTTAAGATCAAGAATTTCCCTGAAAGCCCTTACCATTCCACTATTAGCGGCGACTCCCCCGGCAAAGATCACTGGTTTGAGTATATCTTTGCTCCGCGCCACATTGCTTCTGAAATTACGAGCTAATGCAAAACATAATCCTGCTACTATATCGTGAAGAGGTGTTGCAATCTGTTGATGATGTATCATGTCGCTTTTTGCGAATACACTACAGCGTCCTGCAATCCTTGGTGGATTGACCGATTTAAGAGCGAGTTCTCCGAATTCATTTTCGATAGCAACACCGATTCTCCTTGCTTGCTGATCAAGGAATGATCCTGTTCCGGCAGCACAAATACTATTCATTTCAAAATCAACAAGACGGGACTTGTTATTTACCGGATCCTTTTCCATAAGAATCAGCTTAGAGTCTTCCCCGCCTATTTCAATAATACTCTTTGCATCAGGAAACAGAGCAGCTGTTGACTCAGACTGGGCAATAATCTCATTTACAAATTTTCCTCCAATAAGATTTGTGGCCAGCTTACCACCTGTGCCAGTGATGGCTATACCTTTGATATTTTTAGCAGGAATTTCATTTAGAATGGAAGATAGTCTGTCGAGGAGGGTATTGAATGGTTTCCCATGTACATAATCATAATGCTCTGAAAGAACATTTATTTTCTTATCAAGCAATACAGAATTCAAAGATATCGATCCTATATCCAATCCAAGATAAAGTTCGTCATTATTCATACCAGCCCGGGGAATGTTCTCCATATCTCTAGTTGATTGTTTTGTATACACAGACTCATCTAATTGAAAACTAAAGTAGGGTTTTATTTTTTAAAAACAATTTTTTCGGTTTATATTAATTATTTAAAAATCTTATATCTTTATAGCCATACTTCCTTAAGTAATTTCTCACAAAATGCTCACATTCATCATTCTCACCTGTACTTTCCATAGCCTGTTTGACAATAATGACTCATTAATAAATCGAAAAACATTTTGCAGAAGGTGATCAGGCAGGGATGTTTAAGATAATGCATGTCCCTTCTCCCTCTTTACTCTCCGCACTGATAGTGCCCTTATTGATAAGGACAAGCTCATGGCACAGCGTCAATCCAAGCCCTGTCCCTTTTTCATTTTCTGTACCCGGAGTGCTGGATACCTCTTCGGATGAGAATAATGTTTTTTGTCTCTCTTCAGATATTCCTATTCCGTTGTCACAGATCTTTAACATAATATTCTTACTTTCTGCTGTTTTATCCTTAAGAAGGATGCTTATTCTTCCTCCCCGGGGAGTATATTTTACTGCATTCGATAACAGATTCCTGATAATGATATCCATTAGATCTTTGTCGAAGTATGCAAATGAGTTGCCAACCTGTGTAAAATTCACGGATATCTCTTTTTTGTCAGCAGATTCTTTAAAGATGCTCAGGTTGGTAAGAATAATATCGGCAAAATTATGTTTTGCAGGTGAGAATTTAATTTTATCCTCCTGGCCTCTTCCCCAAACCAGCATATTTTCGAGTAGTGAAATTACACTCTGTGCATATTCGATACTTGAATTTGCAAATGTGTCATATTTTTCCTTATATTCTTTTTCTTTAAGAAGATTGAGCATGTATAGGATATTGACAACAGGACTTCTCAGATCGTGTGCTACTACCGAAAATATCTTGTTCTTCAGCTGTATGGTTTCTGATAATTGTTTATTCTGCAATGCTATCCTTGTGTGTTGTTTCTCTATTTCCTCGTTCCTCGCTTTAAGCTCCTGTGTTCTTTCATCTACAAGTTGTTCAAGGTTCCTGTTCATAAATGCAAGTTCATTTTGGAGCTTTTCCTTCTCCTGATATGATCTAACCCATTTATAGAGCAGCAATCCAGCCTGTATCAGCACGAACACTACAATGGCATAAGAAAGAACATAACCCTGTGTACTTTCCGATTTGCCCAGAGAGACTCTTATATCATGAATTCCGGCTGAAACCAGTATAAGAAATGCCA
>Ga0315534_1002823_pt1 | contig 11430 bp, 11 predicted proteins | sample SalMarSW160240MG_FD_203094 | JGI IMG/M metagenome (GOLD analysis project Ga0315534, IMG submission 203094) | Salt marsh sediment microbial communities from the Plum Island Ecosystem LTER, Massachusetts, United States - Salt Marsh Sediment SW1602-40 ... | reverse complement strand
TCCCATCGACGACCCCAATCAGCCGAATGAACAGCGTCTGGTGCCGGAGGCTACTGGCAAGGAGGAGGCCCAGGCGGAAAAATACCTGGCCAGGATAGCCGACGGCCTCAAGAAAGAGGGCGTCAAGGTGGAAACCGAGGTGCTGCTGGGTAACCCCGCCGAGGAAATCACCATCTACGCCAAGACCCCCGGCTGCGACATCGTCGTCATGTCCAGCCACGGCCGCACCGGCCCCAGCCGGTGGACGCACGGCAGCGTGGCCAGCAAAGTCCTCAACGCCAGCCCCGTGCCGGTGCTCATCATCCGGGCGCCGGGCTGCACCATCGGCTAGCGCGTCGCGAGTATTTTAGCAAGGAGGAGGCCATGACAACACTAGGAGAGCTTTATCAAACCGCCGACTGGAAGACCGAAAAGCACGTCCCCGTCATCGAGTGCGCCGACCGCGTTAAGGCCGGGGAGTTCTTTCCGGTCAAGGTAAGCGTGGGCAAGGAGATTGCCCACCCCAACACCACCGAGCACCACATCCGCTGGATTGCCGTCTACTTTCACGCCGAAGGCGAGAAGTTCCCCGTCCAGGTAGGCCGGGTGGAGTTCACCGCCCACGGGGAAGCGGCGGCGGGGCCCAACCAGGGGCCCGTCTACACCCACCACGAGGTGAGCCTGACCATGAAGACGGCCAAGCCCGGCGTGATTTACGCCGCCGCCTACTGCAACATCCACGGGCTGTGGCAGTCGCAAAAAGCCGTCAGCGTCTGAGCATCCCGCGCGTCCCGGAACTACCAAACGGGGAGGTATGCCCATGAAAAAGGTACTCATCGCCTATTTCAGCCTCAGCGGCAACACCCGGCAGATGGCCGACTACATCGCCGAGGGCGTCCGCATCAGCGGGCAGGAAGTCAAGGTCAAGAAAGTGGGCGAGATTAAAGATGCTGAGGATTTAACCGGCTGCGACGGCTATATCTTCGGCTGCCCTACCTATTATCTGGACATGACGGAGCCGATGAAGCAGTTTCTCTTCCGGGCGCGCCGGGCCGACCTCAAAGGCAAGCTCGGCGGGGCCTTCGGCTCCTACACCCACGACGGCAACGCCGCCAGAATGGTCTTTGATACCATGGAGCACGTCTTCGGGATGGAGCCCTTCGAGCTGGGCGCCTTCAACCTGGTGGAGGCCAAGGCAGCCACCTCGGAGGGGATGCACGCCTGCCAGGACTACGGGAGGGCCTTTGGCGAGAGGCTGGGCGCCTGAAGACAACATGAAACAGCCCGCGTTCCTCAGAAGACGCACCAAGATTGTGGCCACATTGGGCCCGGCGGCCGGCACGGCGGCCGTTATCGAGCGGCTTATCCGCGCCGGGCTGGACATCGCCCGCCTCAACCTGGCCCACGGCACCCTGGAGCAGCACCGCCGCTACGCCGCCACGGTGCGGCGCCTCAGCCGCCGCCTGGGCGTGCCCGTCTCCATCATTGCGGACATCCCCGGCCCCAAGTACCGCATCGGCCGCCTCCAGGGCGGCCAGGCCGTCCTCAAAAAGGGCGCTATCCTCACCCTGACCACCCGCGACGTTACCGGCGACGCCTCCCGGCTGCCGGTGGATTTACCCAATTTGCCCCAGGACGTCAAGCCGGGCGATACCGTCCTCCTCGACGACGGGGCGATGCGGCTGCGCGTCCTCGCCGAGGCCGGCGGCGACATTACCTGCCGGGTGATGGTGGGCGGCACCGTTACCGAAAGGCGCGGCCTGGTGGTGCCCGGCGTGCGCGGCTCGGCGCCGTTCCTGACCGAGGCCCTGCGCGCCCACATCCATTTCGCCGCGACCCTGAAGCCGGACTATATCGCCGTCTCTTTCGTGAGTGATGCCGCCGATATTGAAGCCGTGCGGGAGATACTGCGCCAGGAGAATAACGAAATTCTCCTCATCGCCAAGATAGAGCGGGTACAGGCGGTGCGCCACTTCGACGCTATCCTGGCGGCCTCCGACGGCGTCATGGTGGCGCGGGGCGACCTGGGCGTGGACATCCCCCTGGCAAAGGTGCCCCTGATACAAAAAGAAATCATCGCCAAGTGCAACCGGGCCGGCAAGCCGGTCATCACCGCCACCCAGATGCTGGAATCGATGGTCGGCGCCGCCCGACCCACCCGCGCCGAGGTCACCGACGTGGCCAACGCCATCTTCGACGGGACGGACGCCACCATGCTCTCGGCGGAGACCTCCATCGGCCGCTACCCGGTGGCCGCCGTGAGGATGATGGCCCAGATTGCCCGCGAGACGGAGCGAAAGCTCCCCTACGACCACCTCCTCAGCGAGCGGAGCGAGTGGATTGAGCGGGAGACCGACGAGCTCATCAGCTACAGCGCCTGCCACACCGCCGCCTGGCTGAGGGCGGCGGCCATCGTGGCCTTTACCCACTCCGGCTCCACGGCCCGGCGCGTCGCCAAGTACCGCCCGCGCGTGCCCATTTTGGCCATCACCTCCGACGAGGCCGTCTCCGGGCGGCTGCGGCTGCACTGGGGCGTCTACCCCTTCGCCACCGGCGGGGCGGCCACGCTGCGGGAGCTTTTCGCCTCCGGGGCGGCCCTGACGCGCCAGCTGGGGATTACCCGCCCCGGCGACCTGATTGTAATTACTGGCGGCGTGCCCATCGGCATCCCCGGCTCGACCAACCTGCTCAAAGTGGAAATAATCAACGAGGTGCCCCCCGCATGAAGTCTCTCAACGTGCTCCTGGTCAACTTCAGCTTCGATAAGTCCCTGCTCCCGCCGGACGAGCAGATTCTCCAGCGCATCGCCGCCGTCAGCCCGGCCATTAAGGTCAGGCAAATGACGATTATCCCCGGCGACCCCCCGCGGGAGGCGGCCCCCCGCGGCGACAAGGTGAAAGACCTGCTGGCCTGGGCCGAGGTGATGTACGGCTTCGTCCCCCCGGCGGGCGTCACCGAGCGCGCCCCCAACCTCAAGTGGTTCCAGACGATATCCGCCGGCGTCGACCGCCACCAGGGCACGCCCCTCTGGAACAGCCCGGTGACGATTACCGGCGTCTCCGGCATCCACGCCACCCCCATCGGCGAGTTCGTCCTGGGGCTGATGCTCATGTTCGCCAAACGGTCGCACCAGAGCCTGCGCCAGCAGCTCAAGCACGAGTGGCGGCGCTTCGGCCCGGCGGTGCTGCGCGGCAAGACGGTGGGCATCGTGGGCCTGGGCAACATCGGGCGGGAGGTAGCCCGCCTCTCGCGCGCCTTCGGCATGAAGGTCATCGCCACGCGCCGCTCGGCCAAGAAGCCGGGGCACGCCCGCCACGTGGACACGCTGCTGCCGGCCGCCCAGCTCAACCTGCTCCTGCGGGAGAGCGACTACGTGGTCGTGGCCACGCCGCTCACGCCAAACACGCGCCACCTCATCGGTCAAAACGAGCTGGCCGTCATGAAGCCCACCGGCGTGATTATCAACATCGCCCGAGGCTCCGTCATCGACCCGGAGGCCCTCACCGAGGCCCTGCAAAAGGGGCGCATCGGCGGGGCCGGCCTGGACGTGACCAGCCCGGAGCCCCTCCCCCCGGACAGCCCCCTCTGGGACATGGACAACGTCATCATCAGCCCGCACGTCTCCGGCGGCATGGAGGACTACATGGAGCAGGCCACCACCCTCTTCTGCGATAACCTGCGCCTCTATTTAGCCGGCCAGCCCCTCCTCAACGTCGTCGACAAGCAAAAGGGCTACTGACCCCCGCTTGCTTAATCACCGCCCATCTGCTATTTTGGGAATGGCGCGTCATAAGCCAGATTCCTTCGTCATTGCAATCCTCGGAATGACATTTAAGATAAACCGGAAGTTAAATTGGATGATAACCTGATTATTACCCGGCTGGTGGTAGGCTCGCTATCGGCCAACTGCTATATCGTCGGCGAGGCGGCCTCGGGGGAAGGCATCGTCATCGACCCCGGCGGCAACGCCGCCACCATCCGGGAGGCCATCGCCGCCTCCGGCCTGGACATCGGCACCATCGTCCTCACCCACGGCCACTCCGACCACATCGCCGCCCTCCACGATATCCAGGAGGCCACCGGCGCCGGGGCGGCCATTCACATCGAGGACGCCGATTTCCTGGAAGGCCGCGGAGCCTACAGCTCGCAGTTCGGCATCTCCTACCCCACCCCCCGTCCCCCCGACCGCCTCCTCCGCGAGGGCGACGAAATCTGCTTCGGCGATACGACCCTGACCGTACTGCACACCCCCGGCCACACCCCCGGCAGCATCTGCCTGCGGGGCGAGGGGCGGGTCTTTACCGGCGATACCCTCTTCCGCCGCGGCATCGGCACCACGCTCATGCCCGGCAGCTCCCGCCGCGTCCTGCTGGAGAGCATCCGGCGCCGGTTGATGACCCTGCCGGACGCGACCATCGTCCACCCCGGCCACGGCCGCGAGACCACCATCGGCGCCGAGCGCCGCGATAACCCCTACGTCCGCGGCGACTGGTAAGCCGCGCCCCGGTCTTAGTCTTTTCCCACCCGGCCGCTCTGGCGGCAGCCGCAGTTAAACCACCAACGTATTCCCGTCTTCTTGCTAGCCGACCGGCGGATTTTACATTTTGTTCAGTTTTTATTCAGTTTTTCCGCCGGATTTTTAGGTGGTCGCAAGCCCCCCCCTCATATACTCCAAACGTAACAAGCGCCGCAAGCACCATTATTGACGGGCGGTGCGGTTGCCGGGAACACGGCAGAGCCAGACCCGGAGAGGAGGCCAGCTTGTCGAACAGAACCGAATCCTGGACACCGGAATATATTTCGGTCGGCTTCGTGGCCAAGCAGTGCGGCGTCAGTAATACCACCGTGCTGCGCTGGATAAGCGCCGGGCAGCTGGCGGCCTTCCGGCTGCCCGCGGGGCACTACCGGATAGAGCGGAGCCACCTGGACGATTTCCTGGCCCGCTACCACATGCCGCTCATCGATGCCCCGGCCAGGCCGCCGGCAGAAACGGCGAGCGGCCCCAAATGCTAAAGGAAAAGGAAAATTAACCGGCTAAAACCGAGCCAATTAATAATAAACAGGAGGAAAAAGGACATGAACAGGTTCAAGAGGGAGCTGAAAGGCAGAAACAAGGGCTTCACGCTGGTAGAGCTACTTATCGTCGTGGCTATTCTGGGCGTGCTGGCCGCCATCGTGCTACCCAACGTCACCGGTCTTACCGACGAGGGGCAGGTGGAAGCCGCCAAGGCCGAGCTGGTCACCGTCCAGACGGCCGTGGACGTCATGATGGCTAAGAACAACCTGACCGAGGTCACCGCCGTGGAGACAGCCACGTCCAACATGTCGGCCTTCCCCACCGGCAACCCGATCTACCCCGACCACCTGAGGACGGCCACCACCAAGGGCACCTATACCTGCAGCGACACCGGCCTGGTTGAGCAGGACAGCACCGGCTACGAATAGGCCGCGCCAAACCGGAACGAGAAGTAAATAAGGGAGCATCGGCAGCCGGACGGATGACCTCTACGTTGGTCCGGCTGCCGGAGAAGAAACAATGACTGCCAGAAAAGCAAGTAAACCGAACTTAATAACCAGGGCGCTGCGGGCCATCCGGGCCGGCCTCATCTGGATGTCCCAACCTGCGGCCAGCCTGGCATCGCCGGAGAAGCGCCGGCGCGGGCAGATACTAGCGGCCTATTTCATTTTCATCTTCTTCTCGATACTGCTGGGGTTTATCGCCGTCTACAGAACCGGCGACCCCACCTGGATACCCATGGCCGGGGCCTCCTTCCTGCTGCTGGTCGGCTATCTAGCCATCCGCCTCGGTCATTACCACACGGCCCTGGTGCTGGCGCTGGTAGCGCCGATAATACCGGCGCCCGCCCAGATTATCTTATCCCAGCAGATGACCAACGTCGAAGCGTCGCTGATGTGGGTGGCCCTGCCGCTGCTCATCTCGCCCTTCCTGTTAAACCTGCGGCAGTCCGTATTCGTCGCCCTGGCCTACTTTACCGCCGCCGCGCTGCTCATAACTGTTCCCGGCGTCTCCTTTATTAACCTGGCCGAGGTGCTGGCTTTTATCGTCACCATCACCTTTTTTACGATTGTCATCTCGGCCGCCCGCCGCAACGACCAGAAAGAAATCGAAACGCAGCTCCAAGAGCTTAAAGAGAAGGACGCGGCCCTGGCCGATGAAGCGGTGCGCCGGCGCATCCTCATCGAGCAGTCCAGCGACGGCATCGTCGTCCTCGACCAGGACGGCCGCGTCTACGAGGCCAACCAGCGCTTTGCCGATATGCTGGGCTACTCCCTGGAGGAAGCCCGCCAGCTCAGTGTCTGGGACTGGGAGTTCCTCTACCCGCGCGAGCAAGTGGTCGAGATGATTAGAACCGTTGATGAAAGCGGCGACCACTTCGAGACGAAACACCGCCGCAAGGACGGCAGCATCTACGACGTGGAAATAAGCACCAACGGCGCCGAGTTCGCCGGGCAGAAGCTCATCTTCTGCGTCTGCCGCGACATTACCGAACGCAAAAAGGCCGATGAGGCCCTCAAGGAGTCGGAGGACAACTTCTCCAAGGCCTTCCGCTCCAGCCCCAACGCCATGTGCATCAGTACGCTGGAGGGAGGGGTTTTACTGGAGGTCAACGACAGCTTTACGCGCGATACCGGCTGGACGCGCCAGGAGGCCATCGACCACAGCTCCCTGGAACTGGGTCTGTGGGCTGACTCCGAGGAGCGGGAGAGGATATTAGGGAAGATACGCCAGGACAGCCGGGTGATGAACGAGGAGTACCGCTGCCACATCAAGTCCGGCGAAATCCGTACCCAGCTGTTCTCCGCCGAGCCGATTAGCTTTGCCGGGAAGGATTGCATCCTGGCGGTTACCGTCGACATTACCGAGCGCAAACGCGCCGAAGAAGAGCTACGCAAGAGTGGGGCCCACCTGGAGGCGGCCAACAAGGAACTGGAGGCCTTCAGCTATTCCGTCTCGCACGACCTGCGCTCGCCGCTGCGGAGCATCGACGGTTTCAGCCAGGCCCTGCTGGAGGACTATCCGGACAAGCTCGACGAAACCGGCCGCGACTACCTCAACCGCCTGCGCCACGCCAGCCAGAAAATGGGCGAGCTTATCGACGGCATCCTCAAGCTCTCCCGCCTCACCCGGGGCGAGCTGCATCAGGAGACGGTGAACCTGAGCGGCCTGGCTTTGGAGATTACCGAACGCCTCCACGAAGAGCAGTCGAAGCGCGAGGTCGAGTTCGTTATCGCCAAGGGCCTTACCGCTCACGGCGATACCCAGATGCTGCGGGCACTGCTGGAGAACCTGCTGGGCAACGCCTGGAAGTTCACCGGCAAGACCGACCACCCCCGCATCGAGTTCGGCCAGAACCGCGACGGCGACCGGCCGGTCTTCTTCGTCCGGGACAACGGCGCCGGCTTTGACCCGGCCTACACCGATAAGCTGTTCAACGCCTTCCAGCGCCTGCACAGCGAGACCGAATTCCCCGGCACCGGCATCGGCCTGGCCACCGTGCAGCGCATCGTCAACCGCCACGGCGGCACGATACGCGCCGAGGGCGAGGTAAATAAAGGCGCCACCTTTTACTTCACGCTGAATTAGAAAGGAGCCAATCAAATGGTTGTTAGAAACGAAATAATACTGCTGGTAGAAGATAACCCCGACGACGTGGAGCTGACGCGGCGGGCCTTACAGAAAAATAAAATCGCCAACCACCTGGATGTGGCCGGCGACGGCGCCGAGGCCCTGGACTATCTCTTCTGTCAGGGCGCCTACGCCGACCGCGACCCCCACAACTTGCCCAAGCTAATCCTGCTCGACCTCAAGCTGCCCAAGCTGGGCGGCCTGCAGGTGCTCAAACGCCTGCGCGCCGACGAGCGCACCAAGCTCATCCCGGTGGTCATCCTCACCTCGTCCAGGGAAGAGCATGACCTCATCAGCAGCTACAAGTCGGGGGCCAACAGCTACGTCCGCAAGCCGGTAGACTTTAATAAATTCGTCGAAGCCGTCCACAACATCGGCCTCTACTGGCTGCTGATTAACGAACCCCCGGTCTAAAAAATACCGCGCCGCCAGCGCCGGAAAGGAATGGAGTGAAATGGAAAATAAAAAAACCAACGTCAAGATACTGATTATCGAGGATAGTGCGGACGACGCCACCCTGATACAGCGCGAGCTGGATAGCTCCATCAATATCCGCTTCAGCGTCACCCGGGCCGGGACGCTTAAGGAAGGGCTGGCCCAGCTTACCGCCGCGGCGCCCGACCTGATACTGGCCGACCTCGGCCTGCCGGACAGCCACGGCCTGGCCACGGTTACCCGCCTCCTCGACGAGGCGCCCCAGGTACCGCTGGTGGTACTCAGCGGCTTTGACGACGAGGCCACCGCCACCAAGGCGGTGCAGGCCGGCGCCCAGGATTACCTGGTGAAAGGCCAGGCGGACGGCGCCCAGATAGAGCGCTCCCTGGCCTACGCCATCGAGCGGGCCAACCTGCAGCGCGAACTGGAGCAAAACGCCCGCGAAATTACCCGCGTCCGGAACAACCTCCTCGAAATACTGGATAACAACGCCGACGCCATTATCGTCGTCAACGGCGAAAAGCAGGTGCTCTTCGCCAACCCGGCGGCCGAGGCCATGCTGTGCAGCCAGAAACAGGACCTGCTCCAAAAGCCGTTCGCTTTCCCCCTGAAAAAGGGCAATACTTCGGAGATTACCATTGACCGCTGCGACCGGGAAAAGACCATCGCCGAGATGCGCGTCGCCGGTGTCGACTGGGAAGGCAAACCCGCCTACCTGGCCTCCCTCCGCGACGTCACCAAGCGCAAGCAGGCCGAGGAGGCCCTCAAGGAGTCCGAGGACAAGTTCTTCAAGGCCTTCCGCGCCAGCCCGGAGGCGGTGGTCATTACCCGGCGGGAGGACGGCACCTTTCTCGAGGTCAACGATTCCTTCCTGCGCCAGATGGGCTACACGCGGGAAGAGGTCATCGGCAAAACGTCGGTCGCCCTGAAAATCTGGGACGACGAGCAGCAGCGCCTGGCCATGGTCAAGACCATCAAGACCGAGGGCGTGGTGAGCAACGCGGAGTACGTCTTCCGCACCAAGAGGGGTCAGAAACGAATCTGGCTGTTTTCGGCCGATATTATCCATATAGACGGCCAGCCCTGCATCCTCTCCATGACTACCGATATTACCGAGCGCAAGGAGACGGAAGATGTGCTGCGCTTTTCGGACACCGCTTTCAAATCCATCCGCGAAGGCGTTATGGCCCTGGACACGGACTACAATGTCACCCTCTGGAACAAGATGAGCGAGCGGATTTACGGTCTGAGCGCCGAAGAGGCCATTGGTAAAAACATCCTGGACATTATCGATGTCGTCGAAGACCACCCCGGCGAAACTAAAGAGCGCGTCGCCAAGCTGGAAGCCGAAGGCTTCCTTCAGGAAGAAGAGCGGCACCGCACCTACCGCGGCGAGATATGGGCCGACGTTAACGTTCAGGAAATCGTAGCCAACGGCCAGCGTACCGGCTGGGTGACACTGATTGCCGACATCACCGAGCGCCGGGCGTCGGAGGAGGCGCTGCGCCGCAGCGAGGAAAAATTCCGCGAGATCATCAGCACTTCCTTCGATGGCATCATCGCCACCGACCCGGAAATGCTGGTAGTCATCTGGAACCAGGGGGCAACCAGGATACTCGACTATACGGAAAAGGAGATGCTCGGCCAGCCCATTATGACCGTAATCCCGGAGAAAGACCGGCTCAAGACGAAGAAGCTGCTGGCCGCCCTGAACCGGCGCCGCCCGGGGCAGTCCTCGTACCGGACGCTGGAAGGTACCGGCCTGAAGAAAGACGGCACGGAGGTGCCTGTCGAGCTTTCCATATCATCCCGGAAATCCGGGGGAAGTCACATTGTAACCGCCATCATCCGGGACATTACGGAGCGCAAAGAGGCCGAGGAAAGGCTGAGCAAGATGAAGAGCGACCTCCTCTCCAATGTCTCCCACGAGCTACGCACGCCGCTCCAGTCCATCAGCGGTTTTACCAAGCTGATTATAAACGGCCAGGTGCCCGATGAAGCCACCAAGCAGGAATTCCTGGAGATTATCGACCGGGAGAGCCAGCACCTCGGCAGCCTGATTGATAACCTCCTGGACATGTCCCGGCTGGATGCCGGCCGGTTCGAGGTCTACAAGCGGCCCACGCCGACAAGAGAAACCTTCATCGATGCCATCAAGAGCTTCCAAAGCCTGGCCCGCGATAAGAATATTACCCTTAATGAAGAAATGACGGAAGCGTTACCCGAGATGGAGATAGACGGCGGCCGGCTGCGGCAGGTAATTATTAACCTGGTCGGCAACGCCATCAAGTTCAGCGAGCCCGGGGGAAACATTACGGTGCGGGCAAAGGCCCTCAAAGACGCGGTGCTCTTCCAGGTCTCCGACGACGGCATCGGCATCTCGGAGGAAGCCCAGAAGCACCTCTTCGAGAGGTTTTACCGCGACGAGGCCGAAAAAGTCCGCGGCGGCACCGGGCTGGGGCTTTTTATCTCCAAGCAGATTATCGACGCCCACGGCGGACGCATCTGGGCGGAAAGCAAACCAGGCCAGGGGAGCACCTTCAGCTTCAGCCTTCCCCTCGACGAAAAAATACCCGCAATAAGCAAAGGAGTGAAAAATCATGGTAAAGAAAATACTGGTAATTGAAGACGACCCGGCGACCTCGCGGCTGGTGGACTACACCCTGCGGCACCAGGGCTACCAGCTCATCACGGCGGCCAACGGGCTGGACGGGCTGCGTCTGGCCCGCACCGAGCGGCCCGACCTGGTTATCCTGGACGTCATGCTGCCGGGGCTGGATGGCTTCGAGATATGCCACCGCCTGCGGACGGAGCCGGCCACCGCCAACCTGCCCATCCTGATGTTCTCCGCCAAGGTGCAGGAGATAGACAAAAAGACCGGACTCAAGGTGGGCGCCGACGGCTACCTGCCCAAGCCCGCCGCGCCGGAGGAAATAGTGCGCCGGGTGGCCAACCTGCTGGCGCGTAAGGCGCCCGAACCCAAGCAACAGGAGAAAGTAAGTGGCTAACGAAAAGAAGCCGACCACGGTGCGCCAGGACCTGGGCGACCGGCTGGTCGAGGCCAACCTGGTCACCCCGGAGCAGCTGACCGCGGCCCGCCTGCAGCAGCGCCAGAAGGGCGGCCGGCTGGGCGATATCCTCACCCGGCAGGGGGCCGTCCGGCCCGATGAGCTGGCCGTCGTCCAGAGCATTTACCTCAACCTGCCCCTCATCGACCTCAAGCGCCACCAGGTACAGCCGGAGGCGCTGGCCCTCATCCCGGAGGAGATGGCCCGCAAGCATACCATGATACCGCTGGACATCATCAACGACTCGCTGATGGTGGTCATGGCCGACCCGGAAGACATCCGCACCCTGGAGGACATCAA